>Ga0307507_10000180_pt1 | contig 115064 bp, 54 predicted proteins | sample 7_EM_MG_FD_207223 | JGI IMG/M metagenome (GOLD analysis project Ga0307507, IMG submission 207223) | Populus trichocarpa ectomycorrhiza microbial communities from riparian zone in the Pacific Northwest, United States - 7_EM | ecosystem: Host-associated > Plants > Roots > Unclassified | place...
GTTATAGTTATCCACCCCTTCTTCCTAGCATTTAATCCAGCTTTCTAATTGGCGTGGTGGTCCAGGGAGGTTAGGGTGGGCTAGGTGGAAGTCCCGTAGCTTATAGGGAGAGTACTTAAAATTAGATGCGGGGTACCATTCTAGATCTTCGTCGTGACCTACCCAGCTCGCACGGTATTTTAGGGTACCGCGGTCTTTCTTAACTGCTAAGATCTCTTTAACTTCCTATTCCTTATCCTCTGCAATCTGAATTGGTGGTGGGGGGTCGTTGTACTGTCTAAGTAATGGGTCGTCCGCGGCCTTCTATAGTTAGTCTGGAGAGAAGACAGGGTGGATCTTTATTAACTCTAGTAGCTTAACCTTAAAAGAGTGCCCTACCTTCTTAGGGATCTTATAGGGGCTAGCTATTTAGTGGTCTAGCTTGCGGCTCGGCCTCTGGGTTTTCTAGTTCTTTATTAATACCCATACCTTATCTCCTACGTGGAAGTCTACCTCGCAACAATATTGGTTTACGTTAGCCTCTTTCTTCTCTTGTGCTTTTTTTATAATTGCTTAGGCAGTCTCCTAGGCTCTATATATTCTCTTAGCGAATATCTGGGCCTCTTTGTAGCTAAGGCGTTCGCGGGCTGTTATAGGTCCTATAGGTCTATCCCAATCAAAGGATGTTCGTGGCTTATATCCATAGATTAACTTAAATGGCGACATTCCTATACTATTATAAGGGAGCGTAAGCTGTGCGTAGTCTATTATAGGTAGTAGTTCTAACCAGTTGTCCTAGTAGTAATTAATAAAGGGGCGAAGTTGTTGGTTGAGGTACTGGTTTATAATCTCAGTTTGGCCGTTAGTCTGAGGGTAAAATGCGGTAGAGAGCTTAATCTTAATCTCAAGGATACGGCAGAATTTATCCCAGAAGTCTAATATAAATTGGGGTCCACGGTTAGAGATAATTAACTTAGGAGCGCCATAGATCCAGTAAATATTGTTAATATATATATAGGCCATATCTTTTGCGGTTATAGTCTTAAAGTAGGGGAGGGAAATGGCTTGCTTGCTTAGTTGGTTGACTACCATAAAGGCCATATTATAGCCATATTTGTCCTTTAGGAATGATTTAAAGTCTATTATAACATGCTGCCAAGGGCGTTTAGGAACTAGTAGTGGTTGTAACTATCTAGGGGTTTAATCCCTAGGGGTATCTACCTATTTTCAAGCATGACAATTCCTAATAAACCGTTCTATATTGGATAGGAGTCCTTGCTAGTAGTAGCAAGGCGCTAGTAGTTAGTGGGTCTTGTCTTAACTAGGGTGCGCCATAGAGACTTAATAGTGGGCTTTATAGATTAGCTCCGTTTATAGGTTGTTAACGTCTGGAACTATAAGCCGTTCTTAGTATAAGAGTAGTCCGTCTTTTATTTCCAAATCAGGGTCGCCTTCCATAGCTTAGTCGCGGAGGGCTTTTAGGGATTCGGCTGTGCGGTTCGCGATTAGAATACGGTCAATTAGTCCTATTAGTTTATTTAGGATCTCTCCTTCTATAGGCGCTAGTTCATTCTGTTTAAAGTTTAGTTCCTTAAGGATATATAGGTCAAGCTATTCGGGACGGAGGAGGGCACGTGTCCGGTGCTAAGCCTTTAACTTATCCTATAGTTCCACGTCCTGTTCTCTCTAGGTAAGGGCATTAGCTTTAGAATTTTGCCTACCAGGGCAGTATATAATTGTAAAGAAGAATTAGGAGAGTATTTTAGCCCACCTAGCCTATTAACTGGTAAGCTGCTTTATTATTATAAAATACTTAAGGGCTTTATAATTAGTATAGATTTTAATCCAAGAGTCTATGCTTCTAAGCTCTGCGCGCTACTAGGATAATAATTATATAATAGCCAGCATTTCCTTATTATATACCTCATAGTTACACTTAGCTGGGGCCATTATCTTTAAGAAAAACGCTATAGGGTACTACTCGCTATCTAGGTGTAACTATAAGAGAACTCCCACTACTACTTTATTAGAGGCGTCCGTTTCCAGTATTAATTTAAGGTCTGGGTCATAGTAACAGAGAATTAGGAAGGAGGTAAGTCAGTTCTTTAACTCCTTAAAAGCTTCTGTATAGTTATTATTAAAAACAAAAGGCATATTATTCTTTGTTAGTTGTATAAAAGGCTTAGCTATAACCCCATAGTTATAGATAAACTAATGGTAGAAGTTATAAAAGCCTAGAAAGGACTAGATGCCTTTTATAGTATAAGGGGGTTTCCAGTTACATATCGCCTTAACCTTTTTAGGGTCAACTTTAATTCCTTCTATACTAACAATGAACCCAAGGTACTTTGTTTATTTTACTCCAAATTTGCATTTCTTAATGTTAACTTATAGGCCTACATTCCGCAGCCTCTCTAGGACCTTTTTAACGTAAACTTAGTACTTAAGTTCATTGTCCAAGTATATGAGAATATTGTCTAGGTATGCCGTACAGAATTTATTAAGGTAGTCGAAAAGAACATTATTTATGTACCGTTGGTACGTAGCTGGCCCATTCGTTAGTTTAAAAGGAAGAACTTTGCATTTATAAGAACTATAGCGGGTATAGAACATCATTAGATCCTCTAATATAGGGTCCATCCTAATTTGGTAGAAAGCTTAGCGGACATCAAGCTTAGTAAAGATTTTGGCTTGGCTTAGACGTGCAAGGGTCTTATTAATTAGGGGGAGAGGGTAACAATCTTTCTAAGTAATAGCGTTTAGTTTCCAATAGTTAATACAGAAGCAGAGGCCTTTATTAGGTTTCTTTACAAAGAGAATAGAGGAAGCAAAAGGGGCCTAACTTAGCTCAATAAACCCCTTATAGAGGTTATTAATTAAGTACTACTTAGTTGCTTTTAGTTCCTCCATAGTTTGCTAGTAAAGGGGGCTATAGCCTAGAGAGTTATCGGCCTCTAGTTAAATCTTATAATTATAGGTTTAGTAGGGGGGCAGTATATCTAAGGCTACTTTTAAGAACGCGTCTCTATAGTCTAAGAGGTATATAGGGAGGAGGCGCTTAACTAACTCCTTGTCAGTTTCCTCTACTAGCCCTTCTTCCTTCTCATTAATAATCTGGTTGATTTTATATAAGCTGGTTATAAAGACCTCATTGTCCTTCTAATATATATTAAAGTGGAAACCTATAGCGCTAATTGCCGCAATATCTACTATAGGGCGGTTATGTGGTAGTAGGGGTATCCGCGGCCTTAGGGGCTTTTGGCGTATTAGCGTTGTCTTTACTCCTTTTAGCTCTCGTTACATCTTCTAAAGGTTATCCTCTAAGTCCTATTAGTATGTCCTCTTCCCCATTAGCCAGATCTCCGCAATTTAGAAGTTATCTACATCACTATCTATTCCACTTCCGTAAGTAGAGTCCTCCTTAACTGCAGTCCTTTGGGGGAGTATCCTTATTAGTATAGATTTCTTACCAGCCTCGTAATAGGCATCTTCTTAAGCAAAAGCTAGGTCGCGGTCCCTAACATCCTACTAGTAGGTAGGATCGGCCTTCGCGGCTAATATCTTATAGTTGGTACGGATCTCTCTAACAAAGGAGGGTAACTTTAGTCTACTCTTTAGCTAGACAAACTGTCTTTATCAAACATTTAGCCAAATATTAAAGTAGGATATCTATTTTCAGCTAAGGATTATGTTATGGGACCCTAGGTCTAGGATACAAAAGGGGATACCAAACTAGCGTCATCTATTAATAGCAATATATAGCTTTAAGACATGGGTAACCGGCTTACCAGCTTGGCCGTTGTAGCCTTTTACTTAAATAGGCTTCTCTAGTCGGGTAGCATTTATATTTAAGAACTTAGCAACGTTATTCACATAAGTAGTGTTTATAAAGGCAAAGCCATTTACTCCAGTGTTAATAAGGGCAGTTATATTAACTCTATATCCATTTTAAGATACTGTATATAGAACCGTAAAGTGTTTTCCACCTATTAGCTAACTTAGATTAATCTCTTTAAGATTAATAGGATACCCTAAGGGGGAGTCTTTCCCTAGGGTTTTTCTTTTTTTAATTTATTAGGCGTTTCTTCTTCCTCTATCTCCTTAATATTACCCATATCCTTTAGCTCTAGGTAGGATATAGTAAAGTAACTATCCTTTCCACAATTAAAGCACATGACCGTGGTAGGGTTAATTAAGGTGTTGCGACGAGTATTAGTTAAAGGTATAGTATATGGCGGGTTAGGCGAGGTTCGCTAGTAGGCAGTCATAACCGCTTTTAGTATAAGGGCGGTTATAGTTTGTCTTCCAACGCTAGCTCCCATTAGTATAGCGGATAGGTTACGGTTGCTACAGGACCTCTTTAGTTGATTAAAGCGAGCATTAATTTATTTTAGTTCTAAATCTAGCAATAAACATCGGGCTACAAGTTTTTAGTAGGTTGGTAGGTTGTCTAAGGCTACCACAATCTTTTCTTATAGTTGGACCGTTAGCTTATCATATAGGTCCAAATAATAGTTCTTAGGGGGGACCTAGCCTTCGCCTACTAGGTGTAAGAATTGAGTCTGAAACTCAGTAAAGGATTAGTTCAATTTCATTATTAGGCAATTATAGTTATAATAGGCATCCCATACTTTATTTGGATTAACATAGATAGTAGCCAGGTGCTGTATTATCTTATTAATAGATATAAACCGAACAGGTAACTCGTCCTTAAACTTGGCCTAAAGGTGTTGCTAGGCGTCCCCAATAGTTCGACCGAAGAGGTAGAGCATTTTAGCTTCTTTAGAGGGGAAATAGTTATGGTTAATATAAAGCTTTCCTCGCACCTAGATTCTCCAGTTCTTAAAGGTCGGGTCTACACCGTCCGACAATAGTAGGGGGTTAGGGAGCTTAACGGACTTTAATTATTTTGTTATTGTATCCATACTCTCTAGTATATCGCATTTAGTAGAGCGAATGGGTTAACTAAGGCTTTATAAAGGAGAGGCTGGGCTATTTTATAAGGTAGTAAGGCTTTCTAGGATCTCCTTTAGAGTCTCTTATATGCTTTAGGCTTGAAGACAATTAACCTTCTAATTGGCTGCAAGGGTACGAATCTGCTTATATACACCTATAACATTGTTATTATCTTCAATTTCTGATTTTAACTGGACCTCGTGTTCCTCTTAGGTAGAGGCAGGTCTTTTAGATAAGCTTACTTTAGATACCATTATCAGCTTCCTAAGGTTCGTCAGAATTATATAATTTAGTTTCAATTCCGGGGTTCTTTTATAGGTGCAGGTTAAGTACAGTCTAGCCTATAAAGTGGGATATTATTAGGGCCTTCTTAGGCGTAGTAGTGTGGGTTTTTTAATGTCTAAGTATAACACGTTAACACGTCGTTGCAGACGAAGGTCTTTTTAGGGTGGGATATTATTAAGGCCTTCCCAGGCAATATAGGGAGAGCTTAGTATAATGTAACGGGCTTATATAAATGCTTCTAAACCAAAGCTTATAGATTGCTACCATACAAGAATACTAAGCTAAGGAGAAGAAGAAGTCTATTAGAGACTAGCAAGATACAAAGGGGTCGCCAAGGCGCTAGTAGTAAGCGAGCTAATAGCAATTTTCCATCCCGGAGATGGAAAATCCTGATTAGTTGGCAGGAGTCAGGGTCCACTGAGTATGGCAGGTGGCGTTGCCCCAGCACCGTCACAGGTAGTAAGCTTTGCTGTTATTTAAGCGTTAACTAACTAGATATCTAATATCGCGGCGCCCTACCACTTTAACGAATTTTTAATAATTTTGCTTTAATAGAGCTTTAGTTAGTCCATTTGCAGCTATCTTGCTTGTTGGTACCTATTATATAATAAAGCTTCTATTTTAGACCTCTTAGCAAAGCCAGAATTAATAGATATCTATATATTAGAGTTTTATAGATACTATAGGAGTCTCTTTTATTCCAATCTATACTAACTGCTGATTATTGCAATTAATAATAATGTCCTATTCTGGATTAAATCTAATAGCTTTAAATATCTAAACTATATGCTTAACCTCCCTACTAACGTATAAGAGAGCTAGGAGTTCTGCCTCTATAGTAAACTTAGTAACTACCTTTTATTTAGTTGCCTGCTATGCTATAGGCCTATTAAATAAGCTTATTAAGAAGCCCTATAAGCTCTAATATGTTAAAGCATTATTAGTAAAACTAGTATTAGAAGTAGCTTTTAGAACCTAGTTTATCTTATATAGCGCAACCGTAAAGAATTTAAGAGCGAGGTATCTAGTATTATAGAGATAGGTAAGCAATCTATTAATCTCCACAAGATAAGCTAGTAATAGATTTTGCAAGAACTTAGCCAGCCTACTAACTAAAAAAGCAATGTCTAGGCGTGTAGTTGACGCTAGATACGTTGCAGGACCTATACGGCGTTAATATCCTTTTGTCTAATTTGGCGTAGCTCCTCCTTTATATAGTATTAATTTCTGGCCTAATAGTAGTATAGCTAATAGCTTTAGATATTCTAGATAGTATATTAAGACTAGCTTCTTAAGATATTAATCCAGATAGAGCTAGAGCTTTCCCTTTTATTAATCTTAAACAATATAAGTATTTAGGAATGACGTAAACTAAGGTATTTTACGTATCTTGAATCAATCTTATAGCTGCTTTAAGATATCCTCTATTTACTAATAACAGCTTAGGTGTCCTATAATTAGGATATTGTTAATATAGAAAAATATAAAGATAGGTTTAGTAGGGTGTATATAGAGACATAGCTTGTTTAGTATAGCTTTTAAACCTATGCTTTGCAAAGCAGCAGATATTTCTAAAAACTACAATTTAGGAGATTTCTAAAGTCTATATATTACCTTTCTTAAATAGAGAGAGAATCTAGGTAGTAGGTCTATACCCTTAGGGGAAATTAGGTAGACCTTATTATTAACTAAGGCATTTATAAAGGCGTTAACGGCGTTAATCTGTATAATATTAAGGTTAAAGCTAGTAATGAGAGTGTAAAGTAGACGGAAGGCATAATAGGCTACTATTATAGCTTTAACCTCCTCTTATAAGACTGCTTAAAAATCTCTATAGACAACTAGACAAGCCTTAAATCTTATTATAAAGCTATTTAAATTTTCCTTATAAGTAAAGACCTATATAGTAGAAAGTTGATAAACCTTCTTAATTAGCCGTACCTTGTCCTAGGTCTACTTTCTAGTTAAGGCCTTTATCTTAGTATAAGCAGCTACTTTAAACTCTATAGCGTACTTATAATTCAGTATCTCTTTTTATAACTTTAGTGGCGGTAGAAAGTCGTTTTAATATCTATACGTCTTTATAGTAGCAGTATAAAAAGCATAAGCCAATAGTGTTGTATCTGGATTAATGATATTATTACCGTTATTAATTTAAACTGTAAAGGCTTATTATTATAAATCCTAATTTAGTATATCTTTCTTCTTTACTATAGGCCGCTTTTTACAGCTAGAATATCTTTTACCCCTTAATAATAAGCCTGCTATTATCTAAGGTTTAGAATAAGGTATAGGATCTTTAAATAGTGGTTTAGTGACTTTAGAAGATAACTAAGTAGTAGATAATATTTGTTAAGGCGCCAAAGACGCTAATAGTCTAGACGGTTCTAGAGTTAGCTCTAGGGTAAGTAGCTAACGGGGTTTTTCTATTAAGATCTAAATGCTTTTTAATATAAGAGTAATGTTAATATTTGCTAAATGCGGCAGTCCCATATCTAGTTCTTTGCTAAAGTTCTCTATTTAGTTTTTACTACTATCTTAAAGATTATCTAGTAGGCCCTGGACTTACTAAAAACAATATTTTTAAGCCTATAAGATAATAAGGTATTCCAGTATTTTAGGAAATTAATATCTCTTTAACTTATTAATTTGTATATTATAAGATTAGATAATACGGTTAGTAGTGGGTATCTATACCCTATAAATATTTAACGCTTTTATACCTATAAGATAACCTATTTAGGCTCATGGCTTAAACTTTGCCTTCCTAGGAATGCCGTGTTTAATAAATATATAGGTTAAAGATCCGGCTATATAAAGTTCTGCTAGCCATAGCTTCTATTTATAAAGTATCTTAAATAGGGTCTTCCAGTTAATAGATTTAATAGAAGTTTAATTAAGTAGGAATACTGCTAGAAGTATAAACTCAGGCCATAGATCTACGGGTAACTTTGCTTTAATAACAGTAGTCCTTACTTATTTAGAAATAGCTCTCCCTAACCTCTCTATAGGTCTATTTTAAGCTAGAGTATATGGTATTAATTACTTAATAATACCTCCGTTAAGTTGGATAAGATTCTTTACCCTAACGCCTATACCTTACTTCTTATCTATATGCTAAATACGGATACCTTAAGTATTAAATTTCTTTATAAATGCTATTATTAATTTAAAGAGTGGGAGTAGTGTCTTTTACTTATAGTTCTTAATAGGAAAAGTATAATAGTACTTTATATAGTTACACTAAAAGTAAGCTATATATATATCCCCATTAAACCCTTTTTCTTCTATAATAACATTAAAGTAAATATATTTAAAAGGGTAGGTTCCCTTTACTGATATTCTATAAGATATCTACTGGGTTATTTTTTTAAGAATATATAGTTTATAAAGTGGTACACTATATAGAGTTCTTTCTCTATCTGTCTTAACCACTTTAACCCTATCTACTGTAGTTGGCAGATAATCCACTAACTCTATATTATAGTGTAGTAAGCGTTAATACTATACTTTGTTATATGCTAAGGTCTTAAAGAATCTAGTAGATATAGCGTAGGCGGTAGGAGTAGGTGGTAAAGTAGTAATGGCATTAATAAGGTAGAGACCTCTATATTCTATAAGGTTAGTAAATAAACTTCTATTATCTTTATAGCGCATATAGTTTATAAATTAGTTAATAATTACTCTAACCCTATAGAGCTTTATTATAAATATTAGATTAGTATAAAAGTAGGGAGTGTATATAATGTTCCTTAATGTCAGATACTAAGTTAGATGTTATTAGCCCACCTTAATTGCTAAGTTAATATTACTATATCTATAGATTTCTGCTTTAGAATCTCTAGCTATTGCTATAGATATACTTGGCTTAAAGTTACGGAAGTATCTAATATTGTTACAAAAGTAGGTGTCTGCTATAGTGTTATACCCCTAGGTATTAATTAATAATAGATCTAGATAATCCTGTAAAGATAATAAGAAGGATATTATTATAGCTGCCGCTGTAGCTTAGGGCCTATCTAGATCCTTAACCTTTTTAGTAGTAGATAAAGCTAATATAGACGTCCTTAACCTAGGGCCTTCCTTCTTAATCTGCTTAAGTCTTTTATTATAATACTACTTATTTATTAGGACCTTAAGCCATTCTTAACACTTTCTTAAATACTTATTATTTAGTATAAAGTTCAGACCTTAGAGAGACTAAAACAGTTACTTATAATTCTTTAACTTATAGGTGTTACGGACAGCTTAAGTACAATGTTACGACTACTTGGAGAGGAGTTGGCGGAAGCTAGTTAGTTAATACAGGCACGGTCTAGGATGGATCTGGTGGAACTATATAACGAGGAATGGTAGCCGAGGTCACATAATGTGATCTATGTGATCTATGTAATCTGTGTAATCTATACAGAGCGTATAGAGCATACGTACCTTACGGAGCGAAGGGATTTCTTAGGCGTACGGTTATGTATTTAAAGGACCACAGTCCCTACCTAGATAGTTCTCTCTTTGTAGTAAATCTCAGAATATAATTAGAGTTAATCTATTAGGCAGCCACTCTACCAGTTATTATTACGTTGTTAACTTATTGTTTATACCTATATACTCAGCCTATTAACGAGCCCACCGTAGTTCCTGCTATAAGGTTCCATTATATATTTACTACTAAGGTTACAGTATTAAAGCACGAGAGAAGTTGAATAATATGCTACTAAAAGCACCAGTTATAACCACGGCCGCAACTACCTTGGGATTAGGAGACACTAGTATAGTAGATACGGACTTATAAGTGGTCACGAGAGGTTAGTTACAGGAAATAGTTAATTGCTTATTAGATAATAATAGGATACTTAAAGAACGTATTAATGGAATTAGAGCAGTAAAGGTTAAGTTACTATTAATTGAACGGTTCTTAGGGGAGAGGTTAAAACTTAAAGGGTTCCTTATGTAAATGCACTTTAAGGCAATATAGGAAGGGGCAAAGCTAGTAACACCTATGGATTAAGTAGCGTATATAGGATTGTTCTTAATAGGAAGAGCACTTAAGTGGTTTAAATCTTACTTTACCAAGATATAAGTAAATGGAATAATAACTACTAACTAAGATATACGGTTTATATTTACTAGTTAGAACGGGTTTACAGAGAGACTAATATAGATATTTAGAGACTTGGAAGTAACAACTACAGCAGAACGGAAGCTTTAAAACTTGGTATAACGTTTTTTAGCAATAGAGTATATAACACAGTTCCAGATACTTGTAATATAGGTTAAGTGGAATAATAAGGCGCTTATAGCATAGTATAAATAGGGACTTAAGGCTAAAGTCTAGGACGTAATTATCCTAATAGAAGATGTGGAAAGTCTAAGAAACTTAATAGATTAATTAATAAAGATTAATAATAGGATCTATTAAAGGGAACAAGCTAAGAAAGGATAAGATAGAGTTCTATAGTTATATAAGGCGTAGAGTACGTAACGATAGATATAGAGTTAAAAACTATAGAATGGCGCAGAGCTAATAGACCTAAGCGGTACTAAAGAATTTAAGAGATGGATAAGGAAACTATAGAAACCTAAAGGTTAAGGATTAAGTAATTATAGGACTAAGGAGCAGAGGCTAAACTAGGGATCTTAGCAGTAGAAGACGTTTAGGCGGACTCTATAATAAGAAAGATAGTTTAAAGAGGGAGCTTATATAAATTGCGGAAAGCAGGGTTATTTCGCCAGAGACTATAAAGGTAGTTAGAGTAACTATGCGGTAAAAGGCACTAGGTTGTTAGAGTACAATAACACAGATATAGGGATATTGCGTGGGATTAAGGAGTGTTTGATTAAACACTTTGCGTTTTATTATAACAACGCATACCGAATTTATAAGGACGCTAAGTACGGCGTAAGCTATTAGCTATAAGAGCTAGAGTTAAGAGGACTGAAAGGAACCAGAAAGTTAGACGAAGAATAAGATTAACTCTATAAGCTGGATTAAGATATTACAGCAATATATAGATAAAGATTAGTAATAATGATAATGGAGTTAGAGTATTTATTAATTAATAGTAATAAGGAAGAAAAATAGGCTAACTAGGAGCACTTAAACCTTAATAACGTAATAGAAGTAGAGACCAAGATCTCTATAGAACGAGGATTAATAACGGGTATTATAACACCGTTAGATATAACATCTATTACTTTATAAGACAGAAGGAGTAATATTTAAAAGTAATTAAGTAAGCAGACGACTACTAGTGCTAGCTTACCACTTATAAAAGGCAAAAGGCCATAGGCTTAAGATTCTTAAAAGGAGATGCGAGACGCTTAAGACTCTTAAGACGAGATAAGATATACCTAAGATTTATAAAGTGTAATAAGGAAGGCTTAAGCACCTATAATGGACAAAAACTAATGGGAAAGAGTAATGGCTTAGTTTAAAGATAAACGAATAAGTACAGGACGCAAGTTTAAGAACTATGAGTTTGGGGAATAAGTAAGATTGTCAATCCTAGGTAGACGCAGTGTTTAGCCTAAAGATTAAAAAGTTAATATAGAGATTAAGAAGCAAGACAACTTTAAGGATCTAACTACAAGACGCAGAAAATAAGAAACTATAGATAAGTTTAAAGCATAAATTATTACATAATAAGAGCAAAAGCTAGATAAGAGGTTAGCTATACTAGGCTATATACGGGACAGAGCACCTATATAAAGAGTTACTAATAGGCCTAAGGCAGGGACGCCTAGAGTAAAGTGGTTAAATAAACTGGAATAAGAAGAGGATCTAGGGATTCCAACCAGGTTTAAAGAAAGACATACTAAAGGATGTTACAATGCAGTGATAACAAGGTACTTTCTAATAGATAGACCATACACACTAAACCAGTTATATGGAAAGTGGTATAGGCAACGATATAACAATAAATAGGAAGATTTCTATATATAGCTAGATTAAAAAGTTGTCTAAGACTAACCTATTACAGAGAAACGCATAAATTATATTAAAGGAGCGTTAATTATAATATTAAGGAACCTAGAAGAAGGATCTAGGGACTAGAAAAGCGAGCAACAAATCTTAGTACCTATAGAAGAAAAACCAATAGTTAGATCGGTTAGATAGAGGTTTAAACTATAGGTTAAAGATAAATTAAGAGTTAACCTAAGTTACCTAGCGCATTATATACTATCGTGGATAGCTTGTGTGGATAATATATGCAATATATATAGAGCACCCAAGGATAAGAACCAAAAGTACCTAAAGAGGATATATTGGGCACTAGAGGAAAAGTGGTTTAGAGATGCTAAGTATATATATAGATAGCACCTAGTAGAAGTACAGAGTTAAGGGGACCTAATACTTTAACCAGGAAGATTCCTTACGGAAGAATGCCTAGATGGAAGACAGTGGTGGAATTATCTAGAGAACACTTATTTATAGCACGTAAAGGAAAAGAAATGAACTAAGTATTAGCCTAAGGAGGACTAAGTATAAACAGGATCTAGTAGCTAATAGTTAGGAAAAGGGGAGGCCTACGGGACTAGAGGGAACTAGTGTAGGAGGGTACGGTCTCTCTTAGATAGGAAGTCACGGTGTGGTCAGTTAGTCAGTCAGTTATAATTAGGCAGTAGGGAAGCGGTCAGTAAGAAAAGAAGAAAAGAGTATATTGAAGAGAAACTGTGTGTCTATTAGCCCTGTTGGAGTTATTAAAGACTCTAAGGGCTCTAGACTAATCTATATAAAATATATAGAAGGCCTAGGCTCTCCCAAAGCTATGCCTAATCTAGATATTGAATCTAGGGGGCTAAATCACACTACCACATACCTCCTCTATTTAAGTCGTTGTCCCCTAACGACTTCTAAAACTCTAAAATTCCTTATCTTTGAAATAAAGGCGTGGTAGGTGATTATATGCGTTCCTTACCTTTACTATAAACCCAAGATGGTGAACGAGGAGACTCCGTTCTGGTTAAATAAGACCGTTCTTGTCTGCCTGGCTAAGCAGTACGAGATGTATTAGACTGGCGGCTCTCGGATAATATGGCTCTTTTACGTCCTTTTACTTGCTTGGTTCTGTCCCATAATTCTTTAGGCAGCTCTACATAACTCTGTCCTTCTATAATAATTAGGGGTACTCTACTTGGATCTACCGTAACAGTTAAAGGCTTAATTCCATTGTTAACGCAGTAGAAGTATAAGCGGCTGTTAAAGCGCTTTACTTTAGTTGCACATATAAGCTAAAACGCATCCTTGTAGTTCTTAACGGCCCTTAGATAATAGGAATGCATCTATTTTACAACTTCGTTCCTGTTACCGGTAAGAAGAAGATTATAATCTTGGATTACTACTAGAGAATCCCATTATCGTTTACCAAGAAGGGCGTTGGATAGAGCGCTAGCAGCTATAAGCTTAACTGCTGCAGAGAAGCGATATGGAATTGCGCCGTAGAGATTGGTATGTCTAGACGGCGTATAGGGCGGCGCTCTTAAGTCTTAGTGCGTATCTATTAACTCTATCTAAGTACCTCCTTTAGTAACCTTAAGGTTATTATAATTGTCCTAAATACTAATAAACTATAGTAGCATTATTTACTGGGTCCCAGTTAAAGGTCCTTTTGCTCTATAAAGAAGGTAAGGCATAGTTATATATATATCTCCCTTCTCACATAGCTAAGCTACCTAGTTGGTCGCATATTTCTCTACGTCCTTAGCGGTCTAGTTATGGTCTAAGATTTTATACATAAATCTATCGCCCTTGGCCGACCCTTGCGCTTTAAGATCTGCCCACCACGATTCTAAGTAATAATGCATGCCGGGAAGAATAATTGTGCAGTTATCCTTAGTCTTATTATCTAGAGAAACGCTCCCTTGGATTATATTGGCACCGTATCCACTTTTAAGGAGCAAGGAAATATTAACGTTAATATAGCGGAAAGCTGTAGAGTCTCCTCTAACCGCGAATTTTGCATAATAAGGGTAGGAAATAAGTCGCTACTAGCTGTTAGGCCTAAGAGCGTAATAGAGGCAATAATACTAAGGGTCTTGTCTTATTAGCTATTAGTAGAGACCGTAGACCATTATTCTTAACTAGCCGTAATTTAGTTGCCCATTAATTAGATGCTAATAATAGCGGTATATATACATTTTCTTATTAATTATTGCTAAGATGCTAGAATCCCACTACTACCTAAATACGCTTAAAACCACGGATCCTTCTTACTACCATATATCTTGGTTGTTTGGTAACAGTATCTGATTAAGTAAAGCCTCCCTATTATAGGAAAACCTTAGTGCCGAGTTATAAATAAACTTATATAGTCCTAAGGAGTCGGACGGAACTAGAGGCCTATAAGCTTTTTGGAACTAGGAGTATATAGTAGGGTCTATCTTTATAGTGCCTAAGTAATTGCGAGCGTAATATATTAAACGGAGTCTGTGATATAGCGCGGCATAGTTTAGACCCTTTATCGCTAAACCTATACGCCCTTTTATAGCTTGTATGTGCATCTAGCAGACCTTATATATTTTTGGGTTTAAACTAGCCGCCCTATACTAACTGCGCAAGAGCTTTATAACCTCAGTTAGTTTAATTTTAGTGGTTTGGTTTAGGGACGCCTTAAGATAAGCTGGTATATTATCCTTATAGTCACATCCTTATTTTGCGCGGAGTATTGCTATAGCGTCTGCGGCCTCCTTAATGTATTCTTTATTATCTCCCAGCTTAATAACGTTTTTATTAAACAGCGATTCTACTCCTAGCCCTCCCACTTCTAGATGAGCAACCGCAAGCCCTCTCCTTGGATTTCTCCTTGAAGAGGATACTAGCAGCTATAGGGGCGAGCTAACAGGCGTTCTAGCTGCAAGAATGCTTTTATTTATGGATAATAAAGGCGAGTCTACTAATATAGGCGATCCTTGCTAGGATGGGCTTGGCATGATACTGACGCCTCCTCCTTAAATAGGTGTTGATAGCTGAAAAGCTAAGGGATTTATTACGTTGGAAGTATATTATAAATGCGCTTATAGTGTAAGAGCTAAGCTCTCTCCTGCTTGTCTAATTCTGATATTAGTGACCTCTGGTCCCACGGTAGTTAATCTCCTATATCTTGGCGGCAGGTCCTTATTTGGAACAAGGAAGCCAGTTAAGTGTCTTCCTAAACCATGCTTATTTACTACCTGACCTGATATCGCTCTTCCTGACATTTTAGGCGCGAGCGTAAAGTCGGTTAGCTATAGTCAAGTAGTGTTCTTAATGCCGTGTTCTAGATAATCAAGCCTCTTAACTAGGGCTTTATTAACTCGCGCTGTTACTTTATAAAGTAGGTGGACGGTAAGCTTTTGGGCGGTAGAAAGGAAGTAGTAGGAGACTACGTATTTCAGCGGTCTATTAAGAATATCCTATCCCTAGGCTTTTTAGATGGTTTCTCTAGCTTTATTGCACTAATTCCTTTAATCTTTTGCTATCTTACTAACGTCAGAGATGTCCTTGAAGATTATTAAAAACGCGTCCTTTCCTAAAGATACTTGCAACCCGTTATTGTGATTAACGAAATTAACTACTATACTAGTAGCATCTGCGTAATTCTCTCTCTCGAGCAGAATCTCGTTATAGATTTAGATAAGCACTATACGACGCCAATTAACTACAAAGCCTCTAACTTCTGCAAGGACATTATTAATCTGTTGCTTAGCTCCTTTATACAGTACTAGTAGTCTGCTAGACGAAGATATAATAAGTATACTATTGTTAATTCTACTTAGTTTATACTTTGGCTAATTACGGTTATCTTTAAGGTTTATTAAGGGCGAAAAGGTGAAGTTCTTAATAGGGTTTTCTAATATAAATAGTCTACCGAATTTAGTAGTGGTGTGGAGTTCTACTGGCGCTAATCGTTAAATGGACTAATTATGATTTTCTATCCCCGGGATAGAAAATCGCTATTGGCTTAGTAAAGGCGGTAAGTGGAACTAATATCTTTATAGTAAACAATACTAGATGGTTATATATAAATATTCTTTTGTCTTTACCTTACTGTTAATACGCATTAGATTCCTGTGACTAAAAAAAGCAAATAAGAAAGCGTAATAGAAAGAGCTTTAGGAAATATAGTAAATAAACAGATGGATTACGCGGCTGTTATCTATATCCCCTTCCCTACCTTAGAACTTAACTGTCCCTTAGTTAAACATTTTGTACTTAGTTCTGTCAAATAATCTTTCTAGAACGCGCACTTCTTAAAATATGTGGCGTTGCAATACTGGTGGATTTTATATAACATCCTCCTTAGGCTCTGGCTCTGCTATTATTTCTTATAGTATAGTTCTGCCTAACTGGTCAAGCCGGTCCTCCTAACGGACCTTGGATATCTATTATTAATAGAACCTCTTTAATCTATTCCCTAGAGTTTGATCGCGAAATGGCATACTATTAAGATCCTTAATTAAGTACTATCCTTTATAAGGGTGACTCTTATATACGCGGAACGGGCCCAGCTATTTTAGATCCAACTTATAACTGCTAGAATAGTCTTGCTTAAGCTGCATGTTATAGAGTATAACTATATCTCTAACCCTAAATCCGTCCTAGCGAATGTGGTGGGTGTTATTAAAATACTCCTTATTTGCAACTCTTAGTTATTTTGTGCGTGTGACAGCTTCTTGTATATCTACGTCTCTTTGGTTGAACTGCTTTGCGCAAAGTGCTAGTAGCTCTATAGTGGTCCGGACTGTTTCCCAAGGTAGTGTCTGCTAGGTGGGTATATAGAGTTTAATAGAAAGGACGTGCTTATATCTGTATATGTTACGGGACACCTCCGTGACACCTTACACACGTCCACCTATTTCCACCGACGCAGCAAGAAGAGACTGACCGCGAGACGGCAATCTGCCGGCAATCTACGGCAATCTGATGGCAATCTGCTGCATTCTGCCATATTCTGCCAAGTCCAACGAATCCTGCCAAGTTCTGCTAGGACCGCTCCTTGAATCCTATCCTGCTCTATACACGTGTTAACTAAGCAACGAAACTAATGATATATACCCTTTCTCCCCGTTTCCTTACCTTCTCTCCTTACGCAACGTCTTGACTTTATTACGTAGTTTATGTATATAGCTTAATAATATCTACTTTGCTATATATTACCATCGCTTATGCTCGCTCTGTGATACTATGTTGCGTTAACCTTACATACTACTCTCCGAAATGCAGAACGACCCTAAAGCCCCCGTGATAGCCGCTAGTATTATATCCGCACTCTAAGAATAATTGGCAGAGATATAGAAGTCCTTTATAGACGCCCTCGCATAGAACTAAGCCACTTTAACTTAATAACAAGCCGAATAAGAGGCACGACACCTATAAATAATTAAGGACCTTTAAGAAGAAGTTCGCACTCTTAGGATGCCTATACTAGGGCCCTAAGACCGAACGCCTTCTCTAGAGACGAATACGTGGGACGAGAGTCCCGAACCTATAGTAACTATTTATCCCAAACTAACTACTGCACCGTAACGATCCGAACGACTACTAGACCCTCTAATATTTACTGGTAAACGATAAGAACTCTGATTATTCCTAAGCCAGCTTAAAAATAAGCTAACTGGTAATGCTAACCGCTACTTAACTGAAGCTAACTAACTCTGCTACGCCCTAAGTTAACTAGGAGGAGATGTAGCTGACCTTATTAAACCCCTTTAACCGAACTTAGTATAAAGTCTAGTTGTACTACTTGAAGCTATATATGGTGACCCGAACCGTTAAGCTACTGCTTAAAGGAAGATAAACCATATAACTTAAGGAATAAAAAGTTTTCTAGTATACTTCTCTGAATTTAACCGTTACGTAAAGAAAATAGGCTGGAATAACTCCACACTGGTTAATAGCCTTATTAAGTCCCTAAGCCCTGAACTAAAAACCTCCTTAATAGGTGTAGACCTACCAGGAGCTCTTAACGCCTGCGCAAATGTTATTAATAAACGGTATAATAATATACTACGCCTAACACTAAAGTCTACTCCTTGATATAATATGATAGCCCTGTAAATGTCTACTAAGTTATTATCTTAGCCTAAGCACCCTAATGCTATGGATATTAATACAGGGACCCTAGAATACGCTCCACTAGAGTCCCCTAAATAAGAACGACGTATTAAGCTAGGCCTTTGCTTTAAATACGGAAGCAAGGAATATATCTTAAGATACTGCTCCATCCCTATACCCCAACACAACTTATGAACGGCCAACACTAATAACTGTTTACTATATTGATTCTCTAGTTACCGTCCCTAATCTTTACCTAGCTCTAGCCCCGCGTCTAGTAAGCACTACTTATAAGGACGAAGTTATAACTAATATTCTATAGGAACCCCTTCCCGCTCGCCACTAAAAGGCATATTTTGGAGTTAAGTCGCTCTCTAGGATAGCTATGTCACAGGATCTCGTTGAATGTATTAGATGTTGCAAAACCTAACTCTTGGGATTATAGTATAACCGTTAACTGCCGTCTTTGGCAGAAAGGTTAATAGGCTAATGCTTGAGTCCTAATTAATATAGGAGCTAGCGGTATAGGATTTATTAATAAGATCTTTGTGTAAGATAATAGGTTTACCCTAATACCCCTTAACCGGTATATTAACGTATTTAGATTTAATGGCAAACGCACTATCTTAGGCTGTATTACTTACGTAGCGGCCCTAAGACTTTGATACCTAAACTATAAAGAATTAATTAAGCTCTTTATAACTACCCTAGGTTACCTAGTGATCCTTAGACAACCCTGGATGAAGCTATATAAGGTAACTATTAATTGGGACAACCTTAAGCTTCTATTTACCGCCTCCTGCTATAAGTAGAAGTGCCTTATAACTTGCTACTTAGACCCTAAACCGAAATCTGGAAAATCTATTAAGATCTACCAGTCTAAAATTTCTACTAATGTCCACCCTATACCTAAAAAGTCCACCTAATTCCACCTACTAGAGAATTCCACCGAATTTTACCAACATAAGACTTCCACTGACGACCACTAAGAACTTGAAAATAATGTATGACTATATAAACTGACTTTAACTGCTGCACCTAGAACCAAGTAGAAGCTTAAGCTTAATATATAAAAGTACTAGAAGAACTGGTATTCTACTATAAAAAGAATACTTAAAGAACCCGAACCTAAATCTAATACTAATTTTGTAACTAATACCGAACCTAAACCTAAATAAGAAACTATATAAGAAACTAAGGATAATCTAAACTCACTTGACACCTTAGATATCTATATAATTGGAGCTACTCCGCTAGTATGACTTGCTAGGAAACCAGAATACATAATCTTCGCTGTTATGATAGCCGATATTAAGAAGGCCTTAGTACTAAAGAAGCACACTAACCCCGCCATAAAGGTACTAGTAGAGTACCATGATTATTTAGATGTATTTTTATAAAAGGAAGCCAATAAGCTACTGGAACGCCGTCTATATAATTATAAGATTGTAGTTAAAAAAGGAAAACATCCTGGATTTGGACCCTTATATGGGATGTCCCAAAACGAACTCTAAGTACTACGGAAGTACTTAGACGAATATCTGGATAAGGGTTTTATTAGAGCAAGTTTATTACCTATAGCTGTACTAGTAATCTTTGTTAAGAAACCTAGCGGCGGTTTACGCTTCTGTATAGACTACTAAGCCCTTAACGCTATTACTGTTAAGAACTGATACCTAATCCCGTTAATCCAAGAGATACTAAACCGATTAAGTAAGGCTCGCTTCTATACGAAGCTTAATATTATCTACGCATTTAACCGCCTCTGTATTGCAAAAGGAGACAAATAGCTTACTGCATTTTGTACTTAATACGGATTATTTAAATACTTGGTAATGCTATTTAGCTTTGTAAATGCCCTGAGTTTATTCTAATACTTTGTAAATAATACCCTGCGCCTATACCTGGACGTCTTTTGTACTGCTTATATTGACGACATCTTGATATACAGCAATAATCTGGCTAAATACCGAAAATATGTTAAACTGATCCTATAAGCCTTGCGCGGAGCTGGTCTATAATTAGATGTAGATAAATACGAGTTCCATAAAACGGAAGTCCTATACCTTGGACTTGTTATTTCTATAGACGGCGTATAAATGGACCCTAAGAAGGTTAAAGTAATTGTGAACTGGTAAGAACCTAAGAACGTTAAGGATATAAGGGCCTTTATAGGCTTCGCCAACTTCTACTAATGGTTTATTAATAACTTCTCCGCCTTGGTTTTACCCCTTATAGCCTTAACCCAAAAGGACAAAGCCTTTATCTTTAATAAGGAATGTAAGAAGGCCTTTACTTATCTAAAGGTTATGTTTACCACTATACCTGTGCTTTAACACTTTGACCCAAACTGAATAAGTGTTATAGAAGCTAACTTATCTAATTATATTACTAGAGGCATTCTATCTTAATATAATAAGGAAGGAGTATTGCACCCTATAGTATACTTCTTAAAATGACTAAGCCTAGCTAAATGTAATTACGAGATCTACGACAAGGAATTACTGGCAATTATTAGATGCTTTGAGCAATAGTAACCAGAACTAGAAGGAACTAGATTCCCAATTAAAGTTCTTAGCAACTATAAGAACCTGCAGTACTTTATGACCACGAAATAGCTGAGCCACTGTTAAGCCCGCTGGTTAGAATATCTGTCCCGATTCTAATTCTTAATTATATACCACCTAGGCGTTTAAGGCCAGAAGCCTAATACCCTAACCCGACGTTTACAGGACGTACCAGCTTAAGAAGAAGTGCGCTCTTACCGTAATTAGACTCTGCTCTGCCCTAAGCTATTTAATCCCCCTGTTAAAGATCTTATAGTATACGCCCTTGAAATAACTGATTAAACTATTGAACAGATTATAGTTAACGAATATCTAAATAATGAATTTATCTAAGAGACGCTTAAGCTAATTCGAGACGGCGTTAGACGCTCTAAAAAGGTTTCTCTAAGTGAATGCAAAGTCCGCGGAAACTACTTATACTACTAGAACCGCCTAGTTGTCCCTAATTACAATAAACTTAAGCTTAAGCTCCTTAAACATATACATAACCTACTAGTAGCCGGCCACCTAGGCTAAGGAAAAACCCTAGAACTGCTCTAATAAGAATACTACTAGCCGAACATATATAATACGATACAAAGGTACGTCTCTAGCTACTATACCTGCCGACGAGCTAAAGCTTTGCATAAGACGTATAACGGCTTTCTAAAGCCACTGCCTGTTCCGGACTAAAGATGGAAGGACATCTTAATTAACTTCGTTGTTGATCTCCCCGTAAGTAAAGGATGCACGAATATTATAGTAGTTATAGATCAACTATTTAAGATAAGACACTTAATCGCCTGCCCTAATATATTAATACCTGCCATTGCCCGACTGTTCCTGGATTATATATGGAAACTTTATAGACTCCCCAAAACAATTGTCTCCGATAGAGGCCGCCAGTTTATTTTAGCGTTTTGGGAAGAACTGACTACCTAACTCCGCATTAAAGCACTATTGTCTATAGCATATCACCCAGAAACGGATGGTTAAACGGAACATGCAAATACTATAATGGAATAGTATATTTAGATATACACATCGTATTTACAGGACGACTGGATAGACTGGCTTGCATTTGCTAAATTTACTATAAATAACTCCGTTTTAGAAACCATAAAGGTCTCCCCATTCCTAACTAATTACGGCTAGCACCCGCGAATGGGTTTTAAACCCTTTAGTAATGTTCCTTACCTAGCTTATTAGGCCTTATAAGTTGCAGAAGCAAACGAATTCGTAAAGAAGATGGAAGAACTATAAGAGTTCCTTACTAATGAAATAATATAGGCCCAGTCTGTCTATAAAGCCGTAGCAAATAAGAACCGAACCCTAGCACTGGCTTACTAAATTAGTAACTTTGTCTGGCTAGACGCAAGAAATCTAAATATAAAACGACCTACTAAGAAACTTAACTGGAAGAACGCCGGCCCTTATAAGGTTGGAAAAGTTGTCTCTCCTTATGCCTACCGACTGAAGCTCCCTAATACGGTTAAAATCCACCCTGTATTCTATACGTCAGTCCTCCGCCCTGCCGCCCCTATATTAGACGCCCTACTTAGACAGATCTAAGACCCTCCCCTACCAGTCAAAGTAGATGGTGAGGATAAGTACCTTGTTAAAAGAGTTAACAACATTAAGTATAATAAACGGAAACGCAAATATATATACCTTATAAAATGGAGAGGCTTTACTAAGCCCTTATAGGAACCCGTTAACTTTATAGGACTTATATAAGCCGTAGAAGACTTTTACAAACTCTACCCAGAACTACCACAGCCCCATCTCGCAGAAGCTCGAGTTTAAAGGGGGGGTACTGTTATGGGACACCTCCGTAACACCTTACACACGTCTACCTGTTTCCACTGACGCAGTAAGAAGAGACCAACCGCGAGACAGTAATCTGCCGGCAATCTACGGCAATCTAATAGCAATCTGCCGTATTCTGCCATATTCTGCCAAGTCTAACGAATCCTGTCAAGTTCTGCTAGGACCGCTCCTTAAATCCTATCCTGCTCCGTGCATATGTTAACCAAGCAACGAAACTAACGATATATACCCTTTCTCCCCATTTCCTTACCTTTTCTCCTTACGCAACGTCTTGACTTTATTACGCAGTTCATGTACATAGCTTAATAATATCTACTTTGCTATATATTACCATCGCTTGTACTCGCTCCGTGATAGCATATAACCCTTGCTGGTGTCATTCCTATAGACCTCTTAACAGTTATTCTATCTACCTATAAGACTGTATAAAGATTATCTAGCTATAAGCCTTCTATCTTTACTAAAGCGTCTACTATAGGCTTGTGACCTCGCTCTATAAAGCCTTGCGACTATAGGTAATATACGGAAGCTATAACCCTCTTAATATTATAGAGCTCCGCGAGCGCAGTGGTAATGTTAGCATTCTCTCCTCTATTATCTATAAAGAGCTGTCCGAACACTCCCTATTGGCAGATAACGTCTTCGTAGAGGAACTTTGCTATGCTTTTTATATCCTTATTCCAAAGGGCCCAGGCTTCACCTATCCAGATATATACTCTTAAGTAATGGCCAGGTATCGGAACCTGAGACAGTTTAGTGGTATAAACGTGATGTCTACCGTTACTTATTGCTATAAGGTGGACTCCTATATGGGGTATATTACTTTTTCTTCTTGTCCCGGCTGTCGCTGTTAGCACTATAAGCATGACTTAATATACTATAATATTTAATCCTATAGCCCTGGCTACTAGTATCAATTTAAAACCCTCTAATACATTCCCTCCCGTCCACAATATCCACTCTAATTGTAAAGGCTCTTAATAATCTCCTGCTAAGTAGTCTCGTCATTAACTACCCTTCACATTGGTATATTCTTAGACTATTAGCGGAAGAGCTGTTAGTTACGCACTAGGAACCTTAGCGTATACCGCTTAAACTTTTTAAATTTCTTAGTATTTATCTCCTCTGGACGCCATAAGGTTACTAGCCATTTTATAATCCTTTAAAATTCCTCTAAATATAAGTCTTCTAATAGCAGACCCACTTCCATTTTAAGAGGGCTAGCCGTGTATTCTAAGGCACTCAGCTTATAGTTAATAAACTCTTTAATATCCTCAGTTAGCTTATTAGGTTGTTCGCTATTAGGTAGCTATCGCGAAAGTCTATTAGCTAGGCTATTCTTCTTCCCCAGCATATATCTAATATTAAAGTCCTATAGCTGGATCCAAGCTAGCCATCTTATTATTAAGGCTCTAGGTAAATTAGTAGCAGTATAATTTAGCTATATGACCAAGGTGTTTATATCTATCTCCACTATAAAGCGAACGCCGTACAGGTACACGCGACACTTCTTTAGCGCATATAGTAACGCCCAATACTTAAGCTTTCCTAAGTTATATTTCTGTTCCGCTTAAGACTAGATGCCGCTCTTATATTAATATGGGTAATGATAACCTTGTATATCTAGTTGCATAAGGCCGCACCCCCATCTATTCTTGTATCTGTTAACGGCGAGAATAATTAGCCTAGCCCCCTTACTATAATCTAGTTAAACTAATGCGGGTGCGGTAGTAATGGCATACTTTAGAGTCTTTATAGCGGTGATCTGCTCTATGCCCTATATAAACGGAACGTTTACTTGTAGCAGTTGGAAGATTAGCTCTGCCTTAATTGCAAAGTCTTCTACCTATATTTAGTAATACACGACAACTCCTAGGAATGCTCGGGCGGATATAACGTCTTCGCAGTCTCTCTAGTAAACGATCTTTGCGACCTTTAACTCCTCTGGATATTGTCCCTTACTATTACAGTAGTAACTAACCACTATAATCTTATCTTTGTAGAAATGAGACTTTACGCCTAAGATCGTATATCTAGCTCGTTTTAAATCTGCAAGCACTCCGTTTAGCCACATAATGTGTTCTAGAATGTATCTACGCACGCCTAGAAGACTCTCTTCTCTATTATACACTGTCTATGGGCCTTTTACTGTAATGTCATCTAGAAACGGCAAGGTATGGTGTAGGATATGTTGTTCTAGGATCTTAGTAATTGTCCTTACAAACTAGGCTACTGAATTTATGCCTCCCATAGGTACTATCGTTTGTCATAGAAGCCCTAGAGGTGTTGCAAAAGCTATTAGGTTCCTACTTTCTATATTAAGCTCCAGTTGGTTATAGCCAAAGAAGAAGTCCACTAGAGACATAACCTTACACCCTATAAACTCCTTGGAAAACTTATTAGTATACAGCAGTAGATTTGCGTCCCTAATAGTTACTCAGTTAATATTTATTACCGCGTTAATTAGTTAGTACTTCTTATATTCCTTCTTACTTATAAGAAACCATAGATTCCTATATAGGCTTTTATAATATTCCAGAGTCCCTTAAGCTAGTCATTCTTGTAACATGCTTATTACTTCTCCTCGTAGGGCCCTTAGTATAGGAAAGTTTGGTACTTGCTATACTTTATACGGCACAGTCTTAATCTTTAATAGTAGAGTTACGTCTCTGCTAACGCAACCCATCTTAGAGAACTTCTATGCCAGCATCTCTTCTTAGTTAAATAGCATGGCCTTAAAGATCTCTCGTTCTCTTAGCTGAATATCCCCTATAATTATACGCTCTAATTATTTTGGCTTTAGTTGTGCACCGTAGGCCAGCTTAGTGTATCGCGGCTTAAGGAAATAATTATACGGACTAAGAGGCAACCCTTAGATTAATGCCTTTTATCTACATAAGGCTACCTCTTACTATTCTATTATACCTCCCATAACTGTTCCATCTAGTGTTAATGAATTAACCAGGTAGACCTTATCTGCCTTTTATTTATACGCAGTTGCTACGTTTATAGCGTTTTATCAGGCCTTACTCTAGTAGCTTTCCATTTATATTATAAATAAATCCGTTGTCTTTAATATTTAATATATAAGGGACCTAGCCTTTACTTTAAATATTAGCTTCTGATTCTTTCTTAAGTGTTTCTTTAGAACTTTCTTTAACGTTTTACTGTTAAGCTCTCTCTATCCAATATTATAGTCTTTTTTCTGCTAATGGCTCTGTCTAGCAGATATCTAAAACGGTAAGCGTCTATATTGGAGCCGCACCTTATTTCCCTTCTCTTTAATCTCAACGTCCTCCTTATCCTAATGCGCTGGGTTATAAGTAACCCTGGATATAATCCTAGCGGTTACACTGGTTATATATTTCCTAAACTATTATCTATACTAATGCCTTTATCTAGTTTAAAGAACATCGCATCCTTATAAGATGTTAAGAACCTTATTTTAACTCTACTATCTTCTAATTAAATAATGCAAGATACCTAACCTATTGCGGTACGTTTTGTTGCTAGTTTAGCCCTTACTGACTATAGCTCACTAAGTATTACCTTATATAACATTTCTCCTACAGCAATAAACATCATAGATATTAAGACGTTACCTATTACTATAGGGACCATATACACCAATCTAATAAACTTAGACTAAGTCCTATTGGCAAACATCAGACGTGCACCTTATAGTTATAGAGGCAGACTTAATATCAGTAAGCTGTGTTATAGAGCCACGCTTTCCTTAATAAGGTTAAGCTCTACTCTAGAGTTAATTAAGCATTTAGCCCTTTTATCTCCTATCTGCGCTTCTACTTTTGGGTATTGTCTTTAAAACTAGATAAATCTAGCTTCTTGTTTAATCTGGTCTACTTTAGCAGTTATTAAGCCAGCCTAATTAGTATGGAATGCCAGGTGTGCTAATAACACAGATGCCTTAATATCCTCTTGCTTCTATTAGTAAGGCTCTATAAGGGGTAGCGGAAGAGGCTTAAAGAATAGCCTTATAACCTTAGGCATATACACAAGGCAATTACTAACTGTAACTTTAATAGTTTTTAACAAAATCTTATCCACTATCATAGCTGGGCTTGGGACGTTTCCCTTTAGTATATCTATTATCCTAACTAGCTTTGGTTGTGGTGCTTTAGCTATCGTTATTACATCTACTATTTGCTCCGTCTATCTTAACTATTTAGTATAGTCCATTTCATTAATCTTATTATTGCTTGATAGTGGTTGAGGAGCTTGCTACTAGGGCCGTAGTGCGATTTAGACATGTCCTCCTAGTTATATATTTTGAACTACTGCCGGTCGCTAACTAGATGGTTTTAAAGGCGGTTTTATTACTCTTACTTCCCCTTGCAGTTTCCTAAGATTATATAACTATGGTGTAGGCTGTAACTGGGTTGCGGCTCCTACTAAATTAACGTATATTAACTCTACTTAGTATATATCCTCCTAAGACTTACTAAGTTCTTCCTTACTTTTAGCGTCGCTTCCTTTTATAAGCTCTACTAAAGCTGCCTTTAGTTAGACGCCTATTACTAGAGCATTAGGATTAATATTCGCGTTTTACTTTAGCTAGTCTTTAAGGAACTTAATCCAATTATTGCTTAGCAAATATAGAATTGTATTTCCTAGGCGCTCTTATATTCTAGCGCAGATTTAGTTATTCTTATTTATATATAGGAAACCACGATAAACCAATTCCTAGAGCTATGGACACTAATTAATAAAATAGTAGGAACCCCCATATCCATAACACATCTAAGCTTGTGCTAGGTATGTGCTAAAGTTTCCTAGCCCTTTATACCTTCCTAGGCCCAGCTTATATCGTTCTTATAGCGCTCCCTTATAGGGCGGCTGCGGTCTATTATTATTTAGTGCCGGTCGCGGGCTTATTTATTCTTGCCGTACTAACACCCTATTTAGAAGCTGCGTGTACTATATTAAATCTTAGCGAATCCTGTCTAGAAATAGCATTAAAGATATAACGCCCGCCAATTTAACCGTCCTAAGATTAAGCTTCTGGAGTTAATTGGTAAGTCTCTCTAGCTCAGGGTCTATTTCTTAAGTCATTTAATAGGTACCTGCCGACTTACTTAGCGGAGAGACTATAGGCGGTTAAAGGGCAGCATTTCTTTAGTTAGTTATAGCTAGTTGCTAATTATAGAATTGTCTAACTAGCTAACAAAGGCCTTGCTTCTTAGGATTCATTATTAATAACCAATTTACGCCTTTATATAAATTAAGCCTGTCTTCTACGGCTCTCCTTATTAGATGGAAGTTAAAAGACTCTTATCTATCTAGGTTAGCTCCTGTTTTAGTTATAGTATATCTTTAATATTTAAATAGGAGTCCCCTTGCGAACCAGTACCCTTAATTACGGTTTTCTAAATTACCAGCCTCGGTAACCTTTTAGGAGATTAACGTAAACTGCCTATAGTATTCACATATACTACTAGGTGGGTTATTCCTACACTACAGCATATAAGCTTCTAAGAATTCTACCATTTTAACTTGTTAAAAGTAGTTACTTTCTTAGTAGTTTATCTTAAGCTTCCTTATAAGTTCCGTCCAATTACTAATTATAAACTTAGGTAGGCTTTAGATCTATATCCCTATCTAATAGTTATAATACTCCAGAAGTCCTTAATGCTTCTTATTATCCATAACATAATATCGGATATATAGTCGCTTATACTGTTTAATAAATTGCAACACGTTTTATCCTGTAAAGTAAGGGGTCCTAGGAGTTCCTAGAGCCAGTATAGGCTGGGCCATAACATATACCTTATCTCGTTCTATTAGTGGTTTAGTGAGATACGGCGGACCTATAGATTCTCTAGGGATAGGTAGGTGGACCTTATAACCCTTATCCTCTATCTATTAAAAGTTGTCGGTCCCTAATATTATAGAAGTTAGGGTTAGTATCACATCCCCTAGTTTAGGAGAGACTTGCGGTTTAATAGGCTACTTACTTTCCTCTCCCCTTCCAGTATCTTTACTATTATTGTAGAATAGACCTAACATCCCTAATAATCCCTTTGCTAGTGCTATCGCCATTATTCCTATAAATTTAAAGGTAGCTCCTATAAACGCGAGAATAATTGTATAGACCGTTATAAATATAGTAAACAAAATGTAGAAGACTTTTCTCTGCCGTTCCTGGCGTACTATAGTCCTTTCTTTTATCCTCCGTCTTGCTGCGCTACGCACTTGCATTCTGATCGCTGTTCTCCAACAACCGTTCCCGTACGGAGACCGACCGTTCCCGTACGGAGACCGAAAGTGTCGTTGGTTCATTCCTATGGTGGTGGCTGCGCACCGGTCGCTAATATGCCTATACTTCTCTGCCTTCCTTTCCGCGCGTCCTTTTTCTGTCTATTGGTTCTTTCGCAGTTCCAGATCGTTCCTATGCGTCTTCTATATATGTAGCACTAGACTTCTAATCTAAAGAGCTTGCCGTCGTCCCCACATAGAATGCCATAAAATATGTGGGAGGGTACGGTCTCTCTTAAATAGGAAGTCACGGTATGGTCAGTCAGTCAGTCAGTTATAATTAGGCAGTAGGGAAGCGGTCAGTAAGAAGAGAAGAAAAGAGTGTATTAAAGAGAAACTGTGTGTCTGTTGGCCCTATTAGAGTTGTTAAAGACTCTAAGGGCTCCAGACCAATCTATATAAAATACGTAGAAGGCCTAGGCTCTCCCGAAGCTACGCCTAATCTAGATGTTGAATTTAGGGGGCCAAATCACACCACTACACTAGTAGTAGAGCCTTAGACCCTTAAAGGAATTTAAGGACAACACCTAAATTTATAAGTTAAATAGTAAGATTAACAGTTCAAAGCACTAATAGATAGTGGAGTAATAAGAAACCATATATTACTAGTAGTAGTAAAAAGAATAGGGTTACCACACAGATAAAAGGAACACCTATATCTACTTATAACAATTTTAGGAGATTAGATAGCCTATAAAGGAGGTATTATTAATCTTAAAATAGGACCTATTTAGTTAACTATTAAAGGGAGACAAGTTAGAATGTCTTTTAATATCCTACCGTTAGGAAAGGACAAGGCGATACTATAAATGCCTTAGTTATAGGAATACAATCTAAAGATTAATTGGGTTACAGGACAGGTTAATATTAGAGATACTTAACAATATAAGATACGATAGTAAACTAAGTTAGTATAGTACCAAATCGGAGCGATATATAAAGAGACTAAGCGAGGCTTAAGTTATATACTAAAGAGATACCATAAGTATGGTAAAAAGTTATAGTTACCAGAAAGTAAATAGCTGTTAGAGTATATAGCATAGGACTATAAAATAGAGTTGGAACTAGGAACGAGTCCAAAATTCTTTCTAATCTATAAGCTTACTAAAACCAAGTTAGTAGCGCTTAAGGAGTTTATCCAGGAGAACTTATAAAAAGGATATATTAAACTATTGTAGTTATTAGTAGGATATCCAGTACTATTCATCCTAAAGAAAAATGGAAAACTTAGGATGTGTATAGACTATAGACAGTTGTTGGTGGGGGGGCTACTTGGGGCAGTTTCTTTGAGCTCGGCGACGTGTCACGTGACAGCGCGCGGGCCATTCTGTAGATATCTTCTCAGGGCCTTCAAGCCCCTGAGATTCTTCCTCATAGAGTATTATATATGTCATTTCCATCAGCCTGCTTAGCGTCTAACAACAGTTAAACAGCATTACTAGGAAGAATAGGTATCCTTTACCCTTAATTAGCGAAATCTAAGATAGTATAGGCAATGCGTAAATCTTTACAAAGATAGATCTAAGATGGGCGTACTATTAGATTAGGATTAAGGAAGGCAACAAATAGAAGGCAGCCTTTAGGTCAAAGGAAGGACTATATAAGCTATTAGTTATGCAGTTTGGGCTTATAAACGTACTAGTAACGTTCTAGAAGCGAATTAATAGTGTATTAGGAGAGCACCTTAATGAATATATTATGGCATACCTTAACGATATTATTATCTACTTAACAAATGAGAAAGAATATGGAGAATACGTTAAATAGGTCTTAAAGAGACTATAGAAAGAACAGATGCTAGTAGCTATTAAGAAATACAAGTTCTTTACAAAAAAGACCGATTTTGTAGGATTTATTATTAAACTAGGAAAGATTAGTATGGACCCAAAGAAAGTTAAAGCCATAGTGAGTTAGCAAGAACTAGAGAACATTATGTAGTTAAGGTTATTCCTAGGGTTTTGCAATTACTATAGGAGGTTTATGGCATAGTAGTTAAAGAGCATTGAGCCATTTACAAGGCTAACGAAAAAGGAGGAACCGTAGGTTTAGGTAGAAAGGTAAAGAAAACTATTTAAAGAACTAAAAAAGTTATTTACCTAGGAACTAATCCTCAAGATCTATTAACCAAAGTTGGAAACGGTTGTTAAGACAGATGCATTAGACTTTATACTAGGAGCATATTTACTACAGAAGCATTAGGACGCATAGCATCCAGTAACGTATTATAGTTAAAAGATAACACCACTAGAGTTAAACTATGATATTTACAATAAGGAGTTGTTAGGTATAGTTGCAGCACTTAAGGAATAGAGAGCATTCTTATAAAACACAGAGAAACTATTTGTGGTTAAGATGGACTATAAGAACTTAACGGGGTTCCTAATAACAAAAGAGCTAAATAAAAGGCAAGTTAGATGGGCAGAAATGCTTATAGAATATCACTTTGAAATTTAGTATACTAAGGACACTAAAAACGCAAGAGTAGATATACTTAGTAGGAAGGCAGAGTTATAAAACAATAAAAAGCCATTAGGGGCTTTACTGCGAAAAGATTAAGACGGATTAATTAGGTATAATTATCCAAAGATTATAGCGACTAGAGAAAGTCAGATCCATAAATTACTAGAGAGTAATTAGATATAAAAGATCTAAGACATATAGGCAGAGGATCTAGATACGGAATAGTATAAGAATAGAGAAGTAACCTATATTCCAAGGTCTATTGCAAAAGAGTTTATTAAGTTATTTTACAAGGGACTAACTTAAGGACACAGTGGAGCTATAGGCTTAGTGTTAAGACTTTAGGAGGAATATATTATTTAAGGAATCTGGGGACTAGTAAGATAAGTTATAAAAAAATGTCTAAATTACTAAAGAAATAAACTAATAAGGTATAAGCTATATAGAGGGCTATAACCTATTAAAATACTAGAAAGACTATAGGAAGTTATATTATAGGACTTTATTATTAAGTTACTAAAGTTAAAAGACCCTATTAGTGGATAAGATTATAACGCGATCTTAGTGATAGTAGATAAGCTTATAAAGTGGGATACTTTATAGCGTGCATAGAAGAGATATTAGTAGAAGATGTCGCTAGAATCTATATTAAGGAAGTGTTTATAAGGCATAGAGTACTAAATAAAATTATATTGGATAGAGATTTAAGATTCATAGCAGCATTCTAGGAGGTATTCTTGGCGGAATAAGAAGTTTGCGCAGTAACCTTAATAGCATATTATCCGCAGACGGACGGATAAATGGAAAGATTAAACTAGACACTGGAGCAGTATCTAAGACATTATATTAATTACGTATAGAACAATTAGGTATTGTTATTACTAGTTATATAGTTTATATATAATACAATACCACAAGAAGGAATGGGGATATTACTATTTAAGGCAAATTACGGATATAAGCTAAGGTTATTGTTATTGCTATAATAAGTAAAGAAAACAAGTAGCATAGCTAAAGAAAGAATGGAGACGTTAATGAATCTTTATATAGACCTTAAAGAAATAGCTAAACTAGTACAAGAGCGAATAAAAAGGTACTATAATGCTAAGAGATCTAAGGGACCAGATCTTAAGGAGGGAGATAAAGTGTAGCTACTATATAAAAATTTTAAGAGTTAACGACTAAGTAAGAAGTTGGATTATATTAGACTAGGACCTTTTAAAATTAAGTAAAGGATTTTATTAGTTATATATAAGTTAAACCTACTAACTAAAATAAGAATCTACCCTATATAGTATATTGTAATACTAGAGCTAGCATATAGGAATATTAAGCCACTAGTTTATAAAGCAGACATATATAGAGGGCAAGAAGAGGATAAATAGTAAATTTTAAAGATTATTAGTTATAAGGACGTAGATGATGAAATATAGTATAAAGTAAAGTAGATAGGCTATAGTAAGACTACTTAGGAACTACTAAGTAACCTAGAGAACGCTATAGGAAAGGTATAGGAGTATTAGAGGAAAGTAGGTTAGGCAGCGTTAATAAAAAAGGATTGCTAAAGAATAAATTACTTAAGGGGGACCCGGGAAGAGCAACTACTATATTACTTGGAATTATTTCCTTCTCTGGAGATACTACTCTCTTATTACCTAGCTTAGACAGGCCCTATTAAACAAGTTTCTATTTCTTAAAACGAACCTTTTTACGTACTTTCTTAAGATAAAGAAGACGAGTAGAGGTAGATAGGTACGCCTTATAAGTAGCGCAAGTATGTTAAAGCTCCGCAAGGGAGGCAGAGAGCTTATTGTTAAGCTTTATAGCGGCAGATTAAACGCGAGACCCTATAACAAGTTACTTAGGGAACTTGAAGGCTATTAAGAGTTATAGGACGCATACACTTAGCGTTAAAAACAGAGCGAACGTCGTACAATGACCGAATATTTGCTTTAGTACACTCTAAATAAAAGGAGGGTTGCTAAAATAAAGGACTTGCTAGCGCAATATAGACTAATCCCTCTTTCGCATAACGAAAACATAGAGACGGTATAACTTCACCTAGCAATAGTATTGCAGCAATAGTGCAAGCATGTTAGGTAGTAGAAGAAGAAGAAGAAGCTTTAGGTATAATAAGTAAGAATATTAACTAAATTAATTAGATAGATATTATACCTCTAATAAACGACTTAGAGATGTTAGGAATCTTTAAGGACAAAGATAAAGAGGAGGGAGATGGTATTATAGATAGCTTAAGTATAATGTTATAACTACTTGGAGAGGAGTTGGTGGAAGCTAGTTAGTTAATATAGGCATAGTCCAAGATGGATTTGGTGGAACTATGTGACGAGGAATAGTAGCCGAGGTTACGTGATGTAATCTATATAATCTATATAATCTATGTAATCTGTATAAAGCGTATAGAGTATACGTACCTTATAGAGCGAAGGGATTTCTTAGGCGTACGGTTATATATTTAAAGGACTATAGTCCTTACCTAGATAGTTCTCTCTTTGTAGTGAATTTTAGAATATAATTGGAGTTAATCTATTAGGCAACTACTTTACTAGTTGTTATTACGTTGTTGACTTGTTGTTTATACCTATATACCTAGCCTATTAATGAGCCCATCGTAGTTCCTGTTATAAGGTTCCATTATAATGGGGTAGACTATAAGTAAAGCACTTTATTTTAGTTAATTAAGAAGGTACTAGGGTAGTAGATGTTATAGGATCTGCAAATGGCTGCCCTAAGAGTATAGTATAAGTATTACGTCCCGTATTTAGATACTAATAGAGAAGGTTAAATTCCTTAATTATTATTACTATTTTAAGCTTCTCTAACCTCTTAGCTACCTTTTAAATAAAGGCATAATATAGAGCTAGATAGATCTCCTTATAGTTCTAGATAAAGGCTTATATAATACTGCTTTCTATTACCTCTATTAACCCTTTCTCTAGCTCTTTACCGTTCTATATAATAGTAATATAAAGCTAAAGCTAAGATTCCAGAGTCTGACGTTTAGGCCCTTGTTTCCGTTTTTTAAGATTATCTAATACTATTTGCTATAGCATAGCTTAAGATAGCTTTGCTACCTTTTTTAGCTGTCTTAAAACTAAATATAGTATAGTAAGGTTTTTAAGATACCTAGAGAAGTTAGTGCCTATAGTGGCATATAAGAGTGCTGCAAATATATAGAGCTTCTCTTCCCACTTTAGGTAGTCTTATTATTAAAGCTTGTAAAGCTTAAAGAGCATTCTCTATATCTCTATAAATTGCTAAGTTTATTGTCCTTACTAACTTAATAACCTAGGTATAGTTATTCTAGTAGACGCTAGAGTTGCTCCTAGAGCTATAGGAGCTATAGGAGCTGCTACTAGTACTATAGGAGCTGCTGCTATTGTAGGTATATCTAGCTTAGTATTTTCCTTAATTTTATCTTTTGTTTTATCTAGGTTAATATAGTCCCAGATCTTTGCAAAACTTGCTTCTTGTTACGGCGCTAGTGGAAAATAGTGGATTATAGTAGACGTTATGGTAGACGCAGAGTCACGTAAGCTTACGTGACTTGAGGATTGTATAAGACTTTGAGCGACGCTGCCCTTCTTCTCCTTTCCTTTCTTTAGCTTTAGATCCTTGTTTATAGACTATCAATTATATAGGCTTGCGCGTCCCTCTTGCCGTGCTCGTGCCTTAATTAACTAAATCGCTAATATTATCCAAAGCTTATTATTACTCTCTCTTTCTAAGAAGGAACTTAAATATATCTATTTACAAGACTATGAATAGGACAAGGACACAGAATAGGACCCTAAGGATATTACTAGGACTATAAGGACAGGACAGACCCAAGAACCAAAAGAACATAAATAAAACGCGAAACCTAAGAATAGGACACACATAGACCAGAACCCCTAGAAAATAAATAAATACCAGAAATTACCTAAAACCCTTACCACTATACTAAGAAATATAGCAGCTGGTAAAGCTGCTATAGGACCCATAAATACCTCTGATAGTGAAATAGTCGCCGTCTTAACCCCCTAGGAAAAGCTCGCAGCAGCTAATACTAAAATTAAACAGCTTTAAGAGCTGCTTAAAACTAGAGACACCCCTACACCTAATAAGGAGTTATTAGATACCTAGAGACTTGATATCGTCCTTAAGGCCCTAACCCAACGTATAGCATTAGTATTATTATAATCCGCGAAGGTTATAGACCCCCTATTACTTACAGATGGAACTAACCCTATATTTAATAACTAAAAGCTTTAATTACAGGACAAGCTTAAAGTTGATACGGACTACTTCTCCACTACTTAAGCTAAGATGGCCTATGTCTTTAGCCATACTAGTGGAGATATATAGATGCACCTACGTCCGTAATACACTTAGGACTTAGCAGATCCCTTCCTCTCTAAAGACGAGATAATTAACTACTTATCTTCTATCTATAAGGACCCCTTTAAGGTATAGAACGCCCGCCTTAATTATAAAGCTCTTAACATAAAGATAATAGAGACCTTTTTAGCCTTCTAGACCCGCTTTCTATACCTAGCCAGCTAGGCCTAAATTCCCTATAAAGACCTAATGCCAGACCTCTTTAACAAGCTTACCCTAGACCTATAGCGCGCCATACTACCAGTTTTTACTACTGTATAGATGCTAAAAGTACTTATGGACTACTACCTATCTATTAACCAAGGCCTCTGTTAAATTAAGGCACAAGCTAAGCAGTATAAGGCTAGAAACTCTCTAAACTAAACTATAAGCACTATATAAACGGCCTATAACACTCTAGCACAATCTGTAACTCCTACAGCACCAGCTATATAGCCCGCTATTAATTTAGTAGCTAGTCCTACTACGGGTCCGGCGCACACTTAGCCTATATATAATGACCCTTATAAATAGGCCCTTAACAATTAAGAAGCTTGCTTCTTATACAGCTAGAAAGACCACTTTATAAAGAATTGCCAGACAAAGGTAAAAACGGGTAAGGTTCTGTTAATTTAGGAGGATAGCACAGAGCTAGAAAAAGAGAAACCCTAGAGAAAGACTCCTCTTTAGGGCTAAAAGGAATTAATATATCACATATTAATCTAAGTCGGCTAGTTAGTAGAAGAAGCTGCACTATCCCTTATACTTTATTTCGTAACAGATATTAAGTTTTAACCTCCGCTTTAGCTAACTCTAGAGCAAATACCTTTACCTTAATAGATACCCAGTATACCATAAAGCTAGCTAAATTTTTAAATGCGCCTCTTGAAGAACTGCTTAAACTAGTCCCTATTTATAGGTATAATAGACGGATAGGACTACCTATTATAACTATCTTACGGATCTACCTCCGTGTTAATAGACAAAGGCAGTATAACATCCCCTTTCTTATTACAGACCTAGGAAGCCATAATATAACCTTAGGAAGAAAATAGCTAGCCTATTTAGGCTTATAGCTTAACGTACAAAGTAGACGGCTTATCTGGCCCAAATCCTTACCCCTAACCCCTTCCTTTATAAAAGAAATTAGTATTATAATAAAGAACCTTATATAGCCCTAGATTAATACTATTTACTAGGCTAATGCTATGTGTAGGGACTAGGCCTTTAAGAAAGATGTACAGCTTAATCTGTAACGGATTTGTATACTACACCGCCCCTAGACTACCTATATTACGCCACCCACACTAAAGATTTAGGAAATTAGTAGTAACCTAGCTAAGTCCCCTATAGAGAACTTAGGCCCTACGCAGCTATAAAGGAAGGCTAGGAATACTAAACGCTATACTAAACTAATAGACTAGAAGGATAACTTATAGAAAATGGAACATAAGCTAAGGAAGACTATAAACCCTATACTGCAAAATATAGCCTAATAAAAGTCTATAAAGAAACCTATAGACCTTCCCCTAGTTAATATCTGCTGTATTGGCGCTGTAGAATTCTACCAGAACTTAGTCTAACCTAATACCATTACCTTTACCACTAGCTTATATAAAATTAATTAAATAATTAAGGAAAAGGAAAGCAAGCTTAGCAGATAGGAAAGTAAGCTTATAGATAAGGAGCTGGTAGAATAGAAACTGCCCTATTAACACTAGAAATTTAAGGACATATTCTTTAAGGCAGCGTCCGATATACTTCTACCTTACTAACTATATAACCACAAGATTAAGATTGAGCTAGATAAGGAAGACACCCTTAGTTATAGCCCCCTTTATTAGTAGTCTACTGCTAAATTATAGGCTCTAAAGTAGTACCTTATTAATAACCTAAATAAGGGCTTTATTAAGCCTAGTTAAGCCCCTTTTAACTCGCCTATTCTCTTTACTAAAAAGCTAAATAGAGGACTTTGTTTCTGTATTAACTACCGCAAACTTAATAATATAACCCGCAAGGACTACTATCTACTGCCCTTACTTAAGGAGACTCTAGCCTAAATAAGTAGAGCTAAGATCTTTACTAAGCTTAATATCTATTAGGCTTTTTACTAAATTAGGATGGACCCTAGATTAGAAGATCTTACTACATTTTAGACCCATTATAGAATATATAAATGCAAAGTACTTCCTTTTAGACTAACTAATGGACTGGCTACGTACCAGCGGTATATAAACTATATACTCTTTAACTACCTTAACGACTTCTATATGGCCTACCTAGATAATATTATAATTTACTCTAAGAACAAGCTGGAATATAAGGAGTACGTCTATAAAGTCCTATAGCGGCTCCGCAAGACTAGCCTCCAGGCTAATATTAAGAAGTTAGAATTTAGTGTTAAGCATATAAAGTACCTAGGTTTTATTATTAGTATAGACGGAGTTAAGGCTAACCTAGAGAAAACGGCTATAATTGACTAGTGGGCACCCCTATGGACCGTAAAGGGGGTATAATTATTTTTAGGCTTCTATAACTTCTACTAACGCTTTATTAAGAACTATAGTAGGATTACCTAGCCTCTTAACCGTCTTACTAGGAAAGACCAGCCCTTCTATTTTAACGCTATATATACGTAGGCCTTTAATAAGCTTAAAAAACGGCTAGTATTAGCTCCCCTACTTGCTCACTTTAACTTAGAACGGCCCTTAATGCTAGAAACTGATGCCTTAGACGGCGCAATAGCCGGTATTTTTTCCTAGAAGTAACTAGATAGAGAATAGCACCCTATTACATACTATTTAAAGACTATAATAGATGCTAAGCTAAACTACCATATCCATAACAAAGAAATGCTGGCTATTATCTCTAGCTTTTAGCACTAGCGTATATAGCTAGAGGGGACCCCCAAGCCTATTAAGGTAGTTTTGGATTATAAGGCCCTAGAATACTTTATAACAACTAAGGCCCTTATAGCCTGGTAGGCACACTAGGCAGATATCCTATCTTGGTTTAACTTCTTAATTATATATAGACTAGGCGCTATAAACCATGCGGATGCCCTTATAAGGCGCAAACAAGACCTAGGTAACCAGACGGCTGTGAAGATCTTATTATAGACCCAGACATTACTATAACTAGAGCACCTTAACCCCTAGATATAGGCAGAACTAAGTACAGACTTCTTAGGCGCTAAGATATATCCTACTAACCCTTTAGGACTTAACTTAATTAATAAATTACTGTAGATAAACTATACGGCCCCTTCTCTACAGAAGTACTATAAAAAGGCAAAGAACATTACTAGCCTATAGTCCCTTAAAAATGGATTACTTAAGCATTAGGAACGGCTAGTAGTAGCAAAGGAACAGAACTTATGGACTTGACTTATTACTAAAGCACATGCCTAGGTCTCTACAGCCTACCCTAAAAAAAATAAGACCCGTAGGATTATTAGCGACCGCTACTACTAGCCTAAAATGGTTATGGATATTAACCGCTATATACGGAACTGTAACAACTGCCGTAGGTCTATAATTCCATAAGATAAGACCCTAGAGCTATTAAAACCACTTTCGATACTAGAACGCCCCTAGTAGCATATCTCTATAGACTTCTATAAGCTACCTACAGACCGCAACGGATATAATATAGTTATAATCCTAGTTAACCACTTTAGTAAGCGCCTATTCTTAATCCCCTATTATAAGGATATCAATGCTAAAGAGGTGGCCTAACTATATATCCATTATGTCTACCAAATTTACAGACTACTAGATACTATTATATCCAATTAAGGGCCACAGTTTATATTGGCCTTCTAGAATAAGTTTACCTAGATTCTAGGTATTAGGTTAAAGCTTTCTATAATATACTACCCCCAGACAGACGGTTAGACGGAGATTGTAAATTAATACTTAGACTAGAGACTCTAGCCCTTTATTAACTACTTCTAGGATAACTAAGGCAAACCGCTACCCCTAATAGACTACACCCAGGCAATCCTACCCTATAACTTTACGGGATTTGCACCTATTTAGCTAGTGTAACGGAACCTTGTAGCAGGAACTACGGTGGGTTCTGTCAATGGGCTGGGTATATAGGTACGACAAAAACAATAACATAATAATCACGGGTGGAGTGGTTGCCTAACAGATTAACTCCAATTATATTCTAAGATTCACTACAAGGAGAGAACTATCTACGGTAGGGACTGAGGTCCTTTAAATACACAACCATACTCCTAAGAAATCCTCTTTTGTACGTAAGGTACGTGTTATACGTGTTATATATAGCGTACACTGCGTACTCCTTATATACTGCGTATAACGTTATGTAACTCGCTTACTATTCCTTGTCACATGGTTCTACTAGATCCATTCTAGACCGTGCCTATATTAACCAACTAGCTTCCGCCGACTCCTCTCTAAGTAGTTATAACACCGTACTTAAAGCGTCCGTAATACTATCTCCCTCCTCTTTATCTTCGTCCTTAAAGATTCCTAACATCTCCAAGTCGTCCACTAGAGGTGTAATGTCTGTTTAATCAGTCTAGTTAATATTTATACTTATTATAGCTAAAGCTCCTTCTTCCTTATAAGCGCAGCGCCATGCTCGCACTGTGGCTGCCATACTATCGCTTAGTGAGATAATGCCGTCTCCGTGTTCTCATTGCGCAAAGGCGGGGTTAATGTGTGTTGCGCTAGCGAGTCCTTCGTCTTAATAACCCTCGTCTTGCTTAGAGTATACTAAAGCAAATATTTAATCGTCCTGCGATGTTCGCTCTGTTTCTAACGCTAAGTATACGCGTCTAATAACTCTTAACAGTCTTTAAGTTCCCTAAGTAACTTATTATAGGGTCTCATATTTAATCTACCGCTGCGAAACTTAACGGTGAGCTTTTAAGCGCCTTAGATAAGCTTTATTATTCGCGGGAAGCAGAGCAGGAGGCTATAGCTACTTAACAGCGTGCCCTTAAAGCCCGTCTATCCGCTTCTGCCTATCTTCTTTATCTTAAACGTGTCCGTAAGAAGGTCCGTTCCAAGGAGTGGAAACTTGTTTAATAGGGTTTATCTAAGCTAGGTAACAAAAGGATTGACTCTCCTCCTATAAGGGAAACAACTCTAAGTAGCTCAGCAATTGCTCCTCTTAGGTCCCCCTTAGGTGATTTATTTTTTAGTAATTCCTCTTTGTTAATATTGCCTAACCTGCTTTCTTTTAATACTCCTATACCTTTCCTATAGCGTTCTTTAGGTTGCTTAGTGGTTTCTAGGTAGTCTTACTATAGCCTATCCACTTTACTTTATACCACATTTCGTTATCTATATCTTTGTAACTAATAATCTTTAAAACTTGCCATTTGTCTTTCTCTTGTCCTCTATACATGTCTGCCTTATAGACTAGTGGCTTAATATTTCCGTGTGCTAGTTCTAGCATTGCGATATACTATATAGGGTAGATTTTCATTTTGGCTGGTAGGTTTAACTTATACGTAACCGATAAAATTCTTTGCTTAACTTTAAAAGGTCCTAGTCTAACATGGTTTAACTTCTTGCTTAGTTATTAACTCTTGAAATTTTTATGTAGTAGCTATACTTTATCCCCCTCCTTAAGATCTGGTCCCTTAGATCTCTTAGTATTATAGTACCTTTTTATTCGTTTTTGTACTAGTTTAGCTGTTTCTTTAAGGTCTGTATAAAGATTTATTAACGTCTCTATTCTTTGCTTAGCTGTGCTACTCGTCTTTTTTACTTATTGTGGCGATAACGATGTTCTTGGCTTATACCCATAGTTCGCCTTAAATGGTGATGTTCCTATTCCTTCTTGTGGTGTTGCATTGTATGCAAACTATGTAACTAGTAGTAATAATACCCAATTATTCTGTGCGTAATTGACATAATGCCTTAGATACTGCTCTAGTGTCTAGTTTAGTCTTTCCGTTTATCCGTCCGTTTGTGGATAATATGCTATAGACGTTGCTGCGCAAACCCCTTATTCTGCCAGAAATACTTCCTAAAATACTGCTATAAATCTTGGATCTCTATCTAATATAATCTTGTCTAGTGCTCTATGTCTTGCGAATACTTCCTTTATATAGATTCTAGCGACATCTTCTGCTGATATCTCTTTAGTGCATACTATAAAGTATCCCTACTTTGTTAGCTTATCCACTATTACTAAGATTGCGTTATAATCTTGTTCTGTAATAGGATCTTTTAACTTTGGTAACTTAATAATAAAGTCCTATAATATAACCTCCTATGGTCTTCCTAGTGTCTCAATAGGTTGTAGCCCTCCGTACGGCTTATGCCTCGTTGGTTTGTTTCTTTGGCAATCTAGATATTTCTTTATAACTTATTTTACTAGTCCCTAGATTCCTTAAATAATGTATTCCTCTTAAAGTCTTAACACTAAGCCTATAGCTCTATTATGTTTTTGTGTTATTTCCTTATGGAATTCCTTAACAAATTCTTTTGTAACAGACTTAGGCATATACATTGCTTCTCTGTTTTTGTATTACTCTAAGTCTGGATCCTCTGCCTATGCTTTTTAGATCTTCTGTGTTTAATTACTCTCTAGTAATTTATAGATCTGACTTTCTTTAGTTGCTGTAATCTTTGGATAATTATACCTAATTAATCCGTCTTAATCCTTTTATAACAAAGCTCCCGATAGCTTTTTATCGCTTTATAGTTTAGCCTTCCTGCTTAGAGCATCTGCTCGTGCATTATCTATACCCTTGGTATGCTGAATTTCGAAATGGTATTCTATAAGCATTTCCGCCCATCTAACCTGTCTTTGGTTAAGTTCCTTTATTATTAAGAATCCTGTAAGGTTCTTATAGTCTGTCTTAACCATAAATGGTTTTTCTATACCTTATAAGAATGCTCTTTATTTCTTAAGTGCTGTAACTATACCTAACAACTCCTTGTTGTAGATATCATAGTTTAACTCTAGTGGTGTTATCTTTTGACTGTAGTATGCTACTGGGTGCTATTTATCTTGATGTTTCTATAGGAAGTATACCCCTAGTGCAAAGTCTGATGCATCCGTCTCTACAACCGTCTCTAGCCCTAGTTGATAGATCTTAAGAACTGGCTCCTAGGTAAACAACTCTTTAACTCTCTTAAACAGTTCTTGTTGTTTCTTCCCCTATACCCATGGTTCTTCTTTCTTCGTTAACCGCGTAAATGGCTTAATATCCTATAACCACTGCGCTATAAACCTTCTATAGTAATTACAAAACCCTAGGAACGATCTTAACTGTATTACATTCTCTGGTTTTTGCCAATTTACTATAGCCTCGATCTTTTTTAGATCTATGCTGAGTTGGCCTAGTTTAATAATAAATCCAACAAAATCAGTTTTCCTAGTGAAGAACTCGCATTTCTTAATCGCTACTGGCATCTTTTCTTCTTATAGTCTCTTTAAGACCTATTTAACGTGTTCTCTATGTTCTTCCTCACTTTCTAAGTAGATAATAATGTCGTCAAGGTATACTATAACAAATTCATCTAGGTATTCTTCTAACACACTATTAATTCGCTTCTAGAATATTGCTAGTGCGTTTATAAGCCCGAATTGCATAACTAATAGCTTATATAGTCCTTCCTTTGACCTAAAGGCTGCCTTCTATTCGTCGCCTTCCTTAATTCTGATCTGGTGGTACGCCCATCTTAGATCTATCTTTATAAAGATCTTTGCGTTGCCTATTCTATCTTGGATTTCGCTAATTAAGGGTAAAGGATACCTATTCTTCCTAGTAATGCTGTTTAACTATCTATAGTCTATACACATCCTAAGTTTTCCGTTTTTCTTTAGGATAAATAGTACTGGATATCCTACTAATAACTGCAACAGTCTAATATATCCCTTTTATAAGTTCTCCTGGATAAACTCCTTAAGCGCTATTAACTCTGTTTTAGTAAGCTTATAGATTAGAAAGAACTTTGGACTTATTCCCTCTTCTAATTCTATCTTATGGTCCTAAGCTGCATGCTCTAACAGCTTCTCACTTTCTAGTGACTATAACTTTTTTCCATACTTATAGTATCTTTTTGGTATATAACTTAAGCCTCGCTTAGTCTCTTCATATGTCGCTCCGACTTGGTACTATACTAACTTGGTTTGCTGTCGCACTTTGCGTCATTATATATCCTTAATATTAACCTAACCTATAACCTAATCGATCTTTAAATTATACTTCTGTAACTAAGGTATTCCTAGTATCGCCTTATCCTGTCCTAATAGTAGGATATTAAAAGACATTCTAACTAGTCTCCCTTTAATAGTTATCTAAATAGGTCCTATTTTGAGATTAATAATACCTCCTCTATAGGCTATCTGGTCTCCTAAAATCGTTATAAGTGGATATAGGTATTCCTTCTGTCTATATAGTAACCCCATCCTTTCCACTACCTTTGGTGATATGTGGTTCCTTATTACTCTACTATCTACCAACACTTCGAACTGCTGATCTTGCCACTTAGCTTTTAAGTTTAGGTGTTATCCTTAAATTCCTTTAAGGGTCTAAGGCTCTAATACTAGTTCCCTCTGGTCCTATACGCCTCCCCTTTTCCCAACTGTTGGCTGCTAGATCCTGCCTATACTTGGTCTAACTTTGGCTAATACTTAGTTCGTTTCTTTTCCTCTACGTGCCATAGATAAGTGTTCTCTAGGTACTCCCACCACTATTATCCATCTAGGTATTCTTCTATAAGGAATCTTCCTAGTTAAAGTATTAAGTCTCCTTAACCTTATACTTCTACTGGGTGCCAACTATGTATATACTTAGCATTTCTGAACCGTTTTTCCTCTGGTGCCTAATATATCCTTACTAGGTACTTCCGGTTCTTATCTTTAGGTGCTCTATGCATGTTATATATATCATCCACATAAGCTATCCACGATAGTGTATAATGCGCTGCATGTTTTAGGTTAACTCTTAGTTTATCTTTGTCTTTAAGTTTAAATCTATACCTAGTTAACCTAACTACTGGTATTTCTGCTGCGGGTACTAAGACTTGCCGCTTGCTTCTCTAGTCCCTAGATCCCTCTTTTAGGTTTCTTAACATTATAATTAATGCTCCTTTAATATAACTTATGCGTTTTTCCGTAATAGGTTGGTCTTGGACAACTTTTTTATCTAGCTATATATAAAAGTCTTCCTATTTGTTGTTATATTGTTGCCTATACCACTTTCCGTATAACTGGTTTAGTGTGTATGGTCTATCCGTTAGAAAATACCTTGTTATCACTGCATTATAATATCCTTTGGTATGCCTTTCTTTAAACCTGGTTGGAATATCTAGATCCTCTTCTTGTTCTAGTTTATCTAACCACTTTACCCTAGGTGTCCCTGCACTTAGCCTATTAGTAACTCTTTATACGGGTGCTCTGTCCCTTATATAACCTAGCATAGCTGATCTCTTGTCTAGCTTTTGCTCTTGCTATATAATAATTCTTATCCTAAACTTATCCATAGTTTCTTATTTTCTGCGTCTTATAGCTGGATCCTTATAGTTGTCTTACTTTTTAATCCTGGTATCGACTTTTTAATCTTTAGGCTAAGTATTGCGTTTGCCTGGAATTACTAACGTTCTTATTTGTTCCCCAAACTTGCAGTTCTTAAACTTGCGTCCTATACTTGTTTATTTGTTACTGAACTAAGTTGCTGCCCTTTCCCATCAATTTTCGTCCGTTGTGGGTTCTTGGGTGTGTCTTATCTCACTTTAAGAATCTTAAGCTTCTCTTATCTCTTCTTAAGAATCTTAAGCCTGTAGCCTTTTGCCTTTACTAAGTAATAAGCTAGTACTAGCAGTTATCTGCTTGCTTAGTTTCTTCTAAACGTTACTCCTATTGTTTTATAAAGCGATGGAAATTATATCTAATGGTGTTGCTATGCCCGTTACTAAACCTTGTTTGGTAATGGTCTCAGTCTCTACTTCTGTTACGTTATTAAGGTTTAAGTGCTCCCAGTTAGCCTTCTTTTCGTCCTTATCGCTGTTAATTAATAAGTACTCTAACTCTATTGTCATTACTGCTAATCTTCGTCTGTATATTGCTGTAATATCTTGATCTAGCTTATAGAGTTAATCTTATTCTTCGTCTAACTCTCTAGTTTCTTAGAGTCCTTTTAACTCTAGCTCTTGTGGCCAATAGCTTACGCCGTACTTAGCGTCTTTATGAATTCGGTATGCGTTATTATAACAATACACAAAACTGTTAATTAAATACTCTTTTATTCCTCACAGTGCACCGTCGTCCCTCTATACATACGCGCCGTCTGTTGGTCTGGTTCCCTTTACCGTATAGTTACTCTAACCACCTCTATAGTCTCTGGCGAAATGACCCTATTTTCTATAATTTATGCAAGCTCTATCTTTAAACCATCTTTTTTACTGTGGAGTCCGCCTAAACATCTTCTGCTGCTAAGATCCCTGGTTTAGCCTCTGCTTCTTAGTCCTTTAATTACTTAATCCTTAACCTCTGGGTTTCTATGGTTTCTTTTCCTATCTTTAGGTTTTTTTGGTACTACTTAGGTCCATTAACTCTGCGCCATTCTATGGTTTTTAACTCTATGTCTGTTGTTGTGTACTTTGCGCCTTATATAACTGTGGAACTCTGTCTTGCCCTCTTTTAGCTTGTTCCCTTTAATAGATTCTGTTATTAATCTTTATTAACTAATCTATTAACTCTCTTAGAGTATCCGCATCTTCTATTAGGATAATTACGTCCTGGACTTTAGCCTTAAGTCCCTGTTTATACTATACTATAAGCGCCCTATCGTTCCACTTAACCTGTATGGCTAGTGTTTAAAACTATGTTATATACTTAATTATTAAAGTGCGTTATACTAAGTTCTAAAGCTTTTATTCCGCTGTAGTTGTGGCCTCCAGGTCTCTAAATATCTGCGTTAGTTGCTTTGCGAACCTATTCTAACTGGTAAATATATACTGTACATCCTGGTTAGTAGTTATTATGCCATTGGCCTATATTTCTGTGAGATATAGTTTAAACCACTTAAGTACCCTCCCCGTTAGAAACAATCCTACATAGGCTATTTAATCCAACAATATTGCTAACTTCACTCCCTCCTATACTACTTTAAAGTGCATCTGCGTAAGAAATCCTTTAAGCTTTAACTTTTCTCCTAAAAATCGTTTAATTAAAGGTAACTTGATCTTTGCTGCTCTAATTCCATTAATGCGTTTTTTAAGTATCCTATTATGGTCTTATAAGTAATTAACCATTTCCTATAACTAACCTCGCGTAACCACTTAAGAATCTCCCTTATCTATACTAGTATTACCTAGACCTGAGGTTGTGGCTCCCATCAACGCCGTTATAACTGGTGCTGCTCTTAGTAGCATATTACTCGATTTTGTTCCAATACCGTAACCTTAGTAGTAAATGTGTAACGGAACCTTGTAGTAGGAACTACAGTGGGTTCTATTAATAGGCTAGGTATATAGGTACAACAAAAATAATAACATAATAATAACTGGTGGAGTAGTTGCCTAACAGATTAACTCCAATTGTATTCTAAGATTTACTATAAGGAGAGAACTATCTACGGTAGGGACTAAGGTCCTTTAAATACACAACCGTACTTCTAAGAAATCCTCTCTTGTATGTAAGGTACGTGTTATACGTGTTATACGTGGCGTACACTGCGTACTCCTTATATACTGCGTATAACGTTATATGACTCGCTTACCATTCCTCATCATATAGTTCCACCGGATCCATTCTGGACCGTGCCTGTATTAACCAACTAGCTTCCGCCGACTCCTCTTTAAGTAGTCGTAACACCGTACTTAAAGCGTCCGTAACAGCTAGAAATAGGATATTTACCCTATACTAGCTTTAACTGGAATAGGCTAGAAGGCCTACAGACTATACGCAAAAAACTATCTTATAAGAAAGCCTAGCAATATGCTAAACGCTTAAAAGAAGCCTAGGTATTAGCCTATATAAATCTAGAAAAGGCCCAGAGATTAATAAAATAGTAGGCAAATAAGTATAGGCGCGAGCCTAACTTTACTATAGGCAATAAGGTCTAGGTTATAATAAAGAACTAAAAGACAGAACGGCCTAGCTATAAGCTGGACTATAAGATAGTAGGACTATATAAAACCCTTAATAAAGAAGGCAACTTGTATAAGGTTAAGCTCCCAGGCTTAATTAAAGTCCACCCTATTTTCTTACCAGATAAGCTATAGAAAGCTATAAATAACCCACTACCTAGATAAAAGAATAAGCCTCTACTGCTAATTTAAGTTAATAACTGTCACGGCATTAACCTATTGTATACTGTCTCGTACTGTTTCCTACTGTTGGCTGGCCCACTATTAGCGCCTTGGCGGGCTGGCCCTACTATTTGTATACAATACCCCCTTTCCATCTTCTTCTCCTCTTTATACCACAATGTAGTTATTTAGCCTACTTGCATTATAGTACTGTGACAGTTTATGGTATCTCTAATTGCGCCCTATTGCGACCTTTGTTTTTTCCCTCTTCCTAAGTATACTATCTCCGTTTTCCCAGTGTAATCGCGACCTGGCGCAACTAACAACACTATACCATAGTCCTAGATAACCCTAGCACAGTCCTAGACAATCTTAGTATAATCTTAGATAATCTTAGTACAGTTATAAACAATCTTAGCATTATAGCCAGCTTTATAGATTTTAATTGCCTTACCTAGATCCCTTAAAATGGGCGACTATAATATGGATAATACCCCGTTAACAAACCTACGCGAAGCGCTCGCCTGCCTCTTTAATACCTCCCACACCTACATTGCCTGGGCAATTAGGAATGGCCTAGAGTACCCTAAGGACCTTAATATAGCAGGAACCTTCCAGCACCTTTCTATATATATAACCTTTTTAACTAGCGTTGAGAACGGCCTCTAAGCCGTCTATAACAAAGGCCGAACTATAAAGTCTTAACTTAAAGAAGCTTAGCACAGAATTAACTCCCTTAAGACGCTTAAACCATATATACAATAAAACAAACAACAAGCTCTTGTATATACTAAGACTATACAAAGTCTAAGCTCTTAGATTACTATACTCACCCAGACTATTACCGAGAAGAACACAGCTACTGGCTCCCCTCTTCTAACCAAGCCCTGTAGAAAAAAGCGTGAAGCAAAAAATCCAACCCTATTTAATGGCAAGGGATCACCAATTAAAAAACAAGAAAAATTTAAGATATAGAAAATAAAGATCCAAGGCGTTTTCCGGAGAGATATAAAGTGCTTTAAGACTCTAATGGACGAAATCCTCTATATGTCAGATATGCTGACAGATAAGGCCTATAACTATATCAAGCATGGCCTTAATATACTACGTATATACCCAAACGACTTAAGCAAATAGACCTTCTCCAACCGAGAGTCTATGCTTGTATATATAAGGAAGCACTATAAGACCATTAATACAACCCAAGCGGCCAAAAATAAGTTGGATACCTTAAGCTAGGGCGAGTGTAACTACTAGTCCTAGAAAGCAGAGCTTAATAAGTTAATAATTAAAGCAAATAAGACTAAGGAACAAAAAGTAGACTTGCTTAAGAAGAATATTTCACTAAAGATAAAAGACCTAGCCCTTACCCTCAGCTATAAAATCGGCGATACTGACTATAAAGGCTAGAGTAAGCAGATAGACGTATTCGCTTATAACCTACAGAACTATACCCACTATATAAAGCTAAATACCGCTAAGCTAAGTACCGCTGGCGGCTATTAACCTATATTACCTAATAACAACACCTTAGCACTGGCACTATAGAATAACCTAATGGACCTTAACGCCGTTAAATTTAGTAGTGGTAGTAGTAGCCTCCCTAATAACGTCTAAAGACACCGCATGGATAATAGACTTTGTATAGCATGTGGTTAACCTAGCCACTGGAAAGATGCTTATAACCCTAAAACAAACCCAAATCCCCTCCTAATACTACCGCGCCAACCCCCTCCTAGCCGCGGCGGATTCTTTAGCAGAGGGGATAGCAACCGAAACGGTAACCGCGGATAAGGATGTAAGTTCGGACACAGAAACCCGCCCCCGCAATAGCCTTCCCTAATATAGCCCCAGCCGATGGTCCCATACGCGAACTACGGATAAGTGCTCTATATTGCTACCAATTGTAAGACCAGCTATATTATCGGTAAAGTACCCTCTAGCATATATACACCGTCGGAGACCGATACGTTAGGACATACCAGCTAAGACTATAGCCACTAGCCAAGCCCCACAAGTTAATTATTAAAAGGCCAACCCTTAGACTAAGTCGCCTCTAAGGGTTAGAACTATACGGGGAGGAGGATAAAAGGATTAAATTTATGCTACTAGATTAGTTAGACCTTATTTTAAGTTAACTGCCACTTAACCTTAGAACAGCAAATAATAATAGAAATGCTATCCTTATTTAGACCTACCTTTCCTCACTACGCAACCCACTCCTATAAGTTTTCATTAAAACAGTAAGCCTTGTTAACACTGGTAGTATAGCACCAGCATTTATAGACGAAGACTTGCTTATAAAAAAGCACAATATTATAATAAAAAGACTCCTAGTTCTAAAACCACTCCGCCTTACTAACGGACTCCCATCCAGCTTTATTACCCACTACTTTACAGTAAAAATAACAATCGGCTACTATATAGAATCTATGCTTTTCTACGTCACAAAATTATTACCCTCTATACTAGTAATTCTTGGAATGCCCTAGCTTAAAAAACATAACCTAAGGGCAGACTTCCCTGCTTTAGAGCTTAAGTTTAACTCTAATTACTATACCTACAACTGTCTCCCATGGTACATTCCTGATTATAACTAAGTAGCACTATGCGGACGTATTGCAAGGCTAACGCTTAGATACCGTCAGCTAATAGTAGAAGAGGTGCCTAACACTAGTAACCTAATATACGCAATAAATAAAGCGGAGATCCTAGAAGACTGGACCACCACCCTATCCCTAAAAAAATAAACACTACTAGAACTATAAGTCCCCTATATATACCTACTTAACCTAGGTCAGCCAATAAAACACCTAACTTTAAGTTATTTACCATACGCACATGCGACCGCACGTATAATAGCTAAAGACGTTATAGCTAAAACCAAAACTAGAGCAATTAAGACCTCCCCCCTGTAACGCCCAACCTTATACCCGTCTCCTACGCGTACCATACAGGGCCGCCGCCTTGTTTCCGCCCCCCTAGGCTAACCAAGCTGTGCTAGCCTAGCCGTAGCACCAGAGAACTAGATACGCCCCAACCTAGACGATATTAGATGCACTTATACCGTTAATTTTACCCAGTTCTGTAAACAAAAAGACGTAAAGGTGATAAGGATCTATATAGCGGAGCTAGTAGAACTAGTTAAACAAGAAGAATACCAACAGCTGCTTAAAGAGCTGCCTATAGGCCTAATAGAAGTACCAAACCTATCAGAAAGATCTTTCCACCAGCTAGTAGAAGGCAACTATATAATAGAGGAAGCCCGCAAAGCGCTACCCCCTTATTTTTATAACTTTCTTAAGATAAACCTAAAAACCAAGCCTAAGTTTCTACGCTAAAAGATAGTTAACACTAATATTAAGAAATTCCTAAAAGGCAAACCAGGATTAACCCGTAAAGATATTCTATAATGCTTACTAAAAGAGTTTTATAAATATATTAAACACTTCCTCCTTAAGAATGTAGATAAGCTGCCCTCTTACCGACCATAGGACCATAAAATTAAGATTATACCCAGAAAGCAGGCCCCGTATTATAAAAACAGACCACTCTCACCCGCTAAACTTAGTTGTGTAAAGAAATGGATTAACAAGATGCTGGATAAGGGTTTTATCCGCGAATTAACCTTATTAGCCGCCGTACTACTCCTCCTTGCTGTGAAACCTAGTAGTGGCGTGTGAATCTGCTATAACTACCAAGGCTTAAACATAGTTACTATTAAGAATCGGTACCCATTGCCACTAATCCGCAAGACACTTAATGCACTTTGTGGTGCCAAGTACTTTACTAAGCTTGACGTAATTGCTGCGTTTAACCAGATCTAGATTGCGGAAGGTTATAAGTAGCTTATAGCATTTATCACCCGGTTCGGACTCTATAAAATATTAGTTATACCGTTTAGTCTCTATAATACGCCCGCCACATTCCAGAACTATATTAACTATATTTTATACAACGCCCTTAATGACTACTGCACTGCCTACCTTAACGATGTCCTTGTTTTCTCTAAAATACGCACTAAGCACACTAAATATGTAAATAAAGTTATCTAGAGACTTGGCAACGCCGGACTATAGATTAACATTAATAAGTCTAAGTTTTATGCTACTAAAACAAAATATCTTGGCTTAATTATCTTAACTAATAGCATAACTATGGACCCTAAGAAGGTGCAGGCCTTACAGAAATAGAAGGACCCGACGTTAATTAAAGAACTATAGCAATTTCTTAGCTTTGCGAACTTTTACTAATAATTTATCTAAAGCTACTCCGCAGTTGTTAAACCTATAACTAGGCTACTAAAGAAGAGTACTAATTGGTTATAGGGCCCTAATCAAGCACAAGCCTTTCAGACACTAAAGATAGCGTTCACTATAGCACTGGTCCTAGCATACTACGACTATATAAAGAAAACCGTAGTAGAGACAGACGCCTTAAACTAGGCTTTAGGAGGAGTGCTTTACTAAGCTAGTAAAAATAGCAAACTTAAGCTAGTTACATTCTTCTCTGCCAAGCACTCCGCCCCAGAATATAACTATAAGATATATAATAAGGAGCTTCTAGCAATTATAAAAACACTAGAAGAATGGCGCCCTAAACTATAAGAAACCAAGCAACCGTTTAAGATTATTACGAACTATAAGAACCTCTAGACCTTTATAATAATAAAATAACTGAACTAGCGCTAAGTCCAATGGGCTAAGTTCCTCTCTTAGTTTAACTTTGTTATTACCTATAGGCCTAGCACCAAAGCCACAATCCTAGACGCTCTTAGCCGTCTCCTAGGCGTAGCACCTGCTAATACTGGTAATAAATGTCTATAACACTAAGACCGCGTTGTCTTACTATAAAAAAAAGTCGACCCCGCTATCCTAGAAGAGCTATTAAGTAAATCCCAAGACCAGAGCGTTAAAAACTTTATTACAGTAATAGACCCAGAGCCTAAAAAAAAACCCCTTAAGGAGCTTATTAAGAATGCCTATAAGGAGAATAAACTCGCTAGGGATATATTAGCTGCGCTACGCAAACGGGAAGGCCGTAAAGCACGTCGCTGGCCTAAGCAGATTAGGAAGTTACTCTACTATAATAAATCCAAATATTCAATTATCGACGGCCTAATCTACTATAGGAATTAAGTATTTGTCCCTAATTCACCTAAACTCTAACTAGAAGTTATACACTATACATATAGTTCGGGTTCTGCGGGCCACCCAGGCCACGTTAAGACGCTAGACCTCCTTAATTAAACCTATTAGTGGCCAGGTATTTCACAGTTCATAGCTACCTTTATAAAAGACTACGCTCTCTACTTTCGCATAAAGACCCCACACTTAGCACCGCCTAGTTTTTTAAAACTACTAGAACTACCAGTCCGCCTATAAACCAATATCTCCATTAACTATGTTGTCAACCTGCCTAAGTGCCTTTATAACGGCAAAATATACAGATACATTTTTGTCGTTATTAACCGCCTAATAAAAATAAAACACTTTATTTCTGTCACTGGCCTAGATACTAAGGAGCTCATTAAAGCATTTATCTATACTGTCTATAAGTTACACAGCGCTCTAAATACTATCGTTTCTAATAGAGGCTCTTTATTTGTTTCTAACTTCTAGCGTCGCCTAAACTAGCGCCTAAAGGTAACCCTAAGCCCTAGTTCCGTATGGCACCCTAAAACAGATAGCTAAACCAAGATTATTAATATAGCAATAAATAAGTACCTACGCGCCTTTATAAGCTTTACCTAAGATAACTAGGTAGATTGGCTCCCCCTTACTAAGTTTGCCATAAACAACTAGATTAATAAGACCACAGAAATCTCACCATTCTTTGCCAACTATAGCTATAACCCATATCTAGGCGTCAAACCAGCGGGCCCCCAGCCATTAGCCCTATCTATATATATAAAGGAGTACCTATAAGCTAATACTATTACTAACCGCTTTAAGCGTATCTTAACCTAGCTTAAAGCCCTAGCTCGTATCTCCTAGCAACGCTATAAAGACAACGCTAATATAAAACGAGACAAAGGTATAATATTCAAAAAGGATAACATAGTTATAGTTAGCCTTAAAAATATAAAGACTAACCGGCCTAAGAGGAAGTAGGATAATAACTAGAACGGACCCTAGCCCGTCCTAGCTGCCTATAGAGGAGTAGTTATAGTTGACCTCTTAGACTATATCCACGTTAATAAGTCTTTCTATACTTTAAAAGTCCGCCTCTAGTTCCCTAAAGAGATCTCTAGTTAAGTACGCATTAATAAAGAGGAACGTTATAATATCACAGGAAGGATAGCCGAAAGAGATAATAATAGCAACATTACGGACAAGTGGGAATTTGAAAAGATCCTTAATATATATAATAAACAAATAGACGAGCACGGCCTAATATATTGTATTAAGTAGAAGTATTATAACGAAGAAACCTAGGAACCCGAAAAGTCCCTAAAAGGGTGCGAGCGCGTACTATATAAGTTCCATAAACAACACCCTAAGAAGCCTAGACCCCCAGACTGGGTATAAGATAAGAAAAAGTTACGCTAAGGTTATAGCCAACCACAATATTAATTTGTGGTGGTTGAGATGTTATAGAACTTTAACCGCTGGTTAAAGTTGTCTAATTGGCCAGATTCTTGCCAAGGAACGCCGTAAAACGCTATGTAGATTAATTCCGGTAGCAGTATAGAGTTCTGCCGACTTTATTTACTAAACTGACTAATTAGGATTTTCTATCCCCGGGATAGAAAATTGCCATTGGCTTGGCTAAGGGCGGTAAGCGGAACTAATATCTTCGCAATAAAAACCAGCCCCCGCGCATTACCTATTTTTAGAGTTATTTGTTCGGTTTAGGGACCAAACCTTCTAGGGGAGGGGAGTACTATTACGGCACTAACCTGTCGTATACTGTCTCGTACTGTTTCCTACTGTTGGCTGGCCCACTATTAGCGCCTTGGCAGGCTGGCCCTACTATTTATATACAATACCCCCTTTCCATCTTCTTCTCCTCTTCATACCACAATGTAGTTATTTAGCCTACTTGCATTACAGCACTGTGACAATAACGACGATAAATGGGAAGTTAATAAAATACTAGCCTATAAACTAGTACAAGGAACGCTAAAATACTATATTTAATAGAAAGGTTATAATCTAGACCCAACCTAGTACCCCGCCTAGAACTTTATAGGTTGCCCCTAAAAGCTTAAAGAATTCTATAACTAATACCCTAATAAGCCAGGACCCCCGAAGTATCTAAATAAGTGGATGGAGTGCTAGTATAGCGAAGATAATAAGCTACCTGTTGAGCATAAAGATAAGAATACCCCATGAATATAATATGGATATATAAAGCCTGAGGGCAGGCTTTTTTGGAGGGGGGGGTAATGTTACGGCGCTGGCGGAAAACGGTGGATTATGGTAGACGTTATAGTAGACGCAGAGTCACGTGAGCTTATGTAACTTGAGGATTGTATAAGACTTTGAGCGACGCTGCCCTTCTTCTCCTTTCCTTTTTCTAGCTTTGGATCCTTGTTTATAGACTACTAATTGTACAGGCTTGCGCGTCCCTCTTGCCGTGCTCGTGCCTTGATTGACTAAGTTGCTAACACTTCTTAACGGATAAATTAAAACTATAAAGGCTAGTCCTTTTAGGTTAGCAAAAGAGGATTTATAGAGTCCGTAGTTGTGGGTGCTATAGTGGCTTTTGTTTTAAGGTTGCGTAAAGAGACGCGCTTATGCGTAAAGCACGCGATATTTTATAACGAACTAACGTGCCACCCTAGGAAGCGAGCCACCCCCCTAAGCGAGCCATACGCGTCTATACGCGCTCTTCTTCTTCTGCTAAATTACACTAAAATTGAAAATTTATTGTATAAATCAATATGTCACTTCCTAAATTGAGTTCTCGTGAAGCCGAAGCTACCATATAAAAAGCTATATAAGATTTTGATTTGGGCGTCGAGCCGTTAATTCGCAAAGCCTCTAACGTCCGTAGCTTACCATGATCCACCGTTACACATTGCTATACTAGGCGTCTCCCCTAACACCTAGCTTATAAGACCCTACTGCATCCTTATTAGGAGGATTAAATTGTTAAATAGATATATAAATGTCAGTCTTGGGGCCTTCCAATAAGGGTTAATATGCTTCCTGTAATGGCGGGCTTATTCTTGGCAGAAGGCATAGTAGTAGGCAAGTATTAGAGGGAGAGATTTCTACAACGCTATAGGCTGGAAACTATAATAAGTTGTTAATTAGATTGCTAGAGGGCCTAGAACAATAATCTAGCTGTTATCAATAGCTGGTTTAAGTTCTTTTGAGGCGTATAAGATAAATATTGGATTAGGCACTCAAAATTTATACAAAACTTTAATAAAAAAGGTGTTATGCTAGGTATTGCAGCGATAGCTTGGGTGATTGTCTTAGGTAGAAATAGTAAGGAGAGGTTAAAGAATTGGTCTGTTTAACACCTAGGATTATGGGGGTTAGTCTCTATAATAGAGACAATTAGCGCCAACGGCTCTTATCTGCCTCTATTTTTAATTTAAAGGGGGGAGCAATACTAGGAGGCTTAGTATTAAATCCTAAGGAAAATAAGTAGGTTTGTAGATATACCTACACGCTTTTAAAAAGTGGCTAGACGGACGACTCGCTGGGCATACATTATATTAAACACTATAATAAGCATACTAGGCACCTTATAGAGGACGTTAAGGGCAATATTTAAAGCTACCGTATGCTCTTAATAGATAATTATTTAAGCCACCTTACTTGGCAGTTTATTTAGTATGCACTATTATGGAAGATTGTTCTAGTAGCTCTACCACCTTATTTAATATATAAGCTTCAGCTACTAGATATAGGCTGCTTTGGACCTCTCTAGCACTACTATAGTATACAGGTAGACGACTTCTATTAATATAGCCATACAGGGATTAATAAGGAGTATTTTATAAAGCTCTACCCGGTGGTGCGCGTATAGGCGTTTACCTATAAGACCATTTATAATACCTAGAAAGCTACCGGTCTTCTACTATATAATCCTACCGCTGTTTTAAAGACTCTATTACGTATAGAGGACCCTGTAGGCCTGAAAATGGATATATTTATTACAAACATAAGCCTTTAAACCCTAAAGACGCCTAAAACGGTAGAGGACCTTAAATCTCTACAAAATTAGATCGCCGAATTAACTACTAAGCGACCAGACGGTATGCTTAAGTCTCCTATATAGCAGCGTCTTGAAAAGCTGTTTAAAGCTGCTGTAGGCTTTGCCGCTAATGCGCATATATAAAGAGAGGAGAATAAGAAGTTTTAGAAGTTTAAAATAGATAAGAAAAGCAGCAGGAGACTCCTAAGTAAGGGTAGAGTCCTTACTTAAGAGGATGTTAATAGATTAAAGGCAGAGGATCTGGAATAACAAAAGCTTACTGCCTAAAAGTTGGCTTAAAAGGAGTATAAGGAAGGGACATCTCTGCTAGATATTACGGACAGCTTAAGTACGATATTACAACTACTTAGGGAAGAGTCGGAAGAAGCTAGTTAGTTAATATAGGCACGGTCCAGGATAGATCTAGTGGAACCATGTGATAAGGAATAGTAGCTGAGGTCACGTAATATGATCTGTATAATCTGTGTAATCTATGTAATCCGTGACGGAGTAGACAGAGCACACGTACCTTACGTACAAGAGAGGATTTCTTAGGCGTACAGTTGTGTATTTAAAGGACCTCAGTCCCTACCGTAGATAGTTCTCTCCTTGTAGTGAATCTTAGAATATAATTAGAGTTAATCTGTTGGGCAACTACTCCACTAGTTATTATTATGTTGTTAACTTCTTATTTACCTACACACCTAGCCTAATAATAGGATCCACTATAGTTCTTACTACAAGGTTCCGTTACATATTTACTACCTGGTTATGGTATTAATAAAGTTAAACAACATGCCACCCAAAGCACCAGTTGTGATGCTATTAACGGCAACAACTACCTTAGGATTAGGAGACACCAGTATGGCAGATACGGACTTATAAGTGGTCACAAGAGGTCAGTTATAGGAAATAGTTGATCGCTTATTAGATAATAATAGGATACTTAAGGAACGCATTAATAGAATTAGCGTAGTAAAGGTTAAGTTACCGTTAATTAAACAATTCTTAGGAGAAAGGTTAAAACTTAAAGGATTCCTTACGCAAATACACTTTAAGGTTATGCAGAAAGGAGTAAAGTTGGTAACACCTATAGATTAAGTGGCGTACGCAGGATTGTTTTTAATAGAAAGAGCACTAAAATGGTTTAAACCTTACCTTATAGAGATACAAGTTAGTGGTATAATAACTACTAACTAAGACGTACAATTTATGTTTACTAGTTAGAACGGGTTTACGGAAAGACTAACACAGATATTTAGAGACCTAGAAGCGTCAACTATAGCAGAATAGAAGCTTTAAAACTTGGTATAACATTCTTTAGTAATTAAGTACACGATATAGTTTTAGACACTTACAACGTAGGTTAAATGGAATAATAAGGCGCTTATAGTACAGTACAAATAGGGACTTAAGGCTAAAGTCTAGAACACAATTATCCTAATAGAAGATGCGGAAAGTCTATAAGACTTAATAGATTAGTTAATAAAGATTAATAACAGGATCTATTAAAGGGAATAAGCTAAAAAAGGGCAAGACAGAGTTCTATAGTTATATAAGGCGCAGAGCACGTATTAGCAAATATAGAGCTAAAAATTACAGAACGGCGCAGAGCTAATAGACCTAAGCAGTACCAAAGAATCTAAAAGATGGATAAAGAAACTATAGAAACCTAGAGGTTAAAGATTAAATAATTATAGGACCAAGAAGCAAAGGCCAAACCAGGGATCTTAGCAGCAGAAGACGTTTAGGCGGACTCCATAATAAGAAAGATAGTTTAAAAACGGAGCTTGTATAAATTATAGAAAACAAGGTTATTTCGCCAGAGACTATAAAGGTGGTTAGGGTAACTACGCGGTAAAGGGCACTAGGTTATTAGAGTATAATAATACAAATATAGGGATATTGCGCAGGACTAAGGAGTGTTCACTTAAACACTTTACGTTTTATTATAACAACGCATGCTAAATTTATAAAGACGCTAAGTATAGCGCAAGCTATTGGCCGCAAGAGCTAGAGTTAAGAAAGCTTAAAGGAACTAGAGAGTTAGACAAAGAATAAGATTAACTCTATAAGCTAGATTAAGATGTTAAAGCAATATACAGATAAAGATTAGTAATAATAACAATAGAGTTAGAGTACTTATTAATTAGTAGTAATAAGGAAGAAAATAAGGCTAACTGGGAACACTTATACCTTAGTAACGCAATAGAAGTAGAGACTAAAACCACTATAGAACGCGGATTAGTAACGGGTATTATAATACCATTAGATACAGTATCCATTACTTTATAAGATGGAAGAAGTAATATCTAGAGATAATTAAGTAAGCAGACAACTGCTAGTGCTAGCTCACCACTTATAAAAGGCAAAAGGTCATAGGTCCAAGATCCTTATAAAGAGATAAGGAAAGCTCTAGACTTATAGGACGTAACAAGGACAGCTTAAGAACCCACAATAAACAAAAACTAATAGAAAAGAGTAGTAACTTAGTTTAGTAACAAATAAATAAGTATAGGACGCAAGTTTAAGAACCACAAGTTTAGGGAACAAGTAAGAACGTTATTAGAAAGCTAAGATTTTAAAAAACAAATAAGGACTATAGCAACTCTAGGTAAACACAGTATTTAGCCTAAAGATTAAAAAGTTAATACTAAGATTAAGAAGCAAGACGACTTTAAGGATCCAGCTATAAGACGCAGAAAATAGGAAACTATAGATAAGTTCAGACAGAGAATTATCACATAGTAAGAGCAAAAGCTAGACAAGAGGTTAGCTATACCAGGTTATATAAGGGATAGAGCACCTATATAAAGAGTCACCAATAGGCCTAGTGCAGGGACGCCTAGAGTAAAGTGGTTAGATAAACTAAAACAAGAAAAGGATCTAGACATTCTAGTTAAATTCAAAAAAAGATATACTAAAGGATGTTATAACGCAGCAATAACAAGGTACTTTCTTACGGATAGACCATATATACTAAACTAGTTGTACAGAAAGTGGTATAGGCAATAATACAACGATAAATAGGAAGACTTTTATATATAGCTAGATAAAAAAGTTGTCTAAGACCAACCCATTATGGAAAAACATATAAGTTACATTAAAGGAGCGTTAATTATAATATTAAGGAACCTAGAAGAGAGATCTAGGGACTAGATAGAAGAGCAACAAATCTTAGTATTTACAGCGGAAATACCAGTGGTTAGGACGACTAGGTATTAGTTTAAACTTAAGAACAAAAACAAGCTAAGAGTTAACCTAAGTTACCTAGCGCATTATACGTTATTATAGATAGCTTGTGTAGATAACGTATATAATATGCATAGGGCACTAAAAGACAAAAACCAGAAATACCTAGTAAGGATATATTGGGCACCAGAGGAAAAACGGTTTAGAAACGCTAAATATATATATAGATAGCACCTAGTAGAAGTATAGAGTTAAGGGGACCTAATACTTTAACCTAAAAGATTCCTTACGGAAGAATGCCTAGAAGGATAACAGTAGTAGGACTGCCCAGAGAATACTTATCTATAGCATATAGAGGAAAAGAAATAAACTAAGTATTGGCTAAAAGTGGACCAAGTACAGACAGGATCTAGCAGCCAATAGTTAAAAAAAGGGGAGGCCTACAGGACCAGAGGGAACTAGTAGTAGAGCCTTAGACCCTTAAAAAAATCCAAGGACGATATCTAAACTTATAAGTTAAGTGGCAAGATTAGCAGTTTAAAGCACTAATAGATAGTAAAGTAATAAGAAACCATATATTATTAATAGCAGTAGAAAGGATAGGGTTACTATATAGATAAAAGAAATACCTATATCCACTTACAACAATTTTAGGAGATTAGATAGCCTATAGAGGAGGCATTATTAATCTTAAAATAGGACCTATTCAGTTAACTATTAAAGGGAGACCAGTTAGAATATCTTTTAATATCTTACTATTAGGGAAAGACAAGGCAATACTAAGAATACCTTAGTTACAGAAATATAATCTAAAGGTTAATTGGGTTACAGGTTAGGTTAATATTAGAAATACTTAATAACACAAAGTACAATAGCAAACCAAGTTAGTATAGTACCAAGTTAGAGCAATATATAAAGAGACTAAGCAAGGCTTAAGTTATATACTAAAGAGATACCACAAGTATAGCAAAAAGTTATAGTTACTAGAAAGTGAAAAGCTGTTAGAGCATATAGTATAGGACTATAAGATAGAGTTAGACCTAGAAATAAGTCTAAGGTTCTTTTTAATCTATAAGCTTACTAAAACTAAGTTAGTAGCACTTAAGGAGTTTGTCTAGGAGAACTTAAGGAAGGGATATATTAGACTATTACAGTTATTAGCAGGATATCTAATACTATTTATCCCAAAGAAAAACAGAAAACTTAGGATGTGTATTAACTATAGGTAGTTAAACAGCATTACTAAAAAGGATAGATATCCTTTACCCTTAATTAGCGAAATCTAAGATAGAATAGGCAACGCAAAGATCTTTACAAAGATAGATTTAAGATAGGCGTACCATTAGATTAGGATCAAGAAAGGCGACGAATAGAAGGCAGCCTTTAGGTCAAAAGAAGGACTATACAAGCTATTAGTTATACAGTTTAGGCTTATAAACGCACTAGTAACATTCTAGAAGCGAATTAATAGTGTATTAGGAGAACACCTTAATAAGTTTATTATAGCATACCTTAATAATATTATTATCTACTTAGAAAGTAAGAAAGAACATAAAGAACACATTAAATGGGTCTTAAAGAGACTATAAAAAGAACAAATACTAGTAGCAATTAAGAAATACAAGTTCTTTACAAGAAAACCCAATTTTATAGGATTTATTATTAAACTAGGAAGAATCAGTAGGGACCTAAAGAAAGTTAAAGCTATAGTAAGTTGGTAAGAACTAAAGAACATTATACAGTTAAAATCGTTCCTAGGGTTTTGCAACTACTATAGGAGGTTTATAGCACAGTAGTTAAAAAGTATTAAGCCATTTACGCGATTAATAAAGAAGGAGGAACTATAGGTATGGGGAACAAAGTAAAAGAAGTTATTTAAGGAACCTAAGGAGTTATTTACCTAAGAACCAATCCTTAAGATCTACTAACCAAAGTTAGAGACGGTTGTCAAGACAAATATATTAGACTTCACACTAGGAGCATATTTACTATAAAAGTATTAGGGCGCATAGCATCTAGTAGCGTATTATAGTTAAAAGATAACACTACTAGAACTAAACTATAACATCTACAACAAAGAGTTATTAGATATAGTTGCAGTATTAAAGAAATAAAGAGCATTCTTATAAAGCACAGAGAAACCATTTATAGTTAAGACGGACTATAAGAACCTTATAGGATTCCTAACAACAAAGAAACTCAACCAAAGACAGGTTAGATAGGCGGAAATGCTTATAGAATACCATTTTGAAATTTAGTATACCAAGGGTACAAATAATACACGAGCGGATACTCTAAGTAGGAAAGCTAAACTATAAAATAACAAAAAGCCATTAGGGGCTTTACTACAAAAAGATTAAAACAGATTAATTAGGTATAATTACCCAAAAATCGCAGCAACTAGAGAAGGTTAGATCTATAAATTACTAAAGAGTAATTAAATATAGAAGATCTAAAAAGCACAGGCAGAGGATCCAGACACGGAATAGTATAAGAATAGAAAAGCAACCTATATTCTAAAATCTATTGCAAAAGAGTTTATTAAGTCATTCTATAGGGGACTAACTTAGGGACACAACGGAGCTACAGGCTTAGTATTAAGACTTTAAAAGAAGTATATTATTTAAGAAATCTAGGGACTAGTAAAATAAGTTATAAAAGAATATCTAAATTACCAAAGAAACAAACCAATAAGGCATAAGCCGTATAGAGGGCTACAACCTATTAAGACACCAGAAAGACCGTGGGAAGTTATATTATAGGACTTTATTATTAAGTTACCAAAGTTAAAAGATCCTATTATAGGGCAAGATTATAATACAATCTTAGTAATAATAGACAAGCTTATAAAGTGGGGGTACTTCATAATATACACAGAAGAAATGTTAGTAGAAGATATTACTAGAATCTATATTAAGGAAGTATTCACAAGATATAGAGCACTAAGCAAGATTATATTAGACAGAGATCTAAGATTTATAGCAGCATTCTAGAAGGTATTTTTGGCGGAATAAGGAGTTCGCGCAGCAACCTCAATAGTATATCATCTGCAGACGGATAGATAAACAGAAAGATTAAACTAGACACTAGAACAGTATCTAAGGCACTATATTAATTATATACAAAACAATTAGGTATTATTACTACCAGTTATATAGTTTGTATATAATACAACACTATAAAAAGAAATGGGAACGTTACTATTTAAGGCGAATTACGGGTATAAGCTAAAATTATTATTATCACTATATTAAGTAAAGAAAACAAGTAGCATAGCTAAGTAAAGAATGGAGACTTTAATAAATCTTTATGCAGACCTTAAGAAAACAGCGAAACTAGTATAAGAATAAATAAAAAGGTACTATAATGCTAAGAGATCTAAGGGACCAGATCTTAAGGAGGGAGATAAGGTATAGCTACTATATAAAAATTTTAAGAGTTAACAACTAAGCAAGAAGTTGGACTATGTTAGACTAGGACCTTTTAAAATTATATAAAGAATTTTATTAGTCACATACAAGCTAAACCTACTAGCTAAAATAAGAATTTACCCTATATAGTATATCGCAATGCTAGAGCCAGCACATAGGAATATTAAGCCACTAGTCTATAAGGCAGACATATATAGAGGGCAAGAAGAAGACAAATAGCAAGTTTTAAAAATTATTAGTTATAAGGACGTAGATAACAAAACATAGTACAAAGTAAAGTAGATAGGCTATAGTAAGACTACCTAGGAACCATTAAGCAACCTAAAGAATGCTATAGGAAAGGTATAGGAGTATCAGAAGAAAGCAGGTTAGAAAGTATTAAAAAAAAAATCACCAAAGAACAAGTTAACTAAGGGGGACCTAAGAGGAGCAACTACCACGTTACTCAGAGTTATTTCCTTCTCCGGAAACTCTACTCTTTTATTACCTAGCTTAGACAAACCCTATTAAATAAGTTTCTACTCCTTAGAACGAACCTTCTCACAAACCTTCTTAAGACGGATTAACTAAGTAGAAGCAGCCAGACAAGAGTCAAGGGCTCGCTGTTAAGCGTCAGCGGCCTCTTATTCTGCATTACAAGAACAACGGAGCTCTGCCAGAGCAACCAATAGTTCGTTATTAAGCTTTGCAGTAGCAGATTAAACGCGAGACCCTATAATAAGTTACTTAGGGAACTTAAAGACTGTTAAAAGTCATAGGACGCGCATACTTAGCGTTAGAAGTAGAGCGAACATTATAGGACAATTAAACATTTGCTTTAGTGTACTCTAAGTAAGAGGATAGTTATTAAGCCAAAAAACTCGCTAGCGTAATATAACTAACCCCTTTTTCGCGCACTAAGAACACAGAGACAACATTATCTCACTAGGAGACAGTATTGTAGCAACAGTATAAGACCAACAAGCTGTAGAAGAAGAAGAAGATGCTTTAGGCATAATAAGTAAAGATATTAACTAGATTAATTAAACAGATATCACACCTCTAGTAAACAACTTAGAGATATTAAGAATCTTTAAGAACAAAGATAAAGAGAAGGGAGATAGTGTTACAGATAGCTTAAGTATAATATTATAACTACTTGGGGAAGAGTTAGAAGAAGCTAGTTAATTAATATAGGCACGGTCTAAGATAGATCTAGTAGAACCATGTAACAAGGAATAGTAGCTAAGGTTATATAATATAATCTATATAATCCGTAACGGAGTAGACAGAGCACACATACCTTACGTACAAAAGAGGATTTCTTAGGCGTACAGTTGTGTATTTAAAGGACCTTAGTCCCTACCATAGATAGTTCTCTCCTTGTAGTAAATCTTAGAATATAATTAGAGTTAATCTGTTAGGTAACCACTCTACTAGTTATTATTACGTTGTTAACTTCTTGTTTACCTACACACCTAGCCCAATAATAGGACCCACCGTAGTTCTTGCTACAAGGTTCCGTTACACTAGAGCTTAACATTGCTTTATATACTAGAGCAGTATTAAACCCTAGTAAATATAGCTAAGACTAGGCATCCTTTGCGCACGTCTTTAGGTGTAACCCCCAGCCTGTAAATGTTTATTTTAATAGTATTTTAATCTGGAAGGGGGCCTTGGAGGAATATGGTGGTAAGCCATACAATTGGCCGATGCTAGGTGTAATATCACGCCTATAGCGTGCTTAAAAACTTCCAAGCCGTTTTCTTCTATAATAAGAAGCATAGTCGCTTTAATTTGGGCTATTTAGATTTATAATATAGGCGTTGTGGAGTTTATTATTAATACATAGAAATCTGTGTGCAAGTGGCTCGCTTGGGGGGGTGGCTCGCTTCCTGGGGTGGCACGTTATGCTTAAAGAGGCTTAGTGGTATTCGTCTGGCCACTGAGATCTCCCTAGTGCTTAGAAGGCTACCGGGCTTATAACTTTTAGCCAGGCGGGTATTACGATAGATGACATAGGCCAGCTGATAGGTGGAGACACAGAATTGTACGAGTGATCTGTTTTATTTAAGGTGGCTCTAAGAGCCCTAATATACATAAGAAAATAACCCTAGTTCGACCTTCGGTGTCCGTAGTCGTTCGGAGTCCGACACCTCAGCAGTAAAGCTACCTCCGTGGCCAACAGCAGTAAGGCAAAGATTTTGAAACTTTTGTTACCACCAAAGCTAGGACCCGGTGGAAAATTCGTTGGTGATTAGGAGCAGTATGCCCGCACGTGCGCGTAGTGCACGTATCAACGATCCACTGGGGTCTAATTTATGAGATAAGATGAAGCGCGTTTATCTCGTTCCCAGACCTTCATCCGAGGTTTAACCATACACTAAACCTTTTTGGGTTAGAAGGTCTGGGAATGCGATCGCGGGATAATTTACACCTTCTCTGAACCTAAATCTAGCAACCTCTATAACGATTCAAGTTATTTCTAACGGCTAGAACACCTAAATCGACCATGGCATAGTCCAATTTACTAAATTTGAGTTCGTTGTAGCGTCGTCGCGCGCAACGTCCTGAAGCTCCAGCTCTGCTCCCAAACGTCGACCAGCGAAGCGGCGTTCCTACCGCAGCAAGTAGAGTGTTACTGGGGGGGTAGAATCGCGTAGAAGAGGCCTTCCTATAATATATTAGCTGTTTAAAAGCTTATCTGCTATAAGTATTGATAGGGGGACTAAACAGGAGAGGGTGGTGATGGCTAATGTCTTTGGCTCTGCGATTGCTATCTTGACTACGTTGCCCGAACTTAAATGCAGCTACAACTACTAGGCCAATTGGAATAATTTTTACGGCGCTGGATTTGCCTTGCCTAGATCTACAACCTTCGTCGGCCTTTTGATTGTATAAGCGTTGGTTGGTGGTTGATTGATTAATAATTTCTTAGTATGGCGCGAGCGAGAAACATACATTATCCCATCCAAGCTAATGTAAGCGTTAAGTAAGCAGCTTGTGATTAGATAATCGTGTTGAATTGAGATAACGACGCGTGGCCGAGTATCCTAAAAGGGCGTAGAGCATCTACCTTACGGGCAAAGTAAGGCCCCTCCCATACAAAATCTCTACTAGTTATAACGATTTTGGTAGAGAAAACTTAATGGTATTGTAAATAGTCAGTATATTACACCAAAAAGCTTTGATCAAGGGGTGTAGATCGTAATATAGAGAATATCGTTGTAATTAAATATCGTACTACAGAGTTTTTACTGTAGTGAGGCGTTTCAAGATACTTGAAAGGAAGGCGTACATCTAGGTAGGCCCTGAAGCGCCAGCGACCCCATTCAGACTAAAGCACGGACGTATCAAAATTCCAGTTACGACTAGCGCAACTATTTGGAAACGCTAGCAAGGGACACGTTGTTATGAAAAGTCCCTGGCTCGCCTTCACCATCAATCCCATCGAAAACAACACTTCACGCGACTTCTTACATCAAAATATATCATATCAAGCTCAGAATCAACGTAGCTAGTCATAAAAGCTTGACGTACAATTGACCATGGCCGCCACAACTCCCCGTACCAAAGCGAAGCCAGCAAAACCTAAACCCTCAGCAACTGCTGGCGTAAAGAGAGGACTCGGACGTCCGCCCAAGGGAACAGCGAAGAATGGCACTGTCAAAGCCACTGTCCTAATGCAAAATTTCTGTATGTTCCTCGCACTCGTTTTCTAAATAGGATACGAATCGTCAAATTCGATAATTCTGATACGTTTGGCTTATGGCCTCGAACTCCATTATGGGCGCAATCTTGTCCTCATGCTAATTCCAAACCTCTAGTTAAAGAGCACCGCTCGAACTTTCCTGGACTTTCTTTCAAGGAACAGCAGAAAGAGCTTGGCAAGATGGTTAGTGTTTTCATCGATATTCTTTACGCTTTTCATGAATCCATCTGAACTCTTTCTGTCAACCACTGTAAATCACGACTGCAAAAAAGGAGCATGTGACATTATCACCTTGGAAAGGTGTATTCCATGCATTTACTTACAAATGATGATAGTGGAAAACCGCACCAGAGAATCCAAAAAATTCTTAGTCCAATTCCCATGTCTTTTCTCGAGCATTCTCTCCCAGTTTGCTCTTCTTGAAGGCAACGTGTCAGTGTTTGCCAAATGCTAGGGCCGCCTCTAAGGCCACCTAGACCGCAAAGCAATGCAGTTCTTCTTTGCGTTATCATAAATTAGCAACAAGTGGGATGATAAGTGTACTCATCTCGTGCAACCAATCAATCAGCAATCCGGTGCCTCTACTAAAATCCAGCTTATGCGTTAGCTATTTCTGAGTAACGGAGGAAATGCGCGGCCAGTTTTGAGTTAGATTTCTTTAGGTATCGGTGGATGCTCTCCGGCTTAAATAGGCAATACAATTTAGATTACCCATGTTGCAAGCACCTAGCCGCTGCGATTTTATCCTATGGACCGTTCTAGCATATACTTAAGTAGTCTTTCAATTATCCCTTCATGAATTACTTTAGTAATTAAGAATACCAAACCTACTCTCATGGTATAAAGCTCTAGAGTTCTTTAGATGCTTATCTAAGGTTCGTATCCCTTAACCCGCTGATTCGGGTCCAACGTTATCGATAAGAATCTGGCCAATAGGAAGCTCTTGTTCGAGCCTCCGTGATGAGAACTGTAGTGACCTGAGGTTCTTCGTACAGCTCGGTACGGTGTTCGTGCACGGTGCAGCTTGGCATTGTACCCCAGCGGGTTAAGGGATAGCATATAAGGGATTAATAGAGAACCCTTAAATGTGGGATCTTATTAACTTACAATTTAATATAAAATTTAATGTCTCGACTAGTTTTGCCATAACTACATTCCACATATTGCGAAGGTCTACGGGTATCAATTAATCTATCTTCATTTTCCAGACGCTGCATGAGTGGACCATAGAAGGCCTCACGTGACTTTCCCGATTAGGAACACTTACTACTCAAAGGACCGTAGCAATTGTATTTAACTATTCTGGTTATTGTAGTACAGGACATTTGTATAACTGGAGGATTTGCAGGTGTAGTATTCTAGGGCCAAAAACCCGCTTTTTGGGCTAAGAGAGCATTCTAAAACCTTTAATAGAGGCTGTCACTTGCGCAAACCGCAAAACCTCGAGAATAGACAATTTCTAGTTGCTAAGGACCTAGAAACAAGACCTAAGAAGGAGAAATAAACGTGTATAGCTATTTCCAATAGGGTTTAGTAAGCGTGGAGAAATCTTAGGGCCGCTATGCCTCCACCCATGTTCTTGAAGATATTCGACTATTTTGATTATCTGCATATTATATTTAATTCCCAATCTAGTTAAAATAGGACCTATGGCGCAATGGGAGGTTTATCTTTAATTCTTTATTGGATCAAAGCTAACATCCATATAGGTAGCGCGTCTGATTCCAGGATATGGAATCTCCAGAAGGTTGAGCGTTCAAATCGCTCTAGGTTCAATTCCTAGGATGCTCAAGATTTTTTACTTTTGACTGGCTATTTCTTTTCGTGTGGGCAAAGAACAAACCCCTTGATGGGTGTGGAAAATTTTAATTGGAAAGGCCGAGGCCCACCTGTTAGTCGTGGCCTCATAAAACCACGTCACATTCAGAAGACAGTTCTTTAGCTGTAAAGCCTTCCAACAAATTTTTAAAAGAATAGCTATAGTGTATTTTATTGTTTTAATTATTTATGTAGAAGTTCTTAAACTTTTAAAATAAGCTATGTGAGCCTGAAAAATTGTAAACCTATCTTAAATTGGTGGGTTTTGGTATGCGAGGACGACTAAATGGGGTGGGCCTAGGGCTGGACGGAAACCTCGGCAGCACACCACAACTTCTCTCCCCACCTCAATTTTGATAAAAACTTTTCTCTCTGCTGTGAGTAACGCACTCGGAGAATTCTGAAGTTCCATGGTTCCCTTCTAGCACTACGAATATTTTCATTGCCTACTCTACAATATTTATATAGAACATACCTCTTAGCTAGTCCATCCGCCGAAAACCTGCCTTCAACGCGGTCGATTCCTTGCGTTCTGCGACTATACTTCAACTGGCAATTGAAGATGTAAACATAATAATTCGGTCGAGCAAAGGCCTTTAGCATTTAAAAGATTTCTGAATGATAACATCAGAAACAAGATACGTCGTTGGATGGCAGCTTTCGGATATTGCAAACATATTTTCCGTACAGATCAACTCTGAAAAGCTCTCGATATGTACACTGTGGATGGAGTGCTGTAGCTTTCGTCGCGCCTTCAAATTCTGGACGGCACTTTCCCGTCGAAATGCTCGATTACCTTATCTGGCCTAGAAGAGCATCACAGCACGTTCAATATCACTTCACGTAATATGTGGTGCGCAATACGATGAGGCTCGTAAATTATCAATAGAGCTTGAGGCGCTCGGTTTTCCACGTAGTACAACACTACTTGCGCACACCTACCCACAATTTCGACGGCGTCCAGCACGTTACTAACGCTTCCGAACCTTCCCGTTATTCAACATAATTTTCTGATCTCAGATATCCTTCCTAACACCTCCGAATGGCGCCCTCGCTAGGCAGACAGAAGACTCCATAAAAATTCCCGAACAAGGCGCATTCCAAGGCGTTCCCTGCCGTCGGGCTTCGTCGTCGGTAAATATGTGGGCCTCAGGGAGCGAGATCGTGGGCCATCTGCAAAACACTAGTGAAACGACCTGTCATTGACAAAGACGAAGCGGCGAGTAAAATTGACAAGGCCACGCCGACAATTTTCTTCTCAATTTCGACATGCCACGTTAAGCTTCGCGGCTACCACTCTTGTCAAGATTCTAGAAGAGGATCAAAGTTCATTAGCTCGCCGGCTAATGGCACAAAGGGCACGCGGACAGCGAAAATGAAATGGCTCGTCGTCGTATACTTGTCCGGGAACGCTGATGGAAGCCTTGAGACGATGGCCTCGCAAGATGAAGTCTTGTTAGGCTTCTCATTGATGGTTCGCAGATTGTGTCCCGTTTCCGTCGACAAGGTCAACCTGGCCCTCTCGTTGAGCGTATTATGGACGCCTGATGGTTCGCTGTTCTCAACTGGTTGATCGAATTTTTTTCTTGGATGCCTGTTCCTTCAGAAGCCGCTCGGGTTTTGATGCTTATGCTTTTCATACGCGTTGTTTCTACTAGGAGGATCTGTGCTTAGACACGGCCTTGTACCGGAATCATGCTCTGCTGGTGCGGCTTCAACGAAACGTTGTGTCACTGAGGGTATTAATGTGTTTAGTATTGGGTTTACAACAGCTGGAACGATGTCGTTGACTGACTGCCCGTGCGGACATTTGGACCGGAGACATAGCATACCGATATTCTTCTAGAGTCGGCTCTGTAGGATCACTCATGCAGCTTTAGTTTCAAATGGCTTGACACGTCATGGAAGAACCCTCAACCAAGGGCGCTTGAGTAAGTAATTGGAAATGGGCCAAACCCAGTATTCTGCTTAAGCGGGCTGATGTTGTGTACAGAGATAACGCAAGGTGGCCATCGAAGACGGCAGTCTCTAGCGCCTCGATCTGCGCAACCTCGTTTCATCTTTCTGAGGTGAGATGCTTGGCCTTGGATTCCAACCCGTGCTGCTTTGTTCACTATGATCAAGATAATTATGACGATGGATGGTCCCATGCAATGTCCATCGTGCATCCAAGGCATGAAGATCAGAATTAGATCTTCTCGGACGTTGGAATCATTCGCGGCTGAGGCAAAGCAAAAACTGCCGCGGGCTGGGGGCGGTGTGACGGCTATTTGCACCGCATCTTCGAGATCCCTCCAATTACCGCAATTACTCTTTGGCATAGCGGTTAGCCGTGAGACCTGGGCTGGGCAGCGACAAGTTCCATGATCCCACAAAGCGGCTGACGATGTCATATGCCAAGCTTCTACCTAGCCATTCACGAAGATCGCGGTGCCTGGACTTCTGGAATTTTCATAGCCCTGTGGAGCACGTTGATCGTTGCGGCACAGCGTTTGCTGGGATGATCGGACAATTTTGTCAGCCAGCCACCATTCGACATCACGACTAGATAGCGTTTGGGGCCGCTGATTGGGACGTTTGATGATGCAAGCGCGGTCATCGTTGAGTTTTGACCGCAGCAAGTTTTGATCGTGATGGCGGGGTCCTTGAAAGATGAGGGGCGGAAGAGTTGTATCGATAAGACAGAGCAAGGACAGCCGCGTGTCCGCTCCACTAGACCTGGACTGGTTTGGGATACCCAGCTAGGGAGCGGTGAGTGTGACACAGCGTGCGCTCGAGCTGAAAGGAAAGATTGTTGGTGGTGAAATGCGGACTGCTAAGTCCGACGTTGACTAAACCCTAGGTTCAAACTTGGAGCATGCTCACGGCGGTTGGGAGAGGTTGGAGCGAAAGGTCAGTCTTCCAATCTGCCAGTCTGCCAGCCTGCCAGCCTGCCGGTTTGGCCGTTTGGGCAGTTTGGGCAGTTTTGATTGCCCGAGGTTGAGGCTGTTGCGCAAGCGAACAGCAATTTCGGGTGGACCGAAAATGGAGCCTCCGTCTATACCCACAGCCATGCCCTTGGAAAATTCTTTCTATTTTGAATACCTAGAGGGCAACAGAGCAGAGTTGGTGTGGACATTGGCGACGATCGCCTTCACAGGTTCCCGCTGGTATCCGCGTGGGCAGCTTAAGAAACGCACAATGGTTGGAAGCACGGATCATGCCGGGAGAAAAAATATGCAGGTGCTTTACGCACTACGCACAGGATCGTATCCCATCGGCGAGAGCCCTGGTCTGGACTGGGCGCCACGGCTGCATGGCCCGGCGCTCAACGGGCACGGATACGAATAAGAAATTGCAGCTAACGGCTTAATCAAAGTGTGGCGGGCCTTCTTTTCTTGTTTTGGCCCAGCGGCCCAGCAGCGTTTCGCAACTCTATCGCGATTGCTGGTCTGTCAGAAGGCGCCCACTTTCTTTTGTGGGTTCATTGCGCAACCGGCCACGTTGTTCATGGGCTCGGAGGGTCTCGGTAATTGTTGGTGGTCGAAGGCAGTCAAAGGCAGTCGCTGGCTGAGATTGACGCCGCTCTGCCACCTTCGGGACAGCCTCCAGCTCACGATGGTGAATAGGGTTCCCCTGTGCGGGCCTTGTGACTGGAGTGAGATTTCCGTGGGTGAAACCAAATGAGGGACAAAAGAAGATGAGCAGCAAGGTGAGGTGGACAAAAAGGTGGATGACATAAAAATCATGACTGGCTGGATTTGGAAATATCTCGGCGGGCCATTTGCCATGTTGCAGAGCAGACTGCAATTAATCCCCAAGGTGTGTGGTGTGTCACTGGTGGAAGCAGTCTTAGTGCCGCAAATTACCCTCCGGCCCAGTGATGAGCATAGCCAACACCTGTTAGTCATCCAACCGCCCGTCTTAGATTGACAATACGTGAGATGTGGCCAATCGAGGCGGACCCTGTGACGAGGCGAACTGGCGATCCGCAAGCCTTGCAGTTTTCCAGAAGGCCGCTGAGTGGATCAAAGCCCAATCAGCTGCAGCAACAAGCCATGTGTCATCAGCAAATCCAAGGGCGATAGCCTCTTGACCCTTTTCTTCAGGCGGCAGCATGTTGCAAAATTAAGGCGCGGGTTTTGCCGGGAATAATGCTGGGAACGCTGGGAGTCCTGTTTCGACTCAGACAGCCAACAGCGATCGCAGTGATTCCAACACCACTAACACAAAACGTGACGTCGCTAAAATTCCGATTGCTATGAATATTACGCCTCGCAAACCAGGGCTGCCAGCCACTGCCTTCCTCGCCAAGCAACCGTGGGTCATGTATGTATGAGGCCGGCGGCAACCCAAGTTTAGGCAGGGGAGAACCGAGCAAGGGCCCTGGAGGACAATGGGAGGATAAGGGACTTTGGGGGAGGGGAAGGGAGGGAATAGCAGCAGCTGTGGAGGAAGCATGACGGGGCCGCAGGCGTTGCAAGATCTGCGTCTGACGCTTATTGCCTCAGTGTCGACAACGACTTTGGCGTGACTTTGGCCTCAATCTGGCGTGTGCTCGCGATCAACGCCAACATGGTTAGGCCGAGACTATCGAACGGCCGTGCACTTACGAGCGCTCGTCAGCTCAAAGCCAACCAGAGGCCCAGCGGCGGCTGGGATTCGGCTGGGGTTCGGGCTGGGGAGCGTTGGATCATCATCTCGCACGCCTTTGCAGGCGTCTAGCCGGCAACGGCAACATCTGCCTGGGCCGACCTGCCATCTTCCATCTTCCTCCGGTGTGTGCAGAGCGGGCGTTGGGTCAGAGGCCACTCAGAGGGACTCAGGAGGCTGGCGACGATGACCAACCAGCGCTTTGTCTGGCGGTCTTGGGAGCGACGCTCGCAGGCCCTCTCGCTCCTTGGCTGCTCGCTCGCTGCAAATCTGCACCAAGCCGCGTGCATGCGATATTTTTTGCCTCCTGCCTCGATACGGGCAAGACCTGCTGGGCTGAGGGCCGGCGGCGGGCAGCGGCACAAAGCTGATGCTGCATTACTGTGCACCACTGGCGTCTGCTGGCCTGCCGAGCCTCCTCTGCTGAACAGTGCTCGCTGCTGATGTGGGCGCGGTTGCCGGGTGGTCGTCGGGCCCGCTTAGCACCGTGAGAGGACGGCGGAGGGCAGTGGAACTGTGGTGGAGGACGCATGCAGCTGTTTTGGTGGGCTTTGGTGTGTTTTGGCGGGAGAAAGCTGCTGCACTGCGAGCATCGAGCCTCGGCGGGAGCCTGTGTCACAGCAAGTCGAGTGTCAAAGCTGGCCCCGGAAGAAAAGCGATGCATGCGACCGCAGCAGTGGCCAGGCGCACGACTTTGATTTGCTGCTCGGCGATCTAAGCCCCTGCGGGCTCAGGGTACTGCGGGCGTGCAAGAGGGCGAGAAGGGTTGCTCTGGCTGCGAGGGTGGGCTCCCACTAGCTCTCTGGCTGCTGCGAGGCAAGGCGAGCCATGGCATGACTGCTGGCCTGCCCGTCCGGTGCCGCTAACGTCAACCCCGAGCACTGGAACAAGCCCGTCAGCCTTTGCTTTCGTCGCGCCCCACCCAAGCCTCCTGTTTGGCCCAACACCGACATGGATGCTCCCGCTCCAGGCCCGTGCGAGCCTGTATGCACTCCCGTATTCGTCATAGCGTCGCGTAGCCTGATCCTTCCTATTTGTAGAAAGCCTGTCTCGCCCTGCAACGGCCCATCAGCTACTGTGCACCACTTATCACCCTCCTACGCCGCCCAGCCCGGCATCATACATCATACCAAACCATCCTCTCCTTCGCCCTTCAACGTGTATTTACCCATTGCCATAGCTTCGTTTTCTCAGCCTCATCCTCTTCCTTAGCTCGAACTCGCTCGCACCGTCGCCTCCTTCAGCTTTGCCACGCTTGCTTGTCCGCCTGGAGCCTTTCTCTTTAATACGTTGCTGCTTCTCTTTTTCCTACCCAGTCCAAGGATTCCGTTTTCTGGTCTTTACGATCCATTAGGCCACCTAGTCTTTGTGGAAACCATATTAGTCCTTGAGGCCTTTAGTGGAACTTGAGGACGACCCATTCCCCTCCCCCTACACCAGCATGTTGCCAACCCCACCAGCATCGCCAACCCTCAATGGATTTTGCGCGCCGGAAGAACGACTAGGCCAAGTCCTGGCTGGCTGGTTGCAGTTGACCGGTATTCTTGGCGTTGGAGCCTATGGAGTTGTATACACCGCCGTGGACATCCAGACAAACATTCCCTACGCCGTGAAAGCCCTCAACAAACTTGGCTTGGAGCCACGGCAAAGGAAGTTCCAACAACGGGAAATCCAGCTGCACCACCAAGCCAGTGTCCACCCAAATGTTGTTTCCTTGGTAAAGATTATGGACTCTCCTGATTGCACCTACGTAGTCATTGAGTACTGTCCTGAGGGCGATCTCTTTTCCAATATCACCGAACGAGGAAAGTACGTCGGCAACGATGCTCTTGCCAGGAGGGCTTTTCTCCAAATCCTTGATGCCGTTGAATATTGTCATTCCATTGGGATCTACCACAGGGACCTGAAGCCAGAAAACATCCTAGTGACCGACGAAGGAATGACCGTTAAACTGGCCGACTTTGGACTTGCCACGGATGACCATATTACCTCCGATTTTGGATGTGGCTCAACTTTCTACATGTCGCCAGGTAACTTTTTTCCAATCCGGAGTTTATTTCTTTCAAGTCAGAAACTAACTCTATCATTCTTCTCGCAGAGTGTCAAACTTCGTCTCCCAAGGCCTATTCCTGCTATGCATCAGCGCCGAATGATGTGTGGTCACTGGGTGTTATCCTGGTAAACCTGACCTGTGGTCGTAATCCATGGAAGCGAGCATCCTTTGATGATACCACTTTCCGGGCGTACATGAAGGACCCGAAGTTTCTGAGATCCATCCTTCCTTTATCCGCAGAGCTTGACTCTATTCTCAGACGTATCTTTGAATACAACCCTGCCAAGAGGACCACGATTTCCGAGTTGAGGGGGTTGATTCTGAGATGCCCAAGGTTCACCACCAGGTCAGCAGCACCAGCACCGCTGTCTTCTCCATTCAGGCCTGTAGATTATGCCCGGGGTGCCGCTTTTAACGGTATTTACCAACCCGGAACTGCTCCACCAGCTACCCCTCTTCCTGCTCCGCTCTTTTCCCCGACTCCCCTTGATCTCCCCTTCCCTCAACCTTCAACCTCCACGGGAAGCTCAAACTCAGACAACGACTCCGTGTTCTCATCTAGTTCGTCGATTTCGTCGGCTTCGTCGACATCATCATTTACCCATATTCCGGCCGCTCCGAAAGGTGTTCCTCGCGGACCCCAACCCTCATACGTTTCCCCTCCATCACATGCGTGGTACAACTCGTTTCTCCAGGCTGCCAATCTGGTCAAACATGTGTCTTTCCAGCCACCACTTATGGTGGCCCCAGTGCACGTCTATTGATACGGGACATGCCTTGGATCCAAGCCACCTTGTGGAAAAATTCCCTCCTTTGCTACGTTTCTTCAACAATGTGTTTATATGTTCCATTATTTTCTTACTCGAAAAGTCGTGATGAGATGACAGTTCTCTGAGCGGTGGTGTTTTGTATGGTGTTTTGTATCGATCAGGTTCCACAGGCGTTGCAAACTAGATATGGCGCATCCGGCATCCGCCAGGCTCCGGTTCCTCGGACACTATTCCTGGATTACCGTTACGCCGAGGATGGTTAGAAAATGTTTTTCCACGGAGGTGTTTTATTACCTTTTGCGTTTTGGGGGAGCTTAGCAATGCCTAGATGGCGAGGTGTTCTTGATATTTACACGTGCATACGGATACATGTCCATTTTGATTTATTCTACAATTATATACCTAGTCAGGTTGTGACTGGAGTAGTGGTTTGACGCATTTACATGGAGTTTTATTACTTAATATTCCGGACTTGGACGAAATCCATGGATTGAGAATTTTCCACATTACGTTACTCTCGTTCTTTCTCGATACCAGAGCAGGCTTGCAGCTTGGCTCACACCTTGTACGTTAACGATGTCCGACGAGACTGCATACCAATTCTCGCTACAATAGCCAGAGCAATATCAAAACATACATTAGTGAGGCAACCATTGTTGCAGCACGTATACACAGCCTTTTCTAACCCTGGCCTGCATTGCCCGGTGATGACTTGTATATTCAAAATTGTGAATTGTCTAGCAGCGCACCCTTGCAAGGAGAATATTCTATGGAAACGCTGTGAAAATGCCTTGTGAATTGCAGTATTGCCGTCACAAGCATAATCTCATAGTCTGTCGTTTAGCGTGGAGGGCGGCACGTCCAGGCTCCGCCCCCAGGAGTTTGAGCTCAGCCTGGAAAAAAGCAAGCATACGGAACGCTGCGCCGAGAGCGTTACGCAGCCAACCAGGATGCTGGCGCGACTCACAGCTGCAGTCGCACGCACTCTAAAAGGCCCCGCGTGGCACAAAACGCCCAGGCATGGGAGGTATGCAGAGCACTTTAATGGCGAACCAGTCAGAGGAGGCGCGGTGCCCCACCCTTGGGCGAGATTCTGGCGTAGCCGGCATTTGGGTTCTCCATCAGATTCCCATCCACCGTGGTCCGATGGGCCATGGAGGACTCGCAATCTGGCCATGGAGTATCCCATCCCTACAAGTTCAAGGGCCGCGTCGGCGCCACAGATATGAGCAGTCAGACGGAGCACATCATCCGGAGTCAACCAGGTCGGAGTTTCGGAACAAAAGCAAATTTCTTTGCCTCGTGTATGTCGCTTATTTCTAAATCTAAGATGCGGAAATGGGAAGTGTCGTAGATGGAGGAATCACCACGCAGCAAGAGTCACAGCGGGAGTGCGCAAGAGCAAGTGCAAGCAAGTCTAAGCAAGTCTAATCATGGTCGGCGTCGCGGAGGGGCGTTCTGTTTCGGCGATGCAAAAGGTCAGAAGGTCAGATGATCGGGGGTGTGGATTCTCAACTCAAGAGCAAATGGCCCCTTATGGATCGCTTTGATGCAGACGCGAAAGCATCCCCAGGGCCAAACACGCCAAAGATCTTCTGTTCTGAAAACGCCGCTGAGTTATTCACCCTACAGCACCCACGGCACCCACGACACCCTCCAGCACCCGCAGCACCCCATCACCCATAGCGCCCTACTTTTCTTTCTCTTTCTAAACCGTGTGCTTCTATTCGACCGAGATCGCCACATGCAATCATCTTATCGGGGCGTGGTTGGGGAACTAATCGAAAGGTGGCGAGCCCTTCCTCATCACCCCATGGCTGGCCCGGTCAAACTATATTGGCTACCTCACCGGCCCATGATGCGTTACTGCCTGGTCCTCCGGTGAAGAGCCCGTTTCCCAGCCCTGTCGCCCCCTCGCTTCCGCCCCGCACCTTCAACTGCCTTCAACCGCTGCATTCATCCGGCCTCATCGGGCCGATGGTGGGCGGCAGTTTGTCGCTTGTACGCCCGAGGCGAAGCGCATGGCAAGCCACACTCACCGCCACTATTCACACTACTCAATGCTTTTGGCAACAAACGACCCAATCATACATTCAACAGAAACGGTAGCCATCGCGGCGCAGCAGCGGCACAGAAAGTTCCCGAGCAAAACTAATGGACAAGGCTGTGGACGGCTAACAGCTCCACGACCAATTCATCTCTCTGCCCCGAGCAAGAGGTCGCGGATGGCCATGTCAGTCGAGGATGGCGTAAGACAGGAGACTGCAGTAATGCAGTCTAATCCGAAGTCTCAAAAGCGAGTTTGTTTAGCCAGATAGATGGCGAGGCTTGTGCCGTATTTGCTCTTTCCGTCCAACCTCGCCATCATCGAACCATCCCGTACCACGTCCCGTACTTTCAGGACAACTATTCACACCTGTTGCGAAACCTGTCAGCCATAACCGCTCCTACCCGACATATCATGAGTGAAACCTCAAACGTTATTGACCATATCACTAATGCACCTCGTCTGGAGCTGCGAGTCAGCTCCCAGACATGTCTCCCTATTTTTCGTCATTGTCCGACTACCTATCGTATTTACCAGATGTCCGCAAGACTACCCCAAGCGTCTCGCACGCTCCACACGCCTCTTCCGCCTCGGATCCACACAAATTGGCGTGACACTAACGACCTGCAGTTTCCAAAGTCCTCACAGTCGAGTGCCATAGAAGGTACCAGTACGCCGATGTGACACGGCTACCCAGCCCTTTGCACAAATGCCCAGGCCCGCATTTTCTCACGAAGCCACGGGATTCCTGCGCATAGGATAGGCTATGCCGACCCAAACCAACGCCTCCACATTCGGCGATCTGCAGATGGTCACTTGCTTTGCGATTGCCCACGCGCTTCGCCATAGCGCCACGCGTCTGCTAGAATGTCCAGTCCTTTGTTCCGCAGTTTGTTGTGCTGCGTGTCACGAGACGGCTGAGCACGACTCTTGGGTAAGGGACGCTGCTCGAGTGGAAGTTGTTCGTAAAGAAGTCCTGCGGTTAAGCGACGAGTCTGACAGCGGGGCTGAATATGTGCCTCTCGGGTTACTACTTCTGACCGCCCCCCGTTGGCGATCCTGAGCATGTGCTGGCAAGTGCTCAGCAATGACGTTGATAGCTCTCCCCCACCTTACGGAACACAACATTGATCCGCCATCTTCATTCCGTGCTAGTAGGATAAGTCAGGGGCACGCCGTGGTTTCAAAGGTGCAGATACTATGAATAATCGTTAGTTCTCGATTGCAGGATCTTGCGCTCATCCATCTAGGCCCGGTGCTACAACTTACAAGCATCTTTGATACACTGCAAGAACACAGAGTATGCAGAGATTGGTGGTGACACAATGCACTCGGAGATGTGGCACACAAAGCGCAGTCCAAGAGAAACTCGATTCGTGCTCATTTTCAGACTCAACCGTGGATTGGGATTTCTTTCTGCTTCTCGTGATCAATCTAACGAGTGTCCAGATGCGTCTCGATCGCAGTTGACTCTTACGTCAAACATTAAATTACATGCCTCATAGACCTAAACAGTCCCTTCTTCGATATTACACCATGCCGAAATATCCCTACATCTCTCGTCCGCCTGCAATTTCCGCCAGCAGCAAACACCCGCTGTCAAGCTTACGGCCTTTAAGAAGCTCTATAAAATACGCATTGGGGGCAGAATTGGTAATGGAAGCAATTCTCCGTTAAGCATCGCGTCCGCGGAGTCCTAAACTTTGAATTATCCGCAGCGGGTTCCAATAGTCATTCCGCAGCCTCTTCTCCGTCGTTGGCTTTTTGCGGCGCCGACTCTTCTGGACCCTAGCATCGATACCGCCGCTGGGAACTTCACGATACACAAATAGGATTCATTCAAATGCCAAGACCCGCGAATCCGATATGCCGAAGCCTCTTGACAGCCTTCAAGGACTAGGTATGGCCAGAACGCCGGAAATCATGCGACTTACCCCGGCCACGACGCCTCCATACTAGTATGCAAAACACAGACTCTCACTTCTGGGATCTGGGCTCGGTTATGCATTGGACAATAGACTCTACCTTAGCATCGTCAATTTACCCAAGCGCTTGGCGTTGGCGCACATACCCTGGAGACGGACTTCCTTGACTCGCCAAGCCATCATGCTGCTGACTCGAGCTCCTTTGTGACCCGTCATATTCTTATTCTTCCTGCCACTTGGATATGCCCGTTGTAAGCTCATACTTGCATATCACGAGAAGGTACAAGAGAAGAAGTGTCTTTTTCTATTCCAAATCGTCTCGAAATGTCAACAAGCGCAAACTTGTGTTCCGTGACTTTCTCTTTTTGGTTTCCTTCATAAGCTTTACCTCGCGCTCTTCATACCCGGCTTTATAAAGCACGTCTGAGACGAGAACAATCGATGTAGTGCTAAGAGAGGTAGAGTGTGATAATAAGCTACTACTGGGATCTACAATGGGTTCTTGAGATTGAAAAACGACCATTCTATATAAACTTTCAAAGGATTCTGGGAAATGCTACGTTTTCTAGGGGATAGTTTTCTGCCAGTCTGTGGAGCGGTTCTCCAAATCCTTTGCCTGACTACAACATCAAATTTGTAGTGTACATCACCTAACAGCCGTACGCCTCGTGTCGAAAGCCAAATAGGGCCTAGTTCAGGGGTTCTACAGGGGGGAGGGTCCCCCCTTCATAAATAGCCTAGATTCTCATCAATTGATTCTCACGAGTTCTGACACCTCGTTTGTGTCAATCAATCCCGTTGTAGCCGATCCTCTACTGAAAACGGTAGATTCCATCCGCTCTGAACAAAGCCACAATACTGTCGAACACAGATGCGTTATCCTCGTTGAGTCGGAGTGGGATTTGCGAACGGAAGACAGAAGATATGTCCTCATTCTTGATACGTGAGTGCAAAATAGACTAGGAACGGATGACGCGTAATGAAGAGGGCCACAGACAGCGTACGGCTTCTGGCGTCCTCTCTCCGCGTAGGACAGCCGCGTTGCCTATAATCATTATACACACGACTAGGAAACGTTCCAGATGTTCGCTGCAGCACGAAGACTAGATATGGTTGCCGAAATACTCTACGGATCTGCGCTCCTATTTGCATCTTGCGCCGCACACCATCGAAAACATAATTCATCTAACGTGGGATCTTCACCCTCAGACGCTCAGGCTTCTACGAAGAAACGTGGTTCGGCAAGTCCGACAGATTGAAGCTGCGGCTGCTGCTTAACATTGTAAATCCCAAGGAGCCGGAGGAGCCAACCGACACGGGCAGAGGCAGGCAGGTAGCACTATTTAAGACGTCGCAGCTCTCTGCATACGGGCCGGTTGCGATTGCCATAAACTAGTCCTACGCCACATACTTGTCCTGGGAGATACTGGTGATGAGAAGCGATGACGGCTGGTATTTAACACTACGATGCGCTTATAGCCCAAGCTGGAATCGCGCTCAGATACTCGAGCTCGATAGTATTAACGGCACGCGCTGTGGAGTTTTCATCTTATGCCTCCTGAGCCTGCTTGCAGCAACACACGTTTGGGCTGGCCGCTGAACGAAGCGCTGCACGAGTCTGGCTTTGTGATGGCATCCGCGGGCCTAGTATCCACGCGGAGTACTTGCTGAGCTTGGTGATGGCGTATATGAGCCCGCACGTTCCTTTCCAGGCCGTTAGAATTTCCATCTCATGCGCATTTGAGCCGCCCACTCAATCCTCGGTTTCCCAGCCGCACACTCGTGAACGGCCTCACACGCTTAAGAAAATTGCATCCGTTCTGACCACCAAGTTCTGAAGTCCTTAAGCCGCTCACATAACCCGTCAAGGACCAGCTGAACGATCCTCCCACGCACATCTCCCTTCAGCAGCGCACGGGATACCGCTCTTCCTTCGCCAGCCTGGCCCTGCACCCACACCTCGCAACGACGACGAAGCTCAACGCGAACACGCACAACGGCTCCAACCAGGCATCCCCATCGCAACCAAACCCCCCAGCCCTCCTCATTTCCCGCCGCTCATCACTAGGCAACTTTCTGTGCACCATCTCAAGGGAGCACCATGCGGACCGCACAATGAGCCTTTCCGGTACTGCCAGGCCGACTCTCCCAGCGCACCAAGAGGACTCGCAAAGCCGTGCTCCAGGCCGCTGGAAGTCCTCCGCGGCGACCTCTCTCTTAGCTGCCGGGGGAGTGGACGATCCAGGACGGCGGCGAAAGGAGACCGGGAGGGGGGGAGCGGTGCAAGGGGAGCGGGAAGCTGCAGTTTATGCGAGTCGTCCGAGCCGCTCGGCAACGGGGTGGAGGCAGAGGTAGTGTAGTTCTGCTATATGAACGGGGCCGTAACTGTAGCGTCGGGCATGGCTGGCCGGGGCTGGCGAATCCGCCTTGTTCGACCGCGAGCGAAGGTTCACGCGCGAAAAGGGGGCGTAGGCCCGAAGATATTCGCCCGGTATCAAGGCATCCTGCGGTGAGATCTATTGAAGTGGAGCAGGATGTTCTGTTAGAAGGAAGAAATAAGTACGATGGAGGGTTTGGGGGAAAGGACGATCCCAAAACGAACGCGAACACGAACGGCGCTTGCCTGTTTTAGGAAAAGCGAACGCTCCAGCAATACCGCGTTTTCCAACTGTTGCTGGTAGGAGTGAATGGTATATAAAATTCTCATATAAAATGCGGAGAGTACGAAGTGATGGCAGGGACAGATTCCGACAGCACCAAGCACGCTGGAGATGTTCCCAGTGTTTCCGGCGGAAAGGAGATCATCCAACTCGTGGCTTTCGAGGGCCATGACGCCGACATATCTTCCAACGCAGGTGTCGTAAATGAGCACGGCATCGATATGACTGCTGCGGATATAGGGAAGGATTCACAGCCTGCAGGGCTTGCTGGCAATGACCCGAATATTGTGTGGTAGGATGGCGGCGACGACCCAGAGGACCCGCTGAATTGGAAGCCGTAGAAGAAATGGGGCAATGATTACACCGTCGCCATCATCTCCTTCGTAACGTAAAGCCCCCCCACACCCCTCCCCGCTGTCTTCGGGCTGGAAACCAACTGAAGTTGACTGACCAAAGTCCTCGGCTTCAGCCTTCGGCCCTCTCGTCGTCGCTCCGGTATTCGAGATGTACGACCATCTACGCCTCTACCTCGCCTGCAACACCCCCTTCGTCGCCTTCACCGTCGCCTGCGCCGTCAGCACGAACCTAAACATGCTCATCGGCTTCCGCTTCATTGTGGGCTGCTCGGGGTCCACGCCGCTGACGCTTGCCGCCGACACCATCGCCGACATCGAGCAGGAACAGCGCGGCGCGACCATGTCGCTTCTGGCCATGGGCCCACTGCTCGACCCCATCATTGACCCCGTCTCCAGCAGCTATCTCGGCCAGGCCCGCGACTGGCACTGGGTTTTCAGGCTGCTGCCATCATCGGCAGCGCGGGCACGGCCGAGGGCACGCTCATCATGTCCAAGACGCACGCGCCGCCTGCGAAAGACGACGGCAACCCGCTGCTGCGCTCGCGGCTGGATAGCGGGCTGCGGCCCCGCACGCTGTTCGCCCGCAGCATCATCCGCCCCATGAAGCTGCTGTTCCTGTCGCCGATCGTGCTCACGCTGTCCGTCTTCACGGCGCTCGGCTACGGCTACCTCTGCCTGCTCTTCACGACGTTCTCGGATGTCTTCGGCGGCCGCTACGGCTTCAGCACGGGTACGGTCGGCTTGACGTTTCTGGGGCTGGGGATTGGCAGCCTGGTCGGCTTGGGGACGGTGGGGGTTGTCAGTGACAGCGTCTTTCACAGGAAGGTGGCGGCGGGCGAGAGGGAGATGCCGGAATTCCGCTTGCTGCCGATGGTGTACTTCTCGCCGTTCATGTGCGTCGGCTTGTTCTGGTACGGGTGAAGCGCTGGGGCGCCGGTTTTCTGGCTCATGCCGATTGCTGGGACGTTATTTGGTTTTGGGTTGTTTGCGGCTATGGTGAGGAATTCCTGCCCTCCCCCCAAACGGGCTGTACTCGGTTTTGTCTATGCTGTCCGTGTGCTGGATACTGACCGATACAATTTCGAATGAATAGACCTGTGTCGCTACATACTTGGTTGACGCTTTCACTGCCCATGCCGCATCCGCAGCGGCCGCGAGTACCGTCCTCCGTTCCGTGTTTGGCGCCATGATCCCGCTGTTTGGCTAGAAGATGTACGACCCGCCCGGCGCCGGGTGAGGAAATTTGCTGCTCGCGTTTATTGCGTTGGCAATTCCGCTGGTCTTTTATCGATTCGGAGAAACGGTGCGTTTGAGGTGGAGTCCTAAGTTATAGAGTGACTGGATTGTTGGGGACGGGAATAGATTGTAGGTTTGGTCTTGGCGGACGCTTGATACATAGAGAATAGCTTATAATATATATCCGTGGCATAGATTATCAGCGGGAGGTATGAAATGCCTCTGCTGGTGGATCTGGCAACATAATCCGTTCTCCTCAGGCAGTGGTCGATGTTCTGGCTTAGGCAAGGTCTTTCTTGATATTTGGTGACTGCTTTCTTGATCTCAAATTGTGCCTAGAGGACATTTAATCTGTTGGATCGGCCACTCTATCCCATGCGCCGTTGAGAAAGGTCGTTTGGTAAGCGAACCAACCAGACGATCTAGATTTGACGTAGTCTTAACAAAATGAAGCTCTAGATTTGATTAATCAATTATAACGCAATATCGTGATAATAAAACTCGAATTTGATATATATATATATATACCAGTCAGATTGGGCAAGATCTACATCGTTGGAAGAACGTTTACGACCCATTGTAGTAGTTTAATTGAGGCAGAAAGCTATCTAGATACTAACGTGGATCATCACTAAGTTAGCCGCATCACCAAGTTAGCTACTTAAAAATCCCACCAAAAATCAAGAAAAATCGCAACTCTATAACATAATAACGCTTAAATAATAAATTCTAAAAGTGCATAATTAGACTTTTCTATGTTTTAAAACTTGTCTTTAAATTTAAAAGTAATTAGATTTTTAATTTCTAAAGATCTAGTAAACTAGGGTAGATTTAAAATCTAAAACTAAATATCTTAAGAAGAACCGTTTTAATTAACTTAATATATAAGTAGTAGTCTTAGAATATATAGAAAAGTCTAATTACATACTTTTATAATTTATTATTTAGGCGTTGTTACGTTATAGAGTTGCGATTTTCTTAATTTTTGGTGGGATTTTTGAGTGGCTGACTTGGTGATGCGGCTAACTTAGTGATGAACTACGTTATGGTTGAGACGATTATGATATTTTGGTGTTCGCGCACGAGCCAAATTTCCTAAACGACCTCAACAGCGCATGGGATAGCCCACATCCAATTCTCCTGCAGGAGAGAGAATTCCCAAAACCTCCCGTCTTGGCACTCCTTGTAAATACCAGATATCATCGACAAACTTGAAAAGAGTAAAGAAATGCGCGGTAATTACTAATGCCCTCGGGTCACAGATCTCTAGAAGTACAAATGCCTTCGAGAGCTTGCCTGGAAATGCCAGGAGATGTCTTTGTACGGTAGGTCTATCATGACATTGCTGGTGCAATTTATATGCCAAATCAAGGTATTGAACTGCACCATGATAAGTCTCTAAGTCCTGCCGGCTTAGATTTTGGTCTTCTAGTCCTCCAAAGAGGTACGCGAAGTGGCTGGCTTGGCCTATGGAAATCCAGGGATCCGGCAAATGGGAGATAAGTAATAGCGGTCTCAACTTTGACTGCGCGATCTAGGCCTCCGTGGTAGAGGCCACGGCTCGTAGGCCTTGCTGCGCCCGGAACCAGGAGATTGGAAAGGTATACTGGTTTCTAGCGGTAGCTCTTACTGCGACAGCAATTCCTGCACTGCGATGGCGCCCGCGGAGGCGAACAGCATGCACGAGTTCTCCTCGCTTACACTATGGAGCATTTCTCTGTAGCCTTTCAGAGCGAGGCAAAAGTAGTGAGCGGATGCAATAATAGCCGGTTGGTCGTCAAGGTTGAGCAGTCGGAGATTGAGAGCAGAGGTTGTCAGGAGATTCATGAGCAGGTTTTCTGCGCTACCACAGAAGGCTATTTGGGGGACGTCGGCGAACAATGCGTATTTGCTTGGACTGTCTGGTATTGATGCCCTGGACGAGCAAGTGTTAAGGGTGATACTGCATCATAGTCGCGGGCGGCATGACTTACACTGTCGAGAACAACATCATGCTGAAATGGTGCACTAGACACAGCCCCAGCATTCGAGTGTTTGGAGCATCCTCCTAATCCAGGATGGTGATCTGAAGATTCTTGACTCCTGTTCATAGGATAACGGCGTGGTTATATCCGATGATGAAGTGAGATAATCCTTCTGTACCGGCGTCAAATTTTCTGTAGAAGGGATTGGAGAATCCACATCCCACATGGCATAATCGCAAGAAACATCATGCCTGATACAGGGCCCCCAGTTGGGATGGACTTCGTCACACTAGATATTGTCTGGTCAGTTCGGCCGTCCCCTTTTCCATGCACGAAACTCGAGTGCATCGCCAGTCCACGTGTTGCCTGCCTTGACCCTCCTGGTCTTACACGTCTTGGAATACTTGGTGCTCTTCTTGTATGACCGCCTCGGAGGCATAATGGAGCTTTGGCGCAGTCCGAAATAGGCCGATGGTTTCAAGCTCTGGCCGCTTGGCTTCGCTAGAGGCTCCAGCCACAAGATGCGCCATTAGTGATATGTTCACGCCTAATAAGATGCAGCGAAGGGGTACTTCCCTAGCAAATATTTTCCCTCTTCACACTAAGGCCAATCGCAGCATGAGCCTAGAAATACTGTTCCCTCCTGTTGTCAAATTCCCCACTTTATCAAATTTTGCCTACTTTTGTAAGTATTGACGCCTCTTCTTATCAAGTGATTAAATATATATACTGTCAGGGCAGTGACTAGGCTGGCATGGAATATATAAATGAGAGGCTTTATGAGGAAGAATTTAAGGCCCGAAAAGATATCTACAAGGTGGCTCGTGCATTGTCACGTGATCTGTCACGTGCAAGTTGCCGAGCTCAAAGACTGCCCAAGTACCCCCATACTAACATATATTTTCTAAAGTAAGAAGTGTACTTGATAAGATTAAGATTACGCCATGCATATCGGCCCCTTAAAGTCCGCCCGAATGTTACACTATCGTGTGGATACGTCGTACATCACGCGTAGATGAAACCTCGATTGTCTTACATAGAGCCTCCTACCGTAGAGCCTCTTTATTGTTTCCTATGCGACGATAGCGTCCTACCAGGAAGTGATCCGTGCACTGGCAAAATAACAATTGGGCATTTAACTTAATCCGATTGGTTCTATTGGGCTGGATCTTACCGGTAACCATAGGACGAATTGTACCGTTGCAGGGGATAGTCTTACTATGGCATCCGGCGAAAGTATTGTACATTGTCGGTGCGTTGCAGAGGTTCCCTGCACAGCATTTTACACCAATAAGAGAGCTGGTTTGTATAATTTTCCTCCTTTTTCATTTGCCGCAAAAATGTATTAAAAATAAGCCACAAGCCACCTAAACCCCCTGCAACGCACCGACAATGTACAATACTTTCGCCGGATACCATAGTAGAGCTTCGTGTAGAGCTTCAGGTAGAGCTTTGTCCAGAGCCTCGTGTAGAGATCTAAAATTCACGAGGGTAACACGTCATTCTATAAACTTGATAAAACTTAGCTCTATTTTTATAAAACCCTTTAAATTCTACTAAGTTAAACCTCTTGCTTTAGAAAGTAGTGCCTATATATATTCAATCACTTAATAAAAAGAGGCGTCAATACTTATAAAAGTAGGCGAAAATTGTTAAAGTGGGGGACCTGATAACTGGAGGGGCACAATACCTAAGGGCACAGCTCCTGAGAACCATTTAGGATGGCATCAGAAGAAAGTCCAAGCAATAGGTCAACTCATATGCTCGAGGCGAGAAACAAGCTTCGAGATAAAGCAAGACGCCACAGCGAATGGTACAGTAGTCTGCACAGTCTATTTTCTGCTCAGACTGCAGCATCGATAAAACGCGTCTCCCGAGAGACCAAGTGGTGGAAGATACGTCACGAGAGCTGCGAATACGAGCTTCCCTCAATAAGCTACCTTGGATACCCCTCTAGTACACACTGTCACCCAGCCCCGTGAAAGTAATCTATTCGAGACTGGGGGTACTTTGAATCAGCAATAAACCGCTCACCGTCAAGTGACACCTCTGGAAATGTAGCAGTGGCTAACAGATCGTCGTACGACGGGGGACGACAATACGCCATCTGCCAGCGAGTATATATTCCGAGTGCCTTCCCTCCTCTCAAGCCCATCATCAACTACTTCGCATCCTTTCCGGAGATTCACTCGCTTGCTTCTAACGACAATTCCCGTTCAATCGTTACTAGACAACCTCGTCTTTCTGTCACTACTCTGCAACCTCAACCTCAAAACGCGCCATACCTCCAATAAAAATACTAAACCCAGAAAAATTATGAAACCCTCACTCATCACCCTCCTCTCCCTCCCCCTCCTCGCCCTCGCCCTCCCCAAAGCCACGCCCACCACCAGCGCAACCCCAACGCCCACCCTCACGCCCACCGGCCCCCTCTACCACCTCCGAACGCGCCTCAAACCCGTCTCCGCCGCGAACGCCGCGCTCCCCGCCCACCTCGCCGGCCTCTGGCTCTACGCCTCGCACACGGGCGCCGGCCTCAACGACCCGCTCTTCACCTCCAACCGCAGCTGGGCCATCGCCGGCTTCCTCAACGCCACCGACCCCGCGGGTGGCGCGTTCCAGGAGTTCGATCTCGGGAACTTCTGGCCATATGGGTTTAATTTCCACTATGAGCCGTATGCGGGCTGGTCGGAGGTGGAAGTGAATGCGGGACAGGGGAATGTACAGGGGTTTGGGTTTGCGGAGAGTGGCGGGGAGATGGTATTGGTGGTGGCGGATAGGACGGAGTGGGGTGGTTGGTTAGGTATGTGGGATTGGGGGGAGAGAATGTGGGTTGGAAGTTTGCTGATTTTTTTGTGCAGTTTGCGATTGGTGGCATAATGCCCCTCAGCTGTTCTGGCGATACAACTATTACACTCCGGAAGACTATCCTGCGCCGAGCAGCTGCGCCGATGTAGATTTGGTGCAGGTGTTGGTTTAGGGGAGGGAGATTGCAATGGAGGAGATGTTAAGGATGAGGGAGGAGGGTGGCGAAGGATGGTGAGGCCTAGGATTGAAGGCAGAAACGGCTTGATGGACTTAATGGACTTAATGGAGGGAAATGGGCTTAATGAGGGAATGCGCGGCATTGCAGTGACGAAAAGCTCAACCTTAACGTAATGTTAATAGTAACCCGTAACCTATGTAATTCTGAGTTTATGAAACGCAGCACAGCCTTGCAGAGCGCCAGTTATAGGAATGCACAAAGTCTCGTTGCCAGATATGTTACAAACCCAATTCATGCAATCCAAAGTCAACAGAATCAAGTCCGGTTCAGCGAATGCAAGTAACAGCCCAAACCCTAAAAGCAAAGAAACAAGGTGTATCATGTATCAGAAGTCATGCTATATAACCTGGAGTGCAAATCCAAACGCTCCAAAAGCATACCAATCCACAAACATATCAACTTCTCGCTTCGTTCTCACGTCAATCATATCAGCAGTTCTGCAAATAGTTGCTGGGCACCAGACCCGGCCGGCCGTTCTTCCCGACTACCTCAGCCTCCCACCAGCCGTCGTCCTGCAGACGGAGCACGGCGAGAATGTCGCCCTTCGCGAAGCTGAGTTCCTCAGGAATCTGGGCTTGATACACGTACATTGCGCGGGCTGTGGTTAGGCTTGCGTTAGCAGGGTCCTCCAGGGCAAAAGTAAAAAAAAGGGAGGGGTAAAAATGGGAAAAACGCACAATAATGCAGAATCATCCGTCCCTCCTTCGTATACTGCCTAGGCTCCGCAACGCTCTTGCTTCTTACCCTCGTACTCAATTGCCCCCCTCCATTGCCACCGGCACTGCTATATCCCGCCTCACTGCCAGCATAGTATACGCTCATTGGTCTCGGGTTGCTGCCACCCCTGCCGCGTTGACTCCCTCCATACACGCTTCCTTCGCCTCTCTCACTCCCGGGAGCTGGCGCGAGTTGCAGCGCCATATCGCTTCCCCTTGAGCTACTTGGCCGGTCGTAGGATTGCGATTGTCGGAATTGAGGTTGGGGACTCACAGCCCTGGATACAGGCCGGTCATACGACTGCGGCTGTTGGAACTGAGGCGCTGGACTGACCGCCCGGGATGCAGGCCTGGGTTGCTCATACGGCTGCTGCTGGCGGAACTGGGGGGCCGGGCTAATCGCACGGGACGCAGGTCTTGACTGACTGTAGGGCTGTGGCTGCCGCATTTGAGGTGCTGGGCTAATGGCTCGAGACGCGGGTCTTGGCTGGTCATACGACTGCTGCTGTCGCATTTGAGGTGCCGGACTCACAGCCCTAGACGCTGGCCTAGTTGCCGGTGCCGATGCTTGTACCTGGCGCGTGTTTGCGTACGTCGGGTTGGGGGAAGCAGCGCGCGGAATAGGAGCTTGGCCTGGGGAACCCCCGCGCGAGGACCAGGAGTCCCTGTTCCTGGCTCCGTATTGTTTGATCGGGCTTGAGGATTGCGCACGCGGGCGTCCGCCAGCAGAAGAAACAGCATAAGGATTTGGCGAGGCCGCGCGATGTACTTGTGGTGCCTGGGCTGATGGAGTGGAGTAGAGGCCTGGCCTCGGGCTCGTGGCACGAAGTGGAGCTGGGGAAGTTGCGCGAACCACCTCCTGACTCTGGCCAGTGCTACGTGTAGGTGGGCGAGAGTTGGAAGCGGTAGAGTTAGAGGCACGGGATTCGTAGGAGGTGCGCGAAGGAGAGGTGGTGTTGAACATGCTAGTTTTCTGTTCAATGTATTTCTTTGTTGTCTGCTGCATCTGGCGCGATGTGAAAGCGGGCTTGGGTGCGCCTAGGCGGGAGATAGGTTGGTCGTAAGAGGGTGGAGGAGTACCACGCTGCGCTGCGCTAAGAGCACTGTTAGTGAGTGGCGTAGGAACGCCTCGCACCGGCGTGGAGGATGTCCCAGGTGTACCTGGTGGTGCCGGTGTAGCCAGGCCGTGATAACGGTCTGCAGACATACGGACGGAGGACTGTTTGGTGACCCCTTTAAGTTCCGCAAGGGCTTGGGCTATAGGGTCGAGTTCTTCCTGTTCGTTACTCTTCGCCTGGGGTTGCTTGCTGGCATCTGGAGAGGCGACGTCAAAAACGTTATTGCCAATATTCAGTTGAAAGTTTGCACGAGGGTCGACAGGCTCAGGACTTGTCGAGCGTGCTTCTCCTCCTAAGATTGAGCCACGGGTGCCTGAGCTATATGGCTGTTGTTGCCGGGTTGGGCTGATGTTTTCATTGTTGTTTCTCTTAGAAGAAGGAGCCCAAGTATTTCGACTCCCTGGTGCTTTAATTGTCGCTGTTGGGGCATCTCTCTCATGCTTGCTTCTCCTCCGGAATGGGCTGTGGTTTTGGAAAAATCCACTTCTCTTTTTCTGTATTTGCCTTTCGTCATTGACAGGTTCTGGGGCTGGGGCAGGGGCTGGAGCAGGAGCTGGAGGCTGGACTGGGGCTGGAGCCTGAACTAGAACTGGAGACGGAGCCATTGGTTTCCCTGGAGAATTAGAGCCACTTGGTGGTTCGATACTCGAGAAAGAGTAATCGCTGTGAGAGTCCCTGCTTGATGGACGAATAGGGCTAGGAATGTTTGTACGTTCGGAGGGAGCCCCAATTTTGCAGAACTGCGTCATTCCATCCATTGGGTAGTCATTGTGCGGCACTTTAGGCACGTCTCTATATTGGCTCTGCTGGTACTGTTGCTTAGCCTGCTGTTGTCTAGCTTGCTGTTGAGCTTGAATCAAACGTGGGTCTGGTTGAGGACCTCTTGATGGATAGGCCTTCTGCAACTGCTGTGGCTGGTGCTGTGGCTGGTGCTGCGGCTGGTGCTGTTGCTGCGGCTGATGCTGTCGCTGCGGTTGATGCTGTTGCTGCTGCTGTTTTTGAGGCTGTAGCTGGGGGTGCGCCTGTGGTTGCGGTTGCGGCTGCGGTTGCGGTTGCGGTTGCGGCTGCGGTTGTGTTTGTGCTCGCTGCCGGACTTGGGGCTGTGGCTGTGGATGGTGTTGGGGTTGTCGTGATTGTACCAATGGCTCCTCTGCTGAAACAGTCTGAGGGAGACCCAACTCTCGGATCAAGGGATTGCTTGGATCATGGTGCGACTCAAAAACGGAAGGCTGAGGCGATGAAGTCCGGAAAGCTGGATTCATCGTCCGTTGGAATTGAGCTACGGAGTAGTTCCCTTCATCCGATGCTTCTGATGTAGTGTCGTTGACGTCTCCCCTGCAAAAGTTGATGAATTTTGGTGGATCAGGTATTTCTTGACCAGTCCCGGCTTCCTTGATGAAATTGGTTATGTCTTTCTCTACATCGCAATCCTCAAGTGAGAGCCGAATTTTCTCGCATGCCTGGCAATGTGAGTTAGATACAGCTCGCTGAAAAGGGGCACTGCGAGAACTAACGGCATCATCGCTTACGCAAACAGTCGATGCGATATTAGCAAATGTCCAAAGACTGCTCTTCATGTAATCTATCCGCTCCTCCTCGAGATCTTGGAATTTCTACATCATGTTAGCTGAGCGATAATGTCCGGAAAAGTATACTAACGTCGCACCCAGCCTTCCAATCTCTGTTCCACCGGCCTGTGGTCTCTTCTAATACTTTCACAGCCGCTTCGTAGTCGTTGCTTGTGCTTGATAACTGGATTTGGGTCTTTTCAAGCTTTGCTTTATTCTTTCGTTCTTCTTGGCCCATAACCATATGCGCCTGTGCCAGGAATCCCTTGATCTTCAGACAGTCCTGTTCATACCGATCTCGAGCCTAGTATTTTTTTTAGCAACAGAGCAAATCGCTTTAGGCATCTCGCACACCTTATTTACTGCCATTGTTTGCTGCGTCTTGACTTTGAGCAGCTTCTCAATACCGGACTGTACTATCTTCCTGCGCTCTTTCATCCCACCAGCAAATGCCGCCAGCGGCTCTTCCAGTTCGCTCTTCATCTGCGCAGCAATGTTCTGATGTGCCTTCCCCATAGATTCCACCTCGGCACGGACTACATCCAGCGACATCCGTAGGGTGCCGGATTCGGAGGAACCGAGAGGTTTGCGGGAAAGATTGAGAAGTTTCCTGGAATATTCCTCTTCAATGGCTCCTCGAGCTATGGATATGTAAGCAAGCGACCATGGTTTGATAGCATTGAAGTATTTATACCAGTATAAAAAGCCTTCAATTCATCTCCGGTGACTTTGGCATTGTGCAGACGCTCCAGCAGTGGGCCAACACCGGCATCATCTTTGCCCCAGAAGTTGTTCGCAACTATAAAGAGTTAGTATTACATCCCAAAGAGGACGTGCGATTGCAATACATGATAGCGACACTGAAGGCGGCTCCGAGACGGTAGCCCCAGGCATTGCGCCTCTCTGTTTACGTTTTCTTGTTGTGGATGCCACGAGGAAGTGATTGCGTAGACCTTGGTCAGGTCAGGGAAGACTTCTCAGTCAGATGTAGTTGACAATTAGATATAGCAATATTAACGATGGTATGGAGTATCGGTGGTGGTGGAATGGAGCAGGGAGAAGAGGGGCAGGGATTTGAGGCCGTAAACACAGAATCCGTCTCTCGGGACAACGAGCCTTGGCGCAGGTAACCCCGTATCAAGCGTGTCTGAAAGCCCATAAATTAAGCCCGTCACTGTGATTACTGCAATGAAAGCTTCTCTCACCAACTTTCACCAGCAAACCTTCGTTAGTATCTAGCCGTTAACTATTGTTGAATCAGCTGAGATGTGCCTGAGATACCGGTTGATCATATATACTTGGGGTTGCTCTGCATATTGCAAGCGTGAGCCCGTCGGCGAGATGCATGCTTGCCCGTGGCTGCCAGCTCACTTGTAGCAATGCCCAACCAGTGGCCTTCTTATCACCCATTTTGCAAATAATCTGTTACTGCTGTATCGCGACGTCGAGAACATGTTCACCTGTGAAGCACTCCGTATATGTATCTGTTTTTGTGGATGGAGGTGCGATACGAACCAGCAAGGGACCTGCATTTCGTCACAGACTGCTGGAAACCCCGAGTGCTCGCCAGTCCGGTCGATGTGCGATATAGATACATTGCTACGAGTGATAATTGATGATGCAGGCCTAAGACTGCCCGCTATGAATGCTTTGAATATCCCTCGAGTGTGGATGCTGCGTGCCAAACCGTCGGTCTACCCAAAGTACCAAGACCGCATTTGTGTCGCGAGAGCCGCAAGCGCAACGAGGGCTCCTCAGTTCATCTACCTCCCACTACCACCACCTTCAGCATACTCCTCCATCTTACGCCTACTCATCACCTTCACCAGCCGCCGACGCGCCTCCGATGGGAAGGTTGTCTAGATGAGCCAGCAATTTCCCTGGGGCTCTTCAAGTCAGCACCAGAGCGGACGTCGTTTAACTCCCATTTCCACCGCATTCACTTCTTCACATCGCCATAGCCCCTCGCCCAGCAGCCCATCACGCGCTGGCTTCTCTCCACTCACCTCCACTTTTCCATCGCTCCCTCCTCCATCGTCTCGACACGTCGCGAGTCGCAACTCTTCCGTATCTTCGACCTCCTCGCCATTTTCACCTTCATACGCGGGACAGCAGCCTCCTTCGAATCAGCTGCTGTCTGCTACCCGATCCAGAACCATAGCGCCCCCTACCGCCTCACAGCTGGCTTCCTCCGCCGCAGCCTTGCCTACCGCATCGCAGGGTGGTGGAGGTGCTCCGAGCAGCGGCGGAGGAACCACAAAGCTAGCTCGCGCATCACCTTCACTTTCACAATCTAGTGCTGTCGGATCGCCCAGCACCACAACAAACCCCACGTCCGCCCCGTCCGGTCAATCTTTGTCCAAAATCGTCATCGCACAAGTTTTCTTACTCCTCAGTCAATTCGGTTCTATAAAGGAAGACAAGGATAAAGCCAAGTGGGAGACGCAGGCGGATCAGATTCGAAAGGTTGGTCAAATTCTCGCTTCGTGCTAAGTTTCGCCGCATTTTTCTAACCAGGTTTCAGTTGATCGATTCCAACGGCATGGAGGTTTTCTCAAAATACTTGCGTCGCTTGCTTCAGGGCAACGCTGGCCAGATATTCCCCGGAGCTGGGAGGAATTCTGAAAATTCGGGAAGCTACTCCTTGCTAGTGAGTGAAATACAGAAAATCAGGCATGATCCTCAACAAGCATCCAAGATCGCAGAATCTGTCGACACACCAGAAGGAGACTTGTTCCGTGATTTCGATCTCTCAACCTTCATGGCGCACTTCAAACTAGATCCTGTCGCGAAGACTACTCTAGCGCTTGCATTCAAGTCCGCTTCGAAGTCTGACCTCCGAACTAAGGGTGAGTTTTCGCGCCTCTAATAGCTGTGATCAGGACTAACGCTACTTAGCCGATGCCATTCTCTCAAACAATTATCAGGACTTCATGATGACAGTCGCCCACCCGCATCTTGACGGACCGGACGAGTTACCATCGAATTTCCTAGCCACTGTGATCGACCGACTTATTCAAGACCCTCCTCGCGATTGGAACGACGACAATAAGCATTCACTGTTATATGCAGTGAATCTAAGATACCAGAAACTAGGTGTGCCGATACCAGCAGAGATTAGCGCAGCACTGCATCTCATCGAGCTCACGGATGCTACCCAAAATTCGTTGGTCAAAATGGTGCAACGAGCGGGCCCAAGAGCAACGGCAACGCTAGATTCTTGCAAGGAAATGCTCGCGTTGGCGGAAACAAGAGATATCAGCTATCAGCAAGTGGCTTGCGTTCTCCTTTTCATGGTCATCACACAGAATGGCCAGGCTTACAATGCGAGCAATTTCGTATCAGCTCTTCGGGAGCACCGTGCTGGACAACGTCTCGACTGGCAGGACGTGATCCATGCTTTCGATCGAGACGGTCTTCGTGTCACAAAGCAACAGTTTTTGGCTCTATATCAAGCTCTATTACCATTGGCAAACGAATATGAGAATTTTGATATCCAGCTGTTGTGGGGAGGAGCTTGGGCACATGAGCTGACCCAGCTATCTTTTATGGTTGCTTTTCTCTCGTGCACTCCGGAGGAGTTGGACGCGTCTCAGATACCGCGTTTGCGGCAGGCGTTTACAACCGAACTGTTCGTCGACGCCTCTGACGAAGTAAAGACTTACGCAGAGCAAGCTGCTAGACATCCACTAGTTTCGTTGGATGCAACAACTGCGCTATTCAGCATGATATTCCGGTCCCAGGAATCCTATAACACCGCTCAAAATCTCGGAATTCCAGAGTCAGTTATCAACGCTAATACAGACATTTTTGTTGTTTCCGCTGCGGCTGTCCCGAAGCCTTGGGGGGGACTCCAGGATCAGGCTTTGAAGCAACTGTTCTACCCCTTCCTGACCAAGAAACTTCCTCACTACAATTTTGTGCTCTACGGTCTGTGGAACCAGGATAACCAGTGGCTCATCTCAAGACTTATTGATGCTTACAATCTTGACCAAATGACCCTTTTGTTCATAATGGAACATGCTCAGTCCAACGGCTGGCTCGAAACGCTGATTGCCGTCAGCAATGATCTGAGCCTTGACCTCGCGGCACAGGCGCACGCTCAGGGCCTTTTCGATATTGAAGCATGGGCACAGCAAACATTTCAACAAGTCGGAGGGATCTTCAGGACAATCTTAACTCGTTTCCTTCTAGCGAAGGCCGACCTTGAGTTACAGAGTCAGCGAGAACACCCGCCCACTACTGTGCCACTGGCCGTCAAAACAGTCCATCCATTGCTAGGGTTTTTACAAGAATGCGGTTTACCAGATGCGGAGCTCGTGCAACTTCAAAGGTCTTGCATACAAGCCTACCCACGACTCATCAACTACGGCGAAGGGCTTGACGAAATCATTGATGCAAATGGAAAAGATGGCAACGGCCTTCCGGAAGATGCCGACAAGAAGATGCAAGAACATTATAAGAACATGTATAGTGGTGAAAGCGACGTTAGGGATATCATCGGCGTACTCCAGAACTACAAAGCATCTGAAGATCCTTCCGAGCAAGACCTTTTTGCCTGCATGATTCATGGCCTTTTCGATGAATACAACTGCTTTGGTGAATACCCATTGGAAGCTTTAGCAACTACTGCGGTTCTGTTCGGCGGTATTATCAACTACAGTCTCCTTTCACGAATTGCACTCCAGGTGGGCCTGGCGATGGTACTTGAAGCAGTCCAGGAATATCGGCCCGAAGACTCCATGTACAAGTTCGGCCTTCAAGCACTACTCCACTTTTCTAACCGACTACAAGAGTGGCCTAGTTTTTGCGACCAGCTTCTAACAGTTCCAGGCCTTCAAGGAACCGAGATCTGGGTGAAGGCAGAGGAAATAGTTGGACGACAGTTAGGTGAAATGAACGGTGAATCTCAGAATGGCGTTGGGATGGCAAACGGCGCCAACGTAGAGGATTTCCTTGCCGCCGAATCTACCGTAGCCAAGTTCACTTGCCTTCATGTTGACCCCCCTCTGCGGCCAGAGTTGTACGAGGAGCCGGATGAAGATGTCCAGGACAAGGTTCTTTTTGTTTTGAACAACGTTTCGGAGCGCAACCTCAAGGATAAAATCAAAGATCTTACGGAAACCCTCGAAGACAAACACCGTCAGTGGTTCGCCTGCTATCTTGTAGAGGAGCGAGCAAAGATGCAGCCAAACTTTCAGCAACTCTATCTCGATATGTTGGGTTTGTTTGATGACAAGATCCTTTGGGCAGAGGTTCTCCGTGAAACCTATGTTGCTGTCATCCGAATGCTCAACTCTGAGTCGATATCAAGTTCATCAACCGAGCGAACTCACTTGAAGAACCTTGGGGGATGGCTCGGCTCCTTGACTATTGCCCGAGACAAACCGATCAAGTTCAGGAACATCTCCTTCAAGGACCTGCTGATTGAAGGCTATGACACAGACCGTCTTTTGATTGTCATTCCATTCACTTGCAAAGTTCTGGTGCAAGCGGCAAAATCTACAGTTTTCAAGCCCCCAAATCCTTGGTTGATGGAGATTGTTCGTGTACTTCTCGAGCTCTATCACTACGCGGAGCTCAAGCTCAACCAGAAATTCGAGATTGAGGTTCTTTGCAAAGGCTTAGATCTTGACTACAAAGCCATAGAACCATCTGATAGCATTCGTGCCAGACCTCAACACGACGAAGAATTCCTTCCCATCGTTCCGGACAGTATGGAAGCTTTCAGTGACCTCTCAATCATGAGTCTAAACCGAGGACGTGGCCCAAGTGAACGATTCTCTCCTGCAGCAATCACCGCAACCTTACCAGACTTTAGTTCTCAATTAATTTATCCTCCCTCTGGAAGTAATCTTGTCGCACAGAATACGCTACGTAAGATTTTCCTTTCTGCAGCCCAGCAAGCCATCCAGGAAATCATTGCTCCAGTTGTGGAGCGCTCGGTTACTATTGCAGCAATATCAACATCTCAGTTGGTTGCAAAGGACTTCGCCATGGAGCCTGATGAGAATCGACTGCGAGAAGCCGCACACACCGTCGTCAAGGCCCTATCTGGAGCCTTGGCTCTGGTCACCTGCAAAGAGCCGTTGCGCATGAGCATCATGAATAACATCCGGCTTATGGCTCGCGATTTGCCCGAGCAGGCCCTTCCGGAAGGCCATGTTCTCATGTTTGTGAACGACAACCTCGATACAGTGTGCAACATGGTTGAGCAGGCTGCCGAAATGCAGTCTTTACCAGAAATTGATATGCAAATTGAAGAGGGAGTGAGATTACGCCGACTATTCCGTACCACTCGTCCCAACGAGCCGTTCAAGGATCCCTCTATCAGTAACTGGGCATTTTTCATTCCCGAACCGTACAAGCAAACAGCAGGTGGTCTCAATAGAGAGCAGTTAGCTATCTATGAAGAGTTCGGACGCCAATCGCGGGGAATCATCCCTCACACAAACAGCGCATCGCAGGATAGCGGACGACAGGTACCGGATGTTTTGCAAGATCAGTTTGCTTCTGTGCCTAGTCTACCAACGCCGGCGGAGCCCCCTGCTATCCCCAGACAAACTGCACAACAACAGCCGCGCCTACAAAACCTTCCCCCCGCTCATGTGCCACCAACTCCACAACAACTTAATGGCTACATCGAGCCTTCGATACCCGATCGCGCTCACCGGGTTGAAGAACTTCTAAATGACCTACAACGGTCGGCCAGGGAAGCGCCCGAAGAACATGTGGAGGACCTACACCCTACGGCACCTACTCATCACCTCTTCGAGCAGCTCATAGCTACAATCGAGAACTCTGGACCTCAAAAGGAACATCTAGCGTTGGCAGTCGCTGGTAAAGTCACTAGCCACATATTTTCTGAATCAGAGAGGCGTTTGGAGATTGAAGTCATGACACAGCTCCTAGCCAATTTGTGTCAATTATCTCTCGGGACTTCTAAACAAGTTATCGTCTGGCTGGCAACAATTGACGATGACAGAGTCTTCAATGCGGTCGTAATTGTTTGCCTTATCTCTGTCGGGCTTATGGACCTTCACCGTATCAACATTACGATTGCGAAAGCAGTACAACGGCGCAGCGTTGCTGCAGTGGAGTTTCTTTCTAATCTTATGGACGAGATATTACTGAATGAGCATCCAAGTGCCCTTCGTGCTGACTTTGCACTCTCGATCGAAGCTCTGACCCAATGGTTGTCGGAAGACCCTGACCTTGAAGTTGGAAAACAGGTTGTTGCGAAGTTACAAGTGCTCCCAGCAGATGAGGCACTTCAGACTCCGCCACCAACAGGCAAGAAAGATCAACTAGAATACATATTTGATGAATGGGTTCACCTCCAGTATCCGGACACTCCTAAGAAGTCGATTGCTGCTTTCATTTATCAAATGCACCTGATGAAGGTAATGAGGACTCAAGCGGACGTGACTGAATTTCTCCGTGTTTGTATTGATGCGTCGGTGAACTCCTATGAACATGAAGAGTCACTCCCATATGGAAACTTGGACCACGCATATGTTAACACCGATGCACTCGGCAGATTAATTGTATCACTCGTCGTCTACCAAAGTGAGGAGGATAGCGCGGTGAAAGAGAGCAAAGCCAAGTATCTGGACTCTATCCTCTCTATAGTGATATTGATATTATGTAATCACTATCGCGAACGGATGGAACGCTTTAATCAAAAGGTCTTCTTTCGACTCTTTTCAGTCATTCTCTCCGAGCTGCATGTTGCGTCCAAAGACAATTCTCTCGCAGGATTCAAAACAGACATATTCCTTGTCTTGGGGAAGGCCTTCTTAGCTCTGCAACCCAGATACTTCTCAGGGTTCTCCTACTCGTGGCTGGCTCTTATCGCGCATCGAATCTTTATCCCGGCTCTTCTAGACGATAATCGCGCAGACCTGGTTGCTAAGGACAAGCGCTGGGACCTTTACACGCAGCTCATGGAGGCCCTTTTGAAATACACCGGCGAGCTTGTGAAGCCAGTTGATGGTTCCCTCGTTGCACTCAACTTCTATCGTGGTGTGCTAAGAGTACTGTTAGTCATTCACCATGACTATCCAGAGTTCCTTGCCGAGAATCACTTCCGCCTTTGCAATAGTATTCCTATGCATTGCACACAGCTCCGGAACCTCATTGTCAGTGCCTACCCTTCCACGATCTTGGAGATGCCCGATCCGTTCACCGCTGGCCTTAAAGTCGATCGTCTTGAGGAAATCAGGCAGGCTCCGAGCATTCGAGGTGACTTCGAGGGACTTATCCGTCAGGCTGGGATCAAAGATATGATTGACGACCTTCTAAAAACCACAGACCAAAATGCAGAAGACATTGAGAAAATCTGCGAAGCGACGTACTTCCCCGAACAGAGAATTACTGGCTTTGAACTGGTGCCAATGACAGCTGATTCAGTTCTTCTGAATGCGATCGTCCTGTACATTGGTTCGACTGCTCTTGCTATCCAAGGTGCCAAGGGACCTACTTTTAACGCCACCTCTCCGCCTGCCAAACTGCTCGAGAGGTTAGCAAAGGAACTCCGTCCCGAGGCCCGCTTCCATTTCATCAGTTCGATAGCCAATCAGCTACGCTGGCCTAATAGCCATACACACTACTTCAGCTATGCGATCCTTCACTTGTTCGGCTCTCCTACCGCAGACCAACAGGTTCTAGACGTTCAGCAGACTATCACAAGAGTGCTGCTCGAACGACTTCTTGTCCATCGTCCTCACCCATGGGGCCTTATCATCACTCTTCTAGAGATTCTGAAGAACCGTACCTACCAATTCTGGGATTTGCCGTTCGTTAAAGCTGCACCCGAGGTACGTTACGCCATTTTTCATGTTTCCGGCTCTTCGACTAACGCGTGCTTTGTTTTACAGGTCGAGAGGCTATTCAGCGCACTCTTCTCTCATGTCCAACAGAGTCCTCGCCCTCTCGCATAGAACCAGGCCACTCAAAAGCGGGAGCTTTTTTCGTCGATGAAAACTAAGACCAACCGCACTTCTGGCGTTTGCGCTCGTTGGACACAACAAAACTCACTCACACACGAAACCTTACGCGTTAGTGCAACGCGTCAAGTAACTACCTGGTAATGTCTGCTTCACATTCTTCGATGCATTTACGTGCGCGGGAGGGTAACGGTATTCTGGGAATTCATTGCATGGAATGGATCTGATGGCGAACTTTTTGAGTCGGATTCGGTTTATATTATTTACATTCCGATTTTCGACTGTTCATCCTTTTTCTAACTTACTATTTTGTCCCCGCTTATTTTTGACTGTTTTCCTGCATCATCTTCTTATCGCTATCCGCGATTGATGACGGACGGTGTGGACAGGCGAGAAGTTGGAGACCGGAGCGGAGCCTATGGCAGTGATCTGGGCATGGGCTTTTCTTCGACAAAAGCACGGCGTATGGTTTGTGGTTAAGGATCCTTTCTCCTTTTGTACCTGTAGAAATATTCATTTGGAATTGGGGTGACGGGGAAAGTGCATATATTGTAGGATAGCTATGGATGCTACTTAGTGTAATCTTTCTTCAAAGGACTTTGACACGTGACTAAGTTATCATTTCAGGTTCACCTCGTCAGGCTCATTTCAAATAACTTCTTCCCCCCTTTCTTCCCCTAACGCTTTCGCATGCGGATCACCTTTCTCTTACTAGCTGTAGACTTTGAATGCCTTTAACTCAATCTCTTGTCACACTTCTGTTCCTCTGTCTGACTAGTGATGTAACTGGTCTGGTTGGTTACAAATTTGACCTCTGTAACCAACCAATGGCCCATTTGAAGCTTCGAACTGGTTCCACCCGATGATACTTGATATATTGTAAGGTTTGGCATAGTATTGAGTTGCGATTAATCGTTGACAACGTTCTCCCTTATCACCCTCATCTTCCTCCTGGCTCTCATCGCCCTTATCACCTTGCCTACCCCCCTGCCCACCTCCTCCTTCACCGGCTTCCTAACCTACATTGCTTTATGCATTAGAATCCCTTTTAACAGCAGCTTTGGCGGCAACTTTAGTAGTATCCTCTTCCATATATAAATTATTAATAATAGAATTAACGCCTTATTTAAAAGCCTTTATCTTTAGATGTCTATATTAAGATTTTAAGTACTTATTTACTTTAATAATATTAGCTTTAAAATCGCCCCTCTAATAGTCTCGGCTGAGTCAGTGTGGCCAACAGGCAGCGTGGCTAGCAGCTCGTTGCTGACGTAAGCAGCCAGTCAGCGTACATTTATGCAGCGCGCTAACAGCTCGCTACTTAAGTGGTAAGGAAGGATCAATTTGGTGATATTTTGAAGCTTTTATAGAAGTTAAGGGTCTTTAGATCTCTAGTTAAAATTCGGGTAGGAAACCCTGGGATATTTATACTAAATTATATGGTTTTCTCTAAATTCCCTATCGCGTCTATATACGCGTTTTATCTACTAAATATTAACCTTTATTATAATAGGAAAATATAACGGACTATATATTTTACCTACTCGTAAAATAATAGAGCTTCTTCCTCTACTTCTTTCTTATTTAATTCTTAATCTATATATCCATTAAGTTCTTTAGCAGCTTGTAAACCTTATAGATCTACTACTTTTACTCCCCTTATAATTAAAGACACGTTTAAATTAAATAAGTAGAATAACTCTATATTATAAGAACCTCTACTAGCTAGCTAAAACTAAAACTATATATTTTTAATTAACTAGAAGGACCTTTTCCTATGTAAGCAGAGTAGGCTTATTAGCTATTATAGATGCTAAGTTATTAATAAGCAGTCGCTTTTAAAGATACCCTTTATATTACCTATATAGAAGTATAAAGTAAGTCTATTTTAGGATAGACTAAAGGAAAGAAAGAAACTTTAGCTATATAAGACCTGCTATCTAGCTTAAAAACTAGCTATACTACTTATAATTAATGGCACGGATTATATTATGGGCACTACTATTCGCACACCCCCTAATTACTATACGTACACCCCCTAATTACTACGCATACACCCCCTACCTTATTTGGTTTGGACGCTTCCTTATTGAGTTAGATATTTCCTTATTAAGTTAGAATATCACGTGTGTTTGACTTGTTTGCGCCTACATTACGAAAATCAAAGTGCGCGCCACGTAAATTTTGCAACCACAACATCACGATTAAGTCTTGATTTTAGTTATAGTATAAGTAGTAGAGTCTAAATTTGGATCGCGGCTGAGTTGATTAATTAATTGCGTAGTACTTTATAAGGCGTCGCGCAAACTGATTTAGGTGCTGCCGCTTTTGCTTTGCGCCCACGCCCACGCCGCCCGCGCCCGAGCGTGCGCCCGGTGGGACCCAAATTAATACCTTTACTTCGCATCTAAGAGCCTGCAATTATAGAGCGTCGGGGCAGTTGGCTAATTAACTCTATAACTAGCTCTATAATTACTAATTGTGTTAACAGATCTACTCGTAGAGAGCCCTCAGCATTTGAGCGAAATACTAGCTATACTATGGGCGCGTACTTTGATTTTTGTGATACAGACGCAAACAAGTCAAAAGCACGTGATATTATAACTTAATAAGGAAACATCTAACTTAATAAGGAAGCGTCCAAACCAAATATAGTAGGGGGTGTATGCGTAGTAATTAGGGGGTGTACGTGTAGTAATTAGGAGGTGTACGAATAGTAGCGCCCTATATTATTAGCTATTTAAAATTATAGTATAGTATTATATTAAACCTAAAAAGCTATATATTAATTAGCTACCCTGGCCTTATTTAATTTAGCTATATAAGCCTCTTTTATACCTAGTAGTAGTAAATAGTAGCTATTTTAAGTAGCTAGATATATATATACCTATATTAATTATTATTATTTATTGCTTAACGTCCGATTTGGATCCCTATTAGGCCCACGCGGACTACTCCTTATATATATATAGGGAGAAAACTCTTTTAAGAAAACCCCGTAATCCGTCTCCCTGCCTTTTAGGACTCGCCTATAAGGCGCCTATAAGTCACCTATGGTACTCTACTACTTTACTTTTTAACCTTTTTAGGAACTACTGCTGCCGTAACAAGCCTATAGACGCGCTAGTATCGCAAACTTTACTCTACTACTGTAGAGTTATTAGGGGGCGCCTATTGCTTACCCCTTTACCTTCTATTACTATTTCCTTTATAACCCAAAACTGGTCTAGCATATTTTAGCTAATAAGCTACTGGGTAACCGCCTTAAGACCTTTTTATATTAAGAGTAGTGTGTTATAGTTCTCTATGCTAGCTACTAAGAGTATAGCTTCTTAGTTAGTGCGTAGGGGGCATAATAGTATTACATATTTTGGTGTCTGTTTTAGCCAGCCATATTTATATCTTAGGCTGCCTACTAGGACACCTACCCAATAGAGCTAATCTTTTAGTCCTATTATTCCTATTCTTAAAAGTATTGCTATTATATTTTCTGCCTTTATTAGGCCTTCTTAGAGCTCTTAAGTGTTTACCCCCTATAGCGTTAACCATACCACAGCTTAGGTTTTTTTTGCCTAAGTTAGCCTCTATACCTTTAACTTATATATACCTCTCTAGCGTTAGTCTAACCAGTATTATATTACGGAAGATGGTTTCCTAGCGTTCTTTTATACTATACTTTAGCTTCTTTCTCTTTCTTACTATTATTTTTACTAGCCTCTTACGCGTTTCCCTTTCTCCTCTATATAGGCCTGGTGTTACGGACAGCTTAAGTACGATATTACGACTACTTGGAGAAGAGTCGGCGGAAGCTAGTTGGTTAATACAGGCACGGTCTAGGATAGATCCGGTGGAACTATATAACAAGGAATGGTAGCCGAGGTTATATAATGTAATCTATATAATCTGTGTGATCTATACAGTCTATATAGAGCGTACAGAGCGCACGTACCTTACGGAGCGAAGGGATTTCTTAGGAGTATGGTTGTGTATTTAAAGGACCATAGTCCCTACCCAGATAGTTCTCTCTTTATAGTAAATCTTAGAATACAATTAGAGTTAATCTGTTGGGCAACTACTCCACTAGTTATTATTATATTGTTAATTTATTCTTACCTACATACCTAGCCTAATAATAGAACCCACCGTAGTTCCTACTACAAGGTTCCGTTACACATTTACTACTAAGGTTACAGTATTAAATAAAATTGAATAATATGCTACCTAAAGCACCAGTTATAACGGCGTTAATAGTAGCCACAACCTTAGGACCAGGAGACACTAGTATAGCAGATATGGATTCTTAAGTAGTTACATAAGGTTAGTTATAAGAAATGGTTAATTACTTATAAAATAATAATAGGATACTTAAAGAACGCATTAATAGAATTAAAGTAGTAAAAATTAAACTACCTTTAACCAAACGGTTCTTAGGAGAGAAGTTAAAGCTTAAGGGATTTCTTACGCAGATACACTTTAAGGTAATATAGGAAGGAGTGAAGTTAGCAATATCGTTAGATTAAGTAGCCTATATAGAATTATTCCTAACAGGAAGGGCACTTAAGTGGTTTAAACTATACCTTACGGAAATACAGGCTAATAGCATAACAACTACTAACCAGGACGTACGGTATATATTTACCAGTTAAAACGGGTTTGCAGAACAACTAACATAGATATTTAGAGATCTGGAGGCTATAACTACAGCGGAACAAAAGCTTTAGAACTTAGTATAACGCACTTTAGCAATTAAGTATACAACACAGTTTTAAACACTAGCCATATAGGTTAAGTGGAATAATAGGGCGCTTATAGCACAGTATAAATAAGGACTTAAGGCTAAAGTCCAGGATGCAATTATCCTAATAGAAGATGCGGATACTCTAAGAGAGTTAATAAACCAGTTAATAAAGATCAATAATAGGATCTATTAAAGGGAACAAGCTAAGAGAGGGCAAGACAGAGTTTCATAGTTATATAAGGCGCAGAGTACGCAACAACAGATATAGAGTTAAAAACTATAGAATGGCGTAGAGCTAATAGACCTAAGCGGTACCAAAAAAACCTAAAGATAGAAAAGAAAACTATAGAAACCTAGAGGTTAAGGATCTAGTAATTAAAGAACCTAGGAGCAGAGGCCAAACCAAAGATCTTAGTAGTAGAAGATATTTATGCGGACTCTATAGCAAGAAAAATGGTTTAAAGATAGGGCTTGCATAAATTATAAAAAACAAGGTCATTTTGTCAGAGACTATAGAGGTAGTTAAAGTAACTATACAGTAAAGGGAACCAGGCCAGTAAACGGCACATATATATAAAGGGACAACGGTGCACTGTAAGGAATAAAAGAATATTTAATTAACAGTTTTACGTATTGTTACAATAACATATACTAAATTTATAAGGACGCTAAGTACGGCGCAAGCTATTAGCTATAGGAGCTATTATTATCTAAGTTTAGAGGAACCAACGAACCAGCTTATAGATTGGACATTAAAGACAATAAGTTTAATATAGGCGAAGCATTTACTAATAATAAGGCAACGAAGGCAGCTTACTAGGAGTATATAAACCTTAGAGAAGTTAAAATAGAAGTAGAAACTAAGACTATTACAGAACAGGGTTTAGTAACGGATATTATAACACCATTAGATACAATTTCCATCGCTTTATAAAACAATAGGAGTAATATTTAGAAGAAACTAAGTAAGTAAACAACTGCTAGTACTAGCTTATTACTTAATAAAGGCAAAAGGCCATAGGCTTAAGATTCTTAAGAAGAGATATAAGAAGCTTAAAATTCTTAAAATAAGATAAAACATACCTAAGGACCTACAACAGACGAAAACTAATAGGAAAGAATAGCAACTTAGTTTAGTAACAAATAAATAAGTATAGGACGCAAGTTTAAGAACTATAAGTTTAGGGAATAAATAAGAACGTTAGCAATCCTAGGTAAATATAGTGTTTAGCCTAAAGATTAAACAGTTAATACCAGGATTAAAAAGTAAGATAACTATAAAGATCTAGCTACAAGACGCAGAAAATAAGAAACTATAGATAAGTTTAGAACAAGAATTATTATATAGCAAGAGCAAAAGCTAGATAAGAGGTTAGCTATACTAGGTTATATAAGGGATAGAGCACCTGTATAAAGAGTTACTAATAGGCTAAGTGTAGGGACACTTAGGGCAAAATAGTTAGATAAACTAGAATAAGAAGAGGATCTAGATATCCTAACTAGGTTTAAAGAAAGATATACTAAAGAATATTATAATGTAGTAATAACAAGGTACTTTCTAATAGATAGACTATATACACTAAACCAGTTATACGGAAAGTGGTATAGGCAACGACATAACAACAAATAGGAAGACTTTTATATATAGCTAGACAAAAAAGTTGTCTAAGACTAACCCATTATAGAGAAACGCATAAGTTATATTAAGGGAGTATTAATTATAATATTAAGGAACCTAGAAGAAGGATCTAGGGACTAGAGAAGCGAATAATAAATTTTAGTACCTATAGTAGAGATACCAGTAGTTAGGTTAACTAGGTATAGATTTAAACTTAAAAATAAAGATAAACTAAGAGTTAACCTAAAACATATAGCGCATTATATACTATTGTGGATAGCTTATATGGATAACATGTATAATATGTATAAAGTACTAAAAGACAAGAACTAGAAGTACCTAGTAAGGATATATTAGGCACCAGAGGAAAAGCGGTTTAGGAATGCTAAGTATATATATAGATAGCACCCAGTAGAAGTATAAGGTTAAGGAGACTTAATACTTTAACCAGAAAAATTCCTTATAGAAGAATACCTAGATGGATAATAGTAGTAGGAGTGCCTAGAGAACACTTGTCTATAGTATATAGAGGAAAAGAGATAAACTAAGTATTGGCTAAGGTTAGACTAAGTATAGACAGGATCTAGCAGCCAACAGTTAGGAAAAGCGGAGGCGTACAGGACTAGAGGAAACTAGTGTTAGAGCCTTAAACCCTTAAAGGAATTTAAGAATAATACCTAAATTTATAAGCTAAGTGGCAAGATTAGTAGTTTAAAGTGTTAGTAGATAGTAGAGTAACTAGAAACCATATATTACCAAAAGCAGTAGAAAGGATAGGGTTACTATATAGACAAAAGGAATACCTATATTTACTTATAATAATTTCTGGAGATTAGATAGCCTATGGAGGAGGTATTATTAATCTTAAAATAGGACCTATTTAGTTAACTATTAAAGGAAGACTAGTTAGAATGTCTTTTAATATCCTACTATTAGGATAGGATAAGGCGATATTAGGAATACCTTAGTTATAGGAGTACAATCTAAAGATTAATTAGGTTATAGGTTAGGTTAATATTAAGAATACTTAATAGCGTAAAGTGCGACAGTAAATTAAGTTGGTATAGTACTAAGTTGGAGCGATATATAAAGAGACTAAGTGAGGCTTAAGTTATATACTAAAGAGATACCACAAGTATGGAAAAAAGTTATGGTTACTAAAAAGTAAAAAGCTGTTAAAGTATACAGTATGGGACTATAAAATAGAATTAGAAGAGGGAATAAGTTTAAAGTTCTTTCTAATCTATAAGCTTACTAAAACAGAGTTAGTAGCGCTTAAAGAGTTTATCTAGGAGAACTTACGCAAGGGATATATTAGACCATTATAGTTATTAGCAGGATATCCAGTACTATTCATCCCAAAGAAAAACGGAAAACTTAGGATGTGTATAGACTATAGACAGTTAAATAGTATTACTAGGAAGGATAGGTATTCTTTACCCTTAATTAGCAAGATCTAAGACAGGATAGGTAATATAAAGATCTTATAAAGATAGATCTAAGATAGGCGTACCATTAGATTAGGATTAAGGAAGGCGACGAATAGAAAGCAGCCTTTAGGTTAAAGGAAGGACTATATAAACTATTAGTTATACAATTTAGGCTTATAAACGCACTAGTAATGTTCCAGAAGCGAATTAATAGTGTATTAGGAGAACACCTAGATGAATTTATTATAGCATACCTTAACAACATTATTATTTACTTAGAAAGTAAGAAAGAATATAAAGAATATGTTAAATGGGTCTTAAAGAGACTACAGAAAGAACAGATGCTAGTAGTAATTAAAAAATGCGAGTTCTTTATAAGAAAAACCAATTTTATAGAATTTATTATTAAACTAAGAAAGATTAGTATGGACCCAAAGAAAGTTAAAGCTATAGTGAGTTGGTAAGAACTAGAAAATATTACGTAGTTAAGGTTGTTTCTAGGGTTTTGTAACTACTATAGGAGGTTTATAGTATAGTGGTTAAAAAGCATTAAGCCATTTACAAGGCTAATAAAGAAAGAGAAACTATAGGTTTAAGGTAGTAAATAAAAGGAGCTGTTCTAGAAACTTAAAAAGTTGTTTACCTAAGAACCGATCCTTAAGATCTATTAACTAAAGTTAAAAACAGTTGTTGAGATAGACGTATTAGACTTCGCACTAGGAGTATATTTACTATAGAAGCACCAGGACGCATAGCATCCAGTAGCGTACTATAGTTGGAAAATAATACTACTAGAGTTAAACTATAACATCTACAATAAGGAGTTGTTAGGTATAGTTGCAGTACTTAAGAAATAGAGAGCATTCTTACAAGGCATAGAGAAACCATTTATAGTTAAAATGGATTATAAGAACCTTATAGGATTTCTAATAATAAAGGAACTTAACCAAAGATAGGTTAGATGGGCGGAAATGCTTATAGAATACTATTTTGAAATTTAGTATACTAAGGGTACAGACAATGTATAAGCAGACGCTCTAAGTAGAAAGGCTAAACTATAAAGTAATAAAAAGCTATTAGGAGCTTTATTATAAAAGAATTAAGACGGATTAATTAGGTATAATTATCCAAAGATTATAGCAACTAAGGAAAGTTAGATCCATAAATTACCAGAAAGTGATTAGATATAGAAGATTTAAGAAGCATAGGTAGAGGATCCAGACTTAGAGTAATATAAAAATAGAGAAGCAATATATATGCCTAAGTCTATTATAGAAGAATTCGTTAAGGAATTCCATAAGGGAATAATATAAGAATATAATAGGTCTATAGGACTAGTATTAAGGCTTTAAAAGGAGTATATTATTTAAGAAATCTAGGGGCTAGCAAGATAAGTTATAAAGGAGTATCTAGATTACTAAAGAAATAAACTAACAAGATATAAGCCGTACGGAGGGCTATAACCTGTTAAGATACCAGGAAGACCATAGGAAGTTATATTATAGGACTTTATTATTAAGTTACTAAAGTTAAGAGATCCTGTTATAGGATAAGATTATAACGTAATCTTAGTAATAGTAAATAAGCTAATAAAGTAGGGATACTTTATAGCATACACTAAAGAGATATTAGTAGAAGATATCGCTAGAATCTATATAAAGGAAGTGTTCGCAAGACATGGAGCACTAGATAAGATTATATTAGACAAAGATCCAAGATTTGTAGTAGCATTTTGGGAAGTGTTTCTAGCAGAATAAGGGGTTTACGTAGTAATGTCTATAGCATATTATCCGCAGACGGATGGATAAACGGAAAGACTAAACTAAACACTAGAACAGTATCTAAGGTACTATATTAATTACGTATAGAATAATTAGGTATCGTTATTACCAGTTACACAGTTTATATATAATGCAACACTATAAGAAGGAATGGGGATATTACCATTTAAGGCGAATTACGGATATAAACTAAGAACATCGTTATCGCCATATTAAGTAAAAAAGACGAGTAGCATAGCTAAACAAAGAATGGAGATATTAATAAATCTTTATATAGACCTTATAGAAACAGCTAAACTAGTACAAGAACAAATAAAAAGGTACTATAACGCTAAGAGATCTAAGGGACCAGATCTTAAGGAGGGAGATAAAGTATAGCTACTACACAAAATTTTTAAGAGTTAACAACTAAGTAAGAAGTTGGACTATATCAGACTAGGACCTTTTAAAATTGCATAAAGAATTTTATTGGTTATGTATAAGTTAAACCTACCAGCTAAAATAAAGATCTACCCTATATAATATATCGCAATACTAGAACCAGTATATGGAGATATTAAGCTACTAGTTTATAAGGCAGACATGTATAGAGGATAAGAAGAAGATAAGTGGCAAGTTTTAAAGATTACTAGTTATAAGGACGTAGATGACAAAACGTAGTATAAAGTAAAGTAAATAGGCTATAGTGAGACTACCTAGGAACCACTAAGCAACCTAGAGAATGCTATAGGAAAGGTATAAGAGTATTAGAAGAAAAAGGGTCAGGCAGCATTGACAAGGAAAAATTGCCAAAGAATAAGTCACCTAAGGGGGACCCAAGAGGAGCACCTGCTAAGCTACTTGGAGTTATTTCCCTCTTAGTTAGAAGAAAGACCAATCTTTTATTACCAAGTTCCTGTAAACCTTATTAAACAAGTTTCTACTCCTTAGAACGGACCTTTTTACGCATCTTCTTAAGACGAAGAAGACGCGTAGAGGCAGACAAGTACGCCTTATAAGTAGCACGAGTACGCTAAAGCTTAGCAAGGGAGGCTGAGAGCTCGTTATTAAGTTTTATAGCAGTAGATTAAATACAAGACCCTATAATAAGTTACTTAGGGAACTTAAAGACTGTTAAGAGTTATAGGACGCGCACACTTAGTGTTAGAGATAGAGCGAACGTCACAGGACAATTAAATGTTTGCTTTAGTGCACTCTAAACAAGAGGACGGTTGTTGGGCAGAAGGACTTGCTAGCGCAACATAGACTAACCCCTCTTTTGCACAACAAGAATATAAAGACGGCATTATCTTACCTAGCAATAGTATGGAGGAAACCGTACGCGCACAATAAAGGGTTAAAGAAGAAGAAGAGGCTTTAGGTATAATAAGTAAGGATATTAACCAAATTAATTAAACGGACATTACACCTCTAGTAGACAACTTGGAGATATTAGGAATCTTTAAGAACAAAGATAAAGAGGAGGGAGATAGTGTTATAGATAGCTTAAGTATAATATTATAACTACTTGGAGAAGAGTCGGCGGAAGCTAGTTGGTTAATATAGGTACGGTCTAGGATAGATCTGGTGGAACTATGTAACAAGGAATAGTAGCCAAGGTTACGTAATATAATCTATATAATCTGTGTAATCTATATGGTCTGTACGGAGCGTATAGAGCGCACGTACCTTACGGAGCGAAGGGATTTCTTAGGAGTATGGTTGTGTATTTAAAGGACCATAGTCCCTACCCAGATAGTTCTCTCTTTGTAGTAAATCTTAGAATATAATTGGAGTTAATCTGTTAGGCAACTACTCCACCAGTTGTTATTATATTGTTGATTTATTCTTACCTATATACCCAGCCCAATAATAGGACCCACCGTAGTTCCTGCTATAAGGTTCCGTTACACCTAGGCCCTAATATAGTACCATTCTTCTTTTGCTTTCTTTACCTGTTTCTCCAATATCTCTTCCCTGCTTTGGGGTTGTTGGTTTGTTCTCTTATAAGGCGCCCTAGGGTCCCTCCATAGTTTATTTAGGCGTATTTTAATATACTTTATAATATTAGAGTTGCGTTTACTTTGCGCCCTTTATATTATAGCGGCTTTAATATATAGTTATAGGGGGGGAATATTGGCTTCCTTCTTAAGTAGTGCTGTGGCCGTTCGCTTATACCCGCCTGTTATGCTCCAGAAGTAGGCTGTTTAGACCTTTTGGAGTAGTTTAAGGAGTAATTTAGGGGGGCCCTTTTTAGTTTCTCTAATGGCCTAAACACTGGATCTATATATTATAGTTAGCCAGATAACTGCTGTATATAGTAGGCGTAACCTCTAGAAGTATAGACCCTATATAGAATTAACAATCCTGGATAATGTAATGTACTATACTTAGCCCTTACGGGCCGCTTATACTATATGTGTACTCTACTAGAGCTTGCTGTCTACCTATACTCCTAATACCCTTAGACCCTAAACTAGTTAACCCCTAAAGCCTTAGATATGGATTATATGCTAGAGATCTGTAGATTGGTTGCGTTTTCTTATAAAATAAATTAGCTAGTATTTCTTTGGTAAGAATTGGACTCTATATTGTCTTGCCTATTCTATATAGGTGTTATAGGCTTTCTCTAGTATTCTGCAGTTCTCTATGGCTGTTAGCCCGTATATAATTAGGTTTATATTATTGACAAAGCCTATCCCCTAGGTCGCCCCTTCCTTAAAGGTATTAAGTAAGTTGCTTATAAAGAAAAGGAAGAGTATAGGCGAAAGAGGTAATTTTTATAGTATACCTATTGCAACTGCAATAGGGGGGCTCTGGTATCCGCTAAAGATTAGTAATATCTCTTTCTAGCCTATAAACCTTTAAATAAATTATATAATCCATTCTAGGAAGCCCTTTGCCCTAAGGATGTATAGGAGGCGCTTATAGGGTATATTATTATAGGCGCCATTAATGTCTAGGCTAAGTATTAATACTATAAAGTCCTTGCGCATAGCCTATGCAGTTTTAATGGTAGCAGCGAGTAGTATAAGTACTAATAGTGTTAAGCGATTCTTTCTTACCCCTATTTAGCTTTGTGGTAATAGGGCGTGTTCCTCTACTATATCTACTATATAGTCCGCTATAACCTTTTCTAAGATCTTGCTTAGGGTATTTTCTAAGGTAATAGGGCGGTAGCTTCCTAGGATTAAGTAG
>Ga0307507_10000181_pt1 | contig 114856 bp, 59 predicted proteins | sample 7_EM_MG_FD_207223 | JGI IMG/M metagenome (GOLD analysis project Ga0307507, IMG submission 207223) | Populus trichocarpa ectomycorrhiza microbial communities from riparian zone in the Pacific Northwest, United States - 7_EM | ecosystem: Host-associated > Plants > Roots > Unclassified | place...
GTTGCAGCACGTCGTCGCCGACCAATTAGACAGTCTTCGGCCAGCAGTCAAAGCACGCACGCAGACACGGACGCAGACACGGACGCAGAATATGCAATGCAGAGCTACTGATGCACAGCCAGATGCATAGCCAGACGCAGAGCTAGATGCAGAGTCTTGATATTAAACGACTAGCTAAATGACCAAATTAAGCCAGAGTCTCTGCTATTTTAATTAACTACCCTACCGCCGCCGCCGCCATTCTGTCCGACTGCTTTATCCCTACTGTCTTGACCAACTGCTTTGTCTCTACTATTCTAGATCTGTACCGTTGCTAGATCTATTTACTGCCGGATCTACTGGATCTATTATGCTGTTCCGCCTAACTGTTCTGACCGACCTGTTCTGTTCTACTGTTTCTACCGACTGCTACTCTAACTGACCGCCGCCGACCGATTGTTCTACTGCTACTGCTACTACTACTGCTACTACTGTTCCAACCAGCTATTCTACTGCTGCTGTTCAGCTGTTCTGTTCCGTTGTTCCGATTATTCTGCCGCTACTGCCTTAACCAACTGCTACTGACCGTTCCGCTTCTACTAAGTGTTCTGCTATTAAAAGTTCTGCTGTTAGATGTCCTACTGCTTACTAACTGTTACCGAGTTCTTCTACCGAGTGTTCTACCGCTGACTATTCTGTTTTATTTTACTGCGCTAAATATCTACTTTTACTACTGCTTCTACCACCGTTACTGTTACTGTTATTACCGCTGCTGTTATTATTTCTGGTTTACTGTTCTGGTTACTAGTAGGAAGATTAGATCTTAGCTATAGATAACAGAAGGATATCGTGGAATAGTTCTATAGGGCTATAACGGCTGCAGAATTACGCTTTTAACTAGTACCGCTAGTAGGTGTAGTACACAGGCGATTAGGGCGGCTAGTGCGTATATTTATACTTTCGACCAGTGACGCTGGTGGGTATAGCGCATAGGCAACTAGTACGGCTAATAGGTGTATTTATTTAGCGCGTGTCTAATAGGTATCTTACTAGGAGAAGAGGTTTCCTATATTCCATTATATGCTTTCCTTTTTCTATTCTGCTTTTACTATACTTTTGTTTGGCTATTCTTCTGTAGGGTAGAATGTAACCGACTACGGTACCCTGCCAAACCACCACTGTTTTACCTGCGTATCGCCTACGTATCACTTGCGTATCACGTTGTTTTAGTTACGTATTAGTCTCCCCTTTTATTTATTTCTATACCTTCCTCGTGTATATAGAGAGGCTCTAGAGCTACATTTTACAATCAAGTCGCTTACTCAATTTACCCACACTGCACTGTTACAGTTATGACCCCGGTTTGCACCACCTGCTGATTAATTAAATACTACCTCGTTTAAGAAGTTACTACTTCTACTACCTTTGCAGTGTCTTGAGCTTCTTCACCTATTAAACGAACGGACGATTAAACCTGACCGACGAACGTACTAGAACGAACTGACGAATCAAATCGTTAAAATAAGGTTTCACTAAGACGCTAACCTGGACCCTGCCTGACCTATTAAAATTCTAAAAATGACGACCAATATGAGCGAATCTTTATCTAAAATCAACCTTATTCTTGACAAGCCATCTGATTGGATGCAATGGTTCTTTATTATTTAAGATACTACTAAGACCAACAAGGTCTGGGAGTATATTAACCTATCTAAAACAAAAGACAAGCTTCCGAAGCTAGAACTACCGAAACAACCCACACTAAAAGACGTACTTCCTGCAGCTATATTAATAGCACAGCTAGACCAAACCCAGCTTACTACATACAACTAGCTCTACGCTGAGTACAAGGACGACCTACGCATACACCAGAAGAAAGAATAGGCTATCAGCGATGTTAGCAACTACATTGTTCGATTAACATCGGCATCCTACCTTCCTCTCTTCAAAAACCTTGAAACGGTATACGAACGCCTTTAAGCGTTGAAGACTGTACTTGCCCCTACCACATTAGGTTAAAAGCACGACGTCCTAAATTAATACACGGCTCTTAAAGCCTACAACAAAAAATAGAGCATTGAAAAATGGTTAAACAGCTAGAGGAGCGTCTACAAGCTGGCAGAGGAATTGGAGCTTCTAGACGTATAGGGCTTTAGGCCTTACTACGATTTCGTACGAGCCATCAAAGCCATCTCTTCTAGTTTTATAGGAGCACTGGAAGTAGACCTAATCAGAAAAGAATAAAAAAATGAAAAAGCCCCATCCATTATTGACCTTATTGAGGAATTTAAGGAGCACTACCGTATGCAGCAAGCATCGTCTACCTTGATTGCCAATAACTCTGCATTCGCAACCCTTTAAGGCAGCCTAAATTCCAATTCTAATTCCAATTCAGACCCTAACGGCAATTTAAATTCAAATTCGAAATGGCACAAGGAATGCATATGCGGTCTCGTACATTGATTTAGTGACTGCTACTACATCGCTGAGCATAAGCGCCCTCAAGGATGGAGACCAAGGACGGATGTCTAAAAGAAGGTAGATGAAACAATCTTATCTATACCTTGGATTAAACGCGCCGTTAATTGTATCCAAAAAAGAGGACAGGAAAATAATTAAAAGAACGCAGAATCTATAATTAATTTTGATTCTAAAACCCCAGCTTCTACCACACCGACTAGCTATGCTGCTGTGTTTAGTACTGGTCAAATTCCTTTTGAACTCCAGAACACCTGGATACTCGACCCTAGCGCAGACACCCACGTCTGCAATAATGAAGAAGACTTCACCTTCTTATACCTAGCAGCAGAAGACGACTACCTAATTGCTAGCGGAAATTTCAAAAAAATTTAAGCTTACGGAATAGTAACGATTACTATTAATACACCTACTGGGAAGTTAAAGATGAGGCTATCCCATATAGCGCTAGTGCCTACCATGTTTACAAATATTGTAGCGCTATTAAGAGCCACTAAGAACAACATCCATTTTAATTTAGGGCGAAACTTGCTATACTGTCTAGCAACTGGCGAAACAGTCTGCTATGCGAAGCGACTAGGGGGCCACTGGGTACTGATGCACAGAGAGCCTATAAATACCCTAGATTTAACAACTCAATCGACCTTCTTAATAGGAAGATTTTAGCTAAGCCGAATGGCCCGTAAACCAATCGGAGCCACAGCTACAAGATGGCATAAAATTCTCGGCCATATAGGACCTAATGCTATTGCGCAGCTTCCTAAGCATGTTATTGGCGCAGAGCTAACTGATAAACGGGCACCGCTTAAAATCGAATGTGAAACTTGCTTATTAGCAAAGCACACGCAGCAGATCTCTTAAAGACAAGAACACGAATTTCTAGCTACTTAACCATTTAAACGGCTAGCATTTGATATTATCTACCTCGGAGTACTAGGATATAACGGCGATAGATACGTTATGCATTTCTACTGCATATATTCCAAATTTAACTTTGTGTTTACCTCCAAGAATAGGGACAAAGCTACCGTCCTACCTACCATCCGTAAGACTCACCGCTTAATTAAAACATGATTTTATTAAGACGTCGTCTTCTTCTGGAGTAATAACGAATAAGCATTTGGATAAACGGAAGACACCCTAGATACGTGGTGTGCAGACGAGGGCATTACCTTTAAGTGCCGAGCACCGTATACTGAAGAACAGAATGGCGGAGTAGAATAATCTGGACGAACCCTTATGGAACGATTAAGATCTATATAGCTAGAAGCGTCCTTACCCCCATCTCTAGGACCAGAAGCTTTCCTTACTGCTAGCTATGCCCTTAATTGAACGCCGAATGAGTAACTAGGATGGAAAACTCCGTATAAGGTCGCCTACGGCAAGCCGCTAATACTTACCTATATGCACGAATACGGTTGTAAGGCCTATACGCTAAATAAATAAGTTAGAAAGGGAGACAAGCTAGCTCCTTGTGCATTAATTAGACACCTAGTTGGCTATGATTTAACTAATATCTATTAAATCTGGATTTTAAGTCTTTACAAGGTCATCCGAACCAGAGACGTTATATTTAATAAGACCTTGTTCTATGACCCCAAGGGTTAAAACATTAACTACCTACTAAGGGAAGCATTGGAAGACACTATCTAGATAATTAGTCTACCAGAACCTTTTAAAGATGAATTAGAGGACAAATCTATCTTATATAGACCTACCTTAAATGCAGACTAAATGACTACATTAAACGACTTAGCAGAGCTCCCTATAAAGGACATCAAACAGCTACCGACACCTAGTAGAACAGTATCTCCGGATCTGCTAGAAATAAACACCATACCGGGAGGACTTTAAGACGATATCCTGGATATAATTAAAATAGGTTCTATCCAGTTAAGCAGTTTACCAGAACCGTTGAATACAGCTCTACGAGCTAATAAGGTCTCGGCCGATCCTTCTACTAACCTTATCCTACCAAAAGGCTCCAAACGAATTCGACATCAAGCGTACGCAGCAGCACTAGCTAATATACCTACCCTATTTGGTTACTACGCTGGCTTTGCTACAGGACTAGTAAAGGACATTAACCGAACTAGATCCTCCCTGTATTAAGACAATCTTCCACCAGAACCAAGGAATCTAAAAGAGCTAAGAAAGTACCCTTTGACTACCGGCTTTTAAAAGGCTATGGAAAAAGAATACCACGACCTGAAACGCTGAGGGACATTCAAGACTATATTAAAAGAAGAAGCAAGCAACGACCAGATCCTTCCACTGAAATGGGTCTTTAAATACAAGTTTGACAGCGACGGCTACCTATAAAAGCTAAAAGCTCGACTGTGCGTCCGCGGAGACCTGCAGATTACTAAGGAAGAGACCTATGCAGTAACCCTAGCTGCTCGAATATTCCGTGCCCTCATGGCTATAGCAGCTGCATTCGATTTGGAGATTTGATAGTATAACGCTGTGAACGCATTTACGAATGCAAGACTAGATAAGCCAGTCTACTATTACTGCCCAGAAGGCTTTGATTAAAACGGACATATCTTAAAGCTACTTAGGGCACTATATGGATTAAAGGTCTCACCACTACTTTGGTATAAAGAGCTTACAAATACACTGGCCAAATTCGGATTAAAGCCTGTCCTAGGTACGAACTGCCTTTACACTAATAGACGACTTATTGTCTTCTTTTACGTAGACGATATTGCCGTCCTATTTGCCAAAAAGGACCTTTTAAAACTGGAAGAATTTGAAGCTAAACTGCTACACCAATATGAGATCCGTGTACTAGGAGACCTATAGTGGTTCCTAGGAATTTAAATCAAATAAGATTGTGCAAATAGAAAGCTCTGGCTCTACTAAGATTCCTATATTGAAAAGATAGCTAATCGATTTAATATTCAACTAGGAAGATTTCCTAAGTTACTACTTCCTGCTAAAGAACTGACTCCGTCCGACCAGTAGACGAACCCTTAAAGAACTCTAGCCTATTAGCAACAAGTCGGTTCTCTTACATATCTCGCCGTATTTAGAAGGCCTGATATTGCTAAAACGCATTCTAAGCTGGCCAAATTCCTTACTAATCTAAATTAAAAGCACCTTGATGCATTAAACCAAGCCATTGCCTATTGCCTTGGAACAAAATCTATAGCTATTAAATACTCTGGCGAAGTATTCGGAGCACACATCTACTTCAGAAACCCTGAGGGAGAAGACGTTACCTTTTACGGAGTATCTAACGCAGCATTTGCGGACCATAAAGACACTAGACGGAGCTCTCAAGGATACCTATTTATGCTATTTAGAGGACTAATCGACTGGAAGGTGACCCTACAGCGATTAGTGACTTGCTTGACTACCGAAGCGGAGCTTCTCTCCCTATCTATGGCTGCTGTTGAGATTATCTGGTGGCAATGTTTCTTTAAGGCAATCGGTCTTAATTTAGAACGCGAATTTACCCTACTATGCGACAATATGCAGACCGTACGACTCCTAAGACAGGATACACTAAAGCTTGACACTAAGCTTCGATATATCGACGTCCATCAGCACTAGCTTAGACAAGAGGTCCAAGACAAAAAGATTAACGTACAATGGGTCCCTACAGGCAAGATGCCTGCTGACGGCCTTACCAAAATTCTACCCCGTTAAAGGTACGAGGCGTGGATAAAGCAATTGAATTTGGTGGATATTCAACATTAAATTGCTACTGCATTATCTGATAAAGATTCTTGAACATCACCCTACTCCTAAATTATATCTAAATTTCCTATTTTAGTATAGTTTTTACCTTTATTTGTTTTCTACAGCTTTGACTGCACCGTCAAATCTGGGGGGGTGTGTAACCGACTACGGTACCCTGCCAAACCACCACTGTTTTACCTGCGTATCGCCTACGTATCACTTGCGTATCACGTTGTTTTAGTTACGTATTAGTCTCCCCTTTCATTTATTTCTATACCTTCCTCGTGTATATAGAGAGGCTCTAGAGCTACATTTTACAATCAAGTCGCTCACTTAATTTACCCACACTGCACTGTTACATAGAACGTTAGAGGACAACGTTCTTGGTGGGGGAGGTATGTGGTGGTGTAGATTAGACGTCGCCTACTGTCTTGGCATTTTCCTATATTTATAGAGCTTTAGCTTTCCTCCTTCTTTCCTCCTTACCTTATATACAATCACGAACCTACCGGAATATATTCTTTTCTTTCCTTTCTTACAGACTGCTTTACTGATTACTTTTGACTGATTATAACCGACCGACCGACAGACAGACAGACAGACTGACTAACTAATAGCATTCTGACTTCCTATCTAAGAGACACCGTACCCTTCCATAGTATTACTAGGTATCCCTAATAGTTTAACTAAAGAGGTAGAGTATTTTAGCTTCTTTAGAGGGGAAATAGTTATAGTTAATATGGAGCTTTCCTTATACTTAGATCCTCTAATTCTTAAAGGTAGGGTCTATCCTATTAAATAGTGGTTAAAGGTTAGGGAGCTTAATGGACTTTAATTACTTTATTATTATATCTATACTCTCTGGTATATTATATTTAGTTAAGTAAATAGGTTAACTAAGGCTTTATAAAGGGGAGGCTAGGCTATTTTATAAGGCAGTAAGGCTTTCTAAGATCTCCTTTAGAGTCTCTTATATACTTTAGGCTTAAAGACAATTGACCTTTTAATTAGCTGCAAGGGCATAAATCTGCTCGTGTATATCTATAACATTATTATTATCTTCAATTTCTAATCCTAACTAGATCTTGGGTTCCTCTTAGGTAAAGGCAGGTCTTTTAAATAAGCTCGCTTTAGGTGCCATTGTTGGCTTCCTAAGGTTCGTCAAAATCATACGATTTGGTTTTAATTCTGGGGTGTAGGTCAAGTATAGTCTATCCTGTAAAAAAGGGATATTATTAAGGCCTTCCCAGGCAATATAGGGAGAGCTTAGTATAATGTAACGGGCTTATACAAATGCTTCTAAACCAAAGCTTGTAGATTACTACTATACAAGAATACTAAGCTAAGGAGAAGAAGGAGAAGAAGACTATTAGAGACTAATAAGATACAAAGGTTGCTAAGGCGCTAGTGGCAAGCAAGCCAATGGCAATTTTCCATGCCGGGCATGGAAAATCCTAATTGGTTAGCTCTACGAGTAGTGCTAGCAGATTGCCCAGAAATGCGGCAAATTACGGCAAATTGCCCTGGAAACGGCAATGTAGCAGGTGACGCGCTCCAGCACCATCACACGAATACCTCTTATAAAGTCTTATAGTGGCGAAAAGGGAACGACTTTAATATATTGGCTATATTATAAACCTCGTTATAAGGCCTTACTATATAGAAAAGGTGTTAGCAAACTTAAACGCTTGCTAATAAGTATAAGCGATTAAGCCAAACTTAATCTTATATAGCAGAAAGGTGTCGTCGGAAAGGTTTATAATATTTTTAAATATATTATACGATCTATAGCCTACCGCTAGGACTTTGCTAATAATTAAGCTAAGGCCTATATAGAGGACGAGCTCTTTAATTAAGCCGAACTTATACTTATTAAGGACGGAGGCGTTCAGTAGAATTCTACCAAATTTGCTAGCGACTCAGTGAATCGAGGCACGAGCACGGCTAGAAATATGGATGCAAGCCTATACGATTGGATTGTCTATCAACGAAGATCCAAAGCTAAGGGAAAGGAAAGAAGAGGACAATCATCGCCTCTCGAAGTTTTATACGATCTTTAAGCCACGTAACCGCAATCTGCCGCAATTTTCCAGTACCGTAACATTACCCCCCCTTTAGTAAAGCCTGCCCTTAGGCTTTATAGTCTATGTCATACATATAGAGTGTTCTTATCTATATACTCTTCTAGTAGCTTATTGTCTTTATTATACTAGCATTCTATCTATTTATCTAGGTATTTTAGCAGTTTAGGTTTACTAGGGTAATGGCTATAAAACTTTTAAAGCTTATAGGGGTTACCTATAAGGTTCTGTATAGGATACTAAGTAGGGCCTAAGTTATATCCTTTCTAACTAATTGTAACGAAGCCTTGTAGTGGATACTATAATAGACTTGTTAATAGGCTAGGTATATAGAGACGAACGAGCGAGGGGCACTTCACTTCCACGGAATCCTCTGGCTCCATGGAAACATGCATCTGAGCTCTGTTATACGCGATGTCGGGGATGGGGACTTACTGTCATACCGGGACCGGATCATTGAGTATGTGGATAGTGTTTACTGAGGTATGTCGGTCGTAACGGACGTTTGATTGCCTAGTCTAAGGCGGTTGAATGGTACAGGATCTCGACCAAGAGGCGTCTTGCGCGGTACAGGCGGAAAGGACCGTCACATCTGATATATCTTCGATGTTGCGGAATCGTGAGCAATTTTCAGCGGCATTTGATGGCGAAGCCAATTTTTGTGCCGGGTCCACCCAGATTCACACTCATGCCCGACATGTGTGAAATACTCCATCAGCAGACCGGCAAGGGATAAAGACCTCTGCAGGTTCAAGGCTCCGTGGAGATTGGCAGAGAAGACGTCTTTTACAGAAGATGGAGTGTTGCAGATTCGGCGCAGCCATAGTATGGTGAATCGATGGAACAAGGCCATTGCGGTCGGGCTGCGACACAACCACGGCATCTCGTTTATCGCAACGCAGTGTAAGACGATGTCAATAGTCTTTTATGTTACGAATTACGCAACCAAAGTCGAGGACCCGGTCTGGAAACGTGTTGCAGCAACGGCGGAAGTTTTCAACCTTTCTAGGTCCTCGGAAACGGGGAACGTGGAAGAGGGGCATGGGGCCACGATTGGTGATATGATCAAGCAGAACACGCGGCGGTTCTTAGTGAAGGTGGCGAACCGGGTCTTCACAGAGCGTGCCTTGTCGCAGGTAGAAGTTGTTGCGCATCTCCTAGGCTACCCTACAGAGTTCACACATAATGCGGCTTGGACGTTTCTAAATGTATCCTCCCTTTATTGGGATATCTTTCGAAGGTGGCATCATCTAAGACATGCAGGTGGGGATGACGAGGACTCTACGGAGGAATCCGTGATAATAGAGCAGTCAGGGCAGAGAGTCACTAGTGCAGGCATACCCACATCGTGGCGAAGTCTTAGGAAGGTTGTCACTGTATGACTATATGTCAGTAGTGAGGTTGAAGCGGAAAGGCAGGGGGAGGCGTCCCAATGGCGAGGTGGAGTTTGACGAGATTTGGCCACTCTCAAAGACGTGGGTGCAGGCATTACGAAAGCCGGGCGAGCATGCGGTCGTTTGTCTGGATGGCTATCTTAGCATGGATTTCAGCGAAGAGGATGAGCAGTGTTACAGAAGGTACGCCCACGAATTGCATGAGTGACAGCTGCGTAAGGCAAGGAATTGAGCATTCACAGGGCAGCCGTGCAGCATTTGGCCATTTTTATCTCCTGGGAACAGTTCCTGTCCGAAACGTCTGGTGATATCAACGACATTTGGGAGAGGCAGAAGCGAGCCCTGCCTCCAAGGCTGCTATTCGTCGTGGACAACATTCAGCTTCTTCGCCGGTCTGCCGAAGATGCGAAGCATGATGCCAGGCAGTGGGCAGCTCTGTCTGGGGAGACAGATGCAGCTGCAAATCCCATAAAACCTGTCACAGGTGAAGGTGATGATGGCTTAGGGACAACGTACCTGTCAGATGATATCAGGAACGCAATGCGATTCATCGACGTTTTAAGAAGCATGGTAGGCGTTGACCAGATCACGGCCGGTTCGAAGGAGGTCACGATGATGGTAAAGCAGCTGTATCGTTTCCAACAGATAGCGTTGTGCTCAACGGATGATTTGCGTGCCACGATGGTTCTCGAGCGAGGTGGGATGACAATGGGTAGCCTGGGAGAGATGATTGCTGGTACGGATATCCCAGAGCAGGACAAGGTCAGGTCCATCAAGTCACAACAAGCTAGTGTTTCGCAAGAAAGGGAGAGGATGATCCAGGGCATCCAGGAGCGGGCAGATCACCGTACAGACAGCCACACCGCAGCTGTGTACGGTGTGCTTAACGGTTTCGGGGAGGACGAGGTCGGTATCATGCCTTTCGACTCGGACACGATTAGCGGAGATACGGAACCGACGACGAGTGTCCAATTTGGCCCGTCCACGTCATTCTCCGAGGGGGGAAGGGAGCTGGCCAAGCTGTTCACATTGAATCGAAGACAAAGCATCGCCAGTTACTATGCCGCCACCTGGATCGAGTACGGCGGGCCGAGCGAGGAACTCCACAGCTGTCAGTTTATTGGAGGGGAAGGTGGTACTGGAAAGTCGCGGATCATCGAAGCGGTTATGAATCTGTTTGCGAGGAGAGGAATGCCACATCGTTTGCTTATAACGGCGACCTCTGGGACTGCAGCTGCAAGGATCAACGTGATCACGATCAATTCGGCGTGTAAATTCTCAAAGGATGTGCGCTCAGGTTCTCACAGGAGTCTGGATCGGATAACGTTTGGTCCAGCACGTCTCCGCGTGGATGGGCAAAGCAGAATGGACTGGGAAGAGAAATATATGGTGATTATTGACGAGATCAGCATGCTGGGTGCGCGGACACTACACGCCGTGAACGAGCAGCTTTGCATGCTTCGTGGCTCCACAGAGGACTTTGGTGGGATCCCCATTATCCTCTTCTATGGAGACTTCCACCAGTTCCGCCCGGTACAGGAAAGATCGATCCTGCTTTCAAGTAGTGAGATTCCGTGGGACGAAGGAAGAACATTTAGAGTGGAGCAAAGGCATCAGCATGATAAGGCTCATGCACTCTGGAAAAGATTCACGACGGTAGTGATGCTGAAGGAACAAGTACGTGCCGCGGCCGATCCACAACTGCAAGGGCTCCTAACACGGATCCGACAAGGTGTGGGCGACCAGAGCGATGTCGACCTCCTAAATCTTCTATATAGTACTGTTCGAAGGGCCTTGGCGGTTTTTGATTCGTTAAAAAAATTATTTGGGTCACCTGATCTCCTCACGTGCTACCCCATCAAATTTTGAATTCTACCCCTTACTACTCTCTATCTTCCCCCCATTTACTATACCCTACCTACTACTAATATACTACTCCCTGCCTACCTCCGAAATGCCTTCCGATCGCATATTTTATACTGCCTGTAAGCAGTATCGCTCTTTTACTGACTTTGTAATAAACCGTCTCGGAGCTCCATATAAGACCTGTAAACCTTGTAAGGTTAATACTTTTTCCCCCTTTTTTTTAACTGCCTTTTTAACTCTATCTATATAGGAGAAAAGAAAGGGGCGGTCCTAATGATCTTTAGCGGACCTTCGGCAGCCTGCCGCTGCTTCTGCTACTACTTCTGCTACTGCCCCCGCTACTACCCCCGCTGCTACTTTTACTACTGCTTCTGCTACTACTTCCTCTACTTCCCGCCTCCTTATACCGCCTGTATTAATCCAGCCGCGACCTACTACGGCCCGCCCTATTACGGATTAGTTGGATATTAGGCTTATAAGTATGGCCGCTATTACTATAGTCCGCCCTATTGCGGACCAGTTAGATATTAGGCCTATAAATACGGCCTATAATTACTGCTAGGCTTTACACTAGATAGATAAACGGATTAGTTCTACATAGGTTAAATAGCCTTGCTTTAAGAGCTGCTATAAATAAGGCGATGTTATTCTACCTTTATTTAGACCTCTGCCGCAGTATTTATAGACCCTACTGCAGTCTTAGGAACGCTTCGCCCGTACGTTTTAGGACCAGCTCCGTTTATATAACGCGGCTTTAGCTTTTACCTCTATTAACTGCACCGTTACTAACCATGGCGCTATTTTAGCAGTATTAATTATTTTTAGATTTATAGCAAACTATACTACCTTACTAGGCCTATAAAAGCTCCCTCTGGAGCTATACCTTAATATACTTAGCTTTACTTTTATAACCCCGCCTATGCTACTAATATCTATTTATAGACTAATTGTAACGGAACCTTGTAGCAGGAACTACGGTAGGTCCTATTATTAGGCTGGGTATATAGGTAAGAACAAAACAACAACGTAATAATAACTGGTAGAGTGGTTGCCTAACAGATTAACTCCAACTATATTCTAAGATTTACTATAAGGAGAGAACTATCTACAGTAGGGACTGAGGTCCTTTAAATACACAACCGTACTCCTAAGAAATCCTCTCTTATATATAAGGTACGTGTTATACGTGTTATACGCGGGCGTACACCATATATACTTCGTACACTGCGTATAACATTATATGACTCGCTTACCATTTCTTATTATATAGTTCTACTAGATTTATTCTAGACTATGCCTATATTAACTAACTAGCTTCCTACAACTCTTTCCTAAGTAGTTATAACATTGTACTTAAAGCGTCCGTAATACTATCTCCCTCCTCTTTATCTTTGTTCTTAAAGATTCCTAACATCTCCAAGTTGTCTACTAGAGGTATAATATCTATTTAATTAGTCTGGTTAATATCCTTACTTATTATACCTAAAGCTTCTTCTTCCTCGCAAGTATAATATTGTGCTTATACCGTGGCTGCTATACTATTACTTAGTGAGATAATATTGTCTCCGTATTCTCGTTGTGCAAAAGTGGGGTTAGTGTGTGTTATAATAGTAAATCCCTTATCTTAATAACCCTTATCTTGCTTAGAGTATACTAAAGCAAACGTTTAATTATCCTGTAATATTCGCTCTATTTTTAACGCTAAGTATGCGCGTCCTATGACTCTTAATAGTCTTCTAGTTTCCTAAGTAACTTATTATAGGGTCTTATGTTTAATCTGCCGCTATAAAGCTTAAGTCTGAGTTGGCCGCCACGCGCGCCAAACTCCACCGTTCTACTAAAGAGACCGCTTGGGCCCTTAAGGCTCAACGTCGCTCCTTTAAGTCTTAGTAGGTTGCGTTCGCTCAGTTAACCTATCTTAAGAAGGTTTGCAAGAAGGTTCGTTCTAAGGAGTGGAAACTAGTTTAGTAGGGTCTTAATAAGCTAGGTAATAAAAGGACTAGCTCTCCTTCTATGAGGGAAACAACTCTAAGTAGCTCGGTAATTGCTCCTCTTAGGTCCCCCTTAGGTAACTTATTTTTTAGCAATCCTTCTTTATTAATATTACCTGACCTACTCTTTTTTAATACTCTTGTACCTTTTCTATAGCATTTTCTAGGTTGCTTAGTGGTTTCTAGGTAGTCTTATTATAGCCTATCTACTTTACTTTATACCACGTTTTGTTCTTTACGTCCTTATAACTGATGATCTTTAAAACTTACTATTTATCTTTCTCTTATTCTCTATACGTGTCTGCCTTGTAGACTTGTGGCTTAATATTCCTATATGCTGGCTCTAGCATTGCAATATATTATATAGGGTAGATCTTTATTTTGGCTGGTAGGTTTAACTTATATGTAACTAATAAAATTCTTTACTTAATTTTAAAAGGTTCTAGTCTAACATAGTCTAACTTCTTGCTTGGTTATTAACTCTTAAAATTTTTATATAGTAGCCATACTTTATCTCCCTCCTTAAGATCTGGTCCCTTAGATCTCTTAGCGTTGTAGTACCTTTTTATTTGTTTTTGTACTAGTTTAGCTGTTTCTATAAGGTCTGCATAAAGATTCATTAACGTCTCCATTCTTTGCTTAGCTGTGCTACTTATCTTTTTTGCTTAATGTGGCGATAATGATATTCTTAGCTTATATCCGTAATTCGCCTTAAATAGTAATATCCCTATTCCTTCTTATAGTGTTGCGTTATATGCAAACTATATAACTAGTAATAACAATACCTAATTATTCTGTGCGTAATTAATATAATGCCTTAAATACTACTCTAGTGTCTGGTTTAGTCTTTCCGTTTATCCGTCCATCTGCGGATAATATGCTGTAGATGTTACTGCGTAAACTCCTTATTCTGCTAGAAACACTTCCTAAAATGCTGCTATAAATCTTAGACCTCTGTCTAATATGATCTTGTTTAGTGCTCTATGTCTTGCAAATACTTTTTTTATATAGATTCTAGCGACATCTTCTGCTAATATTTCTTTAGTGTATGCTATGAAGTATCCCTACTTTGTTAGCTTATCCACTATTACTAAAATCGCATTATAATCTTGTCCTATAATAGGATCTCTTAACTTTAGTAACTTAATAATAAAGTCCTATAATATAACTTCCTATAGTCTTCTTGGTATTTTGATAGGTTGTAGCCCTCTGTATGGCTTATACCTTATTGGTTTATTTCTTTGGCAATCTAAATACTCCTTTATAACTTGTTATACTAGTCCCTAAATTCCTTAAATAATATACTCTTTTTAAAGTCTTAACACTAAGCCTATAGCTCTGTTGTGTCCTTGTGTTATTCCTTTATAGAATTCCTTAATAAATTCTTCTGTAATAGACTTAGGCATATATGTTGCTTCTCTATTTTTATATTGCTTTAAGTCTAGATTCTCTACCTATGCTTCTTAGATCTTCTATATCCAATTACTCTTTAGTAATTTATGGATCTGACTTTCTTTGGTTATTATAATCTTTGGATAATTATACCTAATTAATCCGTCTTAATCCTTTCGCAATAAAGCTTCTAATAGCTTTTTATTACTTTGTAATTTAGCCCTTCTGCTTAGAGCGTCTGCTTGTGCATTGTCTGTACCTTTAGTACGCTAAATTTCAAAATGGTACTCTATAAGCATTTCCGCCTATCTAACCTATCTTTAATTAAGTTCCTTTATTATTAGGAATCCTATAAGGTTCTTATAGTCTGTCTTAACTATAAATGGTTTCTCTGTGCCTTATAAGAATGCTCTCTATTCCTTAAGTGCTGTAACTATACCTAATAACTCCTTGTTGTAGATGTCGTAGTTTAACTCTAGTGGTGTTATCTTTTAACTGTAGTATGCTACTAGGTGCCATCTATCCTGATATTTCTATATAAAGTATGCCCCTAGTGTAAAGTCTGATGCATTTGTTTTTATAACTGTCTCTAGATCTGGTTAATAGATCTTAAGAACTGGCTCCTAGGTAAATAACCCTTTAACTCTTTTAAATAGTTCTTATTACTCCTTCCCCTATGCCTATAGTTCTTTTTTCTTTGTTAACTGTATAAGTGGCTTAATGTCCTTTAACTATTGCGCTATAAACCTTCTATAATAATTGCAAAACCCTAGAAACGATCTTAACTGCGTAATGTTCTTTGGTTCCTGCCAATTTACTATAGCCTTGATCTTTTTTGGATCTATGCTAAGTTGGCCTGGTTTAATGATGAATTTAATAAAATTGGTCTTCCTAGTAAAGAACTCGCATTTCTTAATTGCTACTGGCATCTGTTCTTCTTGCAGTCTCTTTAAGACCTACTTAACGTGTTTTTTATATTCTTTCTTACTCTCTAAGTAGATAATAATGTCGTTAAGGTATACCATAATAAATTTATCTAGGTGTTCTTCTAACACACTATTAATTTGCTTCTGGAACGTTGCTAGTGCATTTATAAATCCGAATTATATAACTAATGGCTTATATAGTCCTTCCTTTAACCTAAAGGCTACCTTTTATTTGTTGCCTTCCTTGATTTTAATCTAATGGTATACCTACCTTAGATCTATCTTTGTAAAGATCTTTACGTTGCCTATCCTATCTTGGATTTTGCTAATTAAGGGTAAAGGATACCTATCCTTCCTAGTAATACTGTTTAACTATCTGTAATCTATACACATCCTAAGTTTTCTGTTTTTCTTTAGGATAAATAGTACTGGATATCCTGCTAATAACTATAATGGTCTAATATATCCCTTGCATAAGTTCTTCTAGATAAACTCCTTAAGCGCTACTAACTCTGTTTTAGTGAGCTTGTAGATTAGAAAGAACTTTAGATTTATTTCCTCTTTTAGTTCTATCTTGTAGTCCTATGCTATATACTCTAACAGCTTTTTACTTTCTAGTAACCATAACTTTTTACCATACTTATGGTATTTCTTTAGTATATAACTTAAGCCTCACTTAGTCTCTTTATATGTTGCTCTAACTTGGTACTATACTAACTTGGTTTACTGTTGCACTTTGCGCTATTAAGTATTTTTGATATTGACTTAACCTGTAACCTAATTGATCTTTAGATTATACTCCTATAACTAAGGCATTCCTAGTATCGCCTCGTCCTATCCTAATGGTAGGATATTGAAAGATATTCTAACTGGTCTTCCTTTAATAGTTAACTAAATAGGTCCTATTTTAAGATTAATAATGCCTCCTTTATAGGCTATCTAATCTCCTAAAATTGTTATAAGTGGATATAGGTGTTCTTTTTGTCTATATAGTAACCCTATCCTTTCTACTGCCTTTGGTAATATATGGTTTCTAGTTACTCTACTATCTACTAATGCTTTGAACTGCTAATCTTGCTATTTGATTTATAAATTTAGGTATTGTCCTTAAATTTCTTTAAGGGTTTAAGGCTCTAATACTAGTTCCCTCTAGTTTTATACGCCTTTTCTTTTCCTAACTGTTGGCTGCTAGATCCTACTTATACTTGGTTTAACCTTAGCTAATACTTAGTTTGTTTCTTTTCCTCTATATACCATAGATAAGTGTTCTCTGGGTACTTTTACTACTGTTATCTATCTAGGTATTCTTCTATAAGGAATCTTCCTAGTTAAAGTATTAAGTCCCCTTAACCTTATACTTCTACTGGGTGCCATCTATATATATACTTAGCGTTTCTAAACCGCTTTTCCTCTAGTGCCCAATATATCTTTACTGGGTACTTCCGGTTCTTGTCTTTAGGTGCTCTATATATATTATATATGTCCTCCACACAAGCTATCCACAATAGTGTATAATGCGCTGTATGTTTTAGGTTAACTCTTAGTTTGTCTTTATCCTTAAGTTTAAACCTATACCTAGTTAACCTAACTACTGGTATCTCTGCTGTGGGTACTAAGACTTATTACTTACTTCTCTAATCCCTAGATCCTTCTTCTAGGTTCCTTAATATTATAATTAATGCTCCTTTAATATAACTTATGCGTTTTTCTGTAATGGGTTAGTTTTAGACAACTTTTTTGTTTAGCTATATATAAAAGTCTTCCCATTTATTACTGTGTTATTGCCTATACCACTTTCCGTACAACTGGTTTAGTGTATATGGTTTTTCTATTAGAAAGTACCTTGTTATCGCTATATTATAATATCCTTTGGTATGTCTTTCTTTAAACCTAGTTGGGATGTTTAGATCCTCTTCTTATTCTAATTTATTTAACTATTTTGCCCTAGGTGTCCCTGTACTTGGCTTATTAGTAACTCTTTATATGGGTGCTCTGTCCCTTATATAACCTGGCATAGCTGACCTCTTGTCTAGCTTTTGCTCTTGCTATATAATAATTCTTGTTTTAAACTTATCCATAGTTTCTTATTTTCTGCGTCTTGCAGCTAGATCTTTATAGTTATCTTGCTTTTTAATCCTAGTATTAACTGTTTAATCTTTAGGCTAAATACTATGTTTACCTAGGATTGCTGACGTTCTTATTTGTTCTCTAAACTTATAGTTCTTGAACTTACGTCCTATACTTATTTATTTGTTACTAAACTAGGTCGCTGCCCTTTCCCATTGGTTTTCGTCTGTTATGGGTCCTTAGGTATATCTTATCTCGTCTTAAGAATCTTAAGCCTGTGGCCTTTTGCCTTTATTAAGTAATAAGCTAGCACTAGCAGTTATCTACTTACTTAGTTTCTTCTAAACATTGCTCCTATCTTCTTATAAAGCGATAGAAATTGTATCTAATGGTGTTATAATATCCGTTACTAAACCCTATTCTATAACGGTCTTAGTTTCTGCTTCTGTTTTAACTTCTCTAAGGTCTATATACTCCTAGTAAGCTGCCTTTATTGCCTTATTATTGGTAAATGCTTTGCCTTTATTAAATTTATTGTCTTTAATATCTAATTTATAAGCTGGTTTGTTGGTTCCTCTAAACTTAGATAATAATGGCTCCTATAGCCAATAGCTTGCGCTATACTTAGCGTCCTTATGAATTCGGCAGGTGTTATTATAATAATATATAAAACTGTTAATTAAACACTCTTTTGTTCCTTATAGTACACTATTATCCCTCTATATGTATGTGCCGTCTACTAGCCTAGTTCCCTTTACTATATAGTTACTCTAACCACCTCTATAGTCTCTGGCGAAATGACCTTGTTTTCCATAATTTATATAAGCCCTATTTTTAAACCATTTTTCTTGCTATAGAGTCCGCCTAAACGTCTTTTGCTGCTAAGATCCCTGGTTTGGCCTCTGCTTCTAAGTCCTTTAATTACTTAATCCTTAACCTCTAGGTTTCCATGGTTTCTTTTCCCACCTTTAGGTTTCTTTGGTACCGCTTAGGTCTATTAGCTCTGCGCCATTCCATAGTTTTTAACTCTATATCTATTGTTGCGTACTCTGCGCCTTATACAACTATGGAACTCTATTTTACCCTCTCTTAGCTTGTTCCCTTTAATAGATCCTATTATTAATCTTTATTAACTAATCTATTAACTCTCTTAGAGTATCCGCATCTTCCATTAGGATAATTGCGTCCTAGACTTTAGCCTTAAGTCCCTGTTTATACTATACTATAAGCGCCCTATTATTCCACTTAACCTATATAGCTAGTATTTAAAACTGTGTTGTATACTTAATTACTAAAGTACGTTGTACTAAGTTCTGAAGCTTTCGTTCTACTATAGTTATAGCCTCTAGGTCTCCAAATATCTATATTAGTTATTCTGTAAACCTATTCTAACTAGTAAATATATACTGCACGTCCTGGTTAGTAGTTATTATACTATTAGCCTATATTTCTGTAAGATACGGTTTAAACCACTTAAGTACCCTCCCTGTTAGGAACAATCCTGCATAGGCTATTTAATCTAACAATGTTACTAACTTTGCTCCTTCCTATACTACCTTAAAGTGCATTTATGTAAGAAACCCCTTAAGCTTTAACTTCTCCCCTAAGAACCATTTAATTAAAGGTAGTTTAATTTTCGCTGCTCTAATTCCATTAATGCGTTCTTTAAGTATCCTATTATTATCTTGTAAGTAATTAACCATTTCCTATAACTAACCTCGCGTAACTACTTAAGAATCCCTATTATCTATACTGGTATCACCTGGCCCTGAGGTTGTGGCTGCCGTTAACGCCGTTGTAACTAGTGCTTTGGGTGGCATATTATTTAACCTTATTTAATACCGTAACCTTAGTAGTAAATGTGTAATGGAACCTTGTAGCAAAAACTACGGTGGGTCCTATTATTAGGCTGGGTATATAGGTAAGAATAAAATAACAATATAATAATAACTGGTGGAGTGGTTACCTAACAGATTAACTCTAACTATATTCTAAGATTTACTATAAGGAGAGAACTATCTATAGTAGGGACTGAGGTCCTTTAAATACACAACTATACTCCTAAGAAATCCTCTCTTGTATGTAAGGTATGTGTTATACGTGTTATACACAGGCGTACACCGCGTATACTTCGTACACTGCGTATAATATTATATAACTTGCTTACCATTCCTTATTACATGGTTCCACTGGATCCATCCTAGACCGTGCCTGTATTAACCAACTAGCTTCCTGCGACTCTTCCCTAAGTAGTTGTAATATCGTACTTAAAGCGTCCGTAACACTAATCCGCAGCTTAATACGGACGTTTTACAGCGTCTTACTGATATGCTATATAAGATTAGTAATCCTTTTATTACCTTATACTAAACCGCTATAGAATGGCTTTAGGCGTAGGCGTAGGTGTAAGCTATGTCTACTCTGTTACGGATTATTCTAAACCCGTAAATATAGCTAATTATTAAGGCGGGCGCTAATTAGCGTCGTAAAAATCTACCTATAGCTACTAAGGTTGCTATTGTTATTCCTAATAAGTATAAAAGCGCCGGCTTCCGTAATATTATTTTTGCTGACTATGGCCGGCCTAGGGAGCCCCTATAGTACTACCGTATTAACTTAAACCACGCCGCCTATATACCGCTATACTACATATTGCTCTTTCCTTACGGCAACCCTAGCTAGCACTGGGGTATGCAGCTCTATAGCAAGTCCTATACCCGCTAGTATAACCGCCTTCCCTAGCAAGCTTACTTTCGGTTCTACCTTTACGTCCGTAATAGCTTCGAATTAGTGCCGTTCGCCTTCCGGCGCCTATTTTAGCAGTATATTGTTAACGCCTAGGCCCTATATAACTAGAATAAGCTTAACTGGATCCGTTCCTACTAGTCTAATATCTATACGGACCTATATAACGGCATCGCGGATGCTATCTTTTGCGGAGATTTTAACTCTAATTTTATTAGCCGCCGCTTTATTCTTCCTTTAAGTTACCTTAGCAGCGCCTACTTTATTAGCCAGTACTACTAAGATTCTATAGCTATAGTCCGCCGTTATAGCTATCTAAGCCTATTTATTACTTTTACGGCTAATCTATAGTGGGATAAAATTACCTATAAGCTTTTACCTTACTAAACTGCTATTAACTGCCCTAATTTAGTTGCCCGTGTTTTCCATATAAAGGTTATCCACCTTCTATACGACCTTAAGAAAAACTAGATTTTTGGTAGATTCCTTAGCAACGTTTAGACTATTAAATATTAAAAATAGTGCCTACTGTATCTCCACCTTTTTCTCTTTTTATATCCAGAGGACTGTAATGCGTTAATAGATTCTGTAGTTATTAACTGTTATATATCCGCAGAGCTCCTACGGCCTTAGGATAACCCTACCGGACGGCTTACCGATATTGTGCGGACTATAATAGTTTATAGGCCCTGCGGTACTGATAACCCAAATGCCCCCTATATAGTCGCCGGTGGTCTGGGCCGTCCGCTAACCTACTTAAAGCAATTTTTAAAGCCGTTCTGCCCTATAACGGCTGTGTATAACGATGGTTACCCTTAGTATTGCCGCCGTGATAATTTACGGTCATGGCCTGTCCGTATACTAGGCGGTAACGGTGCTACTATAAACCTTAATAACCGCTAGGTTATACCGTACAATCCCTATCTTAGCGTAAAGTATAGGGCCTATATTAACGTCGAGGTCTGCGCCTCTGTGTAGGCCGTAAAGTATATTTATAAGTATATTTATAAGGGGACCGACCGAACAACCGTATAGCTCTTGGACGATAACAACAAAATTAGTAATTACCTTTATAGTAGATATATTGGCCCTATAGAGGCCGTTTGGCGGCTATTTAAGTTTCTAGTTTATAAGGAATACCCCCCTATAATATAGCTTACTATACACCTTCCTAGCTAGCAGCCCGTTTATTTTTAGCTAGATAAGTCTATAAAGGACCTATAATAGCGCCTTAAAATAGCCCATTTAACTTTAACCGCTTAGTTTTGGTACAACTCTAAAAATATAGATGGTTATGCTACGCTTTACTAGGACCTCCCTTATAGATATACCTTTGTGGTAAAAATATGCTAGTGGTAGTGCCGCGTCTGCCTAAAGGATACTATTATCGGCTATATGTATTACTGCAGCCCCGTTACTGGCGAACGGTATTATTTATAGCTGCTACTTACTGTCGTTTCTAGCGCTACCTCTTTTAAGCACCTCTATACTGTTGCTAGCACTATTTACCCGACCTTTTAAGCCGCTTGCGTAGCTTTAGGGCTCCTTAATAATAACTAAGAGTGGGTTAACTGCCTATAGGAAGTATCCGTATTTGCTACTAGCGCCTAGCTGTGGTCTTTTTTTATAACTTCTTTAGTTTATAGCCCTGTAAGCAACCCTTCTGCCCTTTGGGCGAAATTTAAGCCATCTCTCTGCAATAATCTTTTTTGCGTTTTAGAGCGTCGGCCTAATCTTCTAGATAGTGTTGATGATGTATATCTAAATTATGGCCTATATCTTATTTAGCGGGTGCTTGCGGACTATAGTAAAACTCTTATAGATTACTTTCTACCTCTACTATAGCACCGCTGGGACCTTATAGATGGTAACCTACTTATTGCTATAGAGCTTAATTATAGCACTACTAAGGAAGGCCGCCTTTTTACGGAGCTGTGTTTTTAGCTAAATTCTAACTAGGCCACCTGCTTTGCTGTAGTTACTACCACTATAGATATAGACCCGCAGACCGCCTATTTTTTTCTATAGGGCCCTATAGGCACTGGTAAAACCTTTCTTTATCGCTGTATCTGCTACTACTACTACTCCCGTGGCCGTATTGTTCTTTACGTCGCCTCTTCCGGTATAGCTACCCTTTTACTGCCTAGCGGCCAAACTGCCCACTCCTGTTTTTGCATTTCTATTAATCTATATAAGGAATCCATATGCAACGTGCCTAAAGACTCTTAGCTAGCGTAGTTACTGTGCTCTACTGCCCTTATAATTTAGGACGAAGTACTAATATAGCACTATTACTGCTTTGAAGCCGTATACCATATACTTGCGGACGTCCGTTCTAATACCTAGGCTCCTTTTAGCGGCGTTCCCATTATTTTAGGTGGTGATTTTACTTAGATCCTCCCTGTTATAAAATAGGGGACCTGTGCTGATATTATTGCGGCCTGCTTATAGTAGTCCTTCTTATAGCCTTCCCTCTATATTCTATTACTACGCCAGAATATACGCGTTTTAGACGGCGAGCTAAATTAGCGCTTTACTACCTGGGTCTGTAGTCTTTCTTATAACCCTACTCTTATTAGCTGTATCTAGTTGCCTACTAGTATCGCCTAGTTTACCAGTCTATAGCCTTTTATTAACTTTATTTACCCTCCCGCTCTTTTATAGTAGGCGTATACTAATCTCCATATGTTTTACGGCCGTGCTATCTTAACTATTTGTAACAATACCGTTGCTGCTATTAATGATACTATTCTCCACTCTCTTAATAGCTCTAAGTCCGTTTTCCACTCTATGGATACTATAAAATAGGATAATCTAAATACTAAAAATACTTCCCCCCTAGAGCTTTTATAGAGCTTTAACCCCGTATACCTTCCTCCTATATAGCTCTACCTTAAGGTTAGCGCTTTAATAATCCTTTTACGGAACCTATATTTTAAAGAGGGCCTCTATAACGGTACCCATATAGTTCTTACCTAAATAGGCCGCCGCTGTCTTAAAGCCCGTATTCTTGGTAGCACCTTTACTAACCAGCTATAGGTTATCCCACGGATTATGCTGTCTTCTATAGAAGGCAAGCTGCCGTTTATTATTAATCAACGGCAGTTTCCTATCTATTTATCTTTTATAATGACTGTAAATAAGTTATAGGGCCAGTCTTTTAACTTTATAGGCGTTGATTTACGGATACTAGTTTTTATACACGGTTAGCTCTATGTTGCACTATCTTGGGTTACTACTATAAATAGTATTTTAGTACTGCTTCCCCTAAATTAAACAGAAACGGACAATATTATATATCTAGAAGTTTTGCTTTTGTAATAAGGTATGTTATTTTATTAAATAACTACTTCTATAACTGCCCTATAGGCCTAGTAAAACCTCTATAAATGCCCTATAGGGTCTAGTAAATACCCCCTTTTCCCTTCCTTCTCCCCCCCTTTTTTACCCCCCTCTCCCCTACTCCTTATCCTTACCCCCCTTCTACTGCTTAACTATATCCGCTAAATGGCGGAGTAGCCCCATAACCCACCGGCGCTATACGGGGTGGGGACGGGCGCGGGTAGGTGGGGTCTCCTCTTTATCGTTGTTATTATTATTGTTGTCATCGTTATCATCATTATTGTTGTTATTGTTGGCGGCAGTAGCAGTGGCAGCGGGAGGGACTAAGGCGCGGGAGGAGCCGCGGCCGCAGCAGACTGGTAGGGTGGCAGTGGTGGCTGCGGTAGGGGCAGACGCTATTATCTATATTAGTTATACTTTTTACCGTTTACATTACTAACTTACAGGCCCAGAAGGAGCAGCGCGCCCCTTTACTGCTATAATAGCAGTTAGCACAGCTGCCGCGTAGCTAGCCCGCGACTAACATATACTCTGTAAATAGGCCACCGCCCTACGTGTATAACGTATAAGCCTGCGGGGCTACCGTACCCCGGCTTTACGCTAGGGCTGCCTCCGCATTTAGGGCCCTGGCCTTAAGGCGGACCCCCTAGTAGACCCTAGGAGCTCCACCTAGGCCAGGAACCCACCACAGAGACACACCCCAGACGTGTGGTAGGGGATATAGCGCCCGCATTGTGGCCGTGTTAGCGGCGGCGGCTTCAGCGGCGGCAGCAAGCGCGGCAGGCGAGGGATTCTGCGGCGGGAGGGCAGTAGGCTATAGGAGGGCGGCGGGCTAATTAATGGCCGTAAAGCTGGCCGGGGGGGGAGCAGCGGCAGTGGCGGCAGCGGCAGCGGCAGCGGCAGTAGTGGGAGCGGGGAGGGGCCTGGCAGCAGCAGCAGCCGCAGCAGCTATTCACATATCAGTATCTTCTCAAATTCTCAAATTCTTTTATAGTACTAACGCTCGCCAGCACGCTCATCTGCTAGGACTGAAGTCCCGCGCGCAGGCACCCCAGCCCAAGACGGCGGCGGCATGGACGGCAGCACGGACGAGAAGCGGCGGCTAGGCGCGGACATGGCGGCGGCGGCAGCGGTAGTGGTAGTGTAACCGACTACCCATACACCGCCAGAATGCCAATCTGACTCGCCTGCATATTGACTCGCTCACCGACTCGGTCACTGACTCGGTCAAATAACTCAATCAATTACCCCTTATTGTCTACACCTTTTATGTATATATACCACCTGATTTCCATAGATTTAGAATCAAGTTGCTCATTCAATTTACCCACACTGCACTGTTACAGGTAATAGTGGTGGTGGTAGTGGTAGTGGTAGTAGCGGCGGTGGCAGCAGCAGCAGGAGCAGGAGCAGAAGATGTAGCAGCAGCAGCAGCAGTAGTAGTGATAGTAGTGGTGGTAGTGCTATTGCTTAAAGAAGAAGACGACAACGACGACGATGTAAATAGCTATATCAATATACATCACGTGATCAATTATATAAATCTATACGCGATTATTACGTGAAGGCCACCTGAGTCAAAACAGCGAAAGGCCACCTGAGTCGAGCCGCGACACGCCCCTCGCGTAGCGAGGGGTAGATTGAGTTCCCTCCTAGTAAAGTATATACCTTCACTAGCTTTTAGTGCCACCCGCCAGCGATCCGTGGCGGACAGACTTCCCAAGCCTCCAGGTAGGAACTGGGCCCAATCTTTCCAGAGACGGAATCCAGCACTCAAAGCGAGAAGAGTAAAGGCGCTGGACTGGAACCGTTATAAGAAAAACATCTACAATAAGACTACGCACTAGTTCTAGGTGATGGAAGAGCAATTACGAGACCCGACCATTCTATTGGAGAATGTCTATAACATGGACGAGACTGGCGTCATATTAAGCATACTTGGCTGTATTAAAGTTCTTGTAGGTAAGGACGACATGCGAGACCATAGAGGCGTGCGTGTTAAGCGAACAACGGTAACTGCCATCGAAGAACGAGCTAACTAGAAACCACGGATACTAATATACGACGGCTTTGGGACGCACGAGACCCTCGAAGCCTTGGAGTTTTATTTTGAAAATAACATCATCCTGTGCCGACTCCCCTCTCACACCTCCCACAAGCTCCAGCCCTGTAATATTACAGTATTTGGCCCACTAAAGTCAGCCTATCGCGACTAGGTTAAACGTCTGGAGCGAGGAGGCATAAATATAATCAGCAAGCAGCATTTCACCTCTCTATCCCTTAGCACGTTGATTCGGGTCCGTAGGTTATCGATAAGAGCTAACCAATAGAATCAATAAGATCAAGGCTCAGTGACTGGTGTTCGCGCACGGGCCACTTCGTCTACGGACCCTAACGTGCTAAGGGATACAGCCCTATAAGAGAAAGGGCGTTCACCAAAAAGAACATTCTCGCAGGATGGGCGAAAAGCGGATTGTTTCCGTTCAACCCAGATAGAGTGCTTAAAGATATGCCGAAACCAGTCGCCGCACTAACCATTCCCAAAGCCTATGAGGTGGATATGGGTCCATGTTCGCAAGGCGAAGTAGTACAGACACCAGTGACGCCAGTGACAGTAGAGGCTCTTACGTCTCTGCAAAATCTGATTAAACAGGATACTCATACGCTTGATGAATCAAGCAAACAGTGCCTACAGAGGCACCTACAGAAGCTCTCCAACGCCGCCCAAATATCCTTTGCCGAACGTGCCCTCCAGCAGGACCAGATGCGATTCCTGTCTAAAGTGAACAACGAAGCTAAGGTTCGCCGATCGACGAAGTCAGTGGTACTAGGGAAGGCAAAGGTAATGAGCTATGAGGATCTCGTAGGGGCACGAGCGAAGCGAGCTGCGAAAGACGCAGTCAAAGAGAAGGGAAAAGGAAAACGTGGTCGGAAGCGCAAGAGCCCGGTACCAGAGGCAGATTTACCAGAGCCAAAGGCTAAAGGAAAACGTGGTCGGAAGCGCAAGAATCCTGCGCCCGAGGCAGATGCGCTACAGGCAGATGCGCCAGAGCCAAAGGCCAAAGTGGCTCGGATGAGAGAAGCGCCAGAACCAGCGAGCGCTCCAGTAGCGAGAATGTACTGAGAACAGAGAATTATTTCTCTTTTCTTGACTTCGGATTGGTTAAAGAGAAGGGGAAAGGAAAACGTGGTCGGAAGCGCAAGAATCCTGTGCCAGAGGCGGACGCGCTAGAGGCAGATGCGCTAGAGCCAAAGGCCAAAATGGCCCGGATGAGAGAAGCGCAGGTGAGCGGTTGCCCTAGTAGCGCGAATGTATTAAGATTATCGCCACCCTCCTCGTAGAAACATTGACGACGGTGTCATAGCCATAATTCTGAGAATTATCGGCGGTGGGAAGTAGCGATTCGTAATGCAAAAGGCTTGTCAGTACCAATCAGGCGTGGTGTAGCTTAATAGAGTACTCAATTCAATGACGAAACAATGAACACCCAAGGAATAGCTTTAGAGCCGATCAAATATGCTAAGTTAGTTATTCATTCATGCCCAGAGTTCCTTTCCACCTAGTATCCACCAGCACATTGCCCTTCCTATAACCACACTGTGCCTACCTACCGAGGACGCAAGTCCTTGATGTCTACATTCTTGACAACTCCAACAACAACAAAACCCCTATTATCAGCACCTACATCCGAAATATCTTGATTTATGCCCAACTCTTCTCCAGACGTGTTGATGAATCCCGCCAGAGCTACACCATCATTTATTACCTTAATGCCCTTAATCTTCTACCCGGTACACTCATACACTATTCGCGAGAGGGTTTCCTCGCACATATTGCGCAATGCAGTGCTAGCAGCTTGCTGCCTTTTAAGCTCCTGGAAAAGCTCTTATTTGCTCTGCTCCGACTCCTCATCTAGCTCGGTGCTCCCACCCGCTATAAGTTGTTGCAGACTGCTCAATCTCCACCATCTCTCTGCCTGCCCTGGTGAGCTCTACTCAAGGTCGGCCTCATTTGCTTTAAGTATGCTGTCTTTCTACTCTTTCGCCAGTTCCTTCCGGCTGACTGCTAATCTATCCAATTAATCAACCACTAGCAGAATAAGGTGGTTTTGTGGTGAAATAAACAGGGTCGCCGTAGTCAGTGCAACGTTGAGGGTGTTTTTACAGTCACTGAGCTGCCCTTTAAATGTCTTAATCCTGTCCGGCCCAAACAATCCAATCTTCCATCGAGATATCCAGAATATCTTATCCTCTTTAGAATGCTTCATCTAGCGCTCGACTTGCAACTGAAATGCTTTGCATGCTCTGTCACAGTTCTCGACAGGGCCCGATTTGGTTGCTCCAAATGATTTGCAAGGAACCGTCCTGTACTTTTGCATTCAGATCCTGCAACAAAGACTCAATTGCCCGAAGGTCGGCGCTGATATCTTTGATAGTGCCTGGGGCATCTTTGACATTATCGATGGTCTTAACGAGGAACTGAGCGCTCTGAAGAGCTGCCGTGGTGATGCCTACCACAGAAGCGGTGATACTGAGAGGGTCCATCACCACAGAGAGAGCGATTCAAACACAATGATACAACAGTGTTTTGACTGCAGCGTGGAGAAGACGTCTTGGAAGGGATGTAATGGAGGTTGAGGGAATCTTCAGCTGAAGAGCGGCCGAGGTGACGGTGCGGGGTCGGGACAAATCATCGCGAAGATGCCTAACGCCGGCGTTCCCGTAAGCCTTGCAAAACATTGTCGTGAGCGCAACACCATCGCGAACCAAGGTGAGGATAACAGTCTGTTGCTCAACATCCTACGCTTTTGAGGCTATCGCATCGGGGACCGCGGCGCTAGCGGCCTGATGGCTAACCAGCCCTTAGCTCGCCAAGAAGACCCGCCGTGGCCGCCCCAGCCCATACCGGGCAACAATCAATCCATTAGCGGCTTGTCCGCGAGCAATAATTCCAACCTTTTAGCGGGCCAATTCCGGGATGTGTACTTTGGCGAAAGCAAAAGTAAGTTGCGTTCTACTATCTCTTGTACCGAAGCGGTAGGAAGCTGATAAGGCACCTTAGACTTGAACGACGTGCTCAACTCCTTACCTACCGCTGCAGACGCACCGTTCAACGCATACCATCGACAACACAACCTGACCTGCCTTCCCGATACCCGTGTCGACTTTCTCCAAGACATATACAGCTGGGCTGATGGACAAAACGAGCGGTGCATCTTGTGGCTAAACGGCTTGGCCGGCACGGGAAAGTCGACGATTGCGCGCACTGTCGCCCGCAAATACTTTGACCAAAAACGCCTCGGAGCCAGCTTCTTCTTCTCGCGCGGCGGCGGAGATGTAGGCCATGCAGGCAAGTTCGTCACGAGCATTGCGTGGCAGCTAGCGGACAACATACCCTCTCTCCACCAGAACATTTGCGATGCCATCAAAGAGCGCCGCCACATTGCGAGCCAGTCTCTCCGTGACCAGTGGCAGCAGCTTGTCCTGCGTCCGCTGTCGAAGCTGAGCGAGAATGGTGGTACGTCCTCATACGTCCTTGTCGTTGATGCACTTGACGAGTGCGACAATGATGACAACATCCGGATCATTATACACCTCCTAGCTGAGGCTCGGTCGCTAAAGATGGTTCGACTACGAGTCTTCCTAACGAGCCGACCCGAGATTCCGATCCGATATGGATTCGGCCAGATGCTTGACGCAGAACACATGGACTTTATCCTTCATAATATATCACCATCGATCATCGATCACGACATCTCTGTCTTCTTCAAATACAATCTCAAGCTCATTGGAGAGGAAAACTCTTTGGATGCCTGCTGGCCGGATGAAGAAGTTATCAAAAGCCTGGTCCTAAAAGCAGGTGGTCTCTTCATTTGGGCTGCAACCGCCTGTCGATTTATTCGTGAAGGGTCCTTCGCCAATGAGAGACTGCAGACAATTCTTAGGGGGGCCACTTCTAGCCTGAACGATCATGTCCACGAGATTTGCACCACTTCGTTCCAAGAGATTATCCGCAGTCTGGTCTGGACTACAGGTTTCCTTTTTACCTGGGCTGTAATCGCCTGCGGCTTCACTCGCGAAGGGCTGCGCATGCAAGAATGGCTTCACACACTCTTCGAAGGCGACAATGTCACACCAGAACAACATCTCGACAAGATATACATCACCGTTCTTCACAACTCGATCCAGGCCAACTACACCGCAAGAGAGAGAAGAGTGTTTTCTCGCGAGTTGAAGAACACTCTTGGAAGTATTGCTATTCTATTATCTCCCCTTTCAGTTACATCATTGAGCACGCTACTCAATCGTACAGAGATAAGCTCGACTTTGAGAAAGCTTCATGCTGTGCTGGATATTCCAAAAGACCAAACCCAGCCACTTCGACTGCATCATCCATCATTTCGGGACTTTCTCCTCAACAAGGACAGATGCAAAGATCCGAATTTCTGGGTGGACGAGAAGCAAGCCCATCAAGTATTGGCCGACAGCTGTATCCAGCTTATGTCGACATCTCTCAAGCAAGACGTCTGTGGCGTGAATGCTCCTAACATGCTCGCAGCCGATGCCGAGAGAGATTGGATTGAGCGAGGTCTTCCTCCCGAAGTTCAGTACGCCTGTCGATACTGGATCGATCATGTTCAGAAGGGCGGCACTCAGCTTTGTGACAATGGCCAAGTGCACTGCTTCTTGCAGGGGCATTTCCTTCACTGGCTCGAGGCTCTTGGGTGGATGGGGAAGATCTCCGATAGTGTACATGCTATCGCGGCTTTGGAGTCGCTTGTTTCAGTTAGTATATCTCCAGCTTAGGGAATGTTCTCGCTAACAGTTCGGACAGTCTAGTGACTTTCCGGGTCTCTGGAGCTTCCTCCGCGACGCGAAGCGGTTCGTCCTGTACAACCGGCCAGGGATCGAACAGGCTCCGCTCCAGACGTATAGCAGTGCACTTATATTCGCACCGACATCGAGTATAATAAGAGAGAATTTCAAGGCCTGCATACCTAGATGGATGCAAGTGCTGCCAAAAGTTGAGGAGAAATGGAATGCGGTACTACAGACGCTCGAGGGCCATTCGAACTGGGTCTATTCCGTGGCCTTCTCGCCGGACGGCAGGACGCTGGCGTCGGCATCGCGCGACGGCACCGTCAAGCTGTGGGACGCCGGGTCGGGCGCGCTGCAGCAGACGCTCAATACCGGCAATAGCGTCAACTCACTCTCCTTCTCGGATGACGGTACTTCTCTCCAGACTGATAGAGGATCCTTACCCATTTCTCTACCCCTTCTTGATGGTAGGGCTGCTCGCCGGCCACAGCCTCCGCCTTCTATCTTTCTCAAAGGCCAGTGGGTAAGGTGCCGAACCTCGCCCGTCCTTTGGCTTCCTCCCGAGCATCGACCAGACTGCATCGCTGTTTGTGGGGGAACCGTTGCTTTCGGGTTCGCGTCTGGAAGAGTTGCGACCATGGAATTTGCTTTATCCCTTGCATAGATGAGGTAGTATATTTTATGGCCCGTGCGCGACATTAAGAACACAACACTCTCGCATAGAAATGACGTACGGGTGTCGAAACTGTGGAATACCACTATGCAATATGGCCCGTATTTGCAGGGGCACGTCGGTCGACTCAACGCCCTTGAGTGAGGCCCTATATATAATCTACAACAAAAATACAATATACTCGTGGCTTTATTCAAAATCTCATTAATTTGGCGGAACAACTTACCGCCCGTGCATGCAGCTTCTTGATTGGTGCGCACGGAGCGCATTTTATAGAGCGTATCTATCCATGCAAGGGATAACACTTCCTTCGGTGTTCTTCAACCTCCGCCCCACCCGGCTCCTTTAGGGGACGATGTGTTTATATACTGCATGAATAGCACGAGTGGCGACAGGCGATGAATATTGTTTGATTAGAAATGCAAAGGCTTCGAAATCAACAGGCGTTGTGAAAGGCGATACATGTACCGTTGCAAGTGACCAGCTGTGGCGTACTACAGTATATAGGGTTGCTGAAGATGAGAGTACGATATGATGCAATGTAATCAGGATACTACTAAGGAAGGGTTTGGATAGTGCACCGTGTTCTAGAAAGTTCGACAGGCACTAAGCGAATGATTGATGAGTACCAGAGGCAATCGCTGAACAGGTGCATTAGGATATTAAGTGGAGGACTTTGCGAGTTACTTAACTTTCCGGTGGTGTTGATTTAGAGGAAGATGAGCAGTAGATTTTTTACACCAGTGTGGCTCTGCCTAAGAGTTTAGGGTAGAATACAGATTTTACTAGTAATTTATATAAGAGTTCTGTAATGAGGCGACGTCTAACTCCCAGATCTAACGACTCGCTGACTCTTCCATTAATCCTTCCTTATATATACCCGCTATGGCCGAAGTGGGCTCTGGCGTTATCACTCCTTCTACCTACAGTATCTACGCACCACTGTAGGAAGTCTTTAAACTCATTGCCCCAGAGCTCTGGCTCACTCCTCCATAAGCCAAAATATCGTCGAATATACTCCTTCAGCTCACCAAAGAACTCCTCAGTCGGATTTAGATCAGGCGAATATGCAGGTAGATAGACAAGCACTACACCGCGCTCGGCAAAAAGAGACTTAATCCGTCCTGAATGATGGAAGCTTACATTATCCATAACGACTACCGACCTCGGAGCTGGATAAGGATTACAGCAAGGCAAGAGGTAGTGTTCAATCCAGTAGTCATATCCTTCCGCGTTTGTTGAGCCGCTATATATTGACGATACTAGTACACCGTCGACAGTATACGCAGGTAGAATATTAAGCCGCTGCTCGCCGGGGTTATATGGAGAATGCAAGATTGGCGTCGTGCCTACTGGCGCCCAAGCCGACTTTCGTATACCCGTCTTCGAATCAGCACCAGATTCGTCTACAAAGACAAGTTGCTCGACAGTGAACTGTGAGATATTGGCCCAGTATCGATTGCGGTCCTCCTGACTCCGCTCTAAAGCGACGCGACGAGCCTTGTATATAGGTGAGTTATTTCCTCATCCATATATTCAGAATATAGCTTACCAGCTTCCTGCTCCAGCCAGCGACTCTCAACTCTGTAGCAATCGTCCGCGGGCTTACTACGACCCCAAAACTGTCGTATATATACCAAGCCATCTCATCCAGATATAGATTTGGTGCCTCATCAAGTCGGCAGAGTAACGCAACAATCATCTGAGGGCTCAGCATCCTCCTTGGGCCAAAGTGTACACGACCGAGCCTCGTCCTTCTGTACCTCTCTAGTTTCCGTCGAATTCGTTGAACAGCTTTGCAAGAGCACCTGGCTTGAATACTGCACTGTCGATTAGTGGCGCCGGCGTCGATGAGGATTTCCAGGAAGACGCGTTGCCATTCGCCCATGGGCGCCATATTCGATGGAGGCGACGACGAGAGTTACACCAAGATCTAGAGCAAATATCACAATATTGGTAAGGAAGAGAAGTTGCGAACAGGTAGCTTCAAATGCAAGGAGGTCACTCCCTCCTCCTGGCGGCCACTACATCCAATTCTGCTAGCTCTACATACTAATTTAGGCGAGGCTTAAGCGAAATTAGATGCCACCGCTGCTGCGCGCACGGGGGGACACCGAACCTCCCGGACCCTGTATCCGCGCCACAAACTCAACCTACAATGTAGCCCAGCGCCCGCCCCACAACCACGCGTCGCACAAAAAATAATATTATAGTCACGAGACCAGCGCCGACACACACCCGCGCACCCGCAGACCGAAAACAGCACTCGCGGAGCTCGAGCCTCGAACCCGCACCCCCCATCCCCCCGGTCTCCGCACCTTCAACCCCCTGTGCCGATCGCGGAGCCGCACGGTGTGCCAAGAATTATGCCAAGAGCAGGGTTTCCTGATGCTACGATCGCGGCATTCGCGTTGTGAGGCCAAGTGACCGGGTCACGGACTGTGAGCATGATTCGTGTGGGATTGCGCGACGGAGCTTGGGGGGTTCTGCTGAAAAAAAAGGGACGGTGATGGCGGTTCTGTGTAGAGGCAGAGAGGGTGTGGATGAGGCAGGGCAGGGTAGATTGCTGGATCGGGGAGGGCTGGAGGAGGCGTTGGTGTTGATGTTGGTGTTGGTGTTGGTGCAGATGCACGGCAGCTATCAAATAGCGCGTTTAGAGTTCGAAAGCGCGATTTGAGAAAATCCCATTCCCAAGCGCCTGGGGCGCGCGCGACGCCTTCCCGAGCCACACATGTCGCCACGGAGGGTCCAGCGGAGCTTTGACTGGGCGCGCGTGCTGAGCGGAGGGAACTCCAATGCTGCCCTCACAGATCCCCTTGTGTGCCGAGCTGCAGCAGCGGTCTCGGCCTCTTGGAGCCCCGATAACTCTAATTCTGCTCGAGAGACGTGTACTTGTATTGCCTGTTACCGGCCCAACGCCCAATTGCCCCAGCGTGGGGTGGCCGACCCCGAGGGGAGGGCGCACGATGGCCTCATTCCACGGGGCCCTCGACTCAGGCAAGTCGAGGCGGGGGGAAAGAGAGAGAGCGAGCGACGCTATTGAGACAATAAAATTATGATGACCGTACAGCACATGTGCCTGGCGAGCGTAGGCGGATAAAGAAAGGTACCCTGGCCTTGGCAGGCAGATTCGTGGCCTGGACTACTGGCCAGCGAAGCCGGCGTGCTCCCACGTGCGGAAGAGCGGCGTTGGAGCGGCGCGGAAGCATAACGCTGTGGTAGGATGGGTTGCTGGGGGATGAGTGGAAGAAGGGGCGGTGAAGGGGGACCTCGCCGTGGGCTCTTCCGTTGTGCGAAGGGTTTGAGACGCCGCGCCTCCAACGGGTGATTACGAGTAGTATGATCCACAAGGTCTCAGAGCAAGAAAAGGGGGGATATGGGGATGGGTAGAGAGAGAGAGAGTTGGGTGTTTTTTGGTACTGTGTAAGTGGAATTGGGATTTAAGTTTGGAAGTCATCATCATGGTTGTGTATAGTGGAGGGTTAGAATAAAGATATTTTGGTGCGGGAATAAAATGCTTCGCAGCATGATGCGTGCAGGTCGCTTGCATGAGCGGGTACCGAGCACTCTCAGGCACATCTGGGATATTTGTGGATATTTTTGCTTGTCCACCTGCTGGTTCTGCAAATCTGCACATAACGGCGTCCTGGGACTGTCGGCAAGTGGGCGCCCTTAAGCTTTCCAGAAGTAGCTGAGACGCTCTAGAAGAGCCTGATGTGGTAATCCTGCCACCATCCTGACCAGAGCAACATCAAATCTCCCAGCGGCGGCGGGGCGGTGACACTCTCGTCGCTGGCGCTATCAACGCCAATCGTTCTTGTACAGGGGAACTGCATATGCTCTGCATGCAGCATATCTTGGATTTTCATGGTAACGCTGATAGGGGAACGCAGTCAGCCAGTAGGGGGTTTATTGAATGATGATAGTGGATAGAGTAGATGAGCCACTGTGAGACTTGACATAGTGTGATTGTGTTGAGGTTGGGTTCCTGAGTGGGATTGTTCCTTGTCAGATGACGCACAGCTGCTTTTTCGCCTGCTTCCTCAGCCGCCGCCCTTGCGCAAATAAGCTAATATTTGCGAGAGTGGAAGAAGCGGAAGAGAAAAACTTCTTGTCCGAGGGAATTATTGTGAAAGTCCAGGAGACGGGCCACGACAAATTGATTCCAGGGCACAGCTCTAGCAGTCACCTACTGCAAGGTTGGATCGCCAGAGAGTGCCCAGCGGTGGCTGCAGGTCGCGGGTGCTCTAGCAGCATAGACGCATGCATTGGCTGGGATCTGCTACAGGGCCAGCCAAGCACGGCCATCAAAACTGGCAGACTCGTAAACCGTTTATAATTCGGGAAGGAAAAATGCATGGAAAGGATCCATAACACCCTTTTTTTTTTGATAATATGAACCGTCTGCCCCGGACAATCCGCTGAGCCACCAAAACTAACCGCCTGACTATTCTTGGATTGAACTGGCTCCATTTTTCCCGTACTCCAGTTTTCCTTAAATACTTGTATGCTGTCGCTCCTCCGTTTTTTCGTTGACTATATCCATATCTACACCTTCCTTTGTACCGTGAATTTTCATATGTCCTGACCGAATATACCCTTTTCTTAAACTCTATCAATACCTTGCCGTGGGCTATACCTGTTTCATTCAAAGTTCTACGAAGAGTCAGACGTCAGACCGCAGACTTAAATCGCCTCCTGATCACGCTTTACAAAAAATTTCGCAGCTTCTCCATTACACTTTCACCATTCTCGCTTCCAGTGCGCACTGGGAATATAAGAATACCCTCTACCTTCCTCCCAAATTCTTTCCTCGCATTTCAACACCCTCGACGCTCGTCAAATCACACAGCATATCTTTTCAATACCACACATCTCCTAACAACTTACATACCGAATCGACGATGCTTTCTCGATTCTTCCCTCGCGTTATTGCGAAGCGCGTCGTCAACCCAGCTGCCGTTACTGCAATCCGTCCGTTCTCCAAGGTTGGCGGTCGCAATAACGCAGAGGTTTTCAGCGCTGAGACTGTTCCCGTCATCACCTATGCTGATGGCGCTCGGGCTGAACATATGTTTCCTCCGCAGGAGCCTGCTGTCGTCAAGCCTCCAGGAGTCGATGTTCAGAAGCACGCTGTCGCTCTCGACCCGTCAATCCTCAGCCGGCTCACACCAACCATGAAGAAATTCACCCTGACGGACAAGGTTGCCGTTATCACCGGGTCCGTTCAAATCCAATATTTTCTTCCATTATTTCAATTCATCTAACGTACGTTCAGTGGCGGTCGCGGATTGGGCTACAACATGGCCCAGGGCTTAGCGGAAGTCGGCGTCAAGGGCATTGCCATCATGGATGTCGGAGCGGATTACGGTGCACAGGCTGCCGAACAGCTTACGCGGGAGACTGGCGTCGATGTCCGTTTCTACCAGGTCGATGTTCGTGACGGAGCTGCCATCTCAGGCGCCGTTGAGGACGTCGTCGCACACTACGGCCACATTGATGTCCTGATCAACTCTGCCGGTATTGCCGAGTAAGTCCGCTGCAACCACACTGTCAGTTTTCGGCACTAACATTTCTCAGCTCCAACATACCAGCTGAAAACTATCCCGTCGAGAAATTCCGAAGACTCATCGATATCAACGTTAACGGCTCCTTTCTCGTCGCGCAAGCCATTGGCCGTCAGATGATCCGGCAGCAAAGACCGGGATCCATCATTTTCATCGCATCCATGTCCGGCTCTATCGTCAACTATCCGCAGGAGCAATCTTGCTATAACGCCTCCAAAGCTGGCGTCATCCAATTGACCAAGTCTCTTGCTGCTGAATGGGCCAAATACAACATCCGCGTCAACGCCATCTCCCCCGGATACATGGACACTGCGCTCAACCGTGTTCCCACTCTCGATGCCCAGAAGAAGATCTGGGTCGATGCTACCCCCCAGAAGCGTCTCGGAGCCGTTGACGACCTCAACAACCTCGCCGTTTACCTTGCCTCAGACGCGAGCAGCTACATGACGGGCACAAACGCCATAATTGACGGCGGCTATACGCTTTACTAGTCGTTAGTGAGGAGCTGTTATAATTTTCTTCACTTTCTCTTCCTAAAGAAATAGTTTGGGTTAAGAGTTTTGATTCACGTCTACAGGAACAGAACTAAATGGGCATGGCGAGCGTTGGCGTTCGGAAATATCATTGGCGGCATTAGTTTCGATTTATCAAGTTTCGAATACGGGTAATACCATAGAGAATACCATAGAGGTTTCAGTGGCGGCATCGTCATCCTAATAATAAGGGGTTTTACAGACTTCCTGATCTGTGAACAGTGCGATGACCGACGGAGGAAGGTTCTTTGACTCAACTAATATGTAAATGCAATAGTCCTGGAATAAGGACTTGATTTCAATGGCGAGGGAAAGGCGTCGTCCTACAGCCCTAGATAGGCTTGTAGTATGGATTACAGCTTTAAGAATCCTCTGTTAATAATCTAGGATATCTCATACCTTACGGATCCGTTTGATTAGGTTCAAGCACTCAAACCTAGTGAAAAATGATTGTATACCTCGGGGGTAGTCCGATGCTTGCACTGGAGTGAAGTAGGTCTAAGTAGTGCACGTTGCATGTCGTTGTCTAGACCTCGACTTTGCCACCTTATATCTCAGCCCTACCGTAAACCAAGTCGCCAATAAAGACAGCGCAGGCTTGGCATAGCCGTCGTGATCGGGAACAGTCGCGAGCAACCTTCAGATTCCCAAACCGCACCATCCACATATCCACAAGTCCCCACGCCCTTAGACCTTCTCTAGCTCCCTCTAATAAGCTATAAATTACCTTTCGGATCCTAAGGAATACCATCTGGATCCTTCTATTGCCACCAAACCGCCCTCCTCCGCTTAATCCTCCCCTCCCTCTCTCACTCCATCCACCATGTCCGACGCCTACGAGCGCGAAAGGTACCTCTCCGCCGCCCGAACCCCAACCCCCCAACCGCACGACAGCTAACGCGATTGCAAACCCCCCTAGGCAGAACAACTCGCGGCTCGACGAACTAGCCTCCAAAGTCTCGGCGCTACGGGGCGTGACGATCGACATCTACGACAACGCGCGGGACCAGCACATCATCGACAATGCCGTACGTGCTCTCCTCCCCCTTCCACCCTCCACCCTCCACCCTCCACCCTCCACCCTTCCTCAAGCCCATACCTCCGCCCTTCTGCCCACTCGTCCCCCCCAACAACCGTCGCTGACCTGACATACGGCCTCTCCAGAACGAAACCTTCTCGACCTTCTCCGGCTCGCTGAAGGGCAGCGCGACGCGCCTGGGCCGCATGGCTCAGTCCGGGAACAAGGTCGCCATCCTGAAGCTCGCTGGCATCGTCGTCGTCGCCGCGCTGGTGCTCTACTGGATCTGGCATCTGGTGTTCTAGGTCCCCTCTCTTCCTCCTTGTCTGCGGAGTGGGAGCTTGGAGAGTCGGTGCTGGGTCTGGGTGGCGGGGGGTAGGGATTGGGGATAGGAGGGAGAGAGGGTGAGGAGAGGGAGGGGAGGGGAGGGGCACGGGGTGAGGGCGGAGATTGTATCATATTCCCCCCTGCAGTGGGGAGGAGAGTTGGGTTGTAGTTAGCGCATTGGCTCAGGCGTTTTCTTGAAGTTGCGCGCGGGTGCGAGACGGGTTTCTGGCGTTGGGGGAGCGGGGGTTGTATTATTAACTAGCCCTAGTCCATGAGAATCTTCGATTTTAACGTTGATGTTCTGCCAGAGTTGATGCTTTCCCAGAATCGATATTCTGCCAGAGCAACCTCTAAGCTAGACGACTGGCTCGAAGATGAGAGAAGATCTCAACCGTATTCTAGACCACTTAGAGGTTTCGGCTACACCGCAACCAATTCTGCTAGGCGATCTAGGCTTTATCATTTCACTTCTGCTATCGCAACCGGTTTCTCCTAACGCCGCCTATTCCCTCCAACCCTTCATCCCTTATCCCTCATGATATCGTTAAACCCCTTTAAACATGCGGACCCCAAAACCCTCCCTACTCCCAAACGTTCGAAAACAAATCATCTCCTCCCATCCCCCCTAAAGGCTTCGGTGCCGCCCCTGGCCCAGTTCCACGAGCATTGGCGTTCGTCGTAGTAGTTGGAGCCGCGCTGCTCCACCCACCAAAATCCTCATCAGCACTGATTCGCGGTGACGTCGTTTTCGCTACGGAGCCCCATCCAGGAGACTTCGGCGCGGCGGTGTGTGAAGGGGTGGTAGTAGTGTTGCTCGAGCCGCCCCACGCCTCGTTTGTCCCCCAGGCATCCAGATTTGACAAGCCCGGAAACTTAGATGCGGCTGCTGGTTGCGCCTTAGGCTGCTGCGGCGGTGGGGCGGGGGAAGAGAGGTTGAAGGCGGAGCTTAGGTTGGTTGAGGGGGGGGGGGCGGCTGGTTTGGGCGGTGCGGAGGGTGCGGGGGCTGGTGTCGGGAAACCGAATAGGTCACCCATGCCTGAGCTGGAGCTTGCGGCTGGTTTAGGGGGGGCGGTAGTCGTGGTGGGAGCGAAGGATGCGAAGTCGCCGAAGCCACTGGACGAGCTAAAAGTCCTTTGCTTCTGTGGAGAAGGTTTGTTGGCTGGTGGGGATTTGGGAGCGGTGTCGAAGAAGCTCCCTCCACCGCCAAAAGCTAAGGAAGATGGTGTGGAACGGTGACTTGAGTAGTTGGCGAGGTCGGAGAAAGCGGAGGGCTTAGGCTGCTGTTGAGCGGGTGGCGAACTGAAATTCAAGCTGCTAAAAGTGTCGTTCAACCCTCCTAGGCCGGACTGCTGTGATGGATTTTGAGAGCTTGAGGATTGGAGTCCTCCGAAGGAACCGGAGTGGCCATGCTGCACCATAGGTTGGGAAGGTGGCTTTGGGGTAGAAGCATAGAGTGAAAGTATTGATTGTTTCAAATCTGGCCTTGATGGCATTGACGACGTGGCTGGACCTGTGCTTGAAGACCTCTCTAGAGGGGCAGACTGCGAGCTGCCAAAGAAGTCTAATCCAAGTAACGAGTCGGCCGGCTTCGTCTGCCTGGGTGAAGCGGGTTTTGCTTTTGGTGGAGCAGGTCTAGTGATCGATGGTCCGGTAGTACTCGGTCGAGGAGGCGCTTCAGTAGGATCATCACCAAATAGATCAACATTCTGCTGCTGTCTGGCTGGTGGCTGGATGGTCTGGCTGGAAGTAGCAGCTGCACGTTGTGATACTGATCTTTCCAGCTTGGCTTTCTCTTGAACGACATTTAATGGCTTTTTATCCATTATCAGCATTTATACTCCGAAACGGAGCGTATTGTGGCCAACGTACCACATCATCGTCTCCCTCAACATCCAGTGTCGCCGGGTCCGGTATGCCACCATCCATCACCCACCGCTTTGACTCGTACTTTGTTCGTATGAAGTTTTCGATCTTCCTGTGGCGGAGTTAATCCACGACGTAGTACGGCGCTTTTTAGGAAGTCTTACGACTCGGAAGGTACATGGCCTGGTGCTAATTTCGCTTCCCAATATCTGTGTATATCAGTGACGATTCATGATTTCTTCACAAACATTGCACTGACTTGTTGGCCCTCTCATTGCCCCACCGTAGCATGCTCTGCAGTTGTTCATCCGTCCAAGAGTCCAAATCCACAGACTTGACTCGACTGATATGTGTTCCCATGCCTCGATGTATTCCAGAACATCTGTAGACTTGGTCAGCATCTGTAATGCGCAGCGTCCTCAATCTCTTTCTTGCAGATAAGCACACGTACCGGATGCAAATGAAGATACCTATATTCCAGCTGGCCCATCTTGGGTCTGTTTTTAAAGGTCGGTCAATGGAATTTATCCATGGGGGTACTAGGAAGAAGAGAAATGTCCTACGTTTGTTTCTTTTACAATCCGCACAGCTCTTGTTCGATTCTAATTTCACCAGGCTTTTTAGGGTTTGTTGGTTCTGCGCGGCGCGATCAGCGCCCGGATTTAGTCGCCTCGACATTTCCGTCGTTTTGCAGCAGGTACTTTAAGGAGTGATGGATTCTTCTGTTTGCGGGGTTTATGGAAGCCGAGGGGATACGTGTGGAGGGGAATTGTGGCTGTTCCAGGATGTAGGACAGTTGCGGACGACGTTCAGCAATAAGCGGACGTGGAGGCTTGGCGCCGTCAGAGTTGATGCCCTAAATTTTAGATGCTTCTGATAGGTCAAAGATTGACTGTCCTTAGGCGGCATTTTATTTAAAAAAAAAAATCACTATTTGTTACTCCCCCAAGCCGTGCTTGCATTATACACAATCACTGTACAGTGCCGAATTCGTGAATAGAGAGCTCAGGAAGCGAGAACCTTGGACTCCTTGAAGCAACGGTAATTTGAAGAATTGCGTAACGGCGCTGAGGCATCTTCATGATTAAGAGACTTTACAATCATTATGATGAAAAGTAAGGAGAGTTGCTTGGCCGTGTCTATGATACCCTTAGTGACTGATCTTTCCCGTGTGGTGCTGGCAATGATTAAGTTTGCTCCAAAGTGTGGGAGAATCGACTGTCACCAAAAGCTCTTGTTAGAGCCGCGATGGTCTTCAGTGGTCTTTGCTATGCAATTGGCATTCGCGGTCAGTTTCTGAAGGTCTCCTACGTACGTCATGGCCTACCGTGGCCTGAATATTCACTGCGACCCAGATGTAACCTTAGACCAAGTGCAACGCAATCTCACGCCTAGCTTCGAAAGTGAAGATTGGGCTGCGCATGTTAAGAAAATGCATTGCTTGGAAAACCTCGAGGTTCGTTATGATATAGTACAGATCTAGGATACAGGTTTGAACAGGGTAATTGATAGCATATTATGGTCCGGCATTTCAAGGGGCTCGAAATCGCCAGCTATCCCATTCATCCTCATCATAATCGTCATCACTTTCGTCTTCCGCGCTGTCATCTTGAGGCTGAGGAGCCACTTCAACCACATCATCCATTTTCTCCTGCTCGTGTGACTGTCGCAATGCCTCCCTTTTCTCTCGCAATTTCCGGACTCTTGCCTCCAACTCTTCCATCTCATCGAATTCCTCTTCTAGATATCGCGCAGCATCTTCCTTTTCCGCCTCAATCTCTGCGTCTCTTCTTCCTCGTTGGGTGTTCTGATCATCCCTGGCTTGCGCCGCGAGCTCAGCTGCTGATATTGGCGCAGCTTCGATAGTTGCCGAAGCGTTCAATGCTGGCACGACGTGTTGTTCCGGCGGTGGTGTTGCTACGTCCCGCTCAAACGCTGCCCATTCGTCCTCGTCTACGGTATCGGTAGTTGTGGGTTGCTGTTGCGCTAACGCATTGAAAAATCCAGCGGGTAATGAGGGTGCTTCGGTCAATGGTGTTGCGTCAGCTGGCTGTTGCTGGATGTCTGCGGGAGCTCCTTCCTTCCCAAGTGCAGCCCAGGTGTCTTGTAGACTGGCGTCTTGAACCTCCTTAGCTTTGCCAAGATCCCCGTCGAAGAAGCCAGCTGGGAGACTTTTCGCTTCTTCAGCTTTTGTTCTCTTCCTTTCCCCAAGATCATCGTCGGATGCTTTTCGCTTTTTCCCACTTGGAGCAAGTGCGGGCGCAGCGGATACCTTTACAGCTTTGCCGTTTTGTTGGCGAGCGGCTCGCTCCTGGCGGAGCATTGAGCGAACGTCTGCCATGTGGAGTGCAGTATGCTGAGATGAAAAGTAGGAAATAAATAGTGCTTGCGCGATAGCGAGTATAGTATGTAGTTTGTGTGCTGTGCGAGCGGTTCGAGAGGTGCTAACTACGCTTTGCTGACCTGACGGCGACGGTAAGCCCGAGAAGAGGCCTGCGCTAGCCTTCTGCCTAAAGTAGATTAGTGTTTTTGATGTCATGCCAAGGCGCTAGGCAAAGTACAAAAGCTCCGCATTCTTTAACGAGGTGTTGCGCCTCTTCTTCGCATCATTCCATCAACACCAACCCGCCTGCTCGCCGTCTTCGCGACAACACCCATCGCCATCTGACGTGAAGTGACAATCGCATCTGTCTGTTCTGTTGCGTCGTTCGGGATCTGCCTCCGTCGAGCTACTTCTCGTGATTGATCCTCGCCTGCTTAACCTCGCGGAGAAAGGGAGAGTTCCAAGGTTGTTGCAAAGGACGCCAGGCCCAGCCATCATCTGGCATCCGCCTGTCGTTCATCACCAACAAGCAGCAAAGGCTGATTCGGGAGAGGGGACATTGCAAGCCGTTGTCTAGTTGTCTATTTCTGTGGCCGCATGCCCTTTTGTATTACCTATCTACGATTCAAATTCCGTAGTAGAGTCGTGAAGCTTTGCGCGCTATCTGAACTATAAACTTCTCGCCACACCTGTTGAAACCCAATTTACGTGTCGCCCATCATGGCCGGTAAGCAGAGTGCACCGTGTGTGCCTGTGTTGAGGTTTCGCACCTCGCGCGAGCTATATATCAATACTCAACCATTATACGGCGCATACGCTAATACTTTATTTGCAGACGAACCACGACGATCCGGCCGCGCCAACAAGGGTCATCATACCAAGAATCAAGATCCTCTCGAGGAACCTGCGCCAAAGCGACCTGCTAAAGGCAAAGCTGGTGGCAAGGCCCAAGCCGCCCGTTCCCAGTCGGCGCAAACCGAGAACGAGGGAGAGGATGACGCTGTTATCCGTTGCGTTTGCGGGGTGCAGAGGGATATCAAAGGAAGACAGATGATTGCTTGCGACATTTGCGAGGCCTGGCAACATGTTAAGTGCTTGGGTCTTAAGGAGGGCGATGAATGGGAGTCGAGGACATACTACTGTGAGCAATGCAGACCAGAGGACCATGTCGAACTACTGGCTGCTATGGCTCGAGGAGAGAAGCCATGGAACCGCAAGAAGGGCCAGAAACCCCTCAAGGCGAACACGACTGCCAAGCAGTCTCGTCCGAGCGAAGTACGGTCTGAGATAGAAGAAGATGTCAATAGTCCGAGGCCTCAGCCCCAACCTCAACCTCAGTCTCAGCCTCAACCTCAGTCCCAGCCTCAGCCTCCACCCGCTGCCATTCCAGCACCAGAACCTGCGACAAAGTACGATGTGACTCCCACAGAAAGCGCTAACGGCCAAAGAGAAGCAAAGGTAAGAGCTCTGGGACTTCCAATATTGAAATTTTACTAACCTATTCTAGCAGACCATAAAGCTGGATGCACCGCGAAGTCAACCCCAGTCGCCTGTAGGAGAGAAGCGGCGGAGAGAAACAGTGACTGAGAAAGATGGCACCGAGGCGAAGAGACGTAAATCAAATGTGCAAGGGCACGAAAAGCCAACCCAACGTTCTGTTTCATCGCAATCGGCCTCTCTACCCAGCCTCCGGAGGGCCATGGTTGACTCAGTCACCAAGTTGTTAGCTGATCTAATCAAACAAGCTTCTAAACAGCGGAGATATAGAATTCCGGATGGCGAAACTCCCAGCTCAATCTCATCCCGACTATCCATGGAAATGGACCAGGCAATGATGGATAACCATGGCGCTCCGTCTGGAAATGATTCGCCCTATACCATCAAGTTTAGGTCTATCATGTTCAATGTGAAGAAAAACACTGCTTTGCTTGATCGGATCCTATCTGGATCTCTTAAGGCTCATGAACTTACCACAATGTCTTCTGAAGATATGGCTAGTGAGGACAAACAGCGAGAATATGCAGCCCTGAGGGAGGAAAACGACAAGCAAGTCGTCCTGGTTGAGGAGAAGGGACCCCGCATTCGTAAGACCCATAAAGGAGAGGAGTTAATAGATGACGATAATCAAGCAAATCGTGGTGCAGAGGAGTCTGTATTCACTGTCCCAGAGCGTCGCCATCGTGACAGTGTTCAGGAGGAGAAAGCAGCGGGTGATGCTGACTCTCCAATGGATACAGGAAGCCCAATGAGAGTGGAGCTGCCTGAAGATGTTGGAAAGACGCGTCCTCTCACCGTCGATACTTCAGCCCCTCCATCAGCTACGTCAGCTAGACATCCTTCATCCGCTTTCGATGTGAAAGAGGTATGGAGACATGTCCGTTCTCCCGACCAGGAGCAACAGGCTTTCCATAGGCGTCAAAGTTCATTTACGGTTCATTCACAGCAGCAAGACGGCCCTGGTGACGATGCAGATGTTGACCGTCTGCTGAAAGACGAAGACAACGACGAGGAGATGTACTCTCCAGCGGACTATAGCGGCGATTCTACAGTATGCTGGCACGGTACTGTCGACATGCCCGCCGTAGGCCCGTTCGCTGCTGTCACGCGCCTCGTTGCCGGCGGTGATGTTGGGCAGAAAATCCCTTGGAACCAGATCCTGCCTTCCACAATACCAATAACAGGTCGAATCGAGCATTCCAAGGGTAACGACTATGTGTCAGGCATGCGTGGAAGCGCGACCAATGACGTTGCCGTCCTTTTCATCAGCCCTGTCAACAAAGATGGCCGTGCCCGCATCGACAAACTGTTCGACTATTTCTTTTCGCGAGGACGCTGGGGAGTCGTGCCACCTGAAAAACTCGGACACGACGCAGCGCGAGACCTATACGTTATACCCATAGCAGCCGGCGCCGACCCTCTCCCCTCCTTCCTCGACATGCTCGAGTATTGCACAGTCGAGACACCGCGTCCGCACAACATCCTCCTCCTCGCCCTCATCGCCCGGACAAAGACCCCAGCCAACTCCGCGGACAACACCCCGAGCCTGCACCAGACCCTCGACGGCGCCGCCCCCGGCGGTCCCCTAACCACTCCCGCCGCGCCAAACCACGGCTACCCGCCCCTGCCGGCTTCGGTGCCTCATCCCGGCCCGCAATTCTCGCCCGTGGCGGGCTACACGCCGGTGGGTGCGAACTACGGCAGCCCGTACCCGCCGGGCGCGCACCACGCGAACCGCCTCGCGGTCCAGATCTTCGACCGCTTCATCGACGCCCCCGTCGTCGTTCAGATGCTGCAGGCCGCGCCCGATATGGACGAGATCCGCATGCGCAATCTGAAGGATATCCTCGAGGCCGAGCCGGCGGCGCGCACGGATATGATGGTGCTGCAGGAGCATTTGCGGCGGAAGAACGAGGGCTGATGGGCTTGGGGATGGGGACGGGGGACCTGTGCTCCGGACGCGGTGCGAGGTTTCTGATTCTGTAGACGGTCTGGGATGGGATGGGATGGGAAAAGTGGGTTCGGTTTGATGGCTGCTCTGTTGTTTCTGTTGTGTTTTTGCTCTTTTTTCGGTGAATGGGCCGGTGATACCACTATGCGGGGTTCGGGCGCTTGGGAGGTCTTATCTTGCGGTGCAATGTTTGAACTTGTGAGCGTTGGTTTGGGGAGGCCGACTGCGCGGATTAGTACTGGTTAGGGGTAGAACATGGTGTGGCTGCGAGCCCGCGCCTAATTGTGTGGCGTGGGCAATGAGTAATGGGTTTCTGGTTGTGATGATTACGCTCCTAAAAGGCGTCTTTGCGCTGTATTATAGAACTGGTTTAATCTGTATGTGAATGTTGACAAGTGATGCGCTCTGCTATTTTGGACGGTGAATGTGTGGTGATGACCCGTGAGGCAACGACGAGAGGCCGTGTTGAGGCAACAAGTCAGGGGTCAAGACGAGTCAGGGCACTCGTCCGGGGTAACTTTTAAGCTAAGTAAAGATACTAGAGTGTGCTGGCATGTATTTGATTCATATTTGTAAAGCTCTTAGAAAGAGCACTTTTCTATTGGATATCTAGTAGCAGTAGCGCTTGAAAGCAGTATCCGAATGAAACCAACCATAGCAGCCATATCTAGACAGATAATGAATGAGATTTTCATATCCAACGCCGCAAAATGCTCCCAGACAAATGTCCTCCAGAGTCCCAATCCTATATCTACAAAATCTTTGATATACTCAATCTCTAATACAGCGTTCATAAAGCCTAATTCGTATCCATCTCACTCATCCGCTGCATGGTGGTGCCCACCTGTCTGCTCCTAGCTCTCCGAGTCCCTGTTTTTGCACCGCGTGCTGGGCATTGAGTGGCAGCCAGGCTCGGACATCACGCCTAGCTGGGTTCTCCTCATCCTCGTTCTCGTCGTCCATCAACTGCACCGTTTTAATGACTTGGAGCGGGGATCTGTGAGTTTCTTGGATGCCACGGAGCGCGAGAACCGCGTGGTGCGGACGCTGCTGCTGCGATTTTTCCGGAGGAAGCCGAAGTTGCGCTGTAGGAACGGCTTGTAGGTTACTCCGCAGGCGCAGATGATGGCGCAGTTGCATTCAATATAACTGCAGGGAGTTAGAATTGGACTGACGGCGTTTGCTAAAAGATGGTAGGTGAAAGGGTTTACCCTCATGTAACTGCCGGTAGAATAGAGTATGTCGGATCAGTTGAGCCATGGCCGAGGTAGTCAACGAGTAATCCTACGCGAATTACACTCACGACGCACATGCTTTAATCAAGGTGTGCTGCAGCGAACTTGTTTAAGACGGGTAGATTCCGAATAGACCACAGCATGGCAGGAAACTTACAACGAGCTGACGGCAAATAAAGCGGAAATACTGATTTTTCTCCTCGAAGTGTGAGACCCCACACAATTGGAATCGGTAAGGCTAAGATGGCTAGATCAGTGACGCCATTCAAGACTCCGTTGACGATGTAGAATGTCCCGGTGTTGATGCAGTGGCCAGTTGTGATGGTTAAGTCTCAGGATTTTGCTATCAATGTGCAGGAGAGTATGCTGGCGCATATGCCGCCTACGCTATATCTGACGGTGATGGCTAGCTACCCACCATTGAATACGGAAGTTTTTGATAGAAATTATGCGCCGGGAAAGGAGAAAGGAGACTTTGATGACTAGAATGGAAACTTATAAGTGATTGCGGCAATCATCCATGTTTGCAAGACATAGTCAATTTACATTATTCCACGCCGAAGGTAGGGGAGGCAAAGACGCAATGAAGTGGAAACGAAGAGGAACGCGCTTTTGTAGGACGGTAAGTTAAGGAAGGCAGAGCTTCTAACCTTGAGGAGTTTGTGAGAATGTAGATAAAAGCACATCCCAAATGCGCTTGCCCAAGCGGTAGTCAATCACTGCATAGGTTAGCTGACAGGTTTTCCCTAGGTCCCATGGCATGCAGCTGCTCACCTTTTTGACAAAGAGCACGTTGTAGGGCAGATAACCCCTGAATTTAGTAGATTTTAGCTCAGAATTTCAAAACGTGGGGAAGTGAACAGCTGCCCTTACCAAAGCAAGTATCGTTATATCCGCGGACGCAAGTTAAAACAATATCCGCATGAAAGCTTCGAGCAGTCAATGTGAAGGGAAATTCAAAATTGTTTACAACCGTCAATACCAAATAGACGCATAATATGGATGCGAGTGAAAAGTCGTAGGCATACAGCTAAAGTTGAGATAATCAGAAATATGGCATGTACAACTGTAAGGCTTTTGGTCCTCAGTCCGGCCGCCAAAGGTAGAAACGAAGCCGGGTGGAGCAGGTGCGGCGGGAATGATCGAGCCGTCGACCATGCTTGGTGCATTCAAGTTTTTGGAGAAACGCGCCAGAGACTGGAGGAAAGAAGGGAAACAGGATTGCTCCTAGATTCAAAAGACTACACTAGAAGGTATATTAAACGCCTTTGAGGAGATATTTCCGTAACTCAAGCTGAAAGGCCGCACAAGTTTAAAATTGTAGCTTGGGCTTTTATTCGTTGCATGCACAGTGGTGGCTACACCAGCGCTCAAGGGGCTGAGCATGAGGAACGTCAATGTTGGCGGAGGCGCTCTTAAGATTGACGACGCTCCTTAAGGTCGACCATCCGGAGCCCCAGTGTCGAAGTTGGTCTTGCTTGAGGAAGGATCTAGAAGAGCCCTCCACACGCGTTTCCTATTTACATAAGCAGACTCCCTTTGTTCGTTTTTGGTTTGTTTCAGTAGCAATCACTTATTAATTGCTACCATAGGCCTATATTAAAGGCCTATATTCGTCGTAGTTAGAACTTCTATTCAATCATCATTCGGTTCATCATGTTGGTACAGCCTGTACGACCGCGCGGCGGGCATCTGATTTCGCTAATAAATAGTCAAGTGCACCATCCAGCGTAGATACTGTGCGCTTGGAAGAAAGGCTGTGCATTGGCGGGGGGGGTAAAGTCTTTGATTTTTAAGCTTAATCGCAGGAGTTAAGCTTGAAGTTCTCTAGTACACAAAGTAACGAAATTTGGTGGGACACCGGAGCTCGTACTCGCGTACTTACGTACTGAGTCCGTAACAAGGCTAGCTATCTATCTTTTCAGTGGCCTCTTAATGTTATCACGTAATATTATCTGCATATATCTCTCTTGTTGGTAGGGGGGGTACTTGGGGCAGTCTCTTTGAGCTCAGCGACGTGCACGTGATGGGTCACGTGACAGCGCGCGGGCCATCTTGTAGATACCTTCTCAGGGCCTTCGAGCCCCTGAGATTCTTGCTCATAGAGCTTCATATGTATCATTTTCCATCAGCCTGCTCAGCGTCTGACATCTCTTTTACCCCTCCCTTTTATATACACCCTCCTGTCAATTCCGGTTGTTAGCGCAGCTACATCTGCACGGCCTTACTTTCCCTTAAACAGCAAAAATACCAAAACTTCCCCTACTAACAGAACCAATCGGATTAAGTTGGGATGTCCAATTGTTATTTTGCCAGTGCACAGATCACTTGATGGTAGGATGCTACCGTTGCATGGGATCTTTATGCGGTAGGTGGTTCGACGATCTTAATTTTCTCGAAAAAACGGTCTGTTTTCCCAACCTCCAAAAACACGGGCGTTAACGTTGCCGTCATGGCCTCCTGAACGTGGCGCTTCATTCATGCCCTTTTGTCCACTCACAGCGCGAGTTTGAGGATTCGTCACCTTCCTGAAAACAGCGGTTGCGCCCAAAAGCAGCCATAAGGCAGCCACATGAGCTTAGATTATTACGGGAGTGCCCCTAAAGCTTGTCGCTTGCACTGTTGGAATTACAAGGTCATAAGGTCACAGCGGAGCAGTCTTGAGGGTCTAATTGACGATAGAGATGACGCAGACGATGAATATTGATTGATTCGTGATGCAGTAGATGCGGTTGATGTCTATATAGATTGCATGCGGACTTTCACCTCACAACGTGTCAAGAGCTTAGTCAGCATTCCTTACGCTAATTCTAACACTCCCCTATACTAACAACGCTCTCCTTATCTGTCCCAAATAGGCAAATATAAAGCTATTCCCAAATTCCTTATAAGTGCCATTCGGCCTATATATAGAGGGAAAACCTAGTAGGCAAAAAACCTCTGTCACTTGCTTATTAGTTACCAATTCCTAGTGTTACGCAGTACTTCGTAAATTGGTCGATCGGTAGCTGTTTCATAAGCATATCTCTAGGTTAATCTTTACCTGGTATATGTACCACCCCAAGTTAACCTTGCTGAACCATATTGTTTTATACAAAAAGGTATCAAGTCTTAATATGCTTGGCTTTTTAGTGGTATTTCGTGTCGTATAAAAGGTCAACCGTACCCTTGTTATTATAGTAGAGCATAAAAACAAAAGGGTTATTGTCGTCTCTTCCCCCAGATCTCTCATTAGCTTCTTAAGCCATACTACTAACCTTACTCCTTCTAATACTGCCATAATCTTTACTTCTATTAAGCTTAATGCCGTTAACTTCTGTCTTTAAGCCGTCTAAATCACCGCTCCCCTATAGCATATAACTGCTATGCCTTAGAATAATATCCGGTTATATTCCGTTCCCCATATAGCGTCAGTAAAGATACTATAGCTAGTAGGTATGTAACGGAGCCTTGTAGTAGGTACTACGGTGGACTCGTTAATGGGCTGGGTATGTAGGTATAAATAGAGGTAACAACGTAATAACAACTGGTGGAGTGGTTGCCTAACAGATTAACTCCAATTATATTCTAAGATTTACTATAAAGAGAGAACTATCTGGGTAGGGACTGTGGTCCTTTAAATACACAACCGTACGCCTAAGAAATCCCTTCGCTACGTGAGGTACGTAGTGTATGTAGTGTACGTAAGTACGTTCGCTACGTTCGCTACGTGCAGATCACGTGACTCGGTTACCATTCCTTGTCACATGGTTCCACCGGCTCCATCCCAGACCGTGCCTGTATTAACCAACTAGCTTCCGCCAACTCCTCTCCAAGTAGTTATAACATTATACTTAAGCTGTCCGTAACACTATCCCCCTTCTCTTTATCTTCGTCCTTAAAGATTCCTAATATCTCTAAGTTATCCACTAGAGGTGTAATATCCATTTAATCAGTCTAGTTAATATCTTTACTTACTATACCTAAAGCATCTTCTTCTTCGTCTACTGATTATCGCAATTATGTAGTACTTAAGATTCTTTCTCTAGGTAAGGCCATGCCTTCCTATTCCCGTTGCGCAGATAAGAAGTTAGTATATATTACAATTACAGCTCCCTCCAGTCGCCAACCATCCTCTTGCGCTAAATGTACTAAATTAAACATGCAATCTTCCTGCAATATTCACTCTGTTTCTGACGCTAAGTATATACGTCCTATAACTCTTAATAGTCTTTAAGTTCCCTAAGTAACTTATTATAGGGTCTTATATTTAATCTAAAGCCAAAAGGCTTAAGAGCTTACTTATAGCCGCTTATAACAAACTCCGTTATTCTACTAAGGAATTAGCCTAGTTACTAGAGGCTTAACGCCGTGCGTTAAAAGCATCTGCTTATACGTTTAAACTTTATTAAACTACCTTCGCTTAGTTAACCCGTCTTAAAAAGGTTTATAAAAAGGTGCGCTTTAAGGAGTTTTGCCTAGTTAAGTAGGGTCTCTATAAGCTAAAAGCGGAAGAGGCTAAGACGGACTCGCGTTTAGTAGTAAGGTAAATAACTCTAAGTAGCTTAGCAGGTGCTCCTCTTGGGTCCCCCTTAGGTAACTTATTCTTTAGCAATCCCTCCTTATTAATACTACCTAACCTACTTTCCTCTAATACTCCCGTACCTTTCCTATAGCGTTCTCTAGGTTGCTTAGTAGTTCCTAGGTAGTCTTACTATAGCCTATCCACTTTACTTCATACTACGTTTTATTATTAACGTCCTTATAACTAATAATCTTTAAAACTTACTATTTATCTTCTTCCTGTCCTCTATACGTATCTGCTTTATAGACTAGTAGCTTAATATTCCCGTATACTAGCTCTAGCATTGCAATATACTATATAGGGTAGATTTTCATCCTAGCTAGTAGGTTTAACTTATATATAACCAATAAAATCCTCTTTATAATTTCAAAAGGTCCTAGTCTAACATAGTTTAACTTCTTACTTAGTCGTCAACTCTTAAAATTTTTATATAGTAGCCACACTTTATCCCCCTCCTTAAGATCTAGTCCCTTAGATCTCTTAGCATTATAATACTTTTTTATTCTCTATTATACCATTTTAGCTATTTCTTTAAGGTAACTATAGAGATTTATTAATATCTCCATTCTTTCTTTAGCTGTGCTACTTATCTTTTTTGCTTATTATAGCGATAGCAATATTTTTAGCTTATACCCGTAATTCGCCTTAAATAGTAATATTGTCACGGAGCGAGCACAAGCGGTGATAATATATAGCGAAGTAGATATTATTAAGCTATGTATATAAACTGCGTGATAAAGTCAAGACGTTGCATAAGGAAAAGGAAGTAGGAAACAGGGGAAAAAGGGTATATAACATTCGCTTAGTTGCTAGGTTAACAGGTACTATACTACACACAGGCAGGGTAGAGCTTAGGTGGCAGTTTTGGTAGAACTTAGTAAAACTCGGTAGTTAGAGGTCCTTAAAGTTGCCAGTTAGTAACTCCAACAGTAGAGACGGCAGATTGCGGCAGAATACGGCAGATTGCTGTTAGATTGCCGTCTTATAGTCAGTCTCCGGTTATTCAGTCAGTAGAAACAGGTAGACGTGTATAAGGTATTATAGGGGTATCCCATAACAGTACCCCCCCTTTAAACTCGAGCATCTGCGAGATGGGGCTATGGTAGTTCTAGGTGGAGTTTATAAAAGTCTTCTACAGCTTATATAAGTCCTATAGAGTCGGCAGGTTCCTATAAGGGTTTAGTAAAACCTCTCCATTTCATAAGGTATATATATTTACGTTTCCGTTTATTAAACTTAATATTGTTAACTCTTTTAACAAGGTACTTATCCTCACTATCCACTTTAACTAGTGGGGGAGGGTCTTAGATCTGTCTAGGCAGGGCGTCTAATATAGGGGCGGCAGGGCAGAGGACTAACGTATAGAATACAGGGTGGATTTTAACCATATTAGGGAGCTTTAGTTAGTAGGTATAAGAAGAGATAACTTTTTTAACCTTATAAGGGCCAGTGTTCTTCCAATTAAGTTTCTTAGTAGGTCGTTTTATATTTAGATTTCTTATATCTAGCCAGACAAAGTTACTAATTTAGTAAGCTAGTGCTAGGGTTCGGTTCTTATTTGCTACGGCTTTATAGACAGATTGGGCCCATATTATTTCATTAGTAAGAAACTCTTATAGTTCTTTTATCTTCTTTATAAATTCGTTTGCTTCTGTAACTTATAAGGCCTAATAAGCCAGGCGAGGAATATTACTAAAGGGTTTAAAACCCATTTGTAGATACTAGCCGTAGTTAGCCAGGAACGGGGAGACCTTTATAGTTTCTAAAACGGAGTTATTTGTAGTAAACTTAGTAAATACAAGCCAGTCCATCCAGTCGTTCTATAGATACGACGTATATATCTAAATATATTATTCCATTATAGCATTTACACGTTCCGTTTAACTATCCATTTCTGGGTAGTATGCCGTAGATAATAGTGCTTTAATACAGAGTTAGGTAGTTAGTTCTTTCTAAAATATAGAGACAAACTAGCTATCTTTATTGGAGATAATTATTTTAGGGAGTCCGTGGAGTTTCCATATATAATCTAGGAACAGTTGGGCGACGGTAGGTGTTAATATATTAGGATAGGCAATTAAGTGTCTTATTTTAGATAGTTAGTCTATAACTACCATAATATTCGTATAGCCTTTACTTATGGGGAGTTTAACAATAAAGTTAATTAAGATATCCTTCCATCTTTAGTCCGGAACAGGTAGTGGCTTTAGAAAGCCGTTATATGTCTTATACGAAGCCTTAGCTCATCGGTAGGTATAGCAGCTGGAGATATACCTTTATATTATATTATATATGTTTGGCTAGTAGTACTCCTGTTAGAGTAGTTCCAGGGTTTTTCTATAGCCTAGGTGGCTAGCTACTAGTAGGTTATATACGTGTTTAAAAAGCTTAAGCTTAAATTTATTATGGTTAGGTATAACTAGGCAGTTCTAGTAGTATAAGCGGTCTCCGCAAGCTTTACATTTATTTAAAGAGATCTTTTTGGAGCGTCTAACGCCATCTTAAATTAGCTTAAGTGTCTCTTAGATAAACTCGTTATTTAGGTATTTATTAATTATAATCTATTTAACTAATTAATTAGTTATTTTACGGACGTATACTGTAAGGTCTTCAGCTAGAGGATTAAATAATTTAGGGCGAAGTAGGGTTTAATTATAGTAGGCACGCGCTTCTTCCTATACTGGTATATCTTGTAAACGTTGGGTTAAGGCATTAGGTTTTTAACCTTAAACACCTAGGCGGTATATAATTGAGAATTAAAAATAAAACAGATATTCTAACTAGTAGGCTTAATAATGACTTAGCTATTTTATGGTTGTAAAGTACTGTAGATTCTTATAGTTGTTAAGGACCTTAATTAGAAATCCAGCGCCTTCCAGTTTAGGTCGCCATTATTCAAAACATCTAATAATAGCTAATAATTCCTTATTATAGATCTTGTAGTTATATTTAGCTAGACTTAGTCGTTTTAAGAAGTATACTATAGGGTGCAGTACTCCTTCCTTATTATACTAAAACAAAATGCCTTTAGTAATATAGTCAGATAAGTCAGCTTCTACAACACTCTTTCAGTTTGGGTTAAAGTGTTAGAGTACAGGTACGGTAGTAAATATAACTTTTAGATAGGCAAAGGCCTTCTTACATTTCTTATTAAAGATAAAGGTTTTGTCTTTTTAGGTTAGAGCTATAAGGGGTAAGACTAGGGCAGAGAAGTTATTAATAAACTATTAGTAGAAGTTAGCAAATCCTATAAAGGCTTTTATATCCCTAACGTTCTTAGGTTCTTACCAGTTTATAATTACTTTGATTTTCTTTAGGTCCATTTATATACTATTTATAGAAATAATAAGTCCAAGGTACAGGACTTCTATTTTATAGAATTTGCACTTATCTATATCTAATTATAGGTTAGCTCCACGCAAGGCTTCTAAGATAAGGTTAACATGTTTCTTATATTTAGTTAGGTTATTGCTATATACTAGGATATCGTCAATATAAGCAGTACAAAAAATGTCTAGGTAAGGTCGTAGGGTATTATTTACAAAGTATTAGAACAAACTTAGGGCATTTATAAGGCTAAACGGCGTTACTAAGTATTCAAATAGTCCATACCTAGTACGGAATGCAGTAAGCCATTTATCTCCTTTTATAATATGGAGACGGTTAAATGCGTAGATAAGGTTAAGTTTTGTATAGTAGCGAGCCTTACTTAATCAGTTTAGTGTCTTTTAAATTAATAGGAGCGGGTACCGATTTTTAATAATAATAGCGTTAAGAGCTTAGTAGTCCATATAAAAGCGTAAACCACCGCCAGGTTTCTTAATAAAGATTATAGGTGCAGCTATAGGCGAAGAGCTTACTCTAATAAATCCTTTACTTAGGTGTTCGTCCAAGTACTTCCGCAGCACTTAGAGTTCGTTTTAGGACATTCTATATAGGGGTCTAAATCCTAGCTGTTTTCCTTCTTTAAATATAATCTTATGGTTATATAGTTGGTGCTCTACTAACTTATTAGCTTTCTTATATAAAAATACTTCCAAATGCTTATAATGGCATACTAGTACTTTTGTAGCAGGGTTAGTATACTTCTTTAGTACTAGGGCCTTTTTAATATCGGCCATTATAATAGCAAAGATTATATGTTTAGGTTTCCTAGCAAGTTATGCTAACAGAATAGCTCTAATTATATAGATATTTATAGAAAGGGGGGCAAGTTACTAGCTAGCAACTTCCTTTTAATTATCTACCGTTTCTTATTCAACTTTAGGTTTAGTATTAGGTATAAAGTTAGTATTAGATTTGGGTTCAGGTCCTTTAAGTATCCTTTTTATAGTAGAATACCAGTTCTTCTGGTACTTTTATATATTAAGCTTAAGTTTAGGCTTCTGCTTGGTTTGGGGTAGTATAGTAGTCAGGGTCAGTTTATATAGTTTAGTATAATTTTCGGGTTCTTAGTAGAATTGGGTAGACTTTTTAAGTATAGGGTAGATGTTAGTAGAAATTTTAGACTAATGGATCCTAGTGGATTTTTTAGATTTCGGTTTAGGGTCTAAGTAGCAAGTTATAAGGCACTTCTACTTATAACAGGAGGCGGTAAATAGAAGCTTAAGGTTGTCCCAATTAATAGTTACCTTATATAGCTTTATCTAAGGTTGTCTAAGTATTACTAAGTAACCTAGGGTAGTAACAAAAAGCCTAATTAGTTCTTTATGGTTTAGGTATTAGAGTCTCAGAAATACTATATAGGTAATATAGCCTAAGATAGTACGTTTACCATTAAATCCAAATACGTCAATATACCGGTTAAGGGGGGTTAGGGTAAAACCATTATCTTATATAAAGATCTTATTAATAAATCCTATACCACTAGCTCCTATATTAATTAAGACTTAAGTATTAGCCTATTAATTATTCTGCTAAAGACAACAGTTAATAGTTATACTGCAATCCCAAGAGTTAGAATTCGTAACATCTAGAGCATTTAATAAGATCCTAAGGCAGCGCTATCCCAGAGAGCGACTTAGCTCTAGGACCTTCCTTTTAGAGGCGACCGGGGTAGGGTTCCTATAGAACGTTAGCTATAACTTCGTCCTCATAAGTGGTGCTTACTAGATGCGGGGCTAGAGCCATATAAAGATTAGGGACGGTAACTGGAGGATCGGTACAGTAAACAGTTACTAGTATTAGCCATTTATAAATCGTGTTAGGGTATAGGGACAGAGTAGTATCTTAAGATATAAGCCTTACTTCCGCATTTAAAGCAAAGGCCTAGATTAATGCATTATTCTTATTTAGGGGACCCTAGTAGGGCATACTCTAGGGTTCTAAAGTCAATGTCCATAGCATTAGGGTGCTTAGGCTAAGATAATAACTTAGTAGTTATTCGCGGAGCTATTATATTATATTAAGGAGTGGACTTTGGTGTCAGGCGTAGTATATTATTATATTGTTTATTAATAACGTTTGCGCAGGCATTAAGGGCTCCTAGTAGGTCTACACCTATTAGGGAGGTTTTTAGTTTAGGACTTAGGGATTTAATAAGGCTATTAACTAGTGCGGAGTCGTTCCAGCCTATTTCCTTTACATAACGGTTAAATTTGGAGAAGTATACTAGAAAGCTTTTTATTCCTTAAGTTATATAGTTTATCTTTCTCTAAGCAGTAGCTTAGCGGTTTGGGTTACCATATATAGCTTTAAAAAGTATAACTAGACTTTATACTAAATTTGGTTAAAGGGGTTTAATAAGGTTAGCTATATCTCCTCCTAGTCAACTTAGGGCGTAGTAGAGTTGGTTAGCTTTAGTTAGGTAGCGGTTAATATTACTAGTTAGCTTATTTTTAAGCTAGCTTAGAAATAATTAGAGTTCTTATTATTTACTAGTAAATATTAAAGGGTCTAGTAGTTATTCGGATCGTTATAGTGCGGTAGTTGGTTTAGGGTAAATAGCTACTATAGATTTGGGACTCTTGTTTCACGTATTCGTCTTTAGAGAAGGCGTTTAGTCTTAGGGCCCTAGTATAGGCATTTTAAGGGTGCGGACTTCTTTTTAAAGGTCCTTAATTATTTGTAGGTGTCGTGCTTCTTGTTCAGCTTATTATTAAGTTAAAGTGGCTTAGTTCTATGCGAGGGCGTCTATAAAGGACTTCTATATCTCTGCTAATTATTCTTAGAGTGCGGATATAATGCCAGCGGCTATTATAGGGGCTTTAGGGTCATTCTGCATTTCGGAGGGTAGTATATAAGGTTAACGTAACGTAGTATCACGGAGCGAGTATAAGCGGTAATAATATATAGCGAAGTAGATATTATTAAGCTATATATATAAACTGCGTAATAAAGTTAAGACGTTGCGTAAGGAAAAGGAAGTAGGAAATAGGGGAAAAAGGGTATATAACGTTCGCTTGGTTGCTAGGTTAATGGGTACTATACTACACACGGGCAGGGTAGAGCTTAGGTGGCGGTTTTGGTAGAACTTAGTAGAACTCGGCAGTTAGAGGTCCTTAAAGTTGCCAGTTAGCAACTCCGACAGTAGAGACGGCAGATTGCGGCGGAATACGGCAGATTGCTGTTAGATTGCCATCTCGTGGTCGGTCTCTGGTTGTTCAGTCGGTGGAAACAGGTAGACGTATATAAGGTGTTACGGGGGTGTCCTGTAACAAATATTCCTATTCCTTCCTATAGTATTGCATTATATATAAACTGTGTAACTAGTAATAACAATACCTAATTATTTTATGCGTAATTGATATAGTGCCTTAGATACTGTTCTAGTATCTAGTTTAATCTTTCTATTTATCCATCTATCTGCAGATAATACGCCATTAAGGTTACTACGCAAACTCCCTATTCCGCTAAAAACACCTTTTAAAATACTGCTATAAATCTTAGATCTCTATCTAATATAATTTTGTCTAGTACTCTATGCCTTATAAATACTTCCTTAATATAGATTCTAGTAACATCTTCTACTAATATTTCTTCTATATATACTATAAAGTATCCCCAATTTATAAGCTTATCTACTATTACTAAGATCACGTTATAATCTTATCCCATAATAGGATCTTTTAACTTTAGTAACTTAATAATAAATTCCTATAATATAACTTCCCATAGTCTTTCTAGTATTTTAATAGGTTGTAGCTCTCCATACGGCTTATACCTTGTTAGTTTATTCCTCTAACAATCTAAACATTCTTTTATAACTTATCTTGCTAGTCCCTAGATTCCTTAAATAATATACTCCTTTTAAAGTCTTAACACTAAGCCTGTAGCTCCATTATGTCCTTATATTAGTCCCTTATAGAATAACTTAATAAACTCTTTTACAATAGACCTTAGAACATAAGTTACTTCTCTATTTTTATACTATTCCATATCTAGATCCTCTACCTATGCGTCTTAGATCTTTTATATCCAATTACTCTTAGGTAATTTATAAACTTAACTTTCTCTAGTCGCTGCGATCTTTGGATAATTATACCTAATCATTCTATTTTAATCCTTTCGCAGTAAAGCCCCTAATGGCTTCTTATTGTTTTGCAACTCCACCTTCCTACTAAGTATATCCGCTCTTGCATTTTCAGTTCCCTTAGTATACTAAATCTCAAAATAGTATTCCGTAAGCATTTCTGCCCATCTAACTTGTCTTTTATTTAGTTCCTTTATCATCAGGAATCCTATAAGATTCTTATAATCCATTCTAACCACAAATGGTTTCTTTATGCCTTGCAAGAATACTCTCTATTTCTTTAGCGCTGCTACTATACCTAACAACTCCTTATTGTAAATGTCATAGTTTAGTTCTAGTAGTGTTATCTTCTAACTATAGTACACCACTAGATGCCATGTGTCTAAATGCTTCTATAGCAAACACACTCCTAGTGCAAAGTCTAATGCGTTTGTCTTAATAACCATTTCTAACTTTGGTTAGTGTTATGGCACCATAACGCGTAACCTGGATAGGGGGCCTAGTTAGGGGTTTAGCTAAGGACTTGGCGTCCTAACGCGTATATATTACGTCTCTACCTCCTGTACATACCTCTCCTCTTCTCCTTAGCTTAGTATCTTCGTAATACAGCATTCTACAAGCTTCGTTTCAGAGGCATTTATATAAGCCATAACATTATACTAAGCTCTCCCTACATTGCCTAGAAAGGCCTCAATAATATCCCACCCTAAAAGAAACTTCATCTGCAATAACGCGTTAACGCGCTATACTCAGATACTAAAACAACTCTATATTACTTGGGAAGGCCTTAATAATATCCCATCCTATAAGCTAGATAGGATTGGACCTATACCCCCAGAATTAAAACTAAATTATACAATTTTAATAAACCCTAGGAAGCCAACAATAGTACCTAAAGCAAGCTTATCTAAAAGAGCTACCCCAACCCAAGAAGAACACGAGATTTAATTAGGATCCAAAATTGAGGATAATAATAACATTATGGACATACATAAACAGATTTGTGCCCTAACGGCTAATTAGGAAGCCGACTGTCTCCAAGCTTAAAGCATACAGGAAACCCTATAAGAGATCCTAGATAGCCTTACGGCCCTATAAAGCAGCTCAGCTCCCCCTTTTAGAAGTCCTAGTCGTCCTATCTACTTAACCAAATGTAATATACTAGGGAGTACGGATATAATAATAAAGTAATTAAAGTCCGTTAAGCTCCCTAACCCCTAATTACTATCTAATAGGATAGACCCTACCTTTAAGAATTAGAGGATTTAAGTATAAGGAAAGCTCTGTGTTAACCACAACTATTTCCTTTTTAAAGAAGCTAAAATGCTCTACCTCTTTAGTTAAACCATAAGGGACGCCTAATGGCACCTCTAAGCTAAGTTTAAGGACGAGTCCCCTATCTGATTTACATTTGTTAACAAGATACTACAGCACCTAGCTACTATCTATGTTAACCTAAATAAAGTACGGGATGCCTAGTATAACTATAATCGCCTAATAATAAAACCGAACTAACCCTTTGCTAAATTCTAGACTTAATTTCTACACCTTATAGGAGAAGGCTAGGTTCCCCTTAAGAACTACTATTTGGACCTATACGATAAGCTAATAATCTAGCTATAAGAAAAGATTGCTGTAACCTTAAATAACCTACTAACCTATAAAAAACTTGCAGCTTGTTGCCTATTATTAGACTTAGAACTAAAGCGGATTAACGCCCGCCCTAATTGGCAGAAGCGACTATATAGTAATTAGAACTCGTCAGCCATACCTATAGGAGCTGGAGCAGGAAGACAAGTTACGACTACTCTTACACTAAAAGCGGTCACAGCTACGTATTGGCGAGCCTCGCCTAACCAGCTATATACCACGCCCTTAACTAGTATTTGTTACAATACCCCAATCAACCCTGCATCAGCTACGTACTATAACTGCAATAAGGAGGGTTACTTTACCTTGTCTTACCCAGAGCTAAGGGATATAGGCGATATTAAGGAGATAGAGGAAAGAGAAATGTCTAATAAGTTAGGAAAAGAAGAACCCTAGGGAAAGACTCCCCCCTAGGGTACCCTATTAATCTTAAAGAGATTAATCTAAGTTAGTTAATAGGTGGAAAACACTTTATAGTTCTATATATAGTATCTTAAAATGGATATGGAGTTAACATAACCACCCTTATTAACACTAGAGTAAATAGCTTTGCCTTTATAAATACTGCCTATATAAATAATATTGCTAAGTTTCTAAATGTAAAAGCTACTAGACTAGAGAAGCCTGTCTAAGTAAAAGGCTATAATAGTTAAGCTAGTAAGCCGGTTACCTACGTCTTGAAGTTGCATATTGCTCTTAACGGACGACGCTAGTATAGTATTTCCTTTTGCATCCTAGACCTAGGGTCCCACAACATAATCCTTAGCTAAAAATAGATGTCCTATTTTAATATTTGGCTAAACGTGTAATAAAGATAATTTGTCTGGCCAGAGAACAGACTAAAATTACCCTCCTTTGTTAGGGAAATCCGAACCAACTATAAGACACTAGCCGCGAACGCTGACCCTACCTATTAGTAGGATGTTAGGGACCGCGACCTAGCATTTGCTCAAGAAGATACCCGCTACAAGGCCGGAAGGAACTCTTTTATACCAACAAAGATACTCTACTAGAGCGCTATAGTTAACGAAGACTCTTTTTACGGCAGCGGGATAGATAGTAATGTAGATAATATCTAAATCACGTAGATTTAACTAATATGGAAGAGAATATACTAATAGGACATAAGGGAAAACCTTTAAAAGATGCAATAGGAGCTAAGAGGAGTAATAACAATGCCTTTACCCCGAGAGCCCCTAAAGTCCCATATACCCCTATTATTATGCGACCCCCCTGCGGTAGATATCGCTGCAATTAGCGCTATAGCATTCCACTTTAATATATATAGGAGGGATAATGAGGTCTTTACAACTAGCTTATATAAGATTAACCGGATTATTAACAAGAGGGAAGAAAAGCCAGCTAAGAAAACTAATAAGGAGCTGGTTAAACGCCTCCTCCCTACTATCTATATAGGATATAAGAATGTATTTTTAAAAGCGGCTTTAGACAAGTTACCTCCTTACCAGATATATAATTATAAGATTAAATTGGAAGCTAATAACTTGCTAGGATATAGCCCCCTCTACTAATAATTAATAGACAAGCTAAAAGTAATAAAGTAGTATTTAATTGATAACTTTGATAAAGGGTTTATTAAGCTAAGCTAAGCCCCTTTTACTTCCCCTATTTTGTTTGTAAAAGAACCTAGTGGAGGCCTTTATTTTTATATTAACTATTAAAAGCTAAACGCTATTACTTAAAAGGATCGGTATTCTATTCCTTTAATTAACGAGACCCTTATACGCCTAAGCTAGGTAAAGATCTTTATTAAACTTAATATCCGCCAAGCTTTCTACTAAATTAGGATAGACCCTGCATCTAAAGATTTAATAACATTCTATACCTATTATAGGTCCTATAAATGCAAAGTCCTTCCTTTTGGATTAATAAATGGGCCGGCTATATACCAAAGGTATATAAATAATGTCTTTTTTAACTACCTTAACAAATTCTACACGGCATACCTAGACGACATCCTTATATACTTAGATGACGAACTTAAGTATAAAGTTTATATTAAGAAGGTCCTAGAGAGATTATAAAACGCGGGCTTATAAGTTAATATTAAGAAATATAAATTTGGAGTAAAACATATAAAGTACCTTAGGTTTATTGTTACTATAGAAGGAATTAAGGTTAATCCTAAAAAGGTTAAAGTAATCCACAACTAAAAACCCCTTTATACTATAAAAGGGATCCAGTCCTTCTTTAGTTTTTATAACTTCTACCACTAGTTTATCTATAACTATAGAATTATACTAAGCCTCTTATACGACTTACCCGGAAAGACACGCCTTTTATCTTTAATAGTGACTATATAAAAGCCTTTAAAGAGTTAAAAGAGCGGCTTATCTCTTCTCTAGTCCTTTATTACTATAACCTAGATCTTAAATCTATACTAGAAATGGACGCTTTGGACAGAGTTATAGCGGGAATCCTATTATAGTTATATCTAGATGGTAAATGGTACCCTATCGCCTTTTTCTTAAAAATAATAGACCCGGCTAAGTATAATTACGAAATACATAACAAAGAAATACTAGCTATTATTCAATTACTATCCTAATAGCGCGCAGAGCTTGAAGGTATGAACTCCTAGATTAAGATATATATAGATTATAAAGCCCTAGAGTACTTTATAACTACTAAGCAGCTTACTAGACAATAAGCCTAGTGGGCTAAAATACTCTCCCAATTCTTCTTTACGATTATATATTATTCTAGTAAGCAAAACTCTAAGGCTAATGCCCTAACCCAAAGAGAACAAGATATAGGCCCCTAGGATAAGCTAAAGATCTAATACTGGACGCGCGCGTTTCTCTACCCTAAACAGCTTAACCCGCGGATCCTTAAGGAGCTAGACTTATAATAAAATGAGCTAGTACTGATAGAGAAGTCCTTGGACGAATTAATAGGGCTAATTAACTGCCTTCTAACTGTAAACCGCACGGCGGACGCCCTAAAGGCCCTCCACAATTAAGCCGTGAAAAAAGACCCTAATTTTAAAACGGAGGAAGGATTGCTCCTATATTAGGAGCGGCTTATAGCCCCCAACGTTAATAATCTACGGACTAAACTAATTCGCGAAGCCTATTGCTAAGTCTCTATGGCATATCCTGGCAAGAACAAGACCTGTAAAATTATTGGTGGCCGCTACTACTGGCCTAGGATGGCTAAAGACATTAATTAATATATATGGAACTGTAATGACTGCTAAAGAGCTATAATTCTATGAGATAGGACCCTAGGATTACTAAAACCGCTTTTAATACTAGAGCGCCCCTAGCAATATATCTCTATAGACTTCCATAAACTACCTACAGACCGTAATAGATATAATATGGTTATGATCCTAGTTAACTGCTTTAGTAAGCGCCTATTCTTAATCCCCTGCTATAAGAATATTGATGCTAAAGAGGCGGCCTGGCTATATATCCACTATGTCTACCAAATTTATGGACTACTAGACACTATTATATCTAATTGCGGGCCGTAGTTTATATTAGCCTTCTAGAACGAGTTTATATGGATCCTAGGTATTAAGCTTAAGCTCTCTACGGCGTATTACCCTTAGATAGACGGTTAGACGGAAATTATAAATTAGTATTTAGACTAGAGACTCTGGCTTTTTATTAACTACTTCTAGGACAACTAGTCCGAACTGCTCCCCTTAATAGACTATACCTAAGCAACCCTACCCCATGACTCTATAGGATTTGCCTCTATTTGGCTAGAAATAGGCTACTTACCCTATATAAGCTTTGACTGGAAAAGACCGGAAGAACCCTAGACTATACGCGAGAAACTATCCTATAGTGAGGCCTAGTAGTACGCTAAACGCTTAGAAGAAGCTTAGACGGTAGCCTATAAGAATTTAAAAAAAGCCTAGAGGTCAATGAAATAGTAGGCGAATAAACACTATTAAGAACCTAACTTTACCCCTAGTAATAGGGTCTAGGTGATAATAAAGAATTAGAGGATAGAATGGCCTAGCTATAAGCTAGACTACTAGATAGCAGGACTATATAAGGTCCTTAAGAAGAGAGGCAACTTATATAAGGTAAAGCTCCTGGATTTAATTAGAGTTTACCCTATCTTCTTACTAGATAAACTACGGAAAGCTATAAATAATCTATTACCTAGGTAGAAGAATAAGCCTCCCCTACTAATTTAAGTTAATGGCGATAATAAATGGGAAGTTGAAGAGATACTAGCATATAAGCTAGTATGAGGAACGCTAAAATACTGTATTTAATAAAAGGGCTATGACCTAGACCTAACTTGGTACCCTACTTGGAACTTTATAGGCTGCTCCTAAAAGCTTAAAGAGTTCTATAATTAATACCCTAACTTACCTAGACCCCCGAAGTACCTTGATAAGTGGATAAAATGTTGGTATAATAAAGACGATAAGTTACCGGAAGAGTATAGAGATAAGAATGCCCTAAGGCCCAAGGAATAAAGCCTACTATGACGTACGGCCACCTAGGTTTGCGTATTATATAAGGCCTTTGGATGTCTAGGAACTTTAACCACCGGTTAAAGTTCTCTAATTGGTTAGATCCTTGCTAAGAGTCTTAGCGGCTACTCTTTCCACTCTAGCGCTTCCACGTGACCAACGGTTGCTTTATGTACTTAGTCCAAACGCATTCGCGTCTTCTTTTCTCTAGTTCTACTTCGTTTCTGATAAAGCCTAAGGGCAGGCTTTTTTTTAAAGGGGGGGTAATGTTATGGCACCATAACGCGTAACCTGGACAGGGGGCCTAGTTAGGGGTTCGGCTAAGGACTTGGCGTCCTAACGTGTATATGTTACGTCTCTACCTCCTGTACATACCTCTCCTCTTCTCCTTAGCTTAGTATCTTCGTAATACAGCATTCTACAAGCTTCGTTTCAGAGGCATTTGTACGAGCCGTAACAGTTAGTAGATTTTAAGGATTAGTTCCTAGGTAAATAACTCCTTAAGTTCTTTAAACAGCTTTCTTTATTCTTTTGCCTAAACCTATAGTTTCTCTTTCTTTATTAGCCTTATAAACAGCTTAATGCTTTTTAACCACTGTGCCCTAAACCTCCTATAGTACTTGCAAAACCCTAAAAACAATCTTAACTACGTAACATTCTCTAGTTCCTGCCAACTCACTATAGCTTTGACTTTCTTTAGGTCCATACTAATCTTTCCTAATTCAATAATAAATCCTATAAAATTGGTCTTTTTAATAAAGAACTTGTATTTTTTAATTGCTACTAATATCTGTTCTTCTTATAGTCTCTTTAAGACCTATTTAATGTATTCTCCATGCTCCTTCTCACTTATTAAGTAGATAATAATATTATCAAGATATACTATAATAAACTTATTAAGGTGTTCTCCTAATACACTATTAATTCGCTTCTAAAACGTTACTGGTGGGTTTATAAGCCCAAATTACATAACTAATGGTTTGTATAGTCCTTCCTTTGACCTAAAAACTGCCTTTTATTTATCGCCTTCCTTAATTTTAATCTAATAGTATGCCCACCTTAGATCTATCTTTATGAAGATTTACGCATTACCTATCCTATCTTAGATTTCACTAATTAAGGGTAAAGGATATCTATCCTTCCTAGTAATGCTGTTTAACTGTCTGCAGACATGGCAATAACTATATAATTATAATTAGCTGTTCGATTGCGATTACTATATAATCACGAGAGGCGATTGCGATTTGATTGCGTAGTTATATTAATTACCTATATTTGGGGTCAGGATCTAATTTTTGGTATAGTAGACAGCTCTATAGGGCTCACTTAGATCTTCCTACATTTACCCAAAATTGGTGATAGCCTCTTGGTGTTTAGGAAGGCTTTTAGTCGTGCTAATCTTCCTTATCTAACACCTGGCTATTGCCTATATTATTACTGCCCGTATTACCAACTCCTCCCTCAATATTCAACACCTTAGCTGCCACCTCTGCCGACACGAAACCACCAGATTTGACAACTTCGCGTACCCAGCTTTTCAAGCACTCCGTCTGTTTGACTACCGTGGCTCCAAGCCTACATCGCGACCATAATATCGTTTGCCGTGCACCCAAAAAGACTCGTTCTGCTTCAGCCGACATTGCTGGTATAGAGAGGATATTAATAGCCATTCGAAAGAGCCTTGGGTAGAGCTTTTGCTAAAAGGGCTTAAGCCACTAAGTAAGGGAGGAGCTGGCGGTTGATTATAGAGGATTTGCCTATAAGAAGTTAGGTAATGTTATAAATATTAGAGGCAGATCGTACAGTAATAAATTATTTAAATTCATCATCGTCAGATAGGCTCTTAAGCTCCCTTATATATTGCTACCTCTTATATATATTCTTAATTGGATCTGGATCTACTTGCCCAGTTAACTTACCATTAATTAGCTTAAACTTATATTCCTTCTACCATAGCTTTCACGTAGCCTTAATCGCTCGCTTAATTATACTGGGGTGACGCTCATTAATTATCTTCTAGCTCTTATTAAGATAGGCCCATTAAAGCGTTAGATTGAGTAGTAAGGCTGCTATATATACTGGTGTTTTGTTAGTTAAGGTATAGTACTTATTAAAAGCAAACCATATTGTCAAAAGAGACGCCAAGAGATGAGCGTTAGAGACATGCTCCTACTGCATCTCTTTTATATGTTTAATAGGGAAATCCATACTCTAAAGAACCTTATCTAGAGTTATTAAATTGCCTTCTAAGGCCTTTATTGCATCTTTAAACGGTAGTAGGATTGCAATTATCTCACGGATTATGTTCCATTCGTCGCAACTAAGAGTATTAGCACTTATCTCTTTATAATATAAATCTAGGAAGACTTAAATTGTAGTCTTAAGCTCTATTGCTGACTCCAGCATAAGAAGCCATAAGTTCCACCTTATATTATTATCACGCTTTAGTATCTTCTTAGCCAGCTTTAGGAAGGCTTAATATTGCTCTATTAAACGCCTTAACTATACGGCGATATTGTGTATCTTGCCTAGGGCTCTAATCTCTTGCCACTTCTCTTAGGTAGCTTCGTCTTGGTTATACTCTCCTTTAGAGTAAATATTTAAGTATTTCTCCTCCCGCTGGAGTTCCTCTGCTACCTAAATTGCGACTTTAATAGCTTCTTTATCTTTATAAAAAAGGAAGGCTTATACTGCGAGGTTAATGACGTGGCTAATATAGTGAATTTGGTGCTGTACGGCATTCTAAAAAGGGAAGCGCTTTTACAGAATTTAATAGAGCTTATTATTGCTGCCGTGATTGTTACCTAAATTAGGTATATTTAGTATAGAACTTAATAGTAGCAGAGGCAGGAAATGAAGCCTACTAGTAAGGTAACCAATCTGGCTCTTAGGAATCTTATACTCCTTAATTACCTTTATTATTACCTCCGCCTGTTATTTGCCTCTATATACCTCTTTATGCTCTCTTAACACAATCATAGCTTTTAATAGCTGGCTTAATTCGTCTATAAAATAAGCAGTAACTACTTAGAAAGCTATCTTATTTAGAGCCGTCTAACAGTTAGTAGTAAAGTGGATCTTTAACTTAGCTCTCTAGAGCCTTAACTTTATGTGATCCTTTTAGATTATAAACGTCTTGCCAATTAGAATGGGCACGCTCCTGTAAGATTTGTATAAGGGCCCGCCCTCTTCTATTAACGTATAGTTGCAGATTTATAAGAAGGCTCGAAACTCTGGCCACTTAATAATTATATGGGGGAGATTGCGGGTAATAATTAAGTATATAAGGGAGTTAAGAAAGGTCTTCTCGTTCACCAACTCTTATAGGACTTTTGTAGTTCTTAGATCTCGCCCAGTTGCTTATTTCTTAGTTTGTTGATTAAACAATGCAGCAAGTATAGCTTTGGTATTTATATCAACTTCAGATTGCTTTGGTGTAGTAAGGATTCCATGCGTATTCTTAAAGTGTCAACGGAAAGCAGTTGTACTTAAGGAAGATTTTGCGATACCACAATTGGAGCACCGCTTACAGTAGAAGAGCTCTTATTTTAATTTGCCTCTTACTAATAAGCCTACTGGAGCCTTATTAAGGGCGAACAACTAAAGAGCCTCATCCTCACGGGCGCGCCGTTGCTTTAGTGGTGGCTCACCAATCTGGTAATTAGGATCCTTACGAGCGACTGTAACATCATTAAACTCACGCGAATCGTGATCGCTGAGTATTAAGCTAGTAGTGGCTTCTTTATGGGCTCTCTTTTAGGTAGTAGGTGGTATAGAGGAGTCAGCTAAGGGAGGCATAGCTTAAAGCGTGGGTAGTAAAGGTAAGGCAGATTAGTGGTGGAGAAAAAGGTAAGGGAGCTATACGTGGTACCCACGACGCGTTATGTACGCCTACCCTTCTATAGGCCCGCACAGACGTATATTGTATGTATTTTAATTGGTTTAGAGCTACGCACGGATATGTAGATCATTACTGGCGATGCATGCGCTAGATCTAGTACTCAACACCATAGCTCTCTCACCACTACCACCTGTTCTTACCGCGGGTGATTATATTGTTGTATCTACGTAACAAAATCACTAGGTGCGATTATGATTTGATTAGTTATGTTACTATATAATCAAACATAACCGTAACTAACTAACTGATTATTGCCATGTCTGACTGTCTGTAGTCTATACACATCCTAAGTTTTCTATTTTTCTTTAGGATAAACAATACTGGATATCCTACTAATGACTGCGATGGTCTGATATATCCCTTTTATAAGTTCTCCTAGACAAACTCCTTAAGCGCCACTAACTCGGTTTTAATGAGCTTATAGATTAGAAAGAACTTTAGACTTATTCCTGGTTCCAATTCTATCTTATAGTCCTATACTGCATGCTTTAACAGCTTTTCACTTTCTAGTAACTATAGCTTTTTACCATACTTGTGGTATCTCTTTAGTACATAACTTAAACTCCACTTAGTTTCTTTATATATCGCTCCGACTTAGTACTATACCAACTTAGTTTACTGTTATATCTTACGTTGTTAAGTATCTCTAATATTAACCTGTCCTATAACCCAATCAATCTTTAGATTATATTCTTGTAACTAAGGCATCCCTAATATTGCCTTATTCTTTCCTAATAGTAGGATATTAAAATATATCTTAACCTGTCTCCCTTTAATAGTTAACTAAATAGGTCCTATTTTAAGATTAATAATACCTCCTTTATAGGCTATCTGATCTTCTAAAATCGTTATAAGTAGATATAGGTATTTATTTTGTCTGTATAGTAACTCTATCCTTTCCACTGCTATTAGTAATATATAGTTCCTTATTGCTCCACTATCTACTAACGCTTTAAACTATTAATCTTGCCACTTAGCTTATAAATTTAGGTGTTAACCTTAAATTCCTTTAAGGGGTTAAGGCTCTACTACTGGTTCCCTCTAGTTCTATAGGCCTCCCCTTTTCCTAACTATTAGCTGCTAGATTCTACTTATACTTAGTCCTCCTTAGGCCAATACTTAGTTTATTTCTTTTCCTCTATATACTATAGATAAGTATTCTCTAGACAATTCCACCACTATCTTCTATCTAGGTATTCTTCCATAAGGAATCTTCCTAGCTAAAGTATTAGGTCTCCTTAACTCTATACTTCTACTAGGTGCCATTTATATATATACTTGGCATCTTTATACTTTTTCTTATCCGGTGCCTAATATATCCTTACTAGATACTTCCAGTTCTTATCTTTTAGTGCCCTATATATATTACACATATTATCCACACAAGCTATCTACAATAGTGTATAATACGCTAAGTGACTTAGGTTAACTCTTAGCTCATCTTTACTCTTAAGTTTAAACCTCTATCTAGCCAACCTAACTGTTAGTCTTTTATTTGCGGGTACTAAGATTTGTTACTCACTTCTCTAGTCCCTAGATCCTTCTTCTAGGTTCCTTAATATTATAATTAATGCTTCTTTAATATAACTTATGCGTTTCTCCATAATAGGTTAGTTTTAAATAACTTTTTTATCTAGCTACATGTAGAAATCTTCCTATTTATTATTATGTCGTTGCCTATACCACTTTTTATACAACTAACTTAGTGTATATAGTCTGTCTGTTAGAAAGTACCTTGTTATTACTATGTTATAACAACCTTTAGTATGTCTTTCTTTAAACCTAGTTAGAATCCCTAGATCCTCTTCTTGTTCCAGTTTATTTAACCATTTTACTCTAGGCATCCCTACCTTAGGCCTATTAGTAATTCTTTGTATAGGTGCTCTGTCCCTTATACAACCTACTATAGACCTTTTGTCTAGCTTTTGTTCTTACTATACAATAATTCTTGCTCTAAATTTATCTATAGTTTCTTATTTTCTGCGTCTTATAGTTAGATCCTTAAAGTTCTCTTGCTTTTTAATCTCTGTATTAACTTTTTAATCTTTAGGCTAAACACCATATTTACCTGGAGCTGATGTTCTTATTTATTCTCTAAACTTGTAGTTCTTAAACTTACGTCCTATACTTATTCGTTTACCCTTAAATTAAGTTATTGCTCTTTCCTATCGGTTTTTGTCTGTTATAGGTGCTTAAGCCTTCCTTATTACACTTTATAAGTCTTAGGTATGTCTTATCTCGTCTTAAGAATCTTAAGCTTCTCTTATCTCGCTATAAGAATCTTAAGCCTGTGGCCTTTTGCCTTTTACAAGTAGTAAGCTAGCACTAGTAGTTATCTGCTTGCTTAATCGTCTTTAGATGTTGCTTCTTCTGTCTTGCGAAGCAATGGATATTATATTTAATGGTGTTATAATACCCGTTATTAATCCTCATTCTATAGAGGTCTTGGTCTCTACTTCTATTGCGTTATTAAGGGTTAAGCGCTCCTAGTTAGCCTCTTTTTCTTCCTTGTCGCTATTAATTAATAAGTACTCTAACTCTATTGTCATTGTTGCTAATCTTTATCTGTACGTTACTATAATATCTTAATTTAGCTTATAGAGTTAATCTTATTCTTTATCTAACTCTAGAGTTCTTTTAAGTTCTTTTAACTCTGGCTCTTATAGCTAATAGCTTGCGCCATACTTAGCGTCCTTATAAATTTAGCATGCGTTGTTATAATAAAACGCAAAGTGTTTAATTAAACACTCCTTAGTCCCGCGCAATACACTTATATTTGCACTATCATACTTTAATAACCTAGTGCCTTTTACCGCGTAGTTACTCTAACCACCTCTGCAGTTTTTAGCAAAATGATCTTTCCTTCTATAATTTATATAAGCTCCTTCTTTAAACCATTCTTCTTGTTATGGAGTCCGCCTAAACGTCTTTTACTACTAAGATTCCTAGTTTAGCCTCTGCTCCTAGGTCCTGCAATTACTTAATCCTTAACCTCTAGGTTTCTATAGTTTCTTTATCTATCTCTTGGATTCTTTAGTACTACTTAGGTCCATTAGCTCTGCGCCATTCCATAGTTTCTTATTCTGGCTTTATTAATGCGTGTTCTGCGTCTTATATAACTATATAACTCTATCTTACCCTTTTTTAGCTTATTCCCTTTAATAGATCCTATTATTAATCTTTATTAACTAATCTATTAACTCCCTTAGAGTATCCACATCTTCCATTAGGATAATTACGTCCTAGACTTTAGCCTTAAGTCTCTATTTATACTGTGCCATAAGCGCGCTATCGTTCTACTTAACCTAGGTTGCGAGTGTCTGAAACTATGTTGTATACTTAATTACTAAAGTATGTTGTACTAGGTTCTAAAGCTTCCGTTCTATAGTGGTTAATACCTCTAGATTACTAAATATCTATATTAACCTTTCTGCGAACCCGTTCTAGTTAGTAAATATATACCGTACATCCTAATTAGCAGTTAATATTCCGTTTATTTGTATCTTGGTAAGGTAAGGTTCAAACCACTTAAGTGCTCTTCCTATTAAGAACAATCCTATATACGCTACTTAGTCTATAGGTATTGCTAACTTTGCCCCTTCCTGTATAACCTTAAAGTGCATTTATATAAGGAATCCTTTAAGTTTTAACCTCTCCCCTAAGAATTGTTTAATTAATAGTAACTTAACCTTTGCTGCGCCAATCCCATTAATACGATCCTTAAGTATCCTATTATTGTCTATTAATTAATTAACCATTTCTTATAACTGACCTGTTATAACTAGCTGCAAATCTATGTCCCTTATACTGGTGTCTCCTCCAGACCCTAAGGTCGTAGCTATTATAGACTGCGTTGTAACTGGTGCTTTCAGTGGCATGTTATTTAACTTTTATGTTTTAATACTGTAACCTTGGTAGTAAATATATAACGGAGCCTTATAGTAGGTACTACGGTGGACTCATTAATAGGCTAGGTATATAGGTATAAACAGAGGTAACAACGTAATAATAACTAGTGGAGTGGTTGCCTAATAGATTAACTCTAATTGTATTTTAAGATTTACTATAAAAAGAGAACTATCTGGGTAGGGACTATGGTCCTTTAAATATACAACCGTATGCCTAAGAAATCCCTTCGCTACATGAGGTACGTAGTGTACGTAGTATACATAAGTACGTTCGCTACGTTCGCTACGTTCGCTATATATAGATTACGTAACTCGGTTACTATTCCTCATCACATAGTTCCACCGGCTCCATCCTGGACTGTGCCTATATTAACCAACTAGCTTCCGCCAACTCCTCTCCAAGTAGTCGTAATATTATACTTAAGCTGTCCGTAATAAGGTAGGTTAGTTAATGTAAGCTTATATAGAGGAAGGTAAACTGCTTAGTTTAAGTAGGTAATTCCAGATTTAAGAGTGCCGTTTAGATATTATAGTAGCTACTTACTTAAGCAGTAATATAATTCTCCTAATGCTGCTATAAATCTGGCTAGCTAACTAATAGTATAGCTAGTATTAGGACGTATGTAGTTTAAGAGGTAGATTATAGAGCTAATAATCTATTAGTATACTATTACATTATTATACTTAAGGGGACTTTTAATATTAGGTTTCAGAACAGTGCCAGCTAGTATTAGTAGCTTAACCGGATTATAGTTGTCCATTTTTAGCTATTTAAGTAGCTTTTTAGTATACATTATCTAATATAGCTTAAGGGTTTAGTTTATACGGTCTTAATTAATTTAGAAGCCTATAAATACCTCTATAGGACCTAGGTCTTTACATCTCCATTTTTTTTTAAAATTCTTGTCTTTATAATATTAAGGTGTCGGCGCTTTTTTATAATTAGCATATTGTTAACAAATAATAAGATATATACTTTATTTCCTATAAAGAGATTAGAGTTAGTATCTGCTAATTTTAAACCTATACTCTTAAAGAACCTTTTAACCATCTAAAACCATTCTCTTAGTGCCTGCTTTAGGCCGTAAAGTAACTTATTTAGCTTTAAGTAGACGTCTTTTACCCCTTTTAGGTTAGGCTTAAAGTCTCTTAATAGGTTAGAAATCTGTATATAAATCTATTCTTGCAACGGCGGGTTTAAGAATGCAGTTTCAACGTTAATATGGTTAAGCTTAAGGTCTTTAGCTGCTACCTTTGCCATTAAAAACCTGAAGGTGTCGTATTATATAACTAACGCAAATATCTTAAAATAATTAATATTGGGGGTTTGCTTATCTCCCTAAATATATAGTCTTGCCTTCTTATAAGTTACTTCTCCCTTAGCATTGTATTTATGCTTTAAAACTGGCTTACTTAAGAGCAACGACCTTCCTTCTAGTACTCTCCCCCTTATAATGGTATAGGTATATATTCTCTTAAGAGAAAGAAATTCTTTAAAGATAGCTTTTATCCAGCTAGGAGCGTCCTCCCTTAAGGCCTAATCTAACTTAATAACATTAAATAGTGCTATAGGTGCTCCTAAGGAGGTAGTATTCTTAGCGTCTAGGTAAATAGCTTTTATAGTTACTACTAACTATACTACTATATTATTAAAAACTCTTATTTTTAGTAACCTTTTAGACCTTGTTCTCTGCGTATAAGGAATATATATCAATATACTTTGTATGGGCATCCCACCTTTAGCATTACCTTATAGATTTAAGCGTCCTACTTAATCTTAACCTAGGCTTCCTACTTAATTTAAGTAGCCTACTTAGTCCTAACCTGGGCTTCCTACTTAGCTTAAGTGGCCCACTTGGTCACTATCTAGCCTACTTATAGTTTTTGCAACTAGAGTTTCTGTTAGCGCATTTAAGGTAGTAGGGGGAGGTATAGGTCGGCTCGTAGCTTGGCTTATAATATAATTTAAGCGTCCTACTTAATTACTGCGTATCTTTATGCTTTATATAGGCGTCCCACCCTTAAGTATCCCACTTATAGCATGTCTTGTAGCTTAACTTATAGCTTATACCTAAGGTGCTCTATAAGAGAACCTATACTTATTTACTTTAGCATCTCCAAAGAGCTTAATTGCTTGTGTATATAGGTTTATTATTTTAAATTAACTACTCCCTTTTAATCCTATAAAGATATAGTTAGGTTTTATTCTTAAATTATACTTCTTAGGGTATTTCTTAAGCGTATTAATTAGGTTAGTATAACATCTAAAAATAACTAGATTCTTTAAGTTAGGGACTTATTAGGTATATGTCTTATATAGTATAATAGCACTGCTATGCTTATTATTAAATAGAAGTGCTAAGGTTAGTACTTAATTCTTAATCTAGATAGGATGTTTAACTATATAGCACTAGAGTTTAACTAGTATATTTCCTTAAAATAGAAGTGACCTTATTTTGCAGTTAACTATATAGATTATATACTTAATTACGCCATTATATAAGTGCTTATATAGCGGATAAGGTTTAAAATTAATACACTAGAGTATTAATTCGTCTTAAAATCTGCGGCCAAACCCCCCCCTTTTATTGTCCGCTTAAATCTAGATAGCTTTATTACTAGTAAACCTCTTTACCCTTATAATAATCTCCTTAATATGCGGTAGTACCTCTTTAGTTTATAGGGTCTTAAGAGGAATAAGCTAAGTATAGCGTGTAATGTTGTCTAGGGCTAGTAGGTAATAGTTATAACCTCTAATTAATATACCGATTTGTCCCGTAGTATTAAAGTATAGGCCTTAACCAGATATCTGCTTACACTTAATTGTCTTCTTACTTAGTATTTCTTACATCTTCTTAGCTAGATAAGCTTTATATATGCTCTTACTAACTAGTACTGCTCTTTTCTTAAGCTTTATACCTAGTAAGGAATACTATAGCTTAAATAGGCCACTATAATTTATATATCTAGTTTAGCGGTGCTATAGCTTAGCATCTGTTTTACTAACATTTAGTAGTACATTATATACTTCCGCTGTTATATTAAGTGCTTTCTAATGCTCTTATAGCACGTAGAGGTTATTCCTTATAATAGCCTTAAATATCGCACCTAATTTATGCTTGCCAGTAGCTTAATCGTCCATATTAAAGGTAATTAAGTAGCCTTCCTAAGTAAGAGTCCTTACTAAAATTAGCTTAATTATCTTAAATAAAGGTATAAGCTAGATATCTTTTAGCCTTAGGCTGCTAATTTAAACTTAGCTATAACCTATAGCAGGTATAACAGTCCCATTTACAGTTTATATTTATTAAGGCGTATTCTATCTCTTTAAGTATATTAGGTCTAATTAGTTACTAGTAAAGTGTTTAGTTGCACCTAAGTTAAGAGCCTAAGCTAGAGATGTTATTATAAGCATAGTATATTTAGGATTAGGGTTAGGGTTAAGATAGATTAAATTACTATTAAATTCTTCCTTAGCTATTGCTATACTCCCTGCTTCCTCTGCCTTAGAAGCGCCTTAATCTTTCTTTTTGGCGTTGTTAAATTAGAATTATTTAAGTAGGGGATAGTTCTTCTGATAGTAACCTTTCTAATAGCACACTTTATACTTGTCTCTTTCTAGTTATCTTGGCTCTTTACTTACTTAAGATAATAAGCTATAGTAATAACGCGATAAGGAATAATTAAATCTACCAGCATAACCTCTGCCCCTTATTTGACCTTAGTTTCCCCTTCTCCCCCTAGGTTTGTTTTTTCTCTTATATGCAAGTGCTATATTTTGTACTTATATAGGAAGGGCAGTCTCTTGCTCCTAAAGAAGGGTAATGCAACTCTTAAGGTCTTATTTATCTTATAGGCACTAGGTCTTTGTATTCTGCTATATAATATCGCTTAGGAGGGCCAAGAGAAGCTGCTCTTTAATATCGTTGTTAGTAAGCACTTAAGGTATTAAGGCTAGATTAATCTTAAATTGATTAAGTATATAAAGGAACTTAATAATTTATATCTTTGTAGGGTTAAATATAGTGCTATAAAACTCCCTGTAAAGTCTAGAGATATAGACCTTATCTTTAGCCTTATTAAACTTCTTTATTCCTTCCCATATTCCTTAAATATTATACTCCTTTATTATTATACGTATTTCTTCCTGACAGTTGTCTCCTATTAAATTATAAATAATCTTATTTGCTTCCCCTCTTCTTTTTCTCCCGTTAGCTAAATTAACTTAAGCTAGGTCCTATATACTAGTAACAAAACCCTATCCTTTTGCTATAATTAGGGCTGCCTTATAGGTGCGCTCCTAGTCTGTAAAGTTGTCTCTATTAAAAATAATGATTTTACCGGCCTTGTAATTGTATGTAGGTGCCGTTGTAGTTAAGGTAGACGAGGTTATTTTTAGGGGTTAAGTTAGGAAAGGTGTTGCTACCTGGGCTTATAACCTGTTGGAATTATAAGGTTATAAGGTCACAGCGGAGCAGTCTTAAGGGTCTAATTGACGATAGAGATGACGCAGACGATAAATATTAATTGATTCGTGATGCAGTAGATGCGGTTGATGTCTATATAGATTGCATACGGACTTTGACCTCATAACGTGTCCAGAGCTTAGTCAGCATTCCTTACGCTAATTCTGATATGCACGGTTACGAAGAGTGGTTTCAGCCGGGCAGGTATTACGACAAATGATATAAGCTAGCTAATAGGTAGAGACACAGAATTGAATAAGTGATCTGTTTTTATTTAAGGTGGCTCTAAGAGCCCTAATATATATAAGAAAATTGACCTCCTATAGGGGTCCCTAGAGAGTGATGATATAGGTTAAAACTATACTGATACTGATGTCGAATAGCACCCGTCGCACCTCTGTAGTAAGGCTACCTCCGTGGCCAACACACCCCCTTAGATCTGACGTAGAGCGTCAGAGCTGGATTACCGGATTAGGCAGTTAGGATAGATGAGCTGGTGGTGGGCTTTGCTGTTATCCGAACATCCATTAACTAGATATCTAATATCGCGAAGCCCTACTACTTCAACAAAAATTTAATGATTTTGCTTTAAGAGAGCTTTAGTTAGTCCATCTACAGCTATCTCGCTTATTGGTACCCATTATACAACAAAGCTTCCGTTTTAGACCTCTCGGCGAAGCCAGAATTAATAGATATCTACATGTTAAAGTTTTATAGATACCGTAGGGGTTTCTTTTATTACAATCCGTACTAATTGCTAATTGTTACAATTAATAATAATGTCCTGTTCTGGATCGAATCTAATGGCTTTAAAGATCTAAACTATATGCTCGACCTCCCTATTAACGTATAAGAGAGCTAGGAGTTCTGCCTCTGTAGTAGATTTAATAACTGCCTTTTATCTAGTTGCCTGCTATACTATAGGCCCATTAAATAAGCTTATTAAGAAACCCTATAAGCTCTAATATGTTAGAGCATTGTTAGTAAAGTTAGTATTAAAAGCAGCTTTTAGAGCCTGGTTTATCTTATATAGCATAATAGTAGAGAACTTAAGAGCGAGGTATCTAGTATTATAGAGATAGGTAAGCAATCTATTAATCTCCGCAAGATAAGCTGGTAACGGATTTTATAAGAACTTAGCCAATCTGCTAACAGAAAAAGCGACGTCTAGTTGTGTAGTAGATGCTAGATATATTGCAGAACCTATATGGCGTTAATATCCTTTTATCTAATTTGGCGTAGCTTCTTCTTTATATAGTGTCAATTCCTGGCCTAATAGTGGTGTAGCTAGTAGCTTTAGATATTCTAGATAGTATATTAAGACTAGCTTTTTAAGATATTAATCTAAATAGAGCCAGAGCTTTCCCCTTTATCAATCTTGCATAATATAAGTATTTAGGAATAACAAGAATTGTAGTATTTGGCGGATCCCAAATTAATCTTATAGCTGCTTTAGGATGTCCTCCATCTACTAATAATAGTTTAGGTGTTTTATAATTAGGATATTGTTAACGTAGAAGAATATAAAGATAGGTTTGGTAGGGTGTATATAGAGACACGGCTTGTTTAGTATGGCTTTTAAACCTATACTTTATAGAGCAGCAAACATTTCTAAAAATTACAAATTAGGAGATTTCTAAAGTCTATATATTGCCTTTCTTAGACGGAGAGAGAATCTAGGTGGTAAGTCTATACCTTTAGAGGGAATAAGGTAGACCTTATTGTTAACCAAGGCGTTAATAAATGTATTAACAGCGTTAATTTGTATAACGTCTAGGTTAAAGCCAGTAATGAAAGCGCAAAGCAGATGGAAGGTTTAATAGACTGCCGTTATAGCTTTAACCTCCTCTTATAAAACTACTTAAAGGTCTCTACAGACGACTAGATAAGCCTTAAATCTTGTAATAAAGCTGTCTGAATCTTCCTTATACGTAAAGACCTATATAGTAGGAAGTTGATAAACCTTTTTAATTAGTTGTACCTCGTCCTAGGTCTACTTTTTAGTTAAGGCCTTTATCTTAGTATAAGCAGCTACTTTAAATTCTGTAGCGTACTTATGATTAAGCATATCTTTCTATAACTTTGATGGCGTTAAAAAGTCATCTTAATATCCGTACGTCTTTATAGCAGTAGTATAAAAAGCGTAAGCTAATAGTGTTATATCTGGATTAATAATATTATCACCATTATTAATTTAAACTATAAAGGCTTGTTATTATAAATCCTAATTTGGTATATCTTTCTTCTTTACTGTAGGCCGCTTTTTACGGCTAAAACGTCTCTTACCCCCTAATAATGAGCCTACTATCGTTTAAGGTTCGGAATAAGGTATAAGATCTATAAATAGTGGTTTAGTGACTTTAGAAGATAACTAAGTAGTAGATAATATCTGTGGCGTAGATGCTATAGTAGATAGTAATTACTAAGGCGCCGAAGATACTGATGGTTTAGATAGTTCTAGAGTTAGCTCTAGGGTAGGTAGCTAATAGAGTTCTTCTGTTAAGACCTAAATGCTTTTTAATATAGGAGTAATGTCGATATTTGCTAAATATGGTAGTCTTATATCTAGTTCTTTGTTAAAGTTCTCCATCTAGTTTTTACTGCTATCTTAAAAATTATCTAGTAGGTTTTGGACTTACTAAAAACAATCCTTCTAAGTCTGTAAGATAATAAGATGTTCTAGTGTTTTAGAAGGCTAATATCTCTTTAACTTATTAATTTATATATTATAAGATTGGATAATACGGTTAGTGGTAGGTATTTATACCTAATAGATATTTAACGCTTTTATACCAATAAGATAACCTATTTAGGCTTATGGCTTAAACTTTACCTTTTTAGAAATGCCGTATTTAATAAGCATGTAGGTTAAAGATCTAGCTATATAAAGTCCTACTAGCTATAGCTTCCGTCTATAAAGTATCTTAAATAGGGTCTTTTAGTTAATGGACTTAATAGGAGTTTGATTAAGTAGGAACACTGCTAGAAGTATAAACTTAGGCCATAGATCCACGGGTAACTTTACTCTAATAATAGCAATCCTTACTTATTTAGAAATGGCTCTCCCTAATCTCTTTATAGGTCTATTTTAAGCTAGAGTATATAGTGTTAATTACTCTATAACACCTCCATTAAGTTAGATAAGATTCTTTACCCTAGCGCCTATACCTTACTCCTTATCTATATACTAAATGCGGATACCTTAAGCATTAAATTTCTTCGCAAATGCTATTATTGATTTAAAGAGTGGAAGTAGTGTCTTTTGCTTATAGTTCTTAATAGGAAAGGCACGATGGTACTTTATATAGTTACACTAAAAGTAAGCTATATATATCTCTCTATTAAACCTGTCTTCTTCTATAATGATATTAAAGTAAACATATTTAAAAGGGTAGGTTCCCTTTATTAATATTCTGCAAGATATCTACTATATTATCTTTTCTAGAACATATGGTTTATAAAGTAGTATACTATATAGAGTTCTTCCTCTGTTTATCTTAACCACTTTAACCCTATCTGCCGTAGTTAGTAGATAATTTAATAACTCTATATTATAGTGTAGTAAGCATTAATGCCATACTTTATTATATGCTAAGGTCTCAAAAAATCTAGTGGAGGTAGCGTAAGCAGTAGGAGTAGGTAGTAAGTAGGCGATGGCATTAATAAGGTAGAGACCTCTGTATTCTATAAGGTTAGTAAATAGACTTCTATTATCTTTATAGTACAGATAGCTTATAAATTGGTTAACAATTACTCTAACCCTATAGAGCTTTACTGCGGATATTAAATTGGTATAAAAATAGGAAGTATAGGCAATGTTTCTTAATGTTAGATATTAAGTTAGGCGTTATTTACCTACCTTAATTGCTAAGTTAATATTACCGTATCCATAGATTTCTACCCTAGAATCTCTAGCTATTACTATAGATATACTTAGCTTAAAGTTACGAAAGTATCTAATATTATTGCAGAAGTGGGTGTTTACTATAGTAGTCATAGACCAAAACTCTCCTTGGCGGAATCCGACTCGGTTAGTCAGCATTGCCGCTATACTCAGGCGCCAAGCACCCTCAACTCACCCACTGCTCAGGCTGCTCACCCTCTCGCTTAGGTTATGCTCAGGCTGCTCAGTTACATTGCTGCTCCTCTATCTTATCAACCAATCATGCCTTAAAAGTGCTATGTCCTTACCAATGCAAATTATTAACTCTACATAACAATCTTAAGGGCCACGTTTTAGGCCCCCCTTAAAATAGAGCATTCGTCCGTCCTAAGCTGCGCCTATATATAACATAGCGTCCCTAAAGATATTAGTTAAAGAGGAGGTGCCCTATCTCTTACCATAAGATCTTCTCTGGTTGCGTCCATTCGCTCCATTCTATATACCTACAACTTAATTTCTATCCTATCTTCTTTCACTCTCTTTTTTTTTTTTTTTTTACCTGCTACTTTATAGCTCGCCCGTCCGTTCCTATAAGCTTATCTCTATATTCCTCTCCCCTTCCTTCTTTATATTAGCTTCTACTTGCCTTGTCTATTTCTCTATAAAATACTAAAAAAAAGGACCCTTATAAGTTCCTTACTGTAGTAAGGGTAAAGGGCTCTAACTAAAGTAGGGAGGGCATAGACAGCACTAAAGTTTAAAAGCGTCTTAAGCCAAAGACAGAGAAAGCTTATCTTAGAAAGGTAGAGCTGTAGTACTAGTAAGTTATAATTAGTGTACTATAGCGGTTAGATTCCATCCTACTCTAACCCTTTACTAAATAGATTTGCTAAAGAATATCCTAGTTCTTCTCTATATAACCTAGCATCCTTAAAAGATTTTATTAAGAACATAATATACAGTATTAATAGTGTTAAGGATAATCCAATAGCAGCCTTAGATACTATTAGCTAGTACTAGAAAGATTTTATAGCTGGCTGGCGTTATATTAATACTACAATACCCATAAATATAACTCTCTCTATTATAAATATATGTTCCATCTATATTTCCCTATTTTCTCCTTATTAGAGAGTCTAATATTATTTAGTTTATTAAAGGCCCGCTAGTTAATAAACTAAAAATGCCTAGGAAAAAAGGCTAAGAAGGTTTACAACTAAGAACTACTTTATTTATTTAGGAAGGCAGCTATAGATAGCAGATTAGATTGCATATAAATAACTAGTAATAAAAGTAAACAATTAGGCGGACCTTATAGCCATTATTTATTCTTCTATATAAGTTAGTAAGTATATTAAGTCTAACTATTAAGCAGGTTCTAGCTAAGGTTTGCACTATAAGGTAAGGAAAAACCCCCCTCTCCCTAATATATATACACATATAGCATAGCAGGTAAATAGATTAACTCTATTATAATATAGGATATAACTTTTATAGTATTTTATAATAAGTATAGAAGTATAAAGTTTACTATTTAAATTGTTTAAAATGCCAAAAATATAACTATAATACTAGATAAGAGGTAAGCACTAGGTTGTATAACGGAACCTTATAAGAAATACCACGGTGGGTTCTGTTAATGGGCTAGGTATATAGGTAACATTTAATTATTAACAATATAATAACTGGTGGAGTAGTTGCCTAATAGATTAACTCTAATTATATTCTAAGATTTACTATAAAGAGAGAACTATCTAGGTAGGGACTGTGGTCCTTTAAATATACAACTATACGCCTAAGAAATCCCTTCGCTACGTAAGGTATGTAAGGTATATAAGTATATAATATTCCTTATAGAGCTTACAGAGCTTATAGAGCTTATTATATAACCTTAGTTACTATTCCTTATTATATAGTTCCACCGGTTCCATTCTAGACTGTACTTTTATTATCTAATAGGCCGCTTCTAACTCTTCTCTAAGTAGTTATAACATCCTACTTAAAGCATCCGTAACACTATCTCCCTCCTCTTTATCTTCGTCCTTAAAGATCCCTAATATCTCTAAGTTATCTACTAGAGGTATAATATCCTAATTAATTTGGTTAATATTATTACTTATAATGCCTAAAGCTCCTTCCCTTTCCTCTGCTAAATATTAGTCTCGCACTATTACGTCCATATTATTACTGGGTGAGGTTATGCCTTCCTGTTCTTACTGTGTAAAAAAAGGGTTAGTCTATATCGCAATAGCGTTACCTATTAATTAATAACCATCCTCTTGTGCTAAGTGTACGCGAGTAAATATATAATTATCCTATAATGTTTAATCCATATCTAATACTAAATATACGTGCTTAATTATTCTAAATAGCCGCCTTATCCCTTGGTTAATTTGTCTTAGGGTCTTAAGTTTAATTGGCTACTGCTAAGCTAAATAGTAAACTGTTAAGTGCCCTAGATAAGTTGTATTGTTCTTATAAAGTAGAGCGCAAGGCCGCTAATGCTTAATAATAGGCCCTAGAATTACGTCTTGCTACTTCTACTTACCTACTTTATCTTAAGAAAGTTTGTAAGAAGGTCTGTTTAAAGGAGTAGAAACTTATTAAACAAGGTCTATAGGAACTTAGTAGTAAAAGAATGGATTCTCCTTAAGTAGGGAAGGAAATAATTCTAAATAATTTAGCAGTTAATCCTCTTGGGTTCCCCTTAGGTAATTCTTTCTTTAGTGGCTTTTCCTTATTAATACTTCCTAACCTAATTTCTTCTAATACTCTTATACCTTTCTTATAGCGTTTTTTTAAATTGCCTAGTGGCTCCTAGGTAGTCTTATTATAGCCTATCTACTTTACTTTATACTATATTTTGCTATTAATGTCCTTATAACTAATAATCTTTAAAACTTCCTATTTGTCTTCCTTCTGCCCTCTATATATATCTGCTTTATAGACTAGTGGTTTAATATCTCCATATACTAGTTCTAGCATTGCGATATGCCATATAGAGTAGATCTTTATTTTCTCTAGTAAGTTAAGTCTATATATAACTTCTAAGATCTTTATTTTAATTATAAATGGTCCTAGTTTAATGTAGTCTAACTTCTTACTTAGTTATCTACTTTTAAAATTTTTATATAGTAACTATACTTTGTCCCCCTCCTTAAGATCTGGTCCCTTAGATCTCTTAGTATTATAGTACCTTTTTATTCTTTCTTGTACTAGTTTTACTGTGCTTTTAAGGTAATTATAAAGACTTATTAATGTCTCCATTCTTTCTTTTACTATGCTACTTACCTTTTTTGCTTATTATGGTGATAATAATGTCTTAGGCTTATAGCTATAATTTGCCTTAAAGGGTGATATTCTAATTCCTTCTTATAGTATTGCATTATATACAAACTATATAACTAGTAATAATAATACCCAATTATTCTGTATATAATTAATATAATGCCTTAGATACTATTCTAATGTTTAGTTTGGTCTCTTTGTTTAACTATCTGTCTGTGGGTAATATGCAGTTAATATTACTGCCTAAACCCCTTGTTCTGCTAAGAATACCTCCTAAAATGCTACTATAAATCTTAAATCTCTGTTTAATATAATCTTTATTAGTGCCCCATGTCTTTTTTATTTTTTATTTTTTATTTTTTATTTTTTATTTTTTTATATCCATTGTATTATACTACGTACAATACTGCGCATGCAGCCTCTAGGCTATGGCGCTATAGTCCTATATACATGAATCCTTCCAAGGCAGCTTAATATATACTAGTAACTAAGTGGACACTCTGGCCCGTTTTTAAAGTACTAGGGGAGTACTAGCTATTGGTTTTTTATCCTGGTATTTTGCTCACTAATATTTAGTTTATACCAAAGAAATCGCACTAAGGAAATCCTAGCTCTTTTATCTATTTCTGCCGTATTCTGCCGTTCTTAGAGTAGAAAAAGCGCTCTAAAAGATAGACTTTGTTTTCTATAGTTTTGCACATAAGAATAAGAGAAACAACATAGCTTACTAGCTTGAAAGTAGCTACCAATTACCCCTAAGCGACTGTTTTCTTATGTATCCTATTTCTCCTTCTTGCTAAAGAAATGGGTAGGGAATTGGTAATTAGTAAGTACTCTCCTCAAAAGTAGCCTACTAATCCTAGGTTTACGTTCTAGAAAACGGGTATTTTATAAGGGCAAACCTCGTTACATAAACCCACTCCCATAGGAAAAATTTTCACGAAGTTGTCTGTATAGGGTATAAACACCAATTCGCCTATACACCTTATATTTAACGTGCTAATGGTAACATAGGCCGGCCCCTCGTCCCCCTACCATAGCTACCCTAGCGACGCATCTGCAGTATGCCTATATTGTAGTAGTTGTCTATAGCGCAATAGCCTACAGTACATCTGCGGTGAAATGGTATTTTGGTATTGTGGAATCGTGGTATTGTGGTATTGTTGTATTGTGGTATTGTGGTATTGTGGTATTGTGGTATTGTGGTATTGTGGTATTGTGGTATTGTGGTATTGTGGTATTGTGGTAGTTGTCTGCGTCTGCGTCTGCTGTGCGTCTGCGGTGCCTGCGGTGCACTGGTCGTAGTAGGGGTCGTCTGCAGCGCGATGCTGTAGACTAGTTGTAGTAGAGGTCGTCTGCAGCGCGATGCTGTAGACTGGTTGTGGTAGAGTTCGTCTGCAGCGCGATGGCTGTAGACTGGTTGTGGTAGAGTTCGTCTGCAGCGCGATGGCTGTAGAATTGGTTGCGGTAGAGATCGTCTGTAGTGTGACAGCTGCAGACTGTTTGTGGTGAAATGGTTGATTGTGGCTAGCGTCGTAGTGACGCGTCTTCAGGGGGTATATAACCAGCGGCGCCCCTGCGACGACGGCAGAAGGACGAAATGGAGGCGACGGCAGAGGACGAAAGGGAGCCCCATGTCTTATAAACACTTCTTTAATATAGATTCTAGCAACATCTTCTACTGAGATTTCTTTGGTATATGCTACAAAGTAGCCCTATTTAGTTAATTTATCCACTATTATAAGGATTGCATTATGCTCCTAACTGGTAATAGGGTCTTTTAATTTTAGTAACTTTATAATAAAGTCCCATAATATTGTTTCCTATAGTCCTTCTAGTGTTTTAATAGGTTATAGCCCTCTATATAGCTTATATCTTATTAGTTTATTTCTTTAGCAATCTAGATATTCCTTTATAACTTATCTTACTATACCCTAGATTCCTTAAATAATATACTCCTTTTAAAGTCTTAACATTAAGCCTATAGCTCCATTGTGTCCTTATATTATTCCCTTATAGAAGTCTTTAACAAATTCTTCTATAATTCCCTTTAGGATATATATTGCTTCTTAATTTATATACTGTTTGGAGTCTGGATCCTTATTCTATACTTTTTAGATCTTTTAAGACTATATACTCTTAGGTGCCTTATAGGTCTGACTTTCTTCTCTTATAGCTATAATTTTTAGATAATTATATCTAATTAATCTATCTTTATCTTTTTGTAATAAAGCCCCTAATAGCTTTTCTTTATTTTATAGTTCTGCCTTCCTACTAAGTATATCTGCTCTTGTATTTTTAGTTCCTTTAGTATACTAAATTTTAAAATAATATTCTATAAGCATCTCTGCCTATTTAACCTATCTTTGGTTTAGTTCCTTTATTATTAGAAATCCCATTAGGTTCTTACAGTTTGTTTTAACTATAAATAGTTTCTCTATGCCTTATAAGAATGCTCTCTATTTTTTTAAGTGCTATAACTATACCTAACAACTCCTTGTTATAGATATTATAGTTCAGTTCTGGTAGTGTTATTTTTTAACTATAGTATGCTACTGGATGCTATATATTGCTATATTTCTATAATATGTATGCTCCTAGTACGAAGTCTAATATATTAATTTTAACAACCGTTTCTAATGCTGGTTAAAAAATCTTGAGGATTAGATCATAGGTAAATAACTCCTTAAATTCTTTAAACAGCTGCTTTTATTTACTACCCTATACCTATAGTTCCTCTTTCTTTATAAGCCTTATAAATAGCTTAATATTTTTTAACTACTGCGCTATAAACCTCCTATAGTAATTGCAAAACCCTAAGAATAATCTTAACTGTATAACATTCTCCAGTTCTTGCTAACTTACTATAGCTTTAACTTTTTTTAGGTCTATGCTAATCTTTCCTAGTTTAATAATAAATCCTATAAAATTAGTTTTTTTGTAAAGAACTTGCATTTCTTAATTGCTATTAGCTGTTACGGAGTAAGCACAAGCAGTGATAATATATAGCGAAGTAGATACTACTAAGCTATATACATAAACTGCGTGATAAAGTCAAGACGTTACGTAAGGAAAGAAGGTAAGGAAACAGGGAGAAAGGGTATATAATATTAGCTTGGTTGCTTGGTTAACATATATATAGAGCAGAATAGGATTTGGGTAGTAGTCCTAGCAGAACTTGGCAGGATTTAGTGGACTTGGTAAAATATAGCAGAATGTAGTAGATTGCTGTAGATTGCCGTTAGATTGCCATCTTATAGTTGGTTTCTGGTTATTTAGTTAATGGAAACAGGTGGACATATTAGTAGAAATAGGTAGATATATATAAGGTATTACGGGGGTGTCCTATAATAGTACCCCCTCTTTAAACTTAAGCTTCTATGAGATGGGGCTATAGTAGTTCTAGGTAGAGTTTATAAAAGTCTTCTATAGCTTGTGTAAGTCCTATAGAGTTGACAGGTTTCTATGAGGGTTTAGCAAAACCTCTCTATTTTGTGAGGTATATATATTGGCGTTTCCGTTTATTATACTTAATATTATTAATTCTTTTAATAAAGTACTTATCCTTACTATCTACTTTAACTGGTGGGGGAGGGTCTTAGATCTGTCCAGGCAGGGCATCTAATATAGAGGTAGTAGGGCAGAGGACTAATATATAGAATACAGGGTGGATTTTAACTGTATTAGGGAGCTTCAGACGGTAGGTATAAGGAGAAATAACCTTTTTAACCTTATAAGGGCTAGCGTTCGTCTAATTAAGTTTCTTAGTAGGTTGTTTTGTGTTTAGATTTCTTATATCTAGTCAGACAAAGTTATTAATTTAGTAGGCTAGTGCTAGGGTTTGGTTCTTATTTGCTACAGCTTTATAGATAGATTAGGCCCATGTTATTTTATTAGTAAGAAACTCTTGTAGTTCTTCTATCTTTTTTATAAATTTATTTGCTTCTGCAACTTATAAGGCCTGATAAGCTAGGCAAGGGATATTACTAAAGGGTTTAAATCCCATTTATAGGTGCTAGCTATAGTTAGCCAGGAATAGGGAGACCTTTACAGTTTCTAAGATAGAGTTATTTGTGGTAAACTTAGTAAATACAAGCTAGTCTATCTAGTTATCCTATAAATATGATGTATATATCCGAATATACTATTCCATTATAGTATTTATATATTCTATTTAACCATCCGTTTCTGGGTGGTATGCTGTAGATAATAGTACTTTAATATAGAGTTGGGTAGTTAGTTTTTTCTAAAATGCAGAGATAAACTAGCTAACTCTATTAGAGATAATTATTTTAGGGAGTCCGTAGAGTTTCTATATATAATCTAGGAACAGTTGGGCAACGGCAGGTGTTAATATATTAGGGTAGGCGATTAAGTGTCTTATCTTAAATAGCCGGTCTATAACTACTATAATGTTTATACAGCCTTTACTTATAGGGAGATTAACAATAAAGTTAATTAAGATATCCTTCTATCTTTGGTCCGGAACAGGCAGTGGCTTTAAAAAGCCATTATATATCTTATATAAAGCTTTGGCTTGTTAGTAGATATAGCAGCTAGAGATATACCTTTGTATTATATTATATATGTTCGGCTAATAGTATTCTTATTAGAGCAGTTCTAGAGTTTTTCCTTAGCCTAGGTAGCTGGCTACTAGTAGATTATATACATGTTTAAGGAGCTTAAGCTTAAGTTTATTGTAGTTGGGTATAACTAGGTGGTTCTAGTAATATAAGCAGTCTCTACAAGCTTTATATTTACTTAGAGAGATCTTTTTAGAGCATCTAACACCATTTTAAATTAGCTTAAATGTTTTTTTAAATAAACTTGTTATTTGGGTATTTATTAGTTATAATCTATTTAATTAATTAATTAGTTATTTTAAGGACGTGTATTATAAGATCTTTAGTAGGAGGATTAAATAGCTTAGGGCAAAGTAGAGTTTAATTACAGTAGGTATACACTTCTTCCTATACTAGTATATCTTATAAATATTAGGTTAGGGTATTAGGCTTCTAACCTTAAATGCCTAGGTGGTATATAATTAAGAATTAGAAATAAGATAGGTATTTTAACTAGTGGGCCTAATAGTAACTTAGCTACTTTATAGTTATAAAGTACTGTAGGTTCTTATAGTTGCTAAGGACCTTAATTGGAAATCTAGTACCTTCTAGTTCTAGTCACCATTGTTTAAAATATTTAATAATGGCTAATAGTTCCTTATTATAGATCTTATAGTTATATTTGGCTGAACTTAATTATTTTAAGAAGTATGTTATAGGGTGCAGTACTCCTTCCTTATTATACTGAGACAGAATGCCTCTAGTAATGTAGTTGGATAAATTAGCTTCTATAATACTCTTTTAGTTTGGGTCAAAGTATTGGAGTATAGGTGCAGTAGTAAATATAACTTTTAGATAAGTAAAGGCCTTCTTATATTCCTTATTAAAGATAAAGGCTTTGTACTTTTAGGTTAGAGCTATAAGGGGTAAGACTAGAGTGGAAAAGTTATTAATAAACTATTAGTAGAAGTTGGTAAATCCTATAAAGGCTTTTATATCCTTAATGTTCTTAGGTTCTTGCCAGTTTATAATTACTTTAATCTTCTTTAGGTCCATTTATATACTATTTATAGAAATAATAAGTCTAAGGTATAGGACTTCCATTTTATAGAATTTATATTTATCTATATCTAACTATAGGCTAGCTCTATATAGAGCTTTTAGGATAAGATTAACGTGTTTCTTATATTTAGTTAGGTTATTGCTGTATACTAAGATATTATTAATATAAGCAGTGCGGAAAACGTCCAGTTAAGGTTATAGGGTATTATTTATAAAGTACTAGAATGAACTTAGGGTATTTATAAGGCTAAATGGCGTTACTAAATATTTAAATAATCTATACCTAGTGCGGAATGTAGTAAGCCATTTATCTCCTTTTATGATATAGAGGCGGTTAAATGCGTAAATAAGGTTAAGTTTTGTATAGTAGTAAGCCTTACTTAATTAGTTTAGTGTCTTTTAAATTAATAGGAGCAGGTACCAGTTTTTAATAGTAATAGCGTTAAGAGCTTAGTAGTTTATATAGAAGTATAGACTACTACTATCCGCCTCACGGACTATTCGCTTACGCTCATAGTCCTACGCAGCTCAACGGAACACCGAGCTTAACGGAACACGAGCCCAAGATCAAGCCTCACCTATTTCCTCATACAATTGAATCACCACAACCATGCCTACAGAATCCGAAATTATTGAGATACGCATGCAAGATGCACTTCGTGAGTTATTACGCATGGAAACACCCAATATTCAATTAGCAGCCCGCCTATATAACGCGCCGTTTAAACATGTCTATAACCGCATTAATGGCATCAAGAGCAAGATGCAGAGGCCTAGTAGTAATAAGATACTTAATTAACACTAGGAGGCCATGCTCCTATCCTATATTAATTAAATAGACCGCCTTGGAGTTAGCGCGCTGTTCCACCAAGTCCATAATTGCGCGTAGCGTATCCTCAAGCTCTATGCGCCTAACGGCACTAAACTACCTACTCTTAGACGCGACTGGACTAAGAGATTCCTTAAATGAAACCTAATAGTGCATAAGGTCAAGCAGAAGCCTATAGAAATTAATTAAGCTGCTGTAAACAATCCTACCGCAATATAGGAATGGTATACTTTATATAGAAATACAAAGGAGCAATAGGGTATTCTACTATGCAACAAATACAACTTTAACGAGTCTAGATTTCGTATTAGAATTAGTAGCAGCCAGTGGATAATTACGCGTGTATTAGACACCAAGAGGATGCACTCAGCCAGCGAGATAAATCGCAATTTTGCGTTAGTGTTAGAGGCTATATCTAGTAATAGAGTTGTACTTACTCTAGCAGTTATTATTAAGGGCCAATAAATTATGCATTAACACCTTAATGATACAAGTATACCTAGTAACTATATGCTAGGCGCTCAAACTAAAGGCTATTTAAATAACAACCTTGCGTTTAATTGGATTCAGTACTTTAATAGGTAAAGCGCTGCTTAACAGATGGGTGCGCATCGGCTGCTATTACTAGATGGCCATGGTTCACACCTTATAAAGGAATTTACAGAATATTATAAGGAGAAGAACATCCATCTATTAGCTATTCCGCCCCATATAAGCCACTTTCTACAACCGCTCAATGTTGTTCTCTTTCAGCCGTTTAAGCACCACCATAAACTAGCTGTTGAGATGGCTATGCGAACAGGCTGTATAAACTTTAATACTGTTGAATTCCTCCACGCTCTGCACTAAATTTATATAGCTACATTTAAATCCTTATCTATCCTATTAGGATGGGTAAAGACTGGTCTTATTCCATACAATCCTAAGGTTATATTAACCAGATTACGACATTAAACAGCTATGGTGCGTCCATCTACGCCACTACCTATAATACTATAACTACTGCGGCTATAACCTACAGTGCCATAAACACCTAATACACCGCGCAGCTTGCAGATAACAATAAACTGGGTTCGCAGCTTTATTATTAAGCAGCCTAATAGGGTAAGGAATCCTTTGTTAATACTTTGCAAGAGCGCTAGGAAGAATGCCATGCTTTGCTTATTAGCAGAGGAGGACCTATATTTAATGCAGGCAGTGGTACGCGCCCGCGTAAAGCGTTAAAGGACCGACCAACGGGTTATTTAAAAGGGAGGCTTGATATCTGCAGTAGATGGACAGCTCAAAGTATTACAACGAGTTCAAAAGGAAGCAGAGAAGGCAGGTAGGGCGGCTGCACGTGCAGTGAAGAAGCAGGCAAAGGAGGACGCTACACAACGTGCAGAGGCCTCAGACTCGTAATATTTGGCAGAATTGTAGCTAGGCTATTGCTTAAGGTGCTCCACCAAGGATTTCTGTATATATGTAGCCTACGTAGAAATCTACGGCTTTAAAATCATGTGGTGGGGCTCGTGTTCCGTTGAGCTCGGTGTTCCGTTGAGCTGCGTAGGACTATGAGCGTAAGCGAATAGTCCGTGGGGCGGATAGGTTTCTTAATAAAGATTATAGGTATAGCTATAGGTAAAGAGCTTACTCTAATAAATCCTTTACTTAGGTATTTGTCTAAGTACTTCTATAGTACTTAGAGTTTATTTTAGGATATTCTATATAGGGGTCTAAATCCTGGTTATTTTCCTTCTTTAAGTATAATCTTGTAGTTATATAATTGGTACTCTAACTTATTAGCCTCCTTTTGTAAGAATATATCTAGGTACTTATAGTGGCATACTAGTACTTTTGTAGTAGGGTTAGTATGCTTCTTTAGTGCTAAGGCATTTTTAATATCAGCCATTGTAACAATAAAAATTGTATATTTAGGTTTCCTGGTAAGTTGTGCTAATAGGATAGCTCTAATTATATAGATATCTAAGGTGTTAAGTAAGCTTAGATTATCCTTAGTTTCTTATATAGTTTCTTATTTAGGTTTGGGTTTAGTATCTAGTATAGAGTTAGTATTAGATTTAAGTTTAGGTTCTTTAAGTATCTCTTTTATAGTAGAATACCAGTTCTTCTAGTACTTTTATATATTAAGCTTCTGTTTAGTTTAGGGCGGTATAGTAGTAGTTAAGATTGGCTTATGTGGTTTAATATAATTTCTAGGTCCTTAGTAGATGTTAGTAAAATTCTTATATTAGTAAAATTTAGTGGAATTTTCGGGTTGGTAGAATTAGGTAGACTTTTTAGATATATAGTGGAAGTTGGTAGAAATTTTAGACTAGTAGATTCTAGTAGATTTTTTAGGTTCTAGTTCTAGGTCTAAGTAGTAAGTTATAAGGCACTTCTGCTTATAATAGGAGGCGGTAAATAGAAGCTTAAGGTTGTCCTAATTAATGGTTATCTTATATAGCTTTATCTAGGATTGTCTAAGGATTACTAAGTAGCCTAAGGTAGTAATAAAAAGCCTAATTAGTTCTTTATAGTTTAGGTATTAGAGTCTCAGGAATACTATATAGGTAATATAGCCTAAGACAGTGCGTTTACTATTAAATCCAAATATATTAATATACTGGTTAAGGGGGGTTAGGGTAAAACTATTATCTTATATAAAGATCTTGTTAATAAACCCTATGCTACTGGCTCCTGTATTAATTAGGACTTAAGCATTAACCTATTAATTATTCTACCGGAGATGATAGTTAATGGTTATACTGTGATCCTAAGAGTTAGAGTTTATAACATCTAAAGCATTTAATAAAATCCTAAGGCAGCGCCATTCTAGAGAGTAACTTAGCTCTAGGACCTTCCTTTTAGAGGTAATTAGGGCGGAGTTCTTATAGTGTATTAGTTGTAGCTTTATCCTTATAAGTAGTGCTTATTAGACGCAGGGCTGGAACTAGATAAAGATTAGGGATAGTAACTAGAAGATTAATATAGTAAACAGCTATTAGTATTAGCCATTTGTAAATTGTTTTGGGGTATAGGAATAGAGTAGTAGTTTAAAAGGTAGGAGCCACTTCTATATTCAAAGTAGAGGCCTAGCTTAATATATTATTCTTATTTAGGGGATCCTAGTGGGGCATATCCTAGGGTCCCTATATTAATATCTATGGCGTTAGGGTGCTTAAGCTGAGATAATAACTTAGTAGATATTTATAGAGCTGTTGTATTATATTAAGAAGCGGGCTTTAATGTCAGACGTAGTATATTATTATACTGTTTATTAATAATGTTTGCGCAGGCATTAAGGGCTTTTGGTAGGTCTATACCTATTAGGGAGGTTTTTAGTTTAGGACTTAGAGATTTAATAAGGCTATTAATTAGTGCGAAGTTATTCCAACCTGTTTCCTTTGCGTAATAGTTAAATTTAGAAAAGTATACTGGAAAGCCTTTTGTTCCTTAAGTTATATAGTTTATCTTTCTCTAAGCAGTAGCTTAGCAGTTTGGGTTACTATATATAGCTTTAAGAAGTATAACTAGACTTTATACTAAGTTTGGTTAAAGGGGTTTAATAAGGTTAGCTATATCTCCCCCTAGTTAACTTAGGGCGTAGCAGAGTTGGTTAGCTTTAGTTAGGTAGTGGTTAGCATTACTAGTTAGCTTATTTTTAAGCCAGCTTAGGAATAATTAGAGTTCTTATTATTTACTAGTAAATATTAGAGGGTCTAGTAGTCGTTTAGATTATTATAGTATAGTAGTTGGTTTGGGATAAATAACTACTATAGGTTTAGGACTCTTGTTCTATATATTTATCTTTAGAGATAGTATTTGGTCTTAGGGCCCTAGTATAGGTATCTTAAGGGTGCGGATTTCTTCTTAGATGTCACGGAACCCCACCGCAGGGGCCTCCATAGGAGAGCCCCGTGCTCTCGCGTACACCTCGCGTACAGCTTACGTCAGCTACGCGTAGATATATCACCTCCTTACGCCCTCGACCCTTACGATCGATCGCGCAACGTCTTGTAGACTCCTCGAATACATACGCTTTGTAGCCACTGCCCCCGTCCCGTGACATGGAGGTCCTTAATTAATTGCCAGTGTTATACTTCTTATTTAGCTTATTATTAAGTTAAAGTGGCTTGGTTCTATATAAGGGCGTCTATAAAAGACTTCTATATCTCAGCTAGTTGTTCTTAAAGTGCGGTTATAATACTGGCAGCTATTATAGGGGCTTTAGGGTTGTTCTGAATTTTAAAAGGTGGTGTATAAGGTTAACGCAATATAGTGTTATAAAGTAAGTATAAGCGGTAATAATATATAGCGAAGTAGATACTATTAAGCTATATATATAAACTGCATAATAAGGTCAAGACGTTATATAAGGAAAAAAGGTAAGGAAACAGGGAGAAAGGGTATATAATATTAGCTTAGTTACTTGGTCAACACATACATAGAGCAGAATAGGATTTGGGTAGTGGTCCTAGCAGAACTTAGCAGGATTTAGTAAACTTAGCAGAATATGGCAGAATATAGTAGATTGCTGTAGATTGCCATTAGATTGCCATCTCGTGGTTAGTCTCTAGTTGTTTAGTCAGTGGAAATAGGTGGACATATTAGTAGAAACAGGTGGACGTGTATAAGGTATTATAGGGGTGTCCTATAACATTAGTATCTTTTTTTTTCTATAGTCTCTTTAAGACCTATTTAATGTATTCTCTGTGCTCTTCCTTACTTATTAAGTAGATAATAATATTGTTAAGGTATACTATAATAAATTTATCTAGGTGTTCTTTTAATACACTATTAATTCTTTTCTAGAATATAGCTGGTGTATTTATAAGTCTAAATTGTATAACTAATAGCTTGTATAGTCCTTTCTTTAATCTAAAAGCTGTTTTCTATTTATTGCCTTCCTTAATTCTAATTTAATAGTATGCCTATCTTAGATCTATCTTTATAAAGATTTATATATTACTAATCCTATCTTAGATTTTACTAATTAAGGGTAAAGGATATCTGTCCTTCTGTATAATGTTGTTTAACTATTTATAGTTAATATATATCCTAAGTTTTCCGTTTTTCTTAGGTATAAATAGTACTAGATATCCCACTAATAACTATAATAGTTGGATATATCCCTTTTATAAGTTCTCCTAAACAAACTCTTTAAGCGCTACTAACTCTATTTTAGTAAGCTTATAGATTAGAAAGAACTTTGGACTAGTTTCTAGTTCTAACTCTATTTTATAGTCCTATGCTATATACTCTAATAGCTTTTTACTTTCTGGGCTCTATAGTTTCTTGCTATATTTATGGTATTTCTTTAGTATATAACTTAAGCCTCACTTAGTCTCTTTATATATTACTCCAACTTAGTACTATACTATCTTGGTTTACTATTGCATTTTATATTATTAAGTATCTTTAATATTAACCTAACCTATAACCTAATTAATCTTTAGATTATATTTCTGTAACTAAGGTATTCCTAATACTGCCTTATTTCTCTCTAATGGTAAGATATTAAATAACATTCTAATCTGTCTTCCTTTAATAGTTATCTAAATAGGTCCTGTTTTAAGGTTAATAATACCTCCTCTATAGGCTATTAGATCTCCTAAAATGGTTACTAGTAGGTATAGGTATTCTTTCTATCTATATAGTAACCCTATCCTTTTAACTACTTCTCGTAATATATGGTTCCTTATTACTCCACTATCTATTAATGCTTTAAATTGTTAATCTTACTATTTAACTTATAGGTTTAGGTACCGTCCTTAAATTCCTTTAAGGGTTTAAGGCTCTACCACTAGCTCCCTTTAGTCCTATAGGCCTCTACTTTTTCCAACTATTGGCTTACTCTCTGTACTTAGTCCCCCTTAGGCTAATACTTAGTTCGCTTCTTTTCCTTAATATACTATAGATAAGTATTCTCTGGGTAATCCCACCACTGTTATCCATCTAAGTATTCTTTAGTAAGGAATCTTCCTAGTTAGAGTATTAAATTGTTTAACTCTTAGATCTCCACTAGATGCTAACTATATATATACTTAGTATCTCTATATCTTTTTTTATCTAGTGCCTAATATATTCTCACGAGGTACTTCTAATGTTTTACCTTAGGTGCCTTATATATATTATATATATTATCCACATATGCAATCTATACCAATATATAATATGCTAGGTGTCTTGGGTTAACTTATGCCTTATCCTTAGGCTTTAGTTTAAACCTCTACTTTACCTATCTAAACTCCAGCATTTCTTTTACCAGTACTAAGATTTGTTATACTTCTCTCTAGTCTATTACCTATTCTTCCAAATTTTTAGACGTTATTATTAATGCGCCTTTAATATAGCTTATCTATTTTTTAGTAATAGCTATATCCAGTAGGCATTTCTTATCTAGCCACATATAGAAATCTTCCTACTTATTATTACTACGTTGCCTATACTATTGTCGGTATATCTCTATAAGTATATATAATTGATCCTTAAGGAAGTATCTTTTTATTACCGCGTTATAATAGCCTTTTGTATATTATTCTGTAAACCTGGTTAGAATCCCTAAATCCTCTTTTTGTTCTAGTTCTATAAGCTATTTGGCTCTAGGTATACCTACCCTTAGCCTATTAATAACCTTTTATATTAGTGCCCTATTCTTAGTGCATCCTAGCAAACTATATCCTTACCATTTTTTTTTACTCTTACTATGCTTCTACTCTTACTTTAAGTAATGCTAAATTTTCTCCTAGCTTGTGTTTGGCTATTAGATCCTCTTAATCCTTAATCCTTTTAATTAATATATCAACCTTTTGACCTTATAGCTAAGCTATATGCTCCTATATAGTGGTGGTCCTTATTTATTCTTTAAATTCTTGGCTCCCTAAGAATATTTATCCCTAGCTTATTTATATATCCTAGAACTGAGCCTATGCTTTTATCCATTCTTGGTTAGTTTTTCCTCTACCTATAGATCCCTTAGCTGTCCTTATCTCATCTTAAGAATCTTATGCCTTTAGCCTTTTGCCTTTATTAAGTGGTAAGCTAGCACTAGCAGTCGTCTACTTACTTAATCTTTCTTAAATATTACTCCTTCTATCTTATAAAGCGATGGATGCTATATCTAATGGTGTTATTATATCCATTACTAATCCTTATTCTGTAGAAGTTTTAGTCTTTACTTCTATTACATTTCTAAGGCTTAGATACCCCTAGTTAGTTCCTTTTTCTCCTTTAGTATTGCTAATTAATAAGTACTCCAACTCTATTATTATAATTGCTAATTATTATCTGTATATTACTATAACATCTTAATCTAGCTTATAGAGTTAATCCTATTCTTTATTTAACTCTTTAGTTCCTTTAAGTTCTTATAACTCTAGCTCTTACAGCTAATAGCTTACGCCATACTTAGCGTCCTTATAAATTCAGTATGCATTATTATAATAAAACATAAAGTGCTTAATTAAATACTCCTTGGTCCCGCGTAATATACTTATATCTATATTATTATGCTCTAATAATCTGGTGCCTTTTACTGCGTAGTTACTTTAACCACCTTTGCAGTCTCTAGTAAAATGACTTTGTTTTCCGCAATTTATATAAGCTCTATCTTTAAACTATTTCTCTTATTATGGAGTCTGCCTAAACATCTTCTGCTGCTAAGATCCTTAGTTCAGCCTCTACTCCTTAGTCCTATAATTACTTAATCCTTAACCTCTGGGTTTCTATAGTTTCTTATTCCATTATTTAGATTCTTTAGTACCACTTAAGTCTATTAGCTCTGGCCCACTACTCTATAGTTTATAACTCTGTGTCTATTAATATATACCCTATGCCTTATACAACTATAAAACTCTAACTTACTCCTTCTTAGCTTGTTCCCTTTAATAGATCCTATTATCTATCTTAATTGCTTAATTAATTAAGTCCTATAGACTCTCCGCATCTTCTATTAGGATAATTATATCCTGGACTTTTGCCTTAAGTCCCTGTTTATACTATACCATAAGCACCTTATTATTCCATTTAACCTAGGTGGCTAGCGTTTAGAACTGTGTTATATACTCTATTGCTGAAGTGTATTGTATTAGGTTCTATAACTTCCTTTCTACTATAGTTATTGCCTCCAGGTCTCTAAATATCTATATAAGTCTAGTCGTAAACCCGCTCTAGTTTAAGAATATGTATTATACCTCCTAGTTAGTTAATAATATATCGTTTGTCTATATCTCCATAAGGTATAGTTTAAACCATTTAAGTACTCTACCTGTTAGAAACAATCCTGCGTATACTACTTAATCTATAGGTAAAGCTAGTCTAGCTCCCTCCTGTATTACCTTAAAGTATATTTACATAAGGAATCCTTTAAGTTTCGACTTCTCCTCTAAGAATTGCTTAATGGAAGGTAACTTAACCTTTGCCACGCTAATACCATTTAGTCTATCTTTAAGTATTTTATTGTTGTCGTTTAACCTATTAACTATTTCCTATAACCGTCCAACTGTGACTAGTTATAAATTAGTATCCCTTATGCTAGTATCCCTACTAGTACCTAAGGTAGTTACTGCTGTTAATAGCGTCGTAACTAGTACTTTTGGTGGCATTATATTGACTTATCACTTTTACCATAACTATAGTAGTGAATGTGTAACGGAACCTTGTAGGAAATACCATGGTGGGTTCTGTTAATGGGCTAGGTATATAGGTAATGTTTAATAATTAACAATGTAATAACTGGTGGAGTAGTTGCCTAATAGATTAACTCTAATTATATTCTAAGATTTACTATAAAGAAAAAACTATATGGGTAGGGACTGTAGTCCTTTAAATATATAACCATATGCCTAAGAAATCCCTTCGCTATGTGAGGTATGTAAGGTATATAAGGTATATAATGTTCCTTATAGAGCTCACAGAGCTTATAGAGCTTATTATATAACCTTGGTTACTATTCCTCGTCACATAGTTCTACCAGTTCTATCCTAGACTATGCTTTTATTATCTAATGGGCTGCTTCCAACTCTTTTCCAAGTAGTTATAACATCCTACTTAAAGCGTCTGTAATAGGTTGCTTAGCCTATTAAGTTAAGCGGTGGTTCTAATTCTTATATTAGTAGGCTAGAACACTCTTTATATAAGAGCATAGTACTAATACCTCTTATTTGCAGCCCTATGCTCCTAATACTAGCTATACTTATTACAGTAAAGGCGTTTAGGGACTATAATACTATTAAAAAGCTCCTTAATATAGTACCACTAAAGGGGGAGATGCTTTATTTATAATAGAAAGAAAGTATACTTAATACGCCTTTTTTTAAGAGCATGTCCGCAAGACAGAAAATTAAAAAGGTAAATGCATTTAGCTTCCGCCTAAGAGCGCTAGGCATCTATATAGGATACCCTCAGCCACCTATAATTTACGACTTTAGGGCGGAGGGCTTATACTAAATTAGTATATATATAGTTATTCCTTCCATTTTTAGGCTACTTACTAATTAATTTCTGGTAAAGATAAGCTATATTTAGCCACTTAAAGAATAAACTATACTAGGCAGAGAGATTTAAATACGTTTAATAATTACTATATACTTAATAATAGTGGTATAGAGAGCTAGGCGAGCTACTTTAGCACTAAGCTATGCAGCATTATTAATAACCTTTTCTGCAGTTTATCTCTCCCTTATAACCTAAAACTATAGCAATCTCTCTTAGCGGAGAAGCAGTATAAATTTAAAAATAGCTTAAAATATATTAATATAGAGGAGGAGATTGCCGCTCTAAAAGGGAAGAAGGATGTAAACTCTATAACCTATTAAAAGGAGCTTTATACGTAGAAATACAAGCTAACTGCTAAAGAACTCTATAAGTGGTAGAAGGTGCAGCTGTATAGACTAGATATTAATAATAAGGATAATACCTCACTATACTATTACCGGACTATATTTAACTAAACTTAATTTCTTATACCTAAACGGGACCGCCTTATATCTATCCTTTTTAAGGTTACTGCCTTACAGAGCCCTATAGGTCTTAGCATTCTCTATAATATAGTTACACTATATTAAAAGGATGCTAAAGTAGAGTTTTAACTAGGGTTGGAGCTAAAGAAGTGCTATTACTCTAACTTAGTAGGCTAGTAAAAGATAACTTAATCTCCACTTAGCAATATAAAGACAAAGACTACTTATAATTAGAGGCATATATATAACTGCTATAAAAAGAGTTATAATGGCTTTTCTAAGCTATGCTTCTAATATAACCAGTAGATTTTTAGGGAGATATAATAGAGCAACCACTACTAAGCGCATCTAGACGACTATAAAATACTTCCCGTTTAATATGACCCTCTTATATATAATAGGGTGCTCACTACTACTAGCTACTGCCCTTTCTGCCTTAGTAGTACTATGCCAGCTATAGTATAAATATATTAATTCCTAAAACAGGCTATATAAAAAGAGTATATCTACTAGTATATGGAAACCCTAGATAAGAGTAAACTGCTAAATTGCCCTTACCTAGGTTTACAATGCAGTATAACATTTAATTCAGTTAGGAAGCTGAAATTCCATCTCTAGGATATTTATTACCTTAACTTTATTAAGGAACCAAAATCACAAAAAAAAAAAAAAAGACTATAAGATAGAAATATAGCTGGCCAAAGTTAAAAGGCAGAGGTCTAACTATAAGAAGAAATTAAGTATAGGTAATAAAGCTTCAGCTAAAGTAGGATACAGTTTTATTAATAAGATAATAGAAAGTATTAGCTAATGCCCGTCTAACAGATCTATAACACCCTTAAACCGTTTAATATCAGATTTCGGTAGTTGTATAAGTAGTAGCTTAACTAAGAATAGAAGCTTTCCTAGTACTAATACTGTAAGGGATATTATTGCGGTACCTTGGGTTGCCCTCAGGACAACCCCTAGACACCCCTTAGACGTCTATTAGTTATATGCTGGAGGCACGTGCCCCTAGTATATAGTCTCCACGATCCTAGAGGCCTTACCTCCTTAAGGATTCGTCTCCTTCACAATCTATCTGTTCCTACAATCATGTACTTATAGCCCCCTATCTACAAAGTCCCCTTACAAATATCCCGCCGCCATCTATATGCAGTAGGATATTTAAGAAAATTAACCTTAGACTTCTTACTTAAGTAGCGGCCTGGAGTAGTATAATATCTAAGTATAATATAATTAATATGGTAAACCTTATAAACCCTAATAAAGATAGAACGCTTACTCCAAATTAAGTGGATTTCAATACAACTTCAACTTTATATATATATTAATGACCAATGGCTAAGATTATTATATCTAACTAGGGTATAGATCATCTTATATATATAAGAGATATAGAGGACTATTTAACTGTTAAAGCCTTATTTTATAGCGTAAAACTAGAGGATTTAACTAATGCTACTCTAAGCTTAAGATGTATAGAGATTGGGAAGCAAGAGCATAGCGCTTTAAACACTCTAGTTGTTCTTAATAGTGCTAATCTACCTAGCCCTAGGTATATCAATTCCAGCATAACCCTTTATAATATGTACTTAGGATACACCTCTACTTCTAATCTACAAATTAACAGCCTACTATTACCAGCTAAATATACTAAGGGCAATATTAGAGAATTAACCTCTACACAAGCTATTTAAGGTATTAGCCCACTTGCCCCTATAGACGTAGAGGATAACCAGTTTACTATTAAACGGCTAGTTAAAAAGCGTGTCCGCCAAGTTAGCAGATATAGAAAAGTCTAGTATTTAGTTAAGTAGAAAGGGTATCCTAATAGTAAAAACACTTAGGAAGATAAGATAGATATATATAATAATCTAATTAAGGCCTTTAAAGCCTAGAAGCGCCTTAGCGTCTTAAAATAACTATAGCTGAGGTTTAAAAGATTATTGTTTAATTACTACTCTTACTCCCTACTGGGTTTAAGGTTAAGCCTATGACTCTATAATTAGATGGACACATTAGGCACTATTTTCTATTATAATTTTTTTCCCTTTTCCTTTAACTTTTAACTTTATTAAGGATACTTTAAGAATGCCTTTAATATTTATAGTTATAGTCTACTAATAGAGATTTACTTCCCTAATTATATCCCCACTATATAGACTAGAGTTCTTAAATTCTAAGTAATAAGAATTAATATAGTAACATAGACCTACGCTAATTTTAGTATTGCTACCACTTGCCTCTTAAAAAGGTTGCGCTATTATCTTTTCTATAGTATATATTGGTTATGCTATAAATAGAAGGTTTCTGGAAAAAGGACCCTACTTAAAATAGGTATCCTAAAACTAGTTTTAGGGCCCTAAATTGCATCCTATTAGAATCTATATTATTTTTATACTAAGCTAAGCAGCCTTATATTACTCAGTTTAAATAAATAAATAAATCTTTTATTTATATTTTCGCGGATTATATAGGTATAAACTAAAATAGCTCCAATATAATTAAGCAACATTAAACGCAGAAAGTAAAGGAATAAGTGCTAAAAGCAATTATTAAAATATATATATAAGACCAAGCAAGCTCTATTTAATTATAACTAACACTTCTATAGGGAGTAAGTTGGGAATTGTAATAGAGCTATTACAAGTTCGTCTTATTCCTGGCCTAGACAATCCTTATATATAGAAAGTGCTGCTAAAAAAGAAGGAACTATTCTTAAGATTTTTTTAAAAAAATATAAGTGATTATTCTGTTGGTACTTATAAGGAATTATATAAAGGAGTTAGTATAATATTTAAGGCTATATAGGTTATAGCTACTATAAAAATTAACTTTATAAAAGCGCAAGGCGTCACAATATTAGTAAATATATACAAGATGTCTTAAATTATTAGGTTTCCTAACTTCTTATAAACACTAAACTACCCAGAGGTTAGCTTTAGTGCAAAAATTAATAAGCTACAAATAGAAAATACTAGTTTAGCTTAAGAGTTAAGTAAATCAAGAGATAAGATATCTATAGAGATAGAGCTTAGGCAGCAGGCAGAGGAAGAAGTATATTAACTTAGGAATACTAACTAGTAACTTTAATAGAAAGCTATAACGGGACTAGCCCAGTTACAGTAGGAATGTCTCGGTGAAATAGTTAACAGATAAATTCTAACGCTTTAATTAAATTCTGCCAAATTCTGCCAAAGTCAATCAAATTCCGCCAAATTCCGCCAACTCGATCAAATTCCACTAAATTCCACTAATGTAATGGAATTTGGTTAAAACCTATTAAAATCCGCGTAGGCTTATGCCCACGCGTCTACTACTAAGACCTTAAATATTTAGTTATAAGTTTCCTATATTCCTTTCTCTTTTTTATATAATATCTTATACTCTGCAAAAGCTATATACCCTTAGATTTAGATAGAATTTAGATTGTTCCTTTAAATCTTCCCTAAAGCCTCTTCGCGCCCTTATACTACATTATATTAAAACAACTACTATTAAAATGGCAAACAAACCGAAATCCCTTTTAATAACCATAAGTATTATAACCCTAGTTAGGGAACAGTTAACTATAATGCAACAGTCCTTTACGGACGCCTTAGCTTAGCAGCGGGCTGCACTAGAAGCCTAGTACCAGCAATTAATAAAAGCACTCCGCGAAGAACTCCGCAATATTAAGGCATTTACGTTATAGACCCTAATAGCAACACCTATAAACAAGATTAAAATAATGGTACCTAAACCTAACCTGTTAAATACGAACACTAAACTAGTAATAGTAGCTTAACCTACACCTATAGCGAACCCAGTACCTACTATAAAATCCAAAAAGCTCTCTAATCCTCTAATGTTTAATAGAAACCAAAATAACCTACATTTCTTTATAACTAAGCTCCGTCTTAAACTCTTAATAAACTATAATTAATACCCTACTAAGGCTAGCAAGGTTAGCTATAGAATATCTTATTTAAGTAAGGACGCTATATAAACTATAGATCCATTCTTCCGCAATAGCACTTTTATTAATTTTAAAACCTTTATCTCTCTGCTAGAACAAACATATAATAACGCCAGCCGTAAATATATAGCTGTTACTAAACTTAAAAACCTATAATAACGGAACCGAGACTTTACCAGCTTCTTTTTAGAATTTTTAGGCCTTATTGGCGAGCTGGATTAGAATAAAGCCGCTAGAGTTGCTACCCTTTAATAAGCTATTTCGGATAAGATTAGAGCCTAGTTAGTAGGTAGAGAACTGCCAAAAAACCTGTCCAAATTTACTATAATATATTAATAAATTAATGAAGACCTTTAATATAATAAACAGACTCGTTCTCTAAAGTTAACTATACCTTATGTTTAAAACTCCACGAAACCGGTATATGCTTTAAGGCGCGATCCTTCTCCGAGACCTAAAAGCCCTATATATAACCCTATGGACCTTAATGCCACCCAATCCTATATACCCTTAGGAACTAATAAATAAAGAACTTAAGCCATAAATGGAGAATGTTTTAGATATGGTAAAAAAGGATATATTTAAAAGCATTGCCGAACTTACCCCTTTAAAAAGGTCCGCCATAGTTCCTCCTATTCCTTAAATTATACCCATTCCTTAAGTTGTACTTATTCCTTAAATCGTACCCACTCTATAAATTGTACTTAAACGCCACAAAGCATCTCGCCCTTAGTTAACTTGGAAAATAAATTATCCTAAGGCCAAGTCACGCCTTAGGATAAAAAGTGGAAGAGTATAAGTGTCTAGGCTCTTCTAGTACTAATATATAGCACAACTCCCTTAATATACTTAGCAAAATTTAAATACTTAAAAAATAGAAAAAGGTATAAATCCTAATAGACAGTGGAGCTACCAGTATAGGCTTTATTAATACAAACTATGCAAAAACTGAACGCCTAAATTTAAAGAAACTTAATAAGCCTTAAGGCCTATAAGGCTTTAATAGCAAACCCTTAATATATAGCAAAATAACATACTACGCTTTAGTAAAAATGCGAATGGGCAAATACCTTAAATATATTCCCCTATTTATTACACCATTAAAATAATATAAAGTTATACTTAGACACGGATGGCTAAAATAATACAACCCTTTAATTAGCTGGGTTAAAGAAATACTAAAGTTCCGTATAACCTACTGCCATAGTTATTACTTAAAAAACTATTTGCCCTATAAACACGCATATAACTATTCAAATTTAATATAATACAAATTGCCCTTGCTATAAGCCTTAAACCAAAATAATAAAGGCACAACTGCTAATTATAGTAAAGACTATAAAGATCTTACGTTAAACCCTCTTAAAATTTGCATAATATAGGCCGCGCCCTTTATCTTATTAGCAAAAAGACAAGATTATAAAATCTTTACTATAACCATAGAAGACATTAAAAAGGCACTAGAACTAAAATAGTACATTAATTCTTAACCTCTTATACCTAAAGAGTACTATAATTTAATTAATAAGTTTAAAAAACAATTTGTAGACCAACTAGCCCCGCACCAAGATAAGTATAATTTTAAAATAGAACTTAAGCCCGGTATAACACTAAAGTTTAGTCCGCTATATGGTATGTTACAAGAAGAACTATTTATAATATAATAATACCTTAACAAGTATTTGGAAAAAGGATTTATTCGCCCTAGTTAATCTCTATTTACCTTACCTATACTATTTATTAAAAAGCTAGGAGGAGGCTTAGGATTCTATATTAACTATTAAGCTCTAAACGTAATTATAATTTAAAACTAATATCTAATTCCCCTAATTTAAGAGACGCTTAACTATTTAGTAAAGGTATAGTACTTTATAAAGCTTAATATAGTTACTACCTTTAATAAAATCTGTATATAAGAAGGAGATAAGAAGTATATAGCTTTTTGTATATAATGGGGACTCTTTAAATACCTAGTAATGCTATTTAGCATAAAGAATGGTCCTGGTATATTTTAGTAATATATTAATAATATACTTTGTGAATTCTTTAATGTATTTATTACTGTGTATATTAATAATATCTTAATTTACTCGTCCTTGCTTTTTAAATATTAGAAATATATTAAAATGGTCCTTAAATGTTTATAAGATGCGGGTTTATAATGCAATATTAAGAAATATAAGTTCCACGCATTTAAAGTTATATACTTAGGTTTAATTATATCCCGCGACGGAATTAAAATAGACCTTAAAAAAGTCGCTGTGATTATAAACTGGGAAAGCCCTAGCAATATATAAGATATTTAAGGATTTCTAGGATTTGCAAATTTCTATTAACAATTTATTAACCACTTCTTAGAAACTGCTTAGCTGTTAGTAAACCTAATAAGAAAGAATATAAAATTTAAATAGACCGCTAAATGCAAATAAGCTTTTAATAACTTAAAACGTTACTTTATAACTGCTCTAATTCTTACCTACTTTAACCCTAACCTTAAATATATTGTTAAAACAGACTTATCTAATTATGTGCTAGGAGGAGTGTTATCACAATATAATAAAAATGGCGAGCTATATCTAGTATCCTTTCTCTCTTAGAAACTCGCCCTTATTAAACTAAACTATAAGATATATAATAAGGAACTGCTTGCGTTTATTAGATGCTTTAAATAATAGCGTCCTAAGCTTAAAGGATTGTTGTTTCTAATACGCGTAGTAATAGACTACAAGAACTTATAGTACTTTATAACTATAAAACAGTTAATATAGCGCTAAATTTATTAGGCCGAATACCTTGAATAATTTAATTTTAAGATTATATACTAACTAGGTAAACTTAATTAGAAGCCTAACGCATTAATATAACAATTATAAGACCTACCTGTAAACGCTTTAGACGAATAAATTATAAATTGTTTATAAATCTTATTACCCCCTAAACATTTTAAAAAACTATATCCTATATTTCTAAATATAGAACTTAATAGAAATAAATTGGAAGTTAATAAATGGGAAATGGAAATTAATAAGCTAATGGAATACAAATATAAGAATAATATATAGATAATTAATATAATAAAAGCAATTTAAACAGGAAAATAACAGTATAAGAATATTATACTCGCTAAATGCGAAATTTAAAATAATTAATTATACTATTAATAGAAGATAGTAGTTCTAAATTCCAAACCTTTATAATTTAAGATACTTAAATTTATATACAACTCCCCTATAGTAGGATATCCTAGCCGTGCAAAGACTTATAAGATCGTTTAACAAGCATACTACTAGCCTATAATGTACGACTATGTACAAAAATACGTTTAAGTATGCAGGATGTACGTGTGTAGAAAGACCTCCCATATAAAGAAGCAAGGAGTACTTTAACTGCTACTAATTCTAATGCAAAGATGGCGCGATATTTTAATTAATTTTATAGTTGACTTGCCTAATAGTAATGGGTTTATAAATATTATAGTAGTTGTTAACCGCCTTATAAAATGCGATATATAATTCCTATAGACTTAATTAATGCGATATTAGTAGCCGAATGTTTTATTAAGCATGTCTTTAAGCTACATAGACTTCCTAACTTAATAATATCTAACTATGGAAGCTAGTTTATTTTAGACTTCTAGCAAGCTCTATATAAACGATTAAGTATTTAAATATAACTCTTAACTGCATTTTATCTAGAGACAGATAGTTAAACTAAAATTGTAAACGTAATTATAGAACAATACTTATAAATATACTACTCCTACCTATAAGACAACTGGGAAAAATGGTTACCTTTAGCTAAGTTTACTATAAATAACACAATAAATATATTAACAGGTGTGATACTGTTTTACGTAACTTACAGATAAGACCCTTAATTTAGATTTAAACTATAATCCAAAATCGATATAATAGGACCTATAATTAAACGAATCCAGTTAATTAACGCGTATAACTTTACTAATTAAATAAAGCAGTTAATGGAACTATTATAAAGTAAATTAACGTACGCTTAAATGTTATAGGAATGGCATATAAATAAAGAATAAGCTCCCGCATGGGACTTTAAGGAAGGTAATATGGCCTACCTAAATATATAAAACCTAAAGACTTAACAGCCCTTAAAGAAACTTAATTAGAAGTTTATGGGCCTGTACCAAATTAAGAAGAAACTAAGCCTATACGCCTATAAGCTTAAACTGCTAACTGAGATAAAAATATACCTAATGTTTTATGTAAGCTTGTTGCAACCTTTAAAAGACGATCCTATAACTTGTAAAGTGCCGCCGCTACCTCCTATAATTATTAACAACAGTAACAATTCTTACTTTATTAACTTAATTAATAATATGCAATAGAAAACATAATCTAAACAATTTAAACTTATTAAGTAGAAAGGATATAAAATATAAACCTAGGAAACCTATAAACAGATTAAGGCTAACGCGCCTTCCCTAGTAAAAGAATTCCATAAAGACCATCCTTTACGGCCTGCTCTGGCTAGATAGACATAATATAAAGGCAAACAACTACCACCTAATATAAAGACACAAAACAAGATAGCAGGAAACTTGAAATTAAAAAGAACTTAAAATACATTACGACGTTTATAACGCAATAAGTTATAAATTCTTAACCAATTTAAATTATTTTGGACCTTTAGTTAAAGGGGGGGGTACTATAACGGGACTAGCCCAGTTATAGTAGGAATGTCTTAGTAAAACACTTAACAGATAAATTCCGACGCTTTAATTAAATTCTGCCAAATTCTGCTAAAGTTAATCAAATTCCACCAAATTCCACTAATATAATGGAATTTGGTCGAAACCTATTAAAATCCGCGTGGGCTTGTGCCTATACGTCTACTACTAAGACCTCAAATATTTAGTTACAAGTTTCCTATATTCCTTTCTCTTCTTTACGTAACGTCTTATACTCTGCAAGAGCTATATACCCTTAGATTTAGATAGAATTTATATTGTTCCTTTAAATCTTCCCCAAAGCCTCTTCGCGCCCTTATAAAAGCTTAGGATAATATAATAAAGTATATCTAAGGGCTTAATTTAATTAGGCTCCTATTAGAGGAGTTAAAGACCTAAGCGCCTCTAGAAGGTTATAAGAGTAAGTAAGTATATAAAGTGGGAATAAAAGAGTATAGAACAAAAAGAGTTCTTTTAGTTAAACTAAATGTCTATTTGTCTTCGTCCTAGTTATACTAAGTATAGGAACTACTTTAAAAATATAATAAGTAATTAGGCGTTAGGCTTCGCGCTCTAACTTAAGAAAGAGATATATCCTCAACTTTAGACTAGTAAGTAGTTATAATTTATAAAGATTCCTAGCTACTAACGCTTTACTTAAGTAAGTACTTCCTAGTGCTTAATAACCTAAGCAAAACTCTCTTCTCATAACTGCCGTTATAATGTAGTAACGCTAATAACTTGCTACCTAAATCGATATTATTATATAGATATATGGTAATGTTTGGGAATACGCCGTCTGCGTCATTCCTGCTATTAAGTATTAAGTATTGCGGTGGAGGTTCTTGAGTTAAGGCACTTAATTCCATTAGTTGTTATTTATAGGCCTAATTAAAAACCCAATAAGAAAAATAATAGATGTGGGTTTTTAAACAGTTCTAGAGTATAGGTTAAGACCTAGTAAAGGCCATAGCCTATAGTAAGCATTTAATAATAATAAAAATGCACATACTAATAATTAGAGATGTTGTTAGTTAATAAGGAGATAAGATAGTATAATATATACACATTTCTAGCATGTATTTTGTGAAATTATCTAATAATATTAATTTACAAAAATAATAGAAAGGACCTAATTCTGGGCCCCCGGTTACATTGCCATAGGTTAGTTATTTTTATATTACTTAGGACCTTTTTGGGACTAGAAGTTCTTATATAAGTATTAAAAGAATTTATATAGGAACTGGCCTATTCTTATTTTAATACAACTAGTTTTAAAGCATTCCCTTAAAGTCTATTATCCTCTTACTATAGTAAATAGAGGAATGTGGCTAAAGCGAGGTGTCTTAGTTACCTTTATAATTGCCGCCATCTATTATACAGTTCTAGCGCTGTAGGTACTATATAAGGAAAGCAATATAAAGGTAGGTATTACAATCTTAAGCATAAGATATTACTCCCTATCCAGATTTATATAAGTGGCTTTAACTAATAGGTTCTTAAATTTAGTTTAATTTTACTATTAAACCTCTAGATAATCCCTTTATTATACTACACACCCTTTTAGAGTGAGACATCCTTTAATCTTTTTAGACTAAAGTTATAAGTATTGCCAATAGTGTTACAACGACTATCCCTAGTACTATTAACTAAGTGCAAAGTGCTGTAAATACTGCCGCTATAGCCATTCCTAAAGCTATTGAGGAATTAATTCCTAAAAATTGCTTACTAGGCACGAAACAATTCTGTGTTGGATTTACTTATAATATAACATGTAATAACTTGCTATTAACTCTCTCTAATATAGTGCTAAAAGAGGCTAAAAGCTTTCTTAGAGACCAACTTAATAACTTTTAATCTCTAGAAGAGATTTCAACAAAAGTGACTTCTGTGTATATCTAGGACTGCTTAATTATAAGGCTGGTTTTAATACTTATCTTAGCCACTATATTCTTCTATTCAATATTCGGCCGCTTATTTTATATTACGGCTATTCTTCTCAGGCTTAGCGTTCAATTAAGGGTAGTAATTCATTTAGTATTAGGTATGGTATATTGCATCCCTCTCTTTATACCTACTGTTGTTTTGTATATTTTCTAGTTAAAGATTAAGGAACTGCCATCTAAGATTAAGATAGAGAAAGGCAAGGTAAGTGGATTATATTTAGGAGCTCTCTACTATGCTATTATAATAACACTGCTAACTGCTTTTATACTAACTATTGTTTAAAAATATATTATAAGAACAAAGGATAGGCAATGGAGGCGGAAATTAAGGGTGCTAAAGGTCGTATTTAGATATTGTAATAGTTATCTATAAAAAAAACTTTAATTAAGAACTGGGAGTATAACCAGCGTTAATAAGTAAAAGTGTTAATTTATGCCTTAACATAATGTCTAGCCACTAACACTTTTATTAGCAATTTGAGTTAAGCCTTATAGCCTAAAAGATTAAAGTATACTTTGCTGTCCTCCTACGGAGTAGTATAGGTAACTTGTACCTAGGCTAGATAATTATCAGCTACCTAAAGTAAAATCTAGCTAAAAGAAAAGTAGAACTGGCTTTTAATTTACTTAAGTAAACAAATCCTAGCTTTGCAGGTTATCTTAAAATTATAGAACTAGCTAATTAAGATTAATTTACTAGTAGTAATGCTGCTCCTTATATTATAAAATTTCTCTCACTTAAGAGAGTCTATTATTAGGTGTTTAAAGCTTAGGGAAATACCTAAAGCCTTTTTAAGTACAACTACTATATTTATATGCGGAATTGGGTGGCCTATTTTGGGTATAAAGAAGGGGGGAAAGAATTTAGTCTAACTACTACCTAATATTCGGAGATCTGGTATAGGAATAATTCCAATAGTCGCTAGAACTAAGGACTATAATTAGGTTCTATGCGGACCTAAAACTGGTCTACTTATTAGTTAGTATAGTGTTTAAACCCATAGAGCCCATTTCTAGGTCCCTTATTTTTAGCCATTAGGGGTAAGGGTGGCGTGGCTAGATATAAATGCATTATTCTTTTCAATTAGTCTCTTTAAGTTCTAGCCCTATTTTAGAGTTTATATATAGAATATTTTTAGCCTTTTAAAAGAAGTAATTTAAATATATAAAACCATATTCTAGAGTCTAGAGTAGGTCGAGCCCTATAATAGAAAAGTGTATTCTAATTAAAAAGTAGATATAATATTCTTATAAGAGGACGAAAAGCTTCTAAATACTTATTTTCTAAACCTCTAAGAGGCGGGGGAGTTATAGGTATAGTAATCGCCGGCACTATATTTATTATTATACTGCTTACTCTCTATATATATTTGCGTTATTAGAAGCGCGCTATGCGTAATAAAAGCCTTAAAGTTAGTCCTAATATAGTTTTATAGCAAGCCTAGCAATAAACAGCTTATCCATAAATATTATTAGTTAGTGGTAAAATACTAATCCTATATTCATCCTTACCTACTATAAATATACAGTTGTCCCTAATTTAAGAAAAAAAGTTATTAAGCTCTAAATATATACCTCTCTTTAACCTTATATTGGAATACTTATTTACTATTACTTTAGCGACCAGCCTAGCCACCTAGATCTATCCTGCTACTTCCTACTATTACTTTAGCGCTAACTCTCTTAAATCTTAAGCAGATAGCTTAGCCTTATACTAATAGGGCTAGCTAGATAATACTAATATTAAAAGAGTTAATTATAGCAAAGTGGTGGAAAATTCTTGCTAAGGCAGACTATAAAAAGACTAACTATACTATAGATAGATTGGCCAAGGGGCGCCGATCTTAAAGGCAAGTTACTATAAGCTGCCTAGCCGAACTATTCCATTTATTAATAATCTATAAGGCCTAGTTTATTTAATCATTACCTTATAATTACTAACTCTACTAGACTACGCTCTTTTTAAAGTCACTAGAATTTTTAATAAGCCTCTAACATCCTTCTTTTTTAGACATTTCTTCCTAGGAAGTTTATATGCAGCAAAAAAAAATACAACGCTCTTAATTATACTGTTAATTGTTCCTTTTAGTGCATCCAGAACTATATTAGCTTTACACCCCTACTATACTATGACTATCTATAGAAGTTCAAACTTCAGAGTATTAAATTGTAACGGGACTAGCCCAGTTACAGTAGGAATGTCTCGGTGAAACACTTAATAGATAAATTCCGACGCTTTAATCAAATTCTGCCAAGTTAATCAAATTCTGCCAAATTCCGCTAACTCGATTAATTTCCACCAGTCTCCACTAAATTCCACCGACGTAATAGAATTTGGTCGAAACCTGTCAAAATCCGCGTGGGCTCGTGCCCACGCGTCTGCTGCCAAGACTATGAATATTTAGCTACAAGTTTCCTATATTCCTTTCTCTTCTTTACGCAACGTCTTGTTCTCTGCAAGAGCTATATACCCTTAGATTTAGATAGAATTTATATTATTCCTTTAAAT
>Ga0307507_10000182_pt1 | contig 114849 bp, 30 predicted proteins | sample 7_EM_MG_FD_207223 | JGI IMG/M metagenome (GOLD analysis project Ga0307507, IMG submission 207223) | Populus trichocarpa ectomycorrhiza microbial communities from riparian zone in the Pacific Northwest, United States - 7_EM | ecosystem: Host-associated > Plants > Roots > Unclassified | place...
ATATAATATCCAAATAAGGCTTAGTATCTATAGAATTTTAACTATAAAACTAAATCTTTTATTTTATTTACATAACGCTATAAATATAGCTAGTACTAGGCTTTATATAAAGCTATATATATAGAGCGTTGTATATAGCCCTATATGTAAAGCCTTAATGAGTATAGCCATTATATATAGAGCGTTATATAAAGTGTTGTATAGAGCCTCTATATATAGAGTCTTTAATATAGAGTATTGTGCAAAGCGTTTTATAGAGCGTTGTAGTATATTAGTGCTATATATTAATAGAACTTTAAAGATTTAAATAGGGCTTTAAGCAGAGCTTTATAGAGAGCTTTTGCAGAGCTTTTGCAGAGCTTTGTGCAGAGCTTCGTGCAGAGCCTCTACTCTCTACTGTAAAAGATTGGTAAAAATCGCCAAGCTATAGCAGCGCGTATTGCCTCCCCATTAAAACAATATACCCCCTATAGCCCCACTAATATAACTCTATATTTTATAAATGGAGCTCTATTTTATAGCTCTATTTTAGGGCTATAAAATAAGCTATTATTTATAAAATATAGAGCGTTATTAGTAGGGTTATAGGGGGTGCTTTGCAATGGCTTGAGGCTCTCCGCTGACTTATCCGACCCCTCCATTCCTAGAAATAAGCACCCTCCATAACTCTACCAAAATGACCTTAAATTATATAAATAAAGGTTTATTTTATAGCCCTAGAATAGAGCTATAAAACAGGCCTCTATTTATAAAATATAGAGTTATATTAGTGGGGCTATAGGTAGTATATTGTTTGGATATTATCCGGATATTATCCGATATCCGGGCTATCCTCGGATAGGACTATTATCCGCCCGGCCGGATAGGATAATTTATCCTCCGCAAGCCTGAAAGTTTTGATTCTGGTGATCGTGCACGGGCCTTCTTCTCTTAGGCTCTCGACATGCTAAGGGATACAACAGTTCCGGTCAAAGGTAAAAACGTTCACTGCGAGTGGGAGACAATTGCAACACACGGATTGAGCTAAATCATCAGGATTTTCATTTCTTGCATCAATTCCTTAGATGCGGGGTTGGCGGAACCCACAGAGCGAAGCAGCAGTTTAGCTTTCGGATAAAAACAAGTTGCTCCAGAGTGGGACCGAAGCGATCAACGATGCAGTTTAGTGGATACGCACCTTACCATTTGCACTTGAATTAGGCAAAGCAAAGTTGCAAAAAAAGCATAGCGGAAATGCCTAGAGGGCAAATCACAACCTTAGCAGAACTTCAAAGTTTGGAAACGAGACACTACGATTCTCTCTTCAGACCGATCTGCGGGCCGCTAATGCTTCTTCGATGCAAAGTGCAGCCGTCGATCCGATCCGATGCTAGCGCAAATCGAATCAGATCGCTTCAGGTAGGAATAGCGCAACCCGATTGGATGACCACAATCAAGACTCTTGAACAATGACACTAGCTGAAGATCTGCATGGTTACAGCAGCATGATACCTCGCAGCCAATATTTTTGATAGCCTCGGACCCCGCCTTCGTGTTCGCTCGGGAGTCGTGGGTGACATGGGCAGTGAGAACGTCTTTAAGACAGCTTCACCGCGACCTTGGCACAATTACCCATATTTATCCATCAATCCATCTGTGTTTCCTATAGCAAACCTAGCCAAAATCCGTCTTTACGGCATAATGTCATCTCCTATTCCGCAACCTCCTGGTGTCCCTCTACTCGGTAATATATTCGATGTGGACTCGAATAACACCTGGGTATCATTGCAGAAACTAGCGGACAAGTATGGTAAGTTGAAAACTTGACTTATCAGACTTTGTAGTAGCTTACTCATTGCAAGGTCCAATCTTCAAGATCAAGGCGCTAGGGCATCAGATCGTTTTTATCGGGTCTGTCGCGCTCCTTGAGGAGATTTGTGACCAGAAACGCTTCCGCAAATGCGTGACCGGACCTATTGTCGAAATTCGCCATTCTGTTCATAATGCGCTATTTAGTGCTTACGATAACGAGCCGATCTGGGGAATATCACACCGAATCATGGCGCCCTTACTCTCACCAACCGCACTTCAGGCAACCTTCAAGGGAGTGCGAGAAACCGCCTCTCAGCTGACAGCGAAATGGAGCCAGTCATCAAGTTCAAGCCAAGCTGTCGACATCACGAACGCTCTAAAACGGGAAAATGTCCAGGTGGCCGTGCTTTGCCTCTTCAGTCAAAACATTAACTGTCTGGATGGTCCGGAACCACCTGTCATGAAAGCTATGGAGCGCGCCACGTTGGAGGCTGTGAAGCGTCCGACTCGACCTAAAATTCTGAACTGGCTTTTGTATCAGCGTATGTTTGACCAGGACACCAAAACTATGCGAGACTTTGCCGCCGATATTGTCGCCAAACGTAAAGCCCAACAAGATGAAGAAAATGATATGCTTCACGCCTTGCTGCACGCCCAAGATCCAGAGACGGGCGTCTCTCTAAGTGCGGAGCAAGTTATCGATGAGATAGTCACTCTACTCATAGGAACCAGCACCGCTCCCAACTTTATGGCTTTCGCATTCTATTACCTTCTCCAAAACCCTCAGGAGATCGCTAAGGCCCGTGATGAGATTGACTCAGTCGTTGGCCCTATTGATCAATTCAATCAATCGCACCTGTTAAAACTGCCATATTGTGAGGCGATTCTGAGAGAGTCGCTCCGTCTCTCCGCTGTTGCGCCTGGCTTCAACATCGAGCCCTTACCCCCGCCAGCCACAACAGGGCCTGTGACGCTTGCTGGTGGTAAATACCAAGTACCGGCAAACCAAATCATGATTGCAGTTCTTGCATCCGTGAACCGCGATCCTACAGTTTTCTCTGAGCCCAATTCATTCCGGCCAGAACGAATGCTCGGTGAGGCCTATGATAAGCTTCCTGCGGGTGCCAAGAAATGGTTCGGCAATGGGAAGCGCGAATGTATTGGGAAACTGTTCGCCTGGCAGTGGGCAATGGTTACGTTCGTAACTATAGTGGCTGAGATTGATTTAGACATGGCCAATCCCAAATATCAGTTGAAGATTGACGGTGCCTTTAATATGAAGCCTCTGGGCCTCTTCGTTAAGGTTGCTCCAAGAGGCAAGGGTACTATTGCGGAATGAAATTATTAACCCCTACGGCAATTGCCAAAGCAGATGTACACTCAATATCTTCTATTCATTAGTACGGGAAATCTAAATAATTTTTTCTACTATAATAAGAAAAAGTTGAAAATCAAATATAGGATTAAAGATAAAATTTTGAAATATCAAAACTGTTCTCTGACGACTGACACTAGTGTTGTTGGCGATATTTTTATTCATTGCTTTATAACGATTTATTCATTTATAAGGAGTGATAATGATAGAATAATTTGACAGCCCTTATGAATATATATAGCGAATTAAAGCTCTCGTGGTGGAGTAGAAGGTACTAGGGTGTAACTATAGACTCACCCACAAATGCTTCCTTTCTGTAATATATTTAACAACACTCCCTCCAATACCACCCAAAATCTAGTACAATGCCTTCCACTCTCTTACAATCCATTCTTATTAACTCTAATAGTAATTCTAACGCCTAGTTAGAACTATCTAAGCCCGAAATAAGCTCTTTAAGGATCCGAATTTTAACGAAAAATCTGTCACGGAACCCCACCGCAGGGACCTCCATAGGAGAGCCCCGTGCTCTCGCGTACACCTCGCGTACAGCTTACGTCAGCTACGCGTAGGTATATCACCTCCTTACGCCCTCGACCCTTACGATCGATCGCGCAACGTCTTGTAGACTCCTTGAATACATACGTCTTGTAGCCACTGCCCCCGCCTCGTGACATTACGTTGCGCCTTTTCACCACCGACGCTCAGCCTACGACCAATTCTACGTCTCTGCAACACTACAGGCGCTGCCAGAAGCAGCGTGTCTACGAGTTACCTTATTTTATACTTCCAAGAAACCCACAATAGTAAGACGATATTCCTTACTAGCCACTATATTAAACCCAAAGAACAATCCAATATCTATACTTAACCTATAACGCCAATCAATCCCAAAAAAAAATCGATTTATTAGCCCTAGCCTTAACCCCTAAGGAAGTGGACACTAACAATATCTTATCTTTTATTAACTGTATAACTACAGACAAGCAAGTAGAAGGGCTACTACCTAATAAAATTAAAATATAAGACGCCAAGACATTTGTAAAAATAGTAGTATAAGAACTTAATGAATACTACCACCTTCTATAGAACTACTACCTAAGGCTTATATAAGCTAAGATGCGTACTGCCTAAGATTGCAATATTATCTAAAACCTACAAGCCTATAAAGCGCTCACTAATAACATATATTAAGAAACCAAAGATAACCTCTACGTATTTAAACGCGACGTCTAAAAGTTAAAGAAGGCTGAGATTACACTTATTACTACAATTACCAAAAAAGAGGGCATAATTAAGTGCCTATAATCTTAGCTTAATAAGCATATTTATAATAACGCTAGATACCTCTTTACCGCATATAACGCCACTTAAGTCTCTACGCCCCTAGTAACTTTACCTACTTAACGCTTAATAGAGGGTTAGTATTAAGCAGCTTTACCTAATAGGAACCCCTACTAAAGTAGTAATAATAAAAGCCATAATAATTAAACCTAAACTGCTACTATAGGGTTTAATATATATTACCCTAATCCCCTAATCTTTTAGAGGAACTATAAGGAATATAGCTACTAAAAGATATAAATCTATAAAAAACTAACTTAGAGCGCCTACCTTTTTCCTACGGAGGATACTAAGATTAGCTATATTATTAGGTAAATAAAGGGTATACTATTTAACTAACTCTTTACCTAATAGGAGACTAATAGCCCCTAAAAGTGGCAGTCCTACTAAAAAGTCCTTAATAATCTTAACCTAATATACTGCGACTATAACCTACTAGCTACTAACTAAGCCAAACTATATACCCTAAAAATAAGCCCCACTAAATTATTTAATAAGTTCTATATTAAATTCTAGAAATATACTAAAGCCCTTACCTAAGACAATACTAAAGACTAGGAAGATCTCCTTAAAAAAGTTATTTATCGCCTTAGTTATATAGCCGCTAGCCATAACTATAATAATGTTTATAATATAGTAGCAGCCCTATAGAAGATTAAATAATAACTAAATTAGATTGCTACTACTATCCCTTGCCTAAAGACCTCCTTATAGAAGCCCTTTAGGCCTACTAAACCTATATATACTAAGCTACTAACGCCTACTACCTTAAATACTACTAGAGCCAATATTAACCTCTTTATACTAACCTTTCCGCAAAAACTCCTAGATAGAGAGCGTAAGCTACTCCAGAAACTAGAATGCTACTATAAATACTGTTAAGAAGGCTATTATTATAATAACCTAAACTGCCTAATAGCTAGGTTTAGTAGCTGCCACCTAATACCTAACTTAATACCCTAAACACTAAATATATTACTACGCGCCGCTACTATCTAAGATAAAGACGTAGTAATAGTGGTAGAGTTAGATATGGAAATAGAAAACACTAAGTCCTAGCCCTAAGTTATAGGTTAAAACGCCCTAAGAATAGAGGGATTTATATATTAGCCTACTTAATAGATAACTTAGTAAAGATAAATAGACGGAAATAGATAGTTTTACCTATAATAGGAACTACTACCAAAAAATAATATAAAAGCTATTCTATAATTAATTGCGGAGCTACTAATAAATTTATAAATACCTAATTTGTATATACTTATAACCTACCTACCTTACCCCTTACTAAAGCCCGCGCCCTATAACTCGCTAATAGTAGTTATACTATATAGAAGATTACCTATATAGTATAACTCTACCTAGATATAAATAGGCACCAGGAAAAGCTCTAGGCCTATATTATACTACTTACCAACTACCCTATTATCCTTAGAATAAACTAGCTTAAGTAATATAACCCTACTATTAACTAGAAAAAGAGAAAAGTAACCTTTAACTTTAAACACTATAGAGAGACTTACCTAGGGCATAGCCTAGCTGCCCCTATTTACTCCCTAGGATACTAACCTAAGAAACCCCTTATTACCCTACCTATAACTAACTACTACTATATAAGCGCCGCGGCCTTTTACTATATAGCATATAGAAAAGGCTAGACCGTTACTATAGCTTCTTAATTATAACTATGTAAGCTTAATAGGGAATAGAACTACGTCCTTTATAGTAATAGGATAGATATAGTTAACCTTTTAAAAGATAATACCCCTATAGAACTTTATGGACTTTTACCTTTAGACTTTAAGAAATTTATAAAGCTTAAAAAAGGATTTACTAATAAGGAACTCTACAAGCTTCTCCCTAAAAGGTACTATAACTTTATTAATATATGCTTATAAAAGGGGGCAAATACACTCCCCCTATATTAACTTAACAACTATACCATTAATATTAAATAAGGAAAAACGCTACCCTATAAGAGACCCTACCTAATATTAAAAGACAAACTTCTAGTTGTTAAAAAATATATTAATAAGCACCTTAATAAAGGATTTATTCGTCCTAGTATATCCCTAGCAGCCGCCCCTATCCTCCTTACTAAAAAGCTAGGAGAAGGTATCTAATTCTGCATTAACTATAGAGGACTTAATACTATTATAATTAAGAACTAATACCCTATACCACTTATATTTAAGACTCTTAAGCGGCTTAACTAAGCCAAAATCTATATTAAGCTTAATATTATTACCGCCTTTAACCGCCTCTAAATACAAGAAGGTGATAAATAGAAAACCACATTTGCATTACGCTTTGGCCAATTTAAATATACTATTATACCCTTTAGTGTATATAATGGCCTAGGCAGCTTTTAAAGCTATATTAATAACGCCTTATAGGACTACCTTAATAACTTCTGCTCCGCGTACCTAGACAATATACTTATTTACAGCAATAACCCTTTTAAGCCTACTAAGCACGTTTAAAAGGTCCTATAGCGCCTTAGGGACGTAGGACTTTATATTAATTTGAAGAAGTGTAAATTCTTAGTCATAGAAGTAAAATACCTTAGACTAATTATTACTACTAAGGGTGTCCATATAGACCCTAAGAAGGTATATATAATAACTAAATAGTAAACCCCTAACTACATTAAGAATGTATAAGCCTTTCTTAGTTTTACCAACTTCTATTAAAAATTTATATATAACTTCTTAGGTATTATAGCACTATTTATAGCAATAATGCGAATAAAGGGCCTTTCCGTAAAAGAAAGAAAAATATATCTATATTTTATCTAAACGCCTAAATATAAGAAGGCGTTCTAAGACCTTAAAGATGCTTCTACTAAAGTACCTATCCTAGCTTATTTTATACCAGGACAACAACTCTATTTTAAGACTAACTTCTTAAACTACATTAATGTAGACATCCTCTCCTAAACAGGTAATAACAGTATCCTTTACCTAGTTATATTCTACTTATTTAAGCTTATACTATAAGAATATAACTATAAGATCTATAATAAGGAACTCCTTACAATTATATAAGCGTTTAAGGAATTCTAACCAGAACTCTTCTTAGTAGAACCTAACTGGCTAACTAAAGTTCTTACAGACCATTGCAACCTTAAATACTTTATAACTATAAAATAGCTAAACTAACGCCAAGTACACTAGAACGAGTTCCTCTTTAGTTTTAACTTTAAAATTGTATATAGGCTAGAAGTATAAGGTACTAAACCTAATAGCCTAACACGCCGCCTATAAGACCTTCCTTAGTCTAAAGATAACCCCTATAATTAGTTCTAATAATAAACAATCTTAAAAGCATGGAATTTGGCCTTAAGTATACTACCTATAATAGAGCTAACTATACCTTAGCTTTATATCACAGAACTAAAGTTACCTCCTAAAATTAATAAACTTATTACTACAGCATACAATACCTCTATTAACCTATTACTATATTAACTTATTACCATAAAGACCGCTAGCGCCTATATATTGCCTACTAACCTCTAAAGCTTAGGCTAGATTAATATAGCAGCCTTAGAAGTAAAAAAGAACAGGCTCTATTATAAAGGCCGCCTATTTATCCCCAACTTAGAAAATCTATAACGGCAACTAATCTAAATAGCTAATAACCTCTAATTAAGCGGCTACCTAGGTAGAGAAGGAACCTATAAGCTCCTTAGCTAATACTACTTCTGGCCTAAAATAATAGACTTAGTTAAACGCTTTATAGGCACCTGCTATAGCTATAAGTATAAGGGGACTTTGTAGACAGGGGGCTATAAGGACACGATTATGGAATAGGATAGATTGGTAAGAGAGACAAATCCTTAAGGAGGTAAGGCCTCTGGGATCGTGGAGACTATATACTACGGGCACGTGCCTCCGGCACGTGACCGGTAACCATCTAAGGGGCGTCCAAAGGTTGTCCTAAGGGCAGCCCAAGGTACCTGCAATAATATCCCTTATATTGCCCCCCCCCTTCTTGCGGTTGGCCCCCAATCACCATTACCTTGCGGTAGGGAGATTATAAGGGCTCATCCTAAAAGGAGTTTGGGGAGATATCAGAGAGATGTTAGTATGCCACTACATATTATCTATTTATCTAACCCCTGCTTTAAACTCCTAAAAAACCTTAATAAGGAAAAAACATAACTAGAGAAAAGACATAAGGATTGCTAGGAGACCCATTAGGAGCCTACTGGAAGTATGCTAGTGACTACCTAGGCTAATACGGGGATTTTTATATAACTCTACTTCTAAGCCTTTATGCCGGTCTGCAATTAATTACAAGTATTATAGGCAATTTAGTGTTCTAGTATAGTTCTATAGAACCTTTTAGTATGGGATTTAATATACAGAGCCTTGGCTTACCGTTATCTTTAACTTTTAAAGTATTAATCTATAATCCTTTCTTATTAGTCCTATACTATATATTTAGTGTAGCTCTACTGCCCAGTAAACAGGAGGGATACTTTATAATAGCGCCTCTAGCTACTATACGATTATTAAAAACGTTTATAATATTGTTCTTTAATACTGTAGTATTGTTTAGGTATAATTTAACCTATATACGTCTGTAATTAACGTCTTAATTGCCTTCCCTAGCCGCGTAATTAGTTTTTCTTATAAGGAAGTAATGGCTAAATAGCGTATATACGTGTTTCCTTCTTTCTAAATTACGCTATTGTATTAGCAAGGTTGCGGCTATTCACTAGAAGGGTATTAGAAGGTAAAGTATAGAGATACCTTGCTTATTAAGCTACTCCTTTTTTTAATACCTTACTTCCCATTATTAGCCTTTATCCAATTTTGGATATATCTTTAATATATTATTAAGATTTTCTTCTTTTCTATTATTAATTTAATATACCTCTTTATTCTCCTACTAACTGCTCTTCTAAGCTAATTCCACAGCATATCCTGGCCCTACTACTATATATGGAACCTCAGCCTCTGCTAACCTGCAATTGGTGCTAGTCCTGCCTAAATAATTTTACCTATACGTCCTTAAAAGACTAGAAGTCTAATAAGAAGGTTCTGGATACTTGTAATAAGACCCACTATATAAGGTTTAACACCTTTAGTCCTTATAATTAATGCATGCGTACCAAAAGCGGCAGTTATATTAAGGTGAGCTTTCCTATCCTTAATAGATTTCCATTGCTAACTTTAAGCTTTAATAGCCTAGGCCTAAGTGATAATGTTCCTTTAATGTCTTTAACTACTACATCGCCTGGGCTCTATCCTATTTTAGTACTAATACTAAACGTCTAGGTTAAATTTAAGACTATACTATAGCTATCTACACCGCCTATAATTCCTAGCAAGCCAGCTAGTAACACCTAATAAGGGAGCAAGGTTGGTATACTAAAAATAGGGTAAAGGATAGGGGTAATAAGAAGAAGGTTGCCGTCTACTATAAAAAGGAGTTTATGCATACGCGTTAAGTTTTAAAAGAGCATAACATAATATAGTATTAGGTAGGTTACCCTTTAAGTACCTAGCGGATAGGTAACTAATAATTGCTATAGCAAGGTCTTAGTGGTTCTAGTCTATACTAGCCAGCCAACATCTCTATTTATTCTAGGCTTAAGCGTGTCTTTATTAACTACAAGCTTACGCCTCAAGAACTTTATTAGTACTAGTTTGGGCCTAATATTAGTATTAAGCGTTTAAGGATTTCTGCTCTATCTATACCTTATTAGCCTACCCCCATTTTTATACCTATTTGTACTCCTACTAAGGAATCTGGATCTAGATCTCATTCTTATTAGCTATTACTTAGTAGGCCAATAGATACTAATCCTGCACCTAGGGATAAGGCATAGTGGCTTTTAATTTAGGCATTTAGGATTAATTCTTGTATATAGTAGCAATTAGGAAGGCCTTGTAAGGCATTTAAAAAGGCATAGGAACACTATTCCTAATATAGACTAATAAATAGGAATGCAATTCTAGCAAAATACCCTATTAATTCTATGCTATATACGTAAAAAGGCTAAGGACCTATTCTACCTTAGGCCGTAGCCCTAATTAATCCTTATGGTTTTTAGAGCCTATCTGTTCTATATCTAATTTAACCTATTTCTTGCTCTTTGCACGAGTCTTCTTTATAGGCTGCGATAACACTATTATATTAGAGCACTTTCTGCGATTTGTAGATTATGGACCTTAGTCCCAATATTCTTTTAGAATATCTTTGCAATAATTAAGATAATCCTTTGGTTCCTATATAGAGTCCTTAGCAGGCTAGCCTAGCTATTTGACTTTATATTAAAGCTTATTCTTAACAGACTTATAGCGTAGTATAGCTTTAACCTTATACCTCTCGCCTACTACTTTAGGGTATTTAATTGGGCCTGGACGGAAGTTCTTTTCCAACAGTAGTCTATACTATGGCTCTAGTAGGTTTATGTAAAACACTAGATGTATATAGGCCATAGATAGGGGTAGCTAGAGACAGTAGGCTAGCTTGCCAATTTATTCCTTAACTTAAAAGGGACCTAGATATCTTATATTAAGCTTCTTTAATAGTTAATGGGTCTTAATATTTATTAAATATAATAAAACCTCATCGCCTACTCCAAAATACTTATCCTGGTGTTTATGGTTATACTAAAGTCTCTACTGCTCTTAGGCATCTTGTAGGCTCTACTTTATATACTTCTATTACTCCTCCTATTCCTAGAGGTATCCTTATACTCTCTAGTAAATATCCTTAGACTTCCTAGTAGGATCCTATAATTAATTATGCGGCTTTAGCCAGTAATCACTAGGTACACTATTAAACCCAGATAATTAGACGCTATAGGCAATCTAGATTAGTGTATACTTATGCAATGCGTATTACTTTAAATTATAAGCGTACTCCGCGTATAGAAATAGCTTACACTAATTGTCTTACTGGTAGTTTAAATATATTTATAAGTATAACTCTAGTTTCTAGTTCTGGTGTTCTATTTACCCGTCCGTTTATAGATGGAAAGCTATACTATAATGGTGGTCTATCTTTAAATAAAAGCATAGATCTAACCAGTACTGGCTTATAAAGACGCTGCCCCTATTAGTAATAATAGAGTACGGCTAATCTACTTTAAGAAAGCATTTCTCCTTAATTAGGCTGGTAAGCGCTTGTGCGTTAATCATCTTATTAATAGGAAGGTATTAGACATACTTTAAAAACCTATTAATAAGTACCAGAACTAAATTGTATATTTATTCTTGCTTATCCTTAAATAGTAGAAGATCCGTAATAAAATCCATAGTGTAATATTGCTATAGTTTGCTAGCGGGAGAAACCGATTTAAGTAAACCCTATAGCTTATACCTTTAGATTTTATATACTTAACACTTCTTATAGTAGCTAATATATTCCTTTACTTCCTAATTAAGCTTTAGCCAATAGTATTTACGTTAAAGTAATTCCACTATCTTAGCTTGACCGTAGTGGCCACCTAGAGGATTATCGTAATTCTTTATAAAAATCTTCTGTTATAGATTTACTTCTTATGGCACCCAAACCTTACTATATCTATGTAGTAGGCCCATTAGGTCCATTTCCTAATAGTGGCGCCTAGCAGCTTCCTTTCCGTTACGTTTCCAGTCTACTTCCGCATTAAAGATAGTATAGGAAGCGTCCCTCTGTTGCACCTTACGGATAAGATCTATTAACCTTTCAGATAGTTCCTAGGTAAAAGCTGTTTTGTCTTATACTGCTCTAAGTACATAACTAGATGGTACTATAGATCTTACAACTCTTTAGTGCGCGTGCGTTAGGAAGGCCGCTATGAGGTTAAAGTCCTTTAGTCTTTGCAGGGCTCTAGGTTCTAATTACTCTATAACTTTGCTTTTAGTTTAAGGGGATAGCTTAGCAATTAAAGGTGACATATTACTAGGTTTTGAGAGTGTATTAGGGATATCCTATCTAGGTATATTTAGACCCTTATTAGCAACGGACTGGGTACTAGCCGGAACGTTAGTAGAAACTAATAGGGCTTATACTACCTAAGACTTAGTACGTAGAGCTATAGGTGCTTAAGCATCCTATACCTAGAGCTTATTCTGTAATATAGGGAGTAAGATATCTATTATCTATTTTCCTTCTCCCGTTTTAAAGCCTTTGGCATAGTCTGGCCGTCGTAATAGTTCATTAGCAGGGTTGTTTTCCCCTAGCTTATATTTAATCTTAAAATTAAATTACGCAAGCTCCTCTACCTATCTGGCCTATTAAGGTGTAAGCTCCTTTATAGTTATAAAGTAGTGTAGATTATAATAATCTAAGAGTATATAAGTGGTATAGCTTGCGTGCTTAAGGTAGTGTCGCCACTGTTTAAAGCAGTTAACTATAGTTAGTAGTTCTTTGTTATAGGTATAATACCTAACTTTAGGTCCCTAGAATTTTCTACTATAGAATGCTACCAGTCTCTAATAGAGCTAGGTAGGGTCCGGATGCCTATTAGGTTATAGTAGGATACCAGCAAAAGCAAAATTTAATGCATTAGTAACCATTATTAGTAGCTAATCTGGGTTAAAGTGCCGCAATAGTAGAGCTTCCGTAAACTTTGCGTGTAGTTCCTAAAAGGCTTCCTATACCTTTCCGGGCCATATCTATAGTTTATACTATTTAGTTGGTCCCTTTTTAGTTTTCTTTCTTCCTACCTTTAAGCTTTTTACTTCTTAGGCTGGGTCTCAGGAAGCTTTAGTAATATAGTTAAATAGGTGTTAGGCGACATCTAAGTAGTTATAGATAAAGCGCCTATAGAAATTAGTAAAGCCTAGGAACACTTAAACATTCTAGTAGCTCTCTAGCTTTGGCCACTCTTAAATTATCTACACCCGTACTAGGTCCATAACTACGCCTATAGGCGTTATAATATAACCTAGGAACTTAACCTGCTTGGTGTTAAAGATATACTTTAACGCCTTAGTGTAGAGGCCCTAATTATCTAAGCATTCCAGTACTTCGCGGATATGTTGCTTATACTAATTCTTATCTTCTAAGTAGATTAGAATATTATCTAAATAGATAATATATATGCGGTTAACTAGTCTCCCTAAGGCTCTGTAAATATACAATTAAAATATTATAGGCGTATTAGCTAGCCTAAAAGGCATTACTATATACTTAAAGTGGCCGTATTAGGTCTTAAAAGCGGTCTTCTACTTATCCCCTTTTTTAATACGGAGCCTATAATAGGCGTCTTATAGATCTAGCTTTATAAAGATCTTTGCCCTAGATAGCCGATCTAGCATTTTACTAACTAATAATAGTAGGTAACAGTTCTTAATTATAATCTTATTAAGACTGTAGTAGTCTATATATAGCCTTATAGTTCTATCTGGTTTTGAGATAAAGAGAATCGGCGCGCCTGCTAGTGACTTATTAGGCCATATCCATCCCTTTTCTAGTAAGCCATTAAGGTACTCCTGTAGGATCTTAAGCTCTTTATAAGAGAGGTTATAGATAGAAAGGTTTAGCGGCTACTTACCTTCTTCTAGATTAATTATATAATTATATTCTAAGTTCCGCTAAATAACTTTTGCTTACCTACCTAAGAATACCCTTAGTAAGTCCCTTAGGCCTACTAGGATATTCAATAAATTAGGGTTATGTTCGTCCTCTACATTATTATTAGGTAGGCCCTAGAGGTCCCTTAGGACGCTTATAGGTAGCGTCGCGCGCTATAGTGGCTGTTCGTATATAGTTGCTACTGTACGTTAAATAGTTTTATATAGTAGCCAGTGGAGGGTAGGGAACTCCTTGACACAGCGTTTAAGGTACCATAGTATACTCTTTGTGTATTGCTTAAGCCAGAGTAACCTATGACAATAGAAGTATCTTGTAAAATCTTTAAGATCGCCACCTTCCTGTAATGTCTCCGCGGCCTATCCGGCAGTTCCCTATAGGGTATCTATTACGGAAGGGTTATTGCCTATGCTAGGCTCTATACCTATCTTGCTATAGAACAGGGGTTAGATCTAATACTCCTTTAGATATAAAGTGTATACTATTTTACCTAGCGCTATATCCTCTAGGATGTCTTTTAAGCTTATTAGTAATATACGCCCTTCTAATTCTTTATTATTCCACCATTTAAAGGCTCCTATCTTAAAGTATATCTTAAAATCTACTTCTGTAAGCCAAGGATATCCAAGAATAAGGTTATAACCTATAAAGTTAGCCGCCCAGAAGGGTTATAGGCCGACCACCTTAGTGCGGTTATGCATATCGGTTACTAACACTATAAGCTTATAGGCGCTATATAGTTTAATCCAATACTCATCTAGGAAGCCTATAATAGGTTTCCGCCACCCTAGCAACGGGATAAGTTTATACTCTTTTACCAAGTTATATCATATAAGATTAATTTCGGCGCCGCTATTATATAGTGCTTAAAACTAACGCATCTCGCCTATAGAGAGTATTATTTCCAGCTTAATAGCAATACGGAGAGTCTTCCCTTCTATATCTTACCCTAGTTATAGCTGGGAGACGTCCATAACTAGAGCTTCTCTTTTTTTAGTTTATTAGTGCGTTTGTTACCCTACTTATTTTTCTAATAAGAATGTCCTTTTAGCTTCTCAGAGTGTTTTTATAAGGGTGTTAGATAGGTATTGGGTTAGCTATAGAAATTTTTCCTACTGCTTAAGGCTCCTAACTTTAACTATTTTAAAGTTCTCTTTAAGAACGGCTTCTTTAAAGACTAGGTCTGCCCTATATTACTACTAAAGTGCCTACGCTTCTGGCTACCCCCTAGCTTTTTACTAGAAGAGGTCTAGTTCCTTACCATATCCTTAGTGTTTAGAACCGCTCGTTCAAAATCCATATATACGGTAATCTGCGGTAGGGCTCCTACGCGCTTTATTTTATTATAAATTACTAGCTTAATTCTAGCCTAGATAAATCTAATCTTCTCCTTCTTATAGATGCTGCTATTCTTATTTTTAAAGGGCTTTGGATCCATTTATTAAGTACAAGTTTCCATAAAGTTTATAAACTGACGGAAATCTTAACGGTCTAGCTATATACCATTCCAGAATTATTCTGCGTTATTATATTATATAATATACGGATCTTAGGTCTAACCCTTTAGGAAGGTCTACAGCTATAGCCATATAGTAGTTTGCTCTTTATTAAGTTAATTAAGCGCAATCTGGTTTAGTAATTAGTTTTTAATCTTGCTAATAATCTACTATATACATTCTTTGGTATCATCTTATATTATTAGCATTTTAAAGAAGTTGTCTACCTCGCGAACCCAATCGTCTAAATATTGGGCGCTAGGTCTATAGCGGAGTTCTAGACTACCAGAGGCCTTAGCCAATTAGTCTATATCCTTTTTCCGTTTATTACATAGATGCCTCTCTAAGTCTTCCACACCTCCTTAGGTAGGTACTAGGTAGCCTCTAAAAAGCCCTTAGCCTTAGCTAGGTTATAAAAGAACTTATCTAGCTTAGATTAAACCCTACTAGATCTAAATTTGCCCTTAAAGGATTCTAATATGTTTATTAATAGCTTCCTCCCACATGGCTTTTAAGAGCCTTACAATAGCTTCCCAATATCCATCTTAAAGGATATTGGTATAGGGCTCTTAACTTTCCAAACTTGGGCCTAAGGAAGCTCTAGCTATAGAGGTAGTATTAGCACTAGTAGCTAGTACGGATTTCCTAACAAGCCTTAGGTCTTAAGTTAGTATTTAGGTTAGATTACCTAAAGGAGTAGGCCCGCTTGGCTTATAAGCAGTCTATACACCGCTACTATACCAATTATAGGCCAGTGGTCTTCCGGAAGGGTTCTGGTTGGGTCCCTAGTTAGACACATTAGTATATTCCTCTGGTATTTCTGGCTTAGGGGAAGATCTTAAAGTCGCCTCTAGCGCTTAGTCTTCTAATTAGCCTAGGTGGGGCTAGAGGAGTTCCAGTTGCTTTTTAGTGGTGTTGCGTCCATTATAGAGGGTGTCTACGTTTTCCTTAGCGGTAACTGTAGGTATATAAAAGTATTTAAGCTCCTAGTGCATCTAGGTATTAGGGCTTATTCAGCCGTCTTGCCTAAAGGTTTATATTATCGCAATCTCTTACTATTAGAGTGACCTTCCTGCCTTAATGCAATGGCTTTCTATAAGGTATTTATAGAGTTTCCATTTAGGTCATTATAAGATTTTAAAGGAGGATAGTAGATATAAACAAAAGATATAAATAAACAATCTAGTCCTTAAAGCCTGCTGCCTTTCCAAATAGAGTAGGAAGGATTTAAATATAAGGGGACTTTATAGACAGGGGGCTATAAGGACACAATTATAGAATAGAATAGATTGGTAAGAGAGACAAATCCTTAAGAAGGTAAGGCCTCTAGGATTATGGAGACTATATACTACAGGTATGTACCTCCAGTATGTAACCAGTAACTATCCAAGGGGCGTCCAAAGGTTGTCCTAAGGGCAGCCCAAGGTACCCACAATAATATCCCTTATAATAAGCGCACTAAGGCCTTTAATATAAAGTACTAAGGACTACTGCACTCTCTACTAATACTTATATAATAATAGGCAGATATTGCTGTAGATTTTATTATTAACCTACTACCTTATAAATACCACGGCCGTACCTATAAGAACATCCTTATAATAATATGCCGACTTATAAAAAAACGCCACTATGTCCTAACTAAAGGTGTAGCTATTAGCAATATTACTAACACCTTCCTTTATAAAGTTTACTAATTACATAGGCTACCTAATTTAATTATGTCTAACTAAGGCATATAGTTTAACTTTAATATATAGAGACAAATTACGTATTCTAGGCGTCTGGCTAGACCTATGGCTAAACTAGGGAGTACACGTAAAAGAGTTACAAAAGAAGATAAAGACGTATATAAATGCCCTCCTATAGACAACAGCCTCAACATGGGGAGCTACCTTCGCACGAGCAAGGCAGATCTACAGTGCCGTAATACGGCCCGCTATCGCCTACAGAGCAGCAATCTAGCATATACCTACCCCAATTAAAGGTCCTAAAAGCTCTAAGCCCGCGGGCCCAGCTACAAAGCTAGCTAAGATCCAGAATAAGTGCCTACAAGTAATAGCAGGGGCATATAAGGCAACTCCTACCTCAGTTCTAGAAACTAAAACCTCTATACCCCCGCTAGATCTCTACCTATATAACAGACTCGCAAACTTTAGGTTCAGGCATAAAGAAAAGCTAGTTATAGAGGCCTATGCACAGATACGGGGGAAACTGGCCCAAAGACAAAGACAAGAACGGGGCCGAAACCTAAATAGGAACACGTGTATAGAGGGGAAGAAACGGACCCAGTAGGCAGAGGAGTAGAAGCAGCAGAAACAAAGGATAGAGATACCGCTACTAGTAAGCTAAAAAAGGAGATAGGAGGCTAATCGGCCAAAATGGGGACTTATAGGAATAGGGCCACTGTTAGAAGAACTACTAAAAATATATAAAAAGCTTAAGAAAGCAGAAAGCTCTATACTAACACAGATACGGACTGGACGGATAGGGCTAGCGGCCTTCCTAAATAAGGCTAAAGTGCCTAGCTTTCCCTCTCCTAAGTGCCAGTACAGCCAAGCTAAAGAGACGGCGTTATATATTATAGCTTACTGCCCCCGCTTTAGAGAGCAGAGGCAAGGGCTAGCAATAGGCCGCCCAGATATTAAAAAACTAGTAAGCATAGCTAAAGGGGCGCAACGGCTCGCAAGATAGTTCCTACAGCTGTGGATATTACCGCAGTTCTATTACGCAGAGGAGCTTCTACAAAAGGAGGAGAAGGAAAGAGGGGGAGAAAGTAGGCTAGCTAGGTAAGAGGCCTACTAAATAGAAGGAGTAGGCGTCTGCAGACGCCTTTTTAATACTTATAGGCTGCGGAGTAGACAGCAGAGAGTGTACAACAGGTTAAAGGGGGTTTTTTTTATTCTATATTGGGTTTTCCCATCATATAAAGTAGAAGTAGTACCGCATAGCCATAGAGCTAAAACGGTGTAAGAAGAATAATAATAATATATAGAGACGAATCTGCCAATACCTTGGCATCTCTATTAAAATATTTATATCCTTTTATTATAAAACTGCTAGGTAATTAGAAAACACTAACGCTAGTATAAAAGCATACCTATAATAGGTAGTCGCCTATAGTTAAAATAACTGGATAGATTACCTTCTACTAGGCGAATTTATAGTAAATATATTAGGTAAAACCTAAGTAGATAGTTATATAGCTGTAAGGGACAGGCGACCCTAGGGCGACCTAGAGGTGACTTGCCCATAAGGTATATATAAGGGCGCGAAGAGGCTTTAGGGAAGATTTAAAGGAACAATATAAATTCTATCTAAATCTAAGGGTATATAGCTCTTGCTAGGAACAAGACGTTACGTAAAGAAGAGAAAGAAATAACGAGAGAATCTTGCAATTAAATAGTTTAGGGGTCTTGCACATATACACGCGGACGGACTTCGGTAGTATTCAATTAATCTAGCAAAACTTGGCAGAAGTTAATTAAGCTAGCAGAATTTAGCAGAATTCAGTTAAAGCTTCAAGTTCTATCTATTAAGTGTTTTACTAAGATATTCCTACTATAACTAGGCTAGTCCCGTTATAGTACCCCCCCTTTGGCCGAAGGTCTAAAATAATACAATTTTATTATGTTGTATTTTATGTTAGGTAGTGGTATAGAGTTTTACCAGTTCTAATTGTTAAACGGACTAATTAGGATTTTCTATCCCCGGGATAGAAAATCGCTATTAGTTTAGTAAAGGCAGTAAGCCAAATTAACATCTTTATAGTAGGTCTTAGCAAGGCAAATCTAACTAATTAGATGTAAGGGCGTAAAGAGGCTTTAGGGAAGATTCAAAGGAACAATATAAATTCTATCTAAATCTAAGGGTATATAGCTTTTAAAGAGAACAAGACATTGCGTAAAGAAGAGAAGGGAATAACTAGAGAATCTTATAATTAAATAGTCAGGGGTCTTGGTCGATGCGTGCGCATATACGTATGTGAACGGACTTTAGTAGAATTCAATTAATCTAGCAGAACTTGGCAGAAGTCAATTAAGCTGGTAGAATTCGGCAGAATTTAGTTAAAGCGTCAAGTTTATCTTATTAAGTGTTTTACTAAGACATTCCTACTATAACTAGGCTAGTCCCGTTATAGTACCCCCCCTTTAGCCAAAGGTTTAAAATAATTCAATTTGGTTAAGAATTTATAATTTTATTACATGTTATATTTTCGCGTTAGGTAGTAGTCTTAGCAAGGCAGATCTAACCAATTAGATAACTTTAACCGCTAGTTAAAGTTCCTTAATATCTTGCGTATTATATAATTGCGTTATAAACGTCATAACTTATTTTAAGTTCTTTTTAAATTCAAGTTTTATGTATTAGTGTTAGGTAGCAGTTGTTTGCCTTTATATTATATCCATCTAGCCAGAGCAGGCCGCGAAGGATAGTCCTTATGGAATTCTTTTACTAGGGAAGGCGCGTTGGCCTTAATCTAATTATAGGTTTCCTAGGTTTATGTTTTATATCCTTCCCACTTAACAAGAAGTTTAAATTGTTTAGATTGTGGTTTCTATCGTATATTATTAATCAAGTTAATAAAGTAAGAACCGTTACCATTATCAACAATTACAGGAGGTGGCGGTAGTACTTTATAAGTTATAGAATCATCTTTTAAAGGTTACAATAAGCTTACGTAAAACGTTAGGTATATTTTCATCTCAGTTAGCAGTTTAAGCTTATAGGCGTATAGGCTTAGTTTCTTCTTAATTTAGTATAGGCCCGTAAACTTCCAATTAAGTTTCTTTAAGGGCCGTTAAGTCCGTATATTTTATATATTCAGGTAAGCTATATCACCTTCCTTAAAGTCCTATACGGGAGCTCGTCCTTTGTTTATATACCATTCCTATACCATTTAAGCGTACGTTAATTTACTTCATAATAGTTCCGTTAACTACTTTATTTAATCAGCAAAGTTATGCGCATTAATTAACTGGATCCGTTTAATTATAGGTCCTATTATGTTAATTTCAGATCATGGTTCAAATCCAAGTTAAGGGTTTTGTCCGTAGGTCGCGTAGAATAGCATCACGCCTATTAATACGTTTATCGTATTATTCGCAGTAAACTTAGCTAAAGGTAGCTATTTTTCCCAGTCATCTTATAGGTAGAAGTAGTACATTTATAGGTATTATTCTATAATCGTGTTTGCAATTTCGGTTTAACTATCTATCTCTAGATAAAACATAGTCAAGAGTTATATTCAAATGCTTAACCGTTTATATAGAGCTTACTAGAAGTCTAAAACAAACTGGCTTTTATAGTTAGATATTATTAAGTCAGGAAGTCCATATAGCTTAAAGATATACTTAACAAAACATTCGGCTACTAATATTATATTAATCAAGTCTATAGGAATTATATATCACATTTTTATAAGGCGGTTAACAACTACTATAATATTCGTAAACCCATTACTGCTAGGCAAGTCGACTACAAAGTTAATCAAGATATCGCGCCATCTTTGTATTGGAATTAGTAGCGGTTAAAGTACTCCTTACTTCTTTACATAAGAGGTCTTTCCACGTATATACATCCTGCATACTCGAACGTATTTTCGTACGTAGTTGTGCATTATAAGCCAGTAGTATACTCGTTAAACAATCTTATAGGTCTTTGCACAGCTAGAATACCCTCCTATAGGGGAGTTATATATAAAATTAAGTATCTTAAATTATAAAGGTTCGGAATTCGGAACTACTATCTTCTATTAATAGTACAATCGATTGTTTCAAATTTCGCATTTAGTAAGTATAATGTTCTTATACTATTATTTTCCTGTTTAAATTGCTTTTATTACATCTATTATCTATACGTTATTCTTATATTTATATTCTATTAGCTTATTAATTTCCATTTCCTATTTATTAACTTCTAATTCATTTCTATCAAGTTCCACATCTAGGAATATAGGGCGTAGCTTTTTAAAACATTTAAGGGGCAGTAAAATCTATAATTAATTTATAATCCATTCGTCTAAAGCATTTATAGGTAGGTCCTATAATTATTATATTAATGTATTAGGCTTCTGATTAAATTTGCCTAGTTAGTACGTAATCTTAAAGTTAAATTATAAGAGGTATTCAGCCTAACGAATTTAGCGCTGCGTTAATTGTTTTATAGTTATAAAGTACTGCAGGTTCTTATAGTCCGTTAATACGCGTATCAGGAATAACGATCCTTTAAGCTTAGAACGCCATTATTTAAAGCATCTAATAATTACAAGCAGTTCCTTATTATATATCTTATAGTTTAATTTAGCAGGGGCGAGTTTCTAAGAGAGAAAGGCTACTGGACATAGCTCGCCGTTCTTATTATATTGCGATAACACTCCTCCTAGTGCATAATTAGACGAATCTGTTTCGACAATACATTCAAGGTTAGGGTCGAAGTAGGCAAGAATTAGAGCAGTTGTAAAATAATGCTTTAGGTCATTAAAAGCTTATTCGCATTTAGTGGTCTATTTAAATTTTACATTCTTTCTTATTAGGTTTACTAATGGCTGGGCAATTTCCAAGAAGTGGTTAATAAATTAATAATAGAAGTTTGCAAATCCCAGAAATCCTTAAACGTCTTATATATTACTAGGGCTTCCCTAGTTTATAATCGCGGCGACTTTTTTAGGGTCCATTTTAATTCCGTTATAGGATATAATTAAGCCTAAGTACATAACCTTAGACGCGTGGAACTTATATTTCTTAATATCGCATTATAAGCCCGGATCTTATAGGCGTTTAAGAACCATTTTAACATATTTCCGATGTTTAGAAAGCAAGGACAAGTAGATTAAGATATTATCAATATACATAGTAACAAATACATTAAGGAATTCACGAAGCGTATTATTAATATATTACTAAAACATACTGGGACTATTTTTTACGCTAAATAGCATTACCAGGTATTTAAAGAGTCCCTATTATATACGAAAAGCTGTGTACTTCTTATCTCCTTCACATATACGGATTTTATTAAAGGCAGCGACTATGTTAAGCTTTATAAAGTACCATGCCTTCGCCAAACGGTTAAGCGTTTCTTAAATCAGGGGAATCGGATATCGGTTTTAAATTATAATTACGTTTAGAGCTTGATAATTAATATAAAATCTTAAGCCTCCTCCTGGCTTTTTAATGAATAGTATAGGTAAGGCAAATAGAGATTAACTAGGGCAAATAAATCCTTTTTCCAGATACTTATTAAGGTATTATCACATCATAAGCAGTTCTTCTTATAATATACCATATAGCGGACCAAACTTTGGTGTTATACTAGGCTTAAGTTCTATCTTAAAATCGTGCTTATCTTGGTGCGGGGCTAGTTAGTCTATAAATCATTTTTTAAACTCGTCAATTAGATCGTGGTACTCTTTAGGTATAAGAGGTTAAAAATTAATATACTATTTCGGTTCTAGTGCTTTCTTAATATCTTCTATAGTTATAGTAAAGATTTTATAATCTCGTCTTTTTACTAACAAGATAAAGGGTGTGGCCTATATTATACAAATTTTAAGAGGTTTTAATATAACATCTTTATATTCTTTACTACAATTAGCAGTTATAGCTTTATTATATTAGTTTAAGGTTTATAGTAAGGGTAATTTATATTATTTTAAATTTGAATAGTTATATACATATTTATAGGGCAAATGGGTTTTCAAGCAATAACTTTAGCAGTAGGTTATACGGAACTTTAGTGTTTCTTTAACCCAGCTAATTAAAGGGGCGTGTTATTTTAGCCATCTATATCCAAGTATTATCTTGTATTGCTTTGGGGGTGTTGCAAATAGGGAAATATATTTAAGGTGTTCACCCATCCGCATTTTTATAAGAGCGTAGTATATTAATTCGCTATATATTAAGGGTTTGCTGTTAAAGCCTTATAGGCCTTAGGGCTTATCGAGTTTCTTTAAATTTAGGTATTAGGTTTTCGTATAGTTCGTATTAATAAAGCCTATACTAGTGGCTCCGCTATCTATAAAGATTTATACCTCCTTCCATTTTCTAAGTATTTGAATTTCGCCAAGTACATTAAGGGAGTTGTGTTATATATCAGCGCTAGAAGAGCCTAGATACTTATACTCTTCCACTTCTTGTCCTAAGGCGCGACTTAGCCCTAGGACGATTCGTTTTCCAAGTTAACTAAAAGTAAGATGCTTTATAACGACCGGGTATAATTTATAGAATAAATACAAGTTAAGGAGCGAGTACAGCTTAAAGAACAAGTGCGATTTAAGGAGTAGGTGCAATTTAAAGACTAGGAGGAACTACGGCGGACTTTTTCAAAAGGGTAAGTTCGGCAATTTCTTTAGATATGTCCTTTTCTACTATATCCAAAGCATTCTCTATTTGCGGCTTGAGTTCTTTGTTCGTTGGTTCCTAAGGGTGCGTAGGATCAAGTGGCGTCAAGGTCTATAGGGTCGTGCGTAGGTTTCAAAAAAGGGTTGCGCTTTAGGGTATATGTTAGTTTCGTAAAGCTTTAAACACAAGGTATAGTTGGCTTTAGAAAATAAGTCTATTTGTTATATTAAAGGTCCTTATTAATTTGTTGACACATTATAGCAAATTTAGGTAGGTCCTTTGGTAGTTCCCTACCTACTAACTATACTCTAATTTCATCCAAAATAGCTTATTAAAGAGCAGCAACTTTAGCGGCTTCATTCCAATCCAGTTTGCCAATAAGGCCTAAAAATTCCGAAAAGAAGCTTATAAAGTCTTGGTTCCATTATTGTAGGGTTTTAAGTTTAGTAACAGCAGTATGTTCGCAGCTAGCGTCATTATATATTCGTTCTAGCAGAGAGATAAAGGGTTTAAAGTTAACAAAGGTGCCATTATAGAAGAATAGGTCCATGGTTTATACAACATCTTTACTTAAATAAGACATTCCATAGCTAACCTTGCTAGCTTTAGTAGGGTATTAGTTATAGTTTGTTAAAAGTTTAAGACAGAGCTTAGTTATAAAGGGACGTAGGTTGTTTTAATTTCCATTAAACATTAAAGGGTTAGGAAGCTTTTCTAATTTCGCGGCAGGTACTAGGTTTATTATAGGTATAGGTTAAGCTACCATTACTAGTTTAGGGTTTATATTTAACGGGCCAGGTTCAGATATAGTTATATTAATTTCATTTATAGGCGGTATTAGGGTCTCTAACGTAAATGCTTAGACGTTACGGAGTTCTTTATAGAGTGCTTCTATTAATCACTAATACTAGGCTTCTAGTGCAGCCCGCTGCTAAGCTAAGGCATCCGTAAAGAACTGTTATATCATAGTTAACTGTTCCCTAACTAGGGACATAATACTTATGGTTATCAAAGAGGATTCGGGTTTGTTTGCCATTTCAATAGTAGTTATTTTTTAATGTAACGTAATATAAGGGCGCAAAGAGGCTTTAGGGAAGATTTAAAGGAACAATATAAATTCTATCTAAATCTAAGGGTATATAGCTTTTAAAGAGAACAAAACATTATATAAAGAAGAGAAGGGAATAACTAGAGAATCTTATAATTAAATAGTTAGGGGTCTTGGTCGATGCGTACGCACATGCGCACGCGGACGGACTTTAGTAGAATTCGATTAATCTAGCAGAACTTGGCAGAAGTCAATTAAGCTGGCAGAATTCGGCAGAATTCGGTCAAAGCGTCAAGTTTATCTTGTCGAGTGTTTTACCAAGACATTCCTACTGTAACTAGGCTAGTCCCGTTACATTAGACAACTTTAACCGCTAGTTAAAGTTCCTTAATATCTTGCGCGTTATATAACCGTGTTATAAGTGTTATAGTATTCTTTAAGCTCTTTTTAATTTCGAGTTTCCTGCTATTATGTTTCGTGTATTTGTGTTAGGTAGTAGTTGTTTGCCTTTATATTGTGTCAATCTAGCCAGAGTAGGCCGCGAAGGATAGTCCTTATAGAATTCTTTTACTAGGGAAGGCGTATTGGTCTTAACTTACTTATAGAGCTCCTAGGTTTATGTTTCGTATCCTTCCCATTTAATAAGAAGTTTAAATTGTTTAAATTATATTTTCTATCGTATATCGTTAATTAAGTTAATAAAGTAAGAACTGTTACCGTTATTAACAATTACGGGAGGTAGCGGCGGCACTTCGCAAGTTATAGGTTTGTCTTTTAAGGGTTATAGTAAGCTTACGTAAAACGTTAGATATATTTTTATCTTAGTTGGTAGTTTAAGCTTATAAGTATATAGGCTTAATTTCTTCTTAATTTGGTATAGGCCCGTAAACTTTTAATTAAGTTTCTTTAAGGGCCGTTAAGTCTTTAGGTTTTGTATATTTAGGTAAACCATATTACCTTCTTTAAAGTCCTATGCGGGGGCTTGTTCTTTATTCGTATGCCATTCCTATACCGTTTAAGCGTATGTTAATTCACTTTGTAATAGTTCCGTTAACTGCTTTATTTAATTAGCGAAGTTATACGCGTTAATTAACTAAATCCGTTTAATTGTGGGTCCTATTGTATTAATTTCGGGTTGTGGTTTAAATCTAAGTTAGAGGTCTTATCCATAGGTCGCGTAGAATGGCGTTATGCCTATTAATATATTTATTATATTGTTCGCAGTAAACTTAGCTAAAGGCAGCCATTTTCCCCAGTTATCTTGTAGGTAGGAGTAGTATATTTATAGGTATTGTTCTATAATCGCGTTTGCAATTTTGGTTTGACTATCTGTCTCTAGATAAAATATAGTTAAGAGTTATATTTAAATGCTTAATTGTTTATATAGAGCTTGCCAGAAGTCTAAAATGAACTAGCTTCTACGGTCGGATATTATTAAATTAGGAAGTCTATATAGCTTAAAGACGTACTTAATAAAACATTTGGCTACTAATATCGCATTAATTAAGTCTATAGGAATTATATGTCGCATTTTTATAAGATGGTTAATAACTACTATAATATTTGTAAACCCGTTACTGTTAGGCAAGTTAACTATAAAGTTAATTAAGATATCTCGCCATCTTTATATTGGAATTGGTAATGGTTAAAGTACTTCTTACTTCTTTACGTAAGAGGTCTTCCTACGCACGTACGTTCTGCAGGCTTGAACGTATTTTTGTATATAGTTGTGCATTGTAGGCTAGTAGTATACTTATTAAATAATCTTATAAGTCTTTGCACGGCCAGGATGTCCTGCTATAGGGGAATTATATACGAATTCGAGTATCTTAAATCGTAAGGGTTTGGAATTCGGAACTACCATCTTCTGTTAATAGTATAGTCAATCGTTACGAATTTCGCATTTGGCGAGTGTAATATCTTTATACTATTGTTTTCCTGTTTAAATTGCTTTTATTACATCTACTATCCATATGTTATTCTTATATTTATATTCTATTAGCTTATTAATTTTTATTTCCCATTTATTAATTTCTAATTTGTTTCTGTCGAGTTCCGTATCTAGGAATATAGGACGTAGTTTCTTAAAGTATTTAGGGGGTAATAAGATCCGTAATTAATTTATAATCCGTTTGTTTAAGGCGTTTATAGGTAAATCTTATAATTATTATATTAATGTATTAGGCTTCTGATTAAGTCTGCCTAGTTAGTATATAATCTTAAAGTTAAATTATGAGAGGTATTCAGCCTAATGAATTTGGCGCTGCGTTAACTACTTTATAGTTATAAAGTACTGCAGGTTTTTGTGGTCCGTTAATATGCGTATTAGAAACAATAATCCTTTAAGTTCTAGACGCTATTGTTTAAAGTATCTAATAATTATAAGTAGTTCCTTATTATATATCTCATAGTTTAATTTGGCAGGGGCGAGCTTTTAAGAGAGAAAGGCTACTGGATATAGCTTACCGTTCTTATTGTATTGCGATAACACTCCCCCTAGGGCATGATTAGACGAGTCTATTTTAATAACATATTTAAGGTTAGGGTTAAAGTGGGTAAGAATTGGAGCGGTTATAAAGCATTATTTTAAGTTATTAAAAGCTTGTTTATATCTAGCAGTTTATTTAAAAAAAAAAATTTCTTGTTAGGTTTACTAATGATTAGGCAAATTTTAAGAACTAGTTAATAAATTAGTAGTAGAAATTTGTAAATCCTAGAAATTTTTAAATATCTTATACGTTACTAGGGCTTCCCTAGTTTATAATTACAGCGACCTTTTTAGGGTCTATTTTAATTCTATTGCGGGATATAATCAGGCCTAGGTACATAACTTTGGACACATAGAACTTGCATTTCTTAATATCGCATTATAAACCCGTATCTCGCAAACGTTTAAGGACCATTTAGATATGTTTTTAATGCTTAAAAAGCAAAGACGAGTAGATTAGGATATTATTAATATACGCAGTAATAAATATATTAAGGAATTTATAGAGCGTATTGTTAATATATTACTAAAATATACCGGGACCGTTCTTTACACTAAACGGCATTATTAGGTATTTAAAGAGTCCCTATTATATATAAAAGGCTGTGTACTTCTTATCTCCTTCTTAGATACGAATTTGATTAAAGGCAGCGACTATATTAAGCTTTATAAAATATTATGCCTTTACTAGGCGGTTAAGCGTCTCTTAGATTAAGGGGATTGGATATTAGTTTTAAATTATAATTACATTTAGGGCTTAGTAATTAATATAGAATCTTAAGCCTCCTCCTAGCTTTTTAATGAATAATATGGGTAAGGCAAATAGAGATTAACTAGGGCGAATAAATCCTTTTTCTAGATGCTTATTAAGGTATTATTATATTACAAGCAGTTCTTCTTATGACATACTATATAGCGGACCGAACTTTGGTGTTATACTAGGTTTAAGTTCTATCTTAAAATCGTGTTTATCCTAATGTGGGGGCAGCTAGTCTACGAATCGTTTTTTAAACTTATTAATTAGATTGTGGTACTCCTTAGGTACAAGAGGTTAAGGGTTAATATACTACTTTAGTTTTAGCGCCTTCTTAATATCTTCTATTATTATAGCAAAGATTTTGTGGTCTTGTTTTCTTGCTAATAAAATAAAAGGTGCGACTTGTATTATACGAATTTTAAGGGGTTTTAATATATTATCTTTACATTCTTTACTGCGATTAGCAGTTGTAGTTTTATCATATTAGTTTAAGGTTCGTAGTAAGGGCAATTTATATTATATTAAATTTAAATAGTCTTATATATATTTATAGGGCAGGTGGTGTTTTAAACAATAACTTTAGCAATAGGTTATGCAGAATTTTAGTGTTTCTTTAACCCAGCTAACTAAAGGGTTGTGCCGTTTTAGCTATCTATGTCTAAGTATTATTTTATATTACTTTAGGGGTATTACAAATAGGGAAACGTATTTAAGGTATTTACCTATTTACATTTTTATAAAAGCGTAGTGCGTTAATTTACTATATATTAAGGGTTTGCTATTAAAGCCTTATAGGCCTTAGGGCTTATTAAGTTTTTTTAAATTTAGGCGTTAGGTTTTCGCGTAGTTTGTATTAATAAAGCCTATACTAATAGCTTTGCTGTCTATAAGGATTTATACCTCCTTCTATTTTCTAAGTATTTAAATTTCGCCAAGTATATTAAGGGAGTTGTGTTGTATATCAGCGCTAGAAGAGCCTAGATACTTATACTCTTCCACTTCTTATCCTAAGGCGCGACTTGGCCCTAGGATAATTCGTTTTCCAAGTTAGCTAAGTATAAGATGCTTTATAACGACTAGGTATGATTTGTGGAATAAGTATAAGTTAAGAAGTAAGTATGGCTTAGAGGCCGTTCGGTTGCAACTTTATATTCAATATAAAGGCTCCATATTTAACCGATATGGAGCTCAAATCTGAATATGAGGCTGTCGTCCGGTAAATCTGACGACTTTTGAATATGGAGCTCCTCCATATCGGTAAGCGCGTCAAATTTGCAAGCTATACTGTATACGGTAGTTAAAATGAGGTTCTTGGCACCGTTTTAATATGCTGCCCTTGAGCCTCCGTTCTATATTCCATATTAATCTGAGCTCTTATATACGCGCCAAAGTAACGACTTCTTGTGATATGGCGACTTCATATACCCCAACCGCGATACTGCTGTCGCATTTGCAAGCCTTATCTGATATTATTATCTTGACCTTTATAATCGCGATGAGCTTGTTTCCGGGGGGCGTCTGTACTTAGTATACTAATATATGGCGAGGAACAAGGTGGACGTCTTAGTTACTCTACAGCTATAAGCAATAACTTATAAATCTGACTTGTATAAGGCCTAAGGTGTTTAGGAAGCTTCTTAATTGGTTATAACTATACGGTAACTTAAAGGACATAAAGCTTCTATTAGCGGCTAAGAAGCTATTAATATTCCTAATAATATTCAGCAATAATTCGTTATATAGATTACTGAGTAAGGTAACTTAACACTTATCTATAACGATCTACCAGTGAGTATTTACCTGCCAGCTAAACTTCTAGTATTAATTTGCTGCCTTATAGAGCTGTATATAAAGTCCTTCCTGGCCTTCTAAAATTATATAAAGAAGTCGTTTGGCTTCCTAAGAACTCTACTCCAGAAGAGATTACTGATAACCCTAAACGATATCCTTTCTTTGCCGATTGTATTGGAGCTCTTAACGGTACTTATCTACCGATTTCTGTACCCGGCGGGTATACGAGGCAAGCTCCATGGTGTGGAAGGAAGGGGGGATTATCGCAGAACGTTCTTATAGTTATTAATTTCTAGATAAACTTCCTCTATATTCTAGCCGGTTGGGAGGGCTCTGCTCATGACTCTAGAGTCCTTAATTTAGCGAGAGTTAAAGGATTCAAAGCCTTACCTAGTAGATACTACGTCGCAGATACTGGGTACTCTAATACGCCTATAACCCTAACTCCCTACCGCGGTGTACGATATTATCTTTGTGAGCAATCGCAGGCAAATATACAGCCACAGAACGCGAAGGAGCTCTATAATCTTTAGCACGCGGCACTAAGGAATATGGTAGAGCGTACTATAGGAGTTTTCAAGCATTGTTTCCGGTACTTTAAGGCCAGTAGGCGTAGTCTCCCTTTAAGTACGCAGGTGGATGTAGTGTACGCTTTAGCTGCGGTTTATAACTTTATTAATATAAATAAACCGGATGATCTAGATAACGATCTAGAGGTAGAGGATAAGGTTATAGATAAAGAAGACGTGGAGCTCGCAGAGGTAAAAAGTGATATAGTTATGAACTAAAGACGCGATGAGATTGCGAAGCTTATATAGGAGAGTTACTGCCAGGCAATTGGCAGGCCGATTGCTTAAGAATATATAGTAGATTTGGGTGTATTTGTAATAGAAATCTATGTAGTTTCCCTTATTATATTGCCCACTAATTGCCCATATATAACGGCTCTAAAGAGCGACTCGGATCTTACCCAAAATCTTACCTAAAGCTTGCTCTCCTATACGTCCTCCTTCCTGCTAGCCAAAATATCGTCAATTAAGCTTTGCCGAAGCTCTGCAACTCCAGCTGTCATAAGAAACAATCTAGCAGTAGACTCTGTCTTAAAAGCTTATAAAACAGCTAACTGCTCTACAGGATCTAGGTTACTAAACTCGTAGATAAACTCTGCGGAGGCCTTCTCTTAAGGAGACTTCTGGGCAATCAACTCTTTTGTAGCCCTTATCTCTCTTATTACCTTCTCTACCGTCTCCTCTAGTGCCTCTGCAACTCGCCGTCTTCCTCGCTGGCGCTTTACACTAGATTCGGTAGCTCTGGTAGCTTACTTAATAGCCTGCTTCCATATAGCTAGTAAAGAAGGTTAACTCGGCGTTAAGGAAAATCTAGAAGGACTAGGGCGCTTAGCTAAAGGTAAGCTTGATTAACTGCCTTTAATAGAGCTTTGAGCTGACTCTAACTTAGAGGCCTTATCTACTTCCTCCTCGGTCTCCTTAGTCTCCTTAGTCTCCTTAGCCTCCTCCTTATCTTCCTTATCTACTAAACCTAACGCCTGCGAGGCCGTTGCTGAGAGAAGTTTAGGGTCTATAGAGCTCTTAATTGCTTTGTTAATTAACCTTATATAACTGCCTGTCGCTAGGACTCCGTTAAATAGCTCCTACATTAGATCTAGGAAGGCAGGCGGCGTATTACAAAACTTCTTAGCGGCAGGATTAGCTTTAAAGTAGGCCTCTATAACTTCCTTACTGGCAACGGGCACGCCTTTGTCTTTATCCTACCCCCAGCTAGAGAGGCTGTAGAGCTCCTTCTACAGCTTCCAGTCCTTCTTATGGTTATTATGCTTGCTCTTAATTTGCTAAAGAGTAATAGGCTACTAGGCAACAGTAAGCGTACAATTAAGAGCAATCTTCCAGCCGTTAGATTTATAAGAGCTATCTATATAAAACCCTTTCTTAATGGCCTTAACGAGGCCTTCTAACATCGCCTCCTCCATCTCGCCTGTCCATCTTATACGCGCGTTCTTGTGCCCTACGGGCGTCGCAGGCGTCATGGGGGTTGCGGGGGTTGCTATAGCTCTGCTACAGCTCCTACGGGAGGTGAGCGAAGGTGTAGCAAGCGTTAATTATAGAGGGGGCGTTGGTTAAGGAGGAGGCTCTATTACTACACCAAAGTAGGGAGTCGCGATAGGGGCCTAGTGGTAGAGAGGGGCTCACTTAAATCGCTCACCGATGTTAATCACGGATTGTGCGAAGCCAAATCTGGAGCCTTATATAGAGGCTACTGAACGATTGACTCAATTACATATTCAAATAGGCCGCGGTAGTAGCCGCCACTAATTATAAAATGGACGACACTAAAAGGCGCACGGATTAAACAAATATGATATAGAGCTGATTTGCAACCGAACGGCCTCTTAAAGAATAAGTGCGATTTAAGGAGTGGATGTGATTTAAAGACCAGGAGGAACTACAGTGGACTTTTTTAAAAGGGTGAGTTTAGTAATTCCTTTGGATATATCCTTTTTTACCACATCCAAAGCATTCTCTATTTATGGCTTAAGTCCTTTGTTCGTTGGTTCCTAAGGGTGCGTAGGATTAAGTGGCGTCGAGGTCTATAGGGTCGTGTGTAGGTTTTGGAGAAGGGTCGCGCTTTAGGGTATATATTGGTTTCATAAAGTCTTAAACGCGAGGTATGGTTGGCTTTAGAGAATAAGTTTATTTGTTATATTAAAGGTCCTTATTAATTCATTAATACATTATAGCAAATTTAGGTAGGTTCTTTGGCAGTTCCCTACCTACTAACTATACTCTAATTTTATCCAAAATAGCTTATTAAAGAGCAGCAACTTTAGCGGCTTTATTCCAATCCAGTTCGCTAATAAGGCCTAAAAATTCTAAAAAGAAGCTAGTAAAGTCTTAATTCTATTATTATAGGTTTTTAAGTTTAGTAATAGCGGTATATTTATGGCTGGCGTCATTATACGTTTGTTCTAATAAAGAGATAAAGATTTTAAAATTAACAAAGGTGCTATTATAGAAGAATAGGTCCATAGTTTATATAGCGTCTTTACTTAATTAAGATATCCCATAGCTAATCTTGCTAGCTTTAGTAGGGTATTGGTTATAGTTCATTAAAAGTTTAAGGCGGAGCTTAGTTATAAAGGGACACAGGTTATTTTAATTTCTATTAAATATTAGAGGGTTAGAAAGCTTTTCTAATTTTACAGTAGGTACTAGGTTTGTTATAGGTATAGGTTAAGCTACTATTACTAGTTTAGGGTTTGCATTTAACAGGCCGGGTTTATATATAGTTATCTTAATTTTATTTATAGGTGTTACTGTTAGGGTCTCTATTATAAGTATATTAACGTTGCGGAGTTCTTTATGGAGTGTTTCTATTAATTGCTAATGCTGGGCTTCTAGTATAGCCCACTACTAAGCCAAAGCATCTATAAAGGCTTCTTGTATTGTAGTTAACTGTTCCCTAACTAGGGTTATAATGCTTATAGTTAATACGTGGGATTTGAGGTTATTTGCCATTTTAATAATAGTTATTTTTAACGCAACGTAATATAAGGGCGCGAAGAGGCTTTAGGAAAGATTTAAAGGAATAATATAAATTCTATCTAAATCTAAGGGTATATAGCTCTTGCTAGGAACAAGACGTTGTGTAAAGAAGAGAAAGGAATAACAAGAGAATCTTGCAATTAAACAGTTTAGGGGTCTTGGTCGATGCGTGCGCACATACACACGCGGACGGACTTTGGTAGTATTCGATTGATCTAGCAGAACTTGGCAGAAGTTAATTAAGCTGGTAGAATTCGGCAGAATTCGGTTAAAGCTTTAAGTTCTATCTATCGAGTATTTTACCGAGACATTCCTACTGTAACTAGGCTAGTCCCGTTATAGTATATGCGCTATATATACCTAGGGAAAACCCTTCCTACCTTATATACAGACTCCTCCTTTTTCCCTTAAGGATTTGTCTGCCTATATAATATACTCTATTATTCTATTATTGGACTCTATATCTATATTCTTACCTTATATTTAAATCCTCACTAATCCCCTTAGAAGGATAGCTAGTTTAATTTTTCTATAATGCCTCTAAAAAGAAAACTAATGCCTATACTTAACGGTAATACGCTAACAATATAACTGCTAAACGCCTTAGGATCTAGTGTAGATGAAACCGCTAGAAATATATTAGTAGGATCTAAGCCACCTTCTAAACCTTAAAATAATTAGCTACCTGTAAATGCTAGAGACTAGTTTAACTTATATACCTAGGCTTAATAGGAGCTTAGTAAGATTACTAGTATCCTTTTAAATACTGCTAATATAAAGGAGCTAGATAAGCTGGCTAAGAAAATAGCTAACTTATAAAGTATTATTAATTTAATAAAGCCCTTCTATTACCTCTTTAGTAAAGAGTATAAGTTATATAGCGAACGCATACGCTAAATAAATCTCAACGCCCTAGTTAAAAAGTCACCACCTAATATTAGCGGTACTACTTAATAATATTTTAACCGCTAGATCGCCGTAGTTAAGAACTAATTTAAGGTTAATAATGCTAACTATAACTATAAGCGACGCATGCGCTAGGCCATTAAAGGTCTTATAAAAGAAAAGACAATCGCCTAACTAGTTTATTGCCGGTTAGGCACTAAAGATAAAGGTCCTTTACTATAGGATAAGTTTAAGACTATAGTCTAAGACCAGATTAGGAACCTAATAGTGAGACGCTTTAATAACGCTACTATGTACTATACAGCTGTTATAAAGGAGAACCAGAGGTTTAACGTCTTCTTAGCCTATATGCATAGCTTAGAGGACCTCTTTTTATATACCCCTTTTGTTAATCCTAAGCAATAGGTAGACTTTTAGTTCTTATATCTCCTAGCCTACTTATAAGCAGAGATCTTCCGCTAGAACTTTGCCTAATAGGTAAGAACTACCAAGGACCTCTTTAATAAAATCCGCTATATAGAGTAATTGCTTAACACTATAAAGCTCGTGGAAGATCGCGTAAGTAGTAGTAGTACATTATCGCGTATAAAGCGTGGTTGTAGTATAGGCTCTATAGAGTTAGGTTTAGGGAACAGAACCTAAAAAGGGCAACACTTTTTAAAGCAAGCTCTAGGGGAGACTACTTAAAAGCTAAATGGCCTAAAGAACCCCTTAAACACTAGTAGTACGCACGCGAGTAGAAAGAGACCTATAGGTAACTGTCGGAATATATAGACAGAGGTTATATAGTCATTTATATCTCTGATTAGTCATCCTTATAATAACTCATCAGCCCCCTACTTAGGCACCGCGATCCTTACGATCCTCTGCTTTCTCTACCTATTAATAACAAGACAAATCCAGAGATTAATAGGCCATACAAGTGCACTTGGGTGATACCGACAGTAACCACTATAAAGAATACTAGAAGTAAGCTAGTAAGGATAAGTTAGGCTAACCTTTGGAAAACCCAAAGCCCTAGTAGCGCATCTCTTTTAACTGCAACTAGGGCCTAATATAGAGGGAGAAAAGAAACGCATTGTGGTATATATTGTAATAGATACACCCTAGGGTAAAGTCCGCCTATATTGCTTATATAACAATAGGTGCTAAATTAACCTTATTAACTAAGACGTTATCTATAGGTTTAACCTGCCTATAAGCCACGCGCTATATTTATGTAAACCTATTATATATTTCCTTAATAGCAACCAGATAATAATCTGGGATGCTTATAATCTAATAGTTACCACTAGCGACTCCTAGGGTACCCCTCGCACCATCGGCCCCTAGACCTTTTAGGATGGCTTATTTAATAGTTATAATATAGTTTTTAGATAGGATTGGCTTGCGGAAGCAGATCTATTAATTAGCTTTTATTTTAGATAATTTATCTAGGGTACTTCGGACCCTAGACGCCTCTAGATAGTCACCCTTAATGCGCTCCTAGCAGACATTAAGGCTAGTAAAATAGTCTATTTGCTATAGCCAGAAGACTCCTTCTTTATGCCGGTTGTGAATATAATAGAGAACCTGTTATTACTAGCAGCGAGTACCTATATAGACCCTCTAGACGTAGAGATATTGGTTATAAATATAATAGAGGACCTGCTATTACTGGCAGCAAGTACCTGTAAAGACCCTTTAGTGCTAGTATAGATTACCTTAACTTAGGGGGGAGGTAATTAAAACCCTAAAACTATTAAGTATACTGTAGTAAAGCTATATATACTCTTAGTGCAACCATACCTATAAAACACATATTAGTTATACTCATCTCTTTACTAGCTTCTAGAAGCACACTACTATATAATAGTTACCTTAACCTCCGTGGACCCTAGCCTACTAGATATATATAAAGAGGAGATTAATATTTTCTCTAATAAGCTAGCAAGTATACTACCTCAGAACTCTAAGTATAACTATATAATTAACTTAGAAGAAGGCAAAACACGACTATAAATGCCCCTCTATAACCTCTTATAGAAAGAGTTATAGATCTTATAAGAGTACCTAGACAGTGCTTTTAAGAAGGGCTAGATTAGGCCCAGCAAGTTACCTACTAGAGCGCCTATCCTCTTTATACCAAAAGTAGAAGGTATAATGCGGCTATATATTGACTATAGACGCCTAAATAAGATTACAATTAAAAACTAATACCCCCTACCGCTGGTTGGCAAACTCTTTAATAGGCTTAGCTATATAAAGATATTTACAAAGCTAAATCTTTATAATGTGTATTATAGGATTTATATTAAAAAGGGAGATAAATAGAAGACCGCATTTAAGACACGCTATGGTTACTTTAAGTACCTAGTAATACCCTTTAGTCTTGCTAACGCCCCTATAACTTTCTAGAGCTATATTTATAAAACTCTAGGAACCCTAATAGATACTATCTACGTAGTTTACCTAGATAATATTCTTATCTACTTAAATAATAAGGATAAGCACGTCAAGCACATTAAGTAGGTACTGCGATAGCTTTACGCTTAGGGCCTATATACCAAACTATTAAAATGCATCTTTTATACTAAGAATGTTAAGTTCCTGGGCTTTATTATTACCTCTAGGGGTATTATAATGGACCCTACCTACGTAAAAGCTATTAAGGAATAGCCTAAGCCTAAGTTCTATAGGGACATTTAGGTCTTCCTTAGATTCGCCAACTTCTATAGGCGATTTATCTAGAACTACTTAGATACTGTATACCCCCTACACACATATCTTATATAGGCGCATTACGACCTAATATTAAATAGGGAGAAGAAGCAGAAGCGCAAGTTAAAAGGGCCTACTAAATGGTATTAACCTTAGTCCTGGCCTAATAATGCTTAGTAGGCGTTTTATAAGCTATACGCCGCGTTTATATAGGCTTCTCTACTTTACCACTTTAACCCTAATTTACCCCTAATAGTAATTACTAACGCTTCTAACTATGCCTATAGCGGTATACTTCTACAGCCTTTAGGGTAGAGAGATTAACTCCACTAGCACCTAATTGCTTATTGCAGTCAGAAGCTTACTAGCCTAAAAGTATGATATAATATGCATAATAAAGAACTGCTCGCTATAGTATAATACTTTAAAACGTAGCGCTATTACCTTAAATACGCCGCGCATGTAACGCGCGTGCTCTATAATTATAATAATCTTAGGTACTTTATAACTACTAAAAGCTTATCTACTTGTTAGGCCTAGTACGCTAAGGAACTAGCTAAGTTTAATTTTAAGATTAAATATAAGCTAGGTAAAGTAAATCCCGCTAATATACTATTCTAGCGCCTAGATTATGCTAAAGGCTTTAAAAATAGCAGTAAGAGGATAGTCCTTAATACTATGCTGCCTATATTACAGTAAAAGTTGCGGGTTATAGGCCTTATAGGCGGCCCTAGTGCTACTATACTATACTAGCGAGTAGCATGCATGCAGTATGTGAGCGACTCTTACGAACTTGGCGCTAGCAGACTAGAGCGTCCTGCCATTCTCTCTAGAACTACTTTAACCGGCCTAATAGCGCTTAACCCTAGGGAAGACCCTTTAGCCTAGGCTATAGTCCCCTATAATAACCTGGTAAGTCACCTATATATTATATATTACTTTGCTAGCACTAACTTTGTATAGAGTCTTATGCTATAGTAAGAGGTAGTAGTAGTTGCCTTAGCCAAAATGGCGTTTATAAAACACCCCCCTAAATTACTAGTTAATTTTATTTATAGAGTATAAAAAAGGGACGCCTTTATATGCTCTATATATAATTAGTTAATTTAGGGGCGAGTCCCTACTAGTAATAAGGACTATACCCTTAATAATTAAGGACTTCTAAGGTAAAACAATAAGGTCTAGGTACTAAATTATATACTACTATAATAGAAGATCCTTAAGCGGAATTATAACAATCCTATAGACGGCCATTATGGTTTTAACTATACCTTTAAAGTAATTACATAAAAGTATACTTAGAACGGCCTTACCTAGGACCTCTATAAATACCTAGATAACTATAATACCTACTAACGCTTTAAATCGCGCCGCTATAAACCCTATAGTAAGCTATAGCCTCTCTAGGTCCCCACCCAAGCCTAGTGGCATTATTTACTTAACTTTATTATAGATTTCCTAGAGTCTAAGACTCCTAATAGCGTAAAGTACAACTTTGTCTTTATCCTTACTATAGACCATTTTATAAAGCTAGTGCGCTACTATCTAGTATATAAGATAATTGTCTGAATAAGGTTCTGTAATATAGTAGACACAGTTACTTATAGCCAATTAGGTTAACCACGTAATCTAAGCGAGCTCAGGAGATCCACCAAATTCCACCTATAGAAGTAGAAAAAAGAGGAAGAAAACGATTAAAACTAAAACCCCCCCTACTGTAATTTTAACACTGATCAGTGCTGTATAGATTAGTAAGGTATAACAAAGAGAGGCACTATCTAATTCTCTAGACCTCTTGTTAAAGGCTAAAAATTAAGGTATTGCTTGCTAAGCCTAAAGGCCAGTTTATGAGGTTCCTTGTGCTTCTAACCTATGTTTATCACGCCTTCAGAACAATTAGTTTGTGGTTGTTTCCACGCTTTTAGTCCAACTATTAAATTAACTGCGGAACCAAAAGATGGCTACCTCTGCGATAAATACCAAAAAATCTACCTCCGTGATAGATACTAAAAAATAGGAGACTGGAATTAACGCGACCGCAACCGATATTAAAAAAGTTAAGGCATTCATTAATTAGCGTTTATTAATATACAAGAAGAAGGAATGAAAGGGATTCGACTTATACGAGAGCTTTATTAACGATTTTAAGTCGTTTATAAAGGATATACTTAATAACCTTGGCAAGGATCAATTAAAGGAGATTAGGGATTACCTCTATGAAAATAGGGTATATATACGGAAGGAGGTAAGGAAGTCAATTGCAGACGGCCTTTTAGGAGCTATTTACGAACCAACTCACTGACGACCCTACTAACGGCCCTACTGACGACCCTACCGACGACCCTACCCTAGCTCTACCATTACTATCGACTACCCCTATTTAAATTATTTAGCAAACCCCAGCAACTACCCCCCCAACTTTAGCACAAATTACCTAAGCTATAGACCAGCTCGCCCTATAAGGAAGCTTTGGAAGAGAGATTACCAACTTTGCTAAGCTCTATATAGATGAAGTTAAATACTCTAGCGAATAAGATAACTTCAATTTCAAGTTTAAGATCTTCTAAAACTACTGTTTCTGAGCTAGCGTCCCTAAGCAAGCGTATATCATTGCTATTCCTACTATGCTCCGCGGCCTTGCTCTTAAATACTACTTTACCTACCTTAAAGATCTTAACCTTTTTAAGTGTCACGGGACACCTCTGTGATACCTTATACACATCCACCTGTTTCCACCGACGTAGTAAGAATAGACTAACCGCGAGACGGCAACCCGATGACTATTTGCCGGCAATCTACGGCAATCTAACGGTAATCTGCTGCATTCTGCCATATTCTGCCAAAGTCCACCGAATTCTGCCAAGTTCTGCTAGGACTACTCCTTAAGTCCTATTCTGCTCCGTATACGTATTAACCAAGCAACCAAACTAACAATATATACCCTTTTTTCCTGTTTCCTTACCTTCTCTCCTTATACAACGTCTTCACTTTATTATGCAGTTTATATATATAGCTTATTAATATTTACTTCGCTATATATTATTACCGCTTATACTTACTCTGTAATACTACGTTGCGTTAAAACCTTAAAAAAAACCTATACTCTGCCCCGCCCTATTTAAAATGCAAAACGACCTTAAAGCCCCTATAACGACCACTAATATTATATCCGTACTCTAGGAACAATTAGCAAATATATAAAAGTCCTTTATAGACGCCCTTATATAAAACTAAGCTGCTATAGCTTAATAGCAAGCTAAATAAGAAGCACGGCACTAGAAAATAATTAAGGCCCTTTAAGAAGAAATCCGCACCCTTAAGACACCTACACTAAGCCCTTAAGACCAATTGCTATTACTAAAAGCCAATACGTAAAACGCGAGCCCTAAACCAGTAATAGTTATCCCACTAGTAGAACTAACTACTATATTATAACAATCTAAAAAACTACTAGACCCTTTAGTATTTACTAGCAAATAATAAGAGCTCTAGTTATTCTTAAGCCGGCTTAAAAATAAGCTAACTAGTAATGCTAACTGTTACCTAACTAAAACTAACCGACTCTACTACGCCCTAAGTTAACTAGGAGGAGACGCAGCTAACCTTATTAAACCTTTCTAGCCAAACTTAGTATAAAGCCTAATCGTACTTCTTAAAGCTATATATGGTGACCTAAACCGCCAAGCTACCGTTTAAAGGAAGATAAACCATATAATTTAAGAAAAGAATAGTTTCCTAGTATACTTCTCCGAATTTAATTACTATGTAAAGGAAATAGGCTGGAATAACTCCGCACTAATTAATAGCCTTATTAAATCTCTAAGCCCTAAACTAAAAACCTTCCTAATTGATATAGACCTACTAGGAGCCCTTAACGCCTATATAAATGTTATTAATAAATGGTATAATAATATACTACGCCTAACACTAAAGTCCGCTTTTTAATATAATATAACAACCCTATAAATGTCCACTAAGTTATTATCCCAGCCTAAGCATCCTAACGCTATAGATATTAATACTAGGACCCTAAGATATGCCCTATTAGGGTCCTTTAAATAAGAACAACGCACTAAGCTAGGCCTCTGCTGTAAATGTAGAAGTAGCTCCTACCTCTTTAATTACTACTCTGCCCCCTTCTAAAAAGATCTACAAATAGTTAACGCTAGTAGCCGTTTACTATACTGATCTTCTAGCTACTAACCCTAATCTTTATCTGGCTCCAACTCTACATCTAATAAGCACTACTTACGAGGATAAAGTTATAACTAATATTCTAGAGGAACCCCTTCCTGCTTACTACTAAAAGGCATGTCCTGGAGTTAAGTCGCTCTTTAGGACAGCTATATCACAGGATCTTATTAAATGTATTAGATATAGCAAACCCTAACTCTTGGGATTATAGTATAACCATTAACTGCTGTCTTTAGTAGAAAGATTAATAGGCTAATACTTAAGTCCTAATTAACACAGGAGCTAGCGGTATAGGATTTATTAATAAGATCTTCGCGTAAGACAATAGGTTTACCCTAACACCCCTTAACTAGCATATTAACGTATTTAGATTTAATAGCAAACGCATTATCTTAGGCTGTATTACTTATATAGCGGCCCTAAGACTCTAATACCTAAACCATAAAGAATTAATTAAGCTCTTTATAACTATCCTAGGTCACCTAGTAATCCTTAGACAACCCTAGATAAAGCTATATAAGGTAATTATTAATTAGGACAACCTTAAGCTTCTATTTACTGCCTCCTATTATAAGTAGAAGTGCCTTATAACTTACTGCTTAGACCCTAAACCAAAATCTAAAAAATCCACTAGAATCTACTAGTCTAAAATTTCCACTAATGTCCACCCTGTACTTAAAAAGTCCATCCAATTCTACCTACCTAAGAATTCTACCAAATTCCACTAATACGAGAATTTCACCGAATTCTACTAATATAAGATTTCTACTAACGTCCACCAAGAACCTAAAAATTACACTAAACCACATAAACCAATCCTAACTGCTATACCGCCCCAAACTAAGCAGAAGCTTAAGCTTAATATATAAAGGTACTAGAAGAACTGGTATTCTACTATAAAAAGAATACTTAAAGAACCCAAACCTAAATCTAACACCAACTCTATACCCAACGCTAACTCTATACCTAACACAAAACCTAAAACTATATAAGAAACTAAGGATGACCTAAGCTCGCTTAATACCTTAGATATTTACATAATTAGAGCTACCCTATTAGCACAACTCGCCAGGAAACCCAAATATATAATCTTCGCCGTTACAATAGCCGATATTGAAAAGGCCCTAGCACTAAAAAAGCACACTAACCCTGCTACGAAAGTACTAGTATGCCACTATAAGCACCTAGAGGTATTCTCACGAAAGGAAGCCGATAAGTTAGTAGAACACTAACTATATGACCACAAGATTGTACTTAAAGAAGGAAAATAGCTAGGATTTGGACCCCTATACAGAATGTTTTAGAACGAACTTAAAGTACTGCAAAAGTACTTAGACAAGCACCTAAGTAAAGGATTTATTAGAGTAAGCTCTTCGCCTGTAGCTATACCTATAATCTTTATTAAGAAACCTAGCGGCGGTCTGCACTTCTATATAGACTACTAAGCTTTTAACGCTATTACCATTAAGAATTAGTACCCGCTTCCATTAATTTAAGAGATACTAAACTAATTAAGTAAAGCTTACTACTATATAAAACTTAACCTTATCTACGCATTTAACCGCCTCTGTATCGCAAAGGGAGATAAATAGCTTACTGTATTCCGTACTAGATATAGACTATTTAAATACTTAGTAACGCCGTTTAGCCTTATAAATGCCCCGAGTTCGTTCCAATACTTTATAAATAATACCCTATAACCTTACCTAGACGTCTTTTGTACTGCTTATATTAACAATATCCTAGTATACAGCAATAACCTAGCTAAATATAAGAAATACGTTAACCTTGTCCTAGAAGCCCTACGTAGAGCTAGCCTATAATTAGATATAGATAAATACAAGTTCCATAAAACAGAAGTTCTATACCTTGGACTTATTATTTCTATAGACGGCATATAAATGGACCTAAAGAAGGTTAAAGTAATTGTAAACTGGTAAGAACCTAAGAATATTAAGGACGTAAGAGCCTTTATAGGATTTGCTAACTTCTACTAACAGTTTATTAATAACTTCTCCGTCCTAGTTTTACCCCTTATAGCTCTAACCTAAAAGGATAAAGCCTTTATCTTTAATAAAGAATATAAGAAGGCCTTTGCCTACCTAAAAGTTATATTTACTACTGCACCTATACTCTAACACTTTAACCCAAACTAAAAGAGTGTTATAGAAGCTAATTTATCTAACTATATTATTAGAGGTATTCTGTTTTAGTATAATAAGGAAGGAGTATTGCACCCTATAGCATACTTCTTAAAATAACTAAGCCCAGCTGAATGTAACTACAAGATCTACAATAAGGAATTATTAGCCATTATTAGGTGTTTTAAACAATAGTGACCTAAACTAGAAGGCACCGGATTTCCAATTAAGGTCCTTAGCAAATATAAGAATCTATAGTACTTTACAACTATAAAACAGCTAAGTCATTATTAAGCCTACTGGTTAGAATATCTGTTTTATTTCTAATTCTTAATTATATACCGCCTAGGCGTTTAAGGCTAAAAACCTAATGCCCTAACCCGACGTTTATAAGACATGCTAGTATAGGAAGAAGTGCGTGCCTACCGCAATTAAACCCTGCTTCGCCCTAAGCTATTTAACCCTCCTGTTAAGGACGTTATAATACACATCCTTAAAATAACTGATTAATTAATTAAATAAATAATAGTTAATAAATACCTAAATAATAAGTTTATCCAAGAAACGCTTAAGCTAATTTAAGACGGCGTTAGATGCTCTAAAAGGATTTCTTTAAGTAAATGCAAAGCTTGCGGAGACCGCTTATACTACTAGAACTGTCTAGTTGTACCTAACCATAATAAACTTAAGCTTAAGCTCCTTAAACATGCATATAATTTACTAGTAGCCGGCTACCTAGGCTAAGGAAAAACCCTAGAACTCCTCTAATAAGAGTACTATTGGCTAAACATATATAATATAATAAGAAGGTACGTCTCTAGCTACTATACCTACTAATAAGCCAAAGCTTTGTATAAGACGTATAGTGGCTTTTTAAAGCCACTACCTGTTTCAGACCAAAGATGGAAGGATATCTTAATTAACTTTATTATTGAGCTCCCTATAAGTAAAGGGTGTATAAATATTATAGTAGTTATAGACCGACTATCTAAGATAAAACACTTAATCGCCTACCCTAATATGTTAGCACCTGCTGTTGCCCAATTATTCCTAGATTATGTATAGAAACTCCATAGACTTCCTAAAACAATCGTCTCTAATAAAGGTAGATAGTTTATCTCTATGTTTTAGAAAGAACTAACTACCTAACTCTATATTAAAGCACTATTGTCTATAGCATACCACCCAGAAACGGACGGTTAAATGGAACGTATAAATGCTATAATAGAACAGTATATTTGGATATATACGTTATATTTACAAGACAACTAGATAGACTGGCTTATATTTGCTAAGTTTACCGCAAATAACTCCGTCTTAGAAACCACAAAGGTCTCCCTATTCCTGGCCAACTATAGCTAGCACCTATAAATAGGTTTTAAACCCTTTAGTAATATCCCTTGCCCTACTTATTATGCCTTATAGGTTGCAGAAGCAAATAAATTTATAAAGAAGATGGAAGAACTATAAGAGTTCCTTACTAATAAAATAACATAGGCCCAATTTGTCTATAAAGCCGCAGCAAATAAGAACTGAACCCTAGTACTAGCCTATTAAATTAGCGACTTCGTCTGGCTAGATATAAGAAATCTAAATATAAAATAACCTACTAAGAAACTTAATTAGAAGAACGCCGGCCCTTATAAGGTTAAGAGAGTTATCTTTCCTTATGCCTACTAACTAAAGCTCCCTAACACGGTTAAAATCTACCCTATATTCTATACGTCAGTCCTCTATCCTGCCGCCCCTATATTAGACGCCCTGCCTAGATAGATCTAAGACCCTCCCCTACTAGTTAAAGTGGATAGTAAGGATAAGTATCTTGTTGAAAAAATTAATAACATTAAGTACAATAAACAAAAACGCCAATATATATACCTTATGAAATGGAGAGGCTTTTATAAGCCTATATGGGAACCCGTTGACTCTATAGGACTTATACAAGCCATAGAAGACTTTTACGAACTCCACCTAGAACTACCACAGCCCTATCTCGCAGAAGCTCGAGTTTAAAGGGAGGGTACTATTATGGGATACCTCCGTGACACCTTATACACATCTACCTATTTCCACCAACGTAGTAAGAATAGACTGACCGCAAGACGGCAACCTAATAATAATTTGCCGGCAATCTACGGCAATCTAACGGTAATCTGCCGCATTCTGCTATATTCTGCCAAGCTCTGCCAGGACCACTCCTTAAGTCCTATTCTGCTCTATATATGTATCGACCAAGCAACCAAACTAACAATATATACCCTTTTTCCCCGTTTCCTTACCTTCTCTCCTTACGCAACGTCTTGACTTTATTACGCAGTTTATATACATAGCTTATCAATATCTACTTCGCTATATATTATCACCGCTTATACTCGCTCCGTGACATTAAGAATGTATGCATAGGCCTTAAATTATACTTTAAAGGCGATAAATACAAACGCGATATCCTATTAAAATGGAATGCAATTACGCTTAAATAAGTTACTGCTTAAAAAGGACTTGATACAGGCCAAGCATTTTAGATATTAATTAATAAGATGTGGCAGCTATAACGTGGGTTAGCAAAGGACCCCTAAAATAATATAACATTCTACAATAAGCCCCTTACTATATGCCAAGATATACTAGCTTGCAAACCAGCCTATTTTCAACCCACTACTACTCTTATTGGCCTTATTAGTGACATTAAATCCTTAATCGCGACGTACAGTAAACAAGAACTAGAGATTAAATTATTCTATACTAACCGACAATACCACTTCTCTAACCGACAACATTACCCCCCTAATTATTTATACCGCAATAAGGGCAAAAAGTGCTTTGTATGCAGTAAATCTGGATATTAGTCTACAAACCATATAAAGGAAGAAAGGGACTGAAGAATACATTAATACATCTCTAATTTTAAGGGCAGCAATGGCGATACTAATAACAACGACGACGATAACCAAGGGGATACCTTTATAGCAAGGTTTGGAGCTTCTAACTTCTATCTTGATATAGAACCCTATTCCAGTTATTACAACCCTAAGGTGGAGGCGTTTTGGACCAAATTTATAAAGGGAGAGGGATAGACTATAGACTTATTTACTAGTACCCCTTTTCCCTTATTTCCTAGTTGTTGCTAGTGTCTGAATAAGGTTCTGTAATATAGTAGACATGGTTGCTTATAGCCAATTGGGTTAACTACGTGAGCTAAGCGAGCTTAGGAGATCTACCAAATTCCACCTATAGAAGTAGAAAAAAGAGGAAGAAAACGATTAAAACTCAAAACCCCCCCTACCATAATTCCAACAATAATTAATACTATATAACTCGCAGAACTCTTATTTAGAGTCTTTATATAAATAAGGCCTTTAGATAATATCGTCTCCAATAAGGGTAGTGTATTTATAAGCGAGTATTAAAGCACTATGTGCTACTATATCCGTATTTAACATAAACTTAGTACTATATTTTACCCGTAGATAGATAATTAGACGGAGCATCAGAACTAGGAGCTTAAGGTATACCTACGTATATTTACAAACTGGGAATAGTCTAATTAGGCCTCCCAATTTAAAGAAGTAGCCTTTACCTATAACTCTAAGGTCTATACTATAACAAAGCGTTCCCCTATTAAGCTTGCCTATGGCTAGCTACCAAACATTCTAGATAAAGTCCTAGATAGCGTCTAAGATGCCTAGTAAGGTAGGGAGGGGTCTAAGTTAATAAATATCCAACTTGTAGAGATGTATCTATAACGCCTATGCCTTATACATAAGGCAGCGGCGGCGTTAATAATGTACGCCTAAAAGCTTTAGGTAAAATACTATAATTGTTACTATCTAGCTAAGCACTTCGCCATTAGTAAATAAGTCCTACTCTCTTCCAAAAATATCCGCATAAAACGTCTCTATAGAAAGCTTAATTGCAAGTTTATAGAACTATTTTAGATCCTAGAGTGTATAGGGCAGTAAGTATATAAGCTAGAGCTTCTACCTACTATAGTATAGCTCTACCCAGTCTTCTATATCTCCCTATTAGAGCCTTATAGGTTATACCCTAGGTTTTAACCCCTAGTAATAGAAGAGCTTAAAAAAGGCAGCTAGGAAGTAGAAGTAATTATCACCTACTAAGATTGTACTAGATAACTATAGTACCTTATTAAATAGCTAGGATGGCTAAATAAGTATAATAAATAGAAATATAAGATAGAACTTAAAAATTATTAATAACTGCTAAATAAGTATTGCAAGTGGGATACCCTAGCCTTGTAGCTAAAGCGTAGGCAAAAAGCAAGCGCCGCTGCTAAGATATAACCTATATAAAAGCGGAGTAGAGGATATCCCAAGGGATTAAAGAATAAGTTAACGCTTATAGTAAGAACTGCGGCATATATATAGGGTAAAGCGTAATTTATTAATATCCTATATAAGCCACACTTTAACACAGCCTAGTTATACTAGTAACTCGCAGGCGACTTATAGGTGAGGCTATAGCGACACTAACAATAAAACTTAATTTAGAAAATACCCTTTTTAGACCTAGTCTGTTACTCTATACCAGCTTAGCAGATTATTTATATTAGAGAATAGGCCCGCTTTAACTAGGGTCCACTTAACTAGGGTTTAAGACCTTTTAGTAACTTACTAGCAATAACCTATATTAATAACTTATACTATTCTATATATATACTATATAGATAACATATAAAGCTAAAGTAGGGTTAGCAGCGGATTTAATGGGTATATAGCCTTACTATCTATAAATCTGGCTGTATATAAGTAACCTATAACCTACCCATAAAGTATATATAGCGCTACGCTAGTATAGTATAAGGCTAAAGTAGGGTTAGCAGTAGATTTAATAGATAGATAGCCTTACCGTCTATAAATCTAGCTGCATATAAATAACCTATAACCTAACTATAAGGTACTAGCAACCTGCCTATATAAGTAAGCTTTTGGAATATTTCTAATAGTCTACTAAATTTAGGTAATAGTATTAAGCTCTATTAGCTCTAAGTATTAAATAGACCAATTAGGATTTTCTATATCGGGTATAAAAAATTACTATTAGCTTAGTTAAATACGGGGGAGTTTTAATAAGGCAAATCTAACTAATTAGACAACTTTGACTGCTGGTTGAAGTTCCTTAACATCTCTACGCCGTGCATGTATACTACCTGTCTCTCTATACACAAAATTAAGACGCTCTTTCCCCTTTAAATTTTTTTCCTTACTAAGGTTTTTTATAGGGTTTTATTAAGGCTTAAGTATATAAAGGATTAGGGACAATCCTTTTAAAGGGGGGGAGGGGATTGTTAGGTAAAACCTAAGTAGATAGTTATATAGCCGCAAGGGATAGGTGTCACGGGACATCCCCGTAATACCTTACACACGTCCACCTGTTTCCACCGACTGAACAACCAGAGACCAACCACGAGACGGCAATCTGACAGCAATCTGCCGTATTCCGCCGCAATCTGCCGTCTCTACTGTCGGAGTTGCCAACTGGTAACTTCAAGGACCTCTAACTGCTGAATTCTGCCAAGTTCTACCAGAACCGCCACCTAAGCTCTACCCTGCCTATATATAGCATAGTACCCATTAACCTAGCAACTAAGCAAACGTTATATAACCTTTTTCCCCTGTTTCCTACTTTCTTTTCCTTACACAACGTCTTAACTTTATTACACAGTTTATATATATAGCTTAATAATATCTACTTCACTATATATTATTACCACTTATGCTCGCTCTATAACACTATATTATATTAACCTTATATACCACCCTTTAAAATATAGAACGACCCCAAAGCCCCCATAATAGCCGCTAGTATTATATCCACACTCTAAGAACAATTGGTAGAGATATAGAAGTCCTTTATAGACGCCCTTGCACAGAACTAAGCCACTTTAACTTAACAATAAGCTAAATAAGAAGCACAACACCTATAAATAATTAAGGACCTTTAAGAAGAAGTCCGCACCCTTAAGATGCCCATACTAGGGCCCTAAGACCAAACGCCTTCTCTGGAGACGAATACGCGAAACGAGAGTCCTAAATCTATAGTAGCTATTTACCCTAAACTAACTACTACACCGTAACAATCTAAACGACTACTAGACCCTCTAATATTTACTAGTAAATAATAAGAACTCTAATTATTTTTAAGCCAGCTTAAAAATAAGCTAACCGGTAATGCTAACTGCTACCTAACTAAAGCTAACTGACTCTACTACGCCCTAAGTCGACTAGGAGGAGATGTAGCTAACCTTATTAAACCCCTTTAACCGAATTTAGTACAAAGTCTAGTTATACTTCTTGAAGCTATATATAGTAACCCGAACCGCCAAGCTACTGCTTAGAGAAAGATAAACCATATAACTTAAGGAATAAAAAGCTTTCCAGTATACTTCTCCGAATTTAACCATTACGTAAAGGAAACAGGCTAGAACAACTCCGCACTAGTTAATAGCCTTATTAAATCCCTAAGTCCTAAACTAAAAACCTCCCTAATAGGTATAGACCTACCAGGAGCCCTTAACGCCTGCGCAAACGTTATTAATAAACAATATAATAATATACTACGCCTAATACCGAAGTCCACTCCTTAATACAATATAATAGCTCTATAAATGACTACTAAGTTATTATCTCAGCCTAAGCACCCCAACGCCATGGACATTAACTCTAGAACCCTAGAGTATGCCCTACTAGGGTCCCCTAAATAAGAACGACGTATTAAGCTAGGTCTTTACTTTAAATGCGGAAGTAAGGCTTATATCTTAAAATACTACTCTGTCCCTATGCCCTAATACAATTTATAAATAGCTAATACTAGCAACTGTTTACCGCACTAATTCTTCAGTTACCGTCCCTAATCTTTATATAGCTCCAACCCCATATCTAGTAAGCACTACTTATAAGGACAAAGTTACAGCTAACGTTCTATAGGAACTCTACCCTAGTTACCTCTAAAAGGAAGGTTCTGGAGCTAAGTCACTCTCTAGGATAGCGCTGCCTTAGGATCTCGTTAAATGCTCTAGATGTTATAAATTCTGACTCTTAGGATTGCAGTATAACTGTTAATTATTATCTTTAGCAGAATAATTAATAGGCTAATACTTAAGTCCTAATTAACACAGGAGCCAGTAGCATAGGATTTATTAATAGGATCTTTATATAAGATTATAGTTTTACCCTAACCCCCCTTAACTGGCATATTAATGTATTTAGATTTAATAGCAAACACACTATCTTAGGCCGTATTACCCACGTAGTATTTTTAAGACTCTAATACCTAAACTACAAAGAACTAATTAGGCTTTTTATTACTACCCTAGGTTACTTAGTAATACTTAGACAACCTTGGATAAAGCTATATAAGGTAACTATTAATTAGGACAACCTTAAGCTTCTATTTACCGCCTCCCGTTGCAAGTAAAAGTGCCTTATAACTTACTACTTAGACCCTAAACCGAAATCTGAAAAATCCACTAGAATCTATTAGTCTAAAATTTCTACTAATATCTACCCTATACCTAAAAAGTCTACCTAATTCCACTAAGAACCTAAAAATTATACTAAACCATACAAACTAACCCTAACTACTGTACCACCCTAAACTAAGTAGAAGCCTAAACTTAAGCTTAATATATAAAAGTACTAAAAGAACTAGTATTCTACTATAAAAAGGATACTTAAAGAACCTAAACCTAAATCTAATACTAACTCTGTACCTAATACTAAACCTAAAGTTAAATAAGAAATAGTAGATAATTAAAAGAAAGTTACTAGCTGGTAACTTACCCCCCTTTCTACAGATATTTATATAATTGGAGCTACCCTATTAGCATAACTTACCAGGAAACCTAAATATACAATCTTCGCTGTTATAATAGCCGATATTAAAAAGGCCCTAGTACTAAAGAAGCACACTAACCCTGCTATAAAAGTACTAGTATGCCATTATAAGCATCTAGAAGTATTTTTATAAAAGGAAGCTAACAAGTTAGTAGAGCACCAACTATATAACCATAAGATTATACTTAAAGAAGGAAAACAGCTAGGATTTGGACCCCTATATAGAATGTCCTAAAACAAACTCTAAGTGCTACGGAAGTACTTAGATAAATACCTAAGTAAAGGATTTATCAGAGTAAGCTCTTTACTTATAGCTATACCTATAATCTTTGTTAAGAAACCTAGCGGCGGTCTATACTTCTATATAGACTACTAAGCTCTTAACGCCATTACTATTAAGAATTAGTACCCGTTCTTGTTAATTTAAAAGACACTAAACTAATTAAGTAAGGCTTGCTACTATATAAAACTCAACCTTATCTATGTATTTAACCGTCTCCGTATTATAAAAGGAGATAAATGGCTTACTACATTCTGTACTAGGTATAGACTATTTAAATACTTAGTGACGCTGTTTGGCCTTATAAATGCCCTAAGTTTGTTCTAACACTTTATAAATAATACCCTATAACCTTACCTGGACATTTTTTATACTGCTTATATTAATAACATCCTAGTATATAGTAATAACCTAACTAAATATAAGAAACACGTTAACCTTGTTTTAAAAGCCTTACGTAAAGCTAGCCCATAATTAGATATAGATAAATGCGAATTCCATAAAACAAAAGTCCTATACCTTAGACTTATTATTTCTATAAATGGTATATAAATAGACCCAAAGAAAATTAAAGTAATTATAAACTAGCAAGAACCCAAGAATGTTAAGGACGTAAGAGCCTTTATAGAATTTACTAACTTCTACTAACGGTTTATTAATAACTTCTCCACCCTAGTCTTACCCCTTATAGCTCTAACCCAAAAAAATAAAACCTTTATCTTTAATAAGGAATGTAAGAAGGCCTTTACCTATCTAAAAGTTATATTTACTACTGCACCTATACTCTAACACTTTAACCCAAACCAAAAGAGTATTATAGAAGCCGACTTATCTAACTATATTACTAGAGGCATTTTATTTTAGTATAATAAGGAAGGAGTACTGCACCCTATAGCATACTTCTTAAAATAACTAAGTCTAGCTAAATATAACTATAAGATCTACAATAAGGAATTATTAGCTATTATTAGATATTTTAAATAATAGCAACCTAAACTAGAAGGCGCCGGATTTCCAATTAAGGTCCTTAGCAACTATAAGAATCTATAGTACTTTACAACTATAAAATAGCTAAGTTATTATTAAGCCCGCTAGTTAGAATATCTGTCTTATTTCCAATTCTTAATTATATACTACCTAGGCGTTTAAGGTTAAAAACCTAATGCCCTAACCCAATATTTATAAGATATACTAGCATAGAAAGAAGCGCGTGCCTACCATAATTAAACCCTACTTCGCCCTAAATTATTTAATCCCCTAGCTAAAGACCTTATAGTATACATCCTTAAAATAACTAAATAATTAGTTAAACAGATTATAATTAATAAATACCTAAATAACGAGTTTATCTAAGAGACACTTAAGCTAATTTAAGATAGCGTTAAATGCTCTAAAAAGATCTCTCTAAGTAAATATAAAGCTTGTAAAGACCGCTTGTACTACTAAAACCGCCTAGTTATACCTAACCACGATAAACTTAAGCTTAAGCTTTTTAAACACATATACAACCTACTAGTAGCCGGCTACCTAGGCCGTAGAAAAACCCTAGAACTACTCTAACAGGAGTACTACTAGCTGAATATATATAATATAATATAAAGGTATATCTCTAGCTGCCATACCTACTAACAAGCTAAGGCTTTGCATAAGATATACAATGGCTTTCTAAAGCCACTACCTGTTCCGGACTAAAGATAGAAGGATATCTTAATTAACTTCGTCGTTAAACTCCCCATAAGTAAAGGCTGTATAAACATTATAGTAGTTATAGACCGACTATTTAAAATAAGACACTTAATCGCCTATCCTAATATATTAACACCTGCTATTGCCCAACTGTTCCTAAATTATATATGGAAACTCCACGGACTTCCTAAAACGATTATTTCTAATAAAGGTAGCCAGTTTATCTCTATGTTTTAGAAAGAACTAACTACCCAACTCCATATTAAAGCACTATTATCTACGGTATACCACCTAGAAACGGATGGTTAAATGGAATGTGTAAATGCTATAATGGAACAATATATTTAGATATACACGTCGTATCTATAGGACGACTGGATAGACTGGCTTGCATTTACTAAGTTTACTACAAATAACTCTGTCTTAGAAACCATAAAGGTCTCCCCATTCTTAGCTAACTACGGCTAGCATCCACAAATAGGTTTTAAACCCTTTAGTAATATTCCTTGCCTAGCTTATTAGGCCTTATAAGTTGCAGAAGCAAACAAATTCGTAAAGAAAATAGAAGAACTATAAGAGTTCCTTACTAATAAAAGAACATAGGCCTAATCTGTCTATAAAGCCGCAGCAAATAAGAACCAAACCCTAGCACCAGCCTACTAAATTAGTAACTTTATCTGGCTAGATATAAAAAATCTAAATATAAAATAACCTACTAAGAAACTTAATTAGAAGAACGCTGGCCCTTATAAGGTTAAAAAAGTTATCTCTCCTTATACCTACTAACTAAAGCTCCCTAATACGGTTAAAATCCACCCCGTATTCTATACATTAGTCCTCTACCCTGCCGCCCCTATATTAGACACCCTGCCTAAATAGATCTAAGACCCTCCCCCACTAGTTAAAGTAGATGGTAAGGATGAGTACCTTATTAAAAGAGTTAACGACATTAAGTATAACAAACGGAAACGCAAATATATATACCTTACGAAATGGAGAGGTTTTACTAAACCCTTATGGGAACCTGCCAACTCTATAGGACTTACACAAGCTGTAGAAGACTTTTATAAACTCTACCTAAAACTACCACAGCCCTATCTCGCAGATGCTCGAGTTTAAAGGGGGGGTACTATTATGGGACACCCCCGTAATACCTTACACACGTCCACCTGTTTCCACTAACTAAACAACTAGAGACTAACCACAAGACGGCAATCTAACAACGGTCTGCCGTATTCCGCCGCAATTTGCCGTCTCTACTGTTGGAGTTGCTAACTAGCAACTTTAAGGACCTCTAACTGCCGAATTCTGCCAAGTTCTACTAGAACTACTACCTAAGCTCTACCCTGCCCGTGCGTAGCACAGTACCCGTTAACCTAGCAACCAAGCGAACGTTATGTACCCTTTTTCCCCTGTTTCCTACTTTCTTTTCCTTACGCAACGTCTTGACTTTATTACGCAGTTTATGTACATAGCTTAATAATATCTACTTCGCTATATATTATTACCGCTTATACTCGCTCCGTGACAATAGGCAACCCTGGGGCGACCTAGGGGTGACTTGCCCATAAGGTACGTGCGCTATATATACCTAGGGAAAACCCTTCCTACCTTATATATAGACTCCTCCTTTTTCCCTTAAGGATTTATCTACCTATATAATATACCCTATTGTTCTATTATTAGACTCCTTATCCACATTCTTACCTTACAAAATAACTATATCTTAACTACTATAGGACTTACTCTATTCTTCGCAAATAAGGGTTACTACCCCTAATCTAGTATAGAGCTACTAGAACCTATTAATAAGAAACTACTATATAGAAAACGCCTTAAGATACTACTTACTGACTAGTATATAGACCGTATAAAAAACCTACTTAACTACTGTAAGGGAGAAACAGCCTAGGCTTAAGCAAAGTAGGCCTTTTTTACTAACCATTATAGAACGCCACTACTAGAGATGCATATTGGCGACTAAGTATAGCTAGATATACGCAATATCTTTATATAGAGGCCTATAAAGTTATTTAATTATAAGAACCTTGGCCCCTATTTAATTAAACAAGTTATTAATAGGGGAGCTATATATAAGCTAGAGCTTCTACCTACTATAGCCACCTATGGGATATAGCCTACATTCCACCTATAGCTACTATACCTTTACTAGCCTAACCCCTTACTAGGATAGATATAGCCTAAACCCCTACTAGTACTAATCTAAAATAAAAACGAAGATAAGAACTATAAGGAGTAGACTGTTATCCCTTTCGTCTCTGCCGTCGCCTCCCTTTGCTCCGCCGTCGTCGCCCGGGCGTCGCTGGCTATATACCTCCTGAAGACGCGTCACCACGACGCTACATAGCCCCTGAAGACACGTCACCACGACGATACCGCAACCACAATTTCACTACAAACTGTCTGCCATAGACAACCAATACCACAACCAACGACTCCACTATAACCTGTCTCCCTAGACAGCCAATCTACCGCAGACGGCCAGTACGGCAGACGCACCGCAGGCGTACCGCAGACGCGTCGCAGACGCACGGACGCAGACAACAACCACTCTACCACAACCAGTCTACAGCCGTCACGCTGCAGACGACCTCTACCACAACCAGTCTACAGCCATCGCGCTGCAGACGACCTCTACCACAACCAGTCTACGGCCATTACGCTGTAGACGACCTCTACCACAACTAGTCTACAGCCATCAGGCTGCAGACGACCTCTACCTTATGGGCGTACCGCAGATACACTAGGAGTGGCTATAGTAGGGGGAGAAGGGCCGGCCCGTGTTACCATTAGCACGTTAAATATAAGGTGTATGGGTAAACTGGTATTCATACCCTATACAGACAACCTCGTGAAAATTTTCCTAATGGGAGCGGGTTTATGTAGCGAGGTTCGCCTTATAGAATACCATTAGTAGGTTACTTTTGGGGAGAGTACCTACTAATTACTAATTCCCTACCCTTTTCTTAAGCAAGGAGGAGAAATAGGGTACAGAATTGAAAAAAGTCATATAGGGGTAATTGGTAGCTGCTTCCAAGCTAGCAAGCTATTAGGTTTCTCTTATTTTCATATGCAAAACCATTTTATTAAAATTAAAGTCTATCTTTTAGAGCGCTTTTTCTACTCTAGAAACGGCAGAATACGGCAGAAATAGATAAAAGAGCCAGGATTTCCTTAGTGCGATTTTCTTGGTATAAACCAGACCATAGTGAGCAAAATACCAGAATGGAAAACACCAATAGGCTAGAGCTCCCCTAGCATTTTTAAAAACGGACTAGAGTGTCCACTTAGCTACTAGTACATGTTAAGCTGCCTAGGAAGGATTCATGTATATAGAACTATAGCGCCATAGCCTAGAGGCTGCATGCGCAGTATTATACGTAGTATAATACAATGGATATAAAAAAAAAAAAAGAGTAGACTGTTAAATAAATTATTAACTCTAAATACTTTAGCAAAGGCAGAGGACAGCGGCTTTACTATAGAGCTATCTATATAGGATTTAATATAGATTAGCCAGAATGGCAACTATAGAAAGACTTCTAAAATGCAAAGGATCTAATTAGCGACTTTTACTATATAAATCTACAGAAACTAGGCCTAAGTAGAGATTTTATGCCTAATCCCCTATGGGAACCCTTATAGAGTTAAACTGTTGTATATTGCCATGTAAGGGCAAGTTACTATTAAATTGCTATAGATTGCCATTATATAATAGCAAAGTGCGATGATATAACCAAAAATTATTAAGATGTCTAGGAACTTTAACTAGCGATTAAAGTTATCTAATTAGTTAGATCCTTAGGCGCTAAGCTTTATTATATAACGTTATCCTAAGCCTTTAGCAATACCCCCTTTTTTCTTCTCTATACCTTAAGTATCCCTTCTATATATATATAATAACTATAGCGTCGCCAGAGCTTCGCCTCTATAGGAGAGGGGGTAGTATTATAAAACCCTACCATAGGGGCCTTTATAGGAGAGCCCTGTGCTCTTATATATATCTTGCGTATAGCTTACGTCAGCTATATATAGGTATATTGCCTCCTTACGCCCTCGACCCATATAATCAATTGCGTAACGTCTTATAGACTCCTTAAATATATACACTTCGTAGCTATTATCCCTGTCCTATAACATTCTTAAATACTAAAACTTATTATATAACGTTATTGCAAGCCTTTAGCAATATTCCCTTTCCTTTTCTATACCTTAAGTGTCCCTCCTATATATATATAGTAACCATAATATTGCCAGAGCTCCGCCTCTATAAAAGAGGGGGTAGTGTTATAAAACCCCACCATAGGGGCCTCTATAGAAGAGCCCCGTACTCTCGCGTATACCTCGCATATAGCTTACGTCAGCTACATATAGGTAACGTGCTTTATTAGTTATCCGCTAAAATTAGTACCTACCAACCCCAAAAACCACTAAAAATTAGGAAAATCGCATTTTAATATCTTAATAACGGCCTTATAATAAATTCTAAAATTCTATAGTTAGCCTTTTATACCTATTTTAAGACTTTTGTTAAAGTTCTAGAATAATAAGCCTAGCCGTGATTAAGATATTAAGTTTTATTAAGTTTTGGCCCCTAATTTTAAGCTAAATTACTATTCCTCTAGAACTACTAAATAAATTACTTCTAAAGTTAGGGTAGAGTCTTAGAATAGGTATAAAAGGTTGGCTATGGAATTTTAAATTTTATTATAAAGCCGTTATTAAGATATCAAAATGCGATTTTCCCAATTTTTGGTGGTTTTTGGGGTTGGCGGATATTGTTCTTGCCAAAATATCGTGAACTCGTGCCGGAGTAAGCCCGCGCATTCCCTACCACTGTTAAAACAATATATCCCCTATAGCACCACTAATATAGCTCTATATTTTATAAATAGCGGTTTATTTTATAGCTTAATTATAGGGCTGCAAAATAAGCCCCTATTTGTATAGTTTAGGGATATTTTAGTAGAGCTATATAGGGTGCTGATTTTTAGGGGTAAAGTGTCAAATTGGTTAGCGCAGAGCCTTAATTTAAAAATTACAGCCATTATAAAGCACCCTATATAATTCCACCAGTATTAGTCCAATTTATATAAATAAGAGCTCACTTTATAGCTCTATGCTAGAGCTATAAAATAGGTCTCTATTGGTAAAATATAGAGCTATATTAGTGGGGCTATAGGGGGTGTATTGTTTTGACAGTGGTGGGGAATGCGCGGGCTTACTCCGGCGCGAGTTCACGATATTTCGGCAAGAACAGTACTGTAACTGATTTTGGCGGATAACTAATAAAACACGTCTGCGGGCGAATGGGGCCGCCCCATTAAAATCGCGAAAAACGCGACGCGTTACTTAACCACGAATAATTGTATTTAGTGTAGCTATCTACTGGCTACTTATTTAACGTCTAGGGCACATACATGCATTATATTCTGTCGACGCGCACATACTACACTTACGTGGTGCTCTCGGCCGCTGCCTCTAATGCCCCTACTGCCCTCTCTACTGCCCCTTCCCGGGCAGCTTATGCACGAGCTAGGCCTTCTGCTCCTAATGGAATACCCCCCCTAGCTATATATGTGCGCCGCTATGCCCTCTTCCTTTTCTAGCGCTGGTTTTCCATATATAGCTTCTTATTTTCGCTAGTAAATAGTACAGCACTTGACATCGCCATTTTATACCCCTTAATAAGCTAGCTAAGAGCTTATTCTATTGGACTTGGTAGGCTATATATACGCTATTTAAGATAGCGCCTAATAAGAACTGTCTGCTATTGTAATTTAGTAATATTATAAGGCGTTTTAGCTGCCTAAGATATATTTAATCGCGGACTACGTTAGGGTAATAGCGTTTAATATTTAGTGTGTAGCTGTGCTAGTACGCGATTAGGGCTATATAGAACTAGGCCAGTAGCTGTAAATCCTGCCTATATATTATTCCAATATAGTGCTACTTACCTAGCCTGCCTATATAGTGGTAGGAATTCGCTTTTATTAATATAGTTAATACTATAGCCTATAAGCTGTTTAACAAGGCGTCTGTATAATTGCTTAAGGACTAAGAAACAGCCTATATCTAGCGGCTGTAGTAGATATAATGAATGCGCTAGTATATAGAGGACGACTATCTAATAATCTAGACAGAACTAATTAAATTTAGGCAATATATGGCTATTATAGCCATCTAGCACTAGTAGCTAATGCGTACTAACTATATAATTCTTTATATGCTTATTAAAGGCCTTTATTAACTAGGTTAGGCTAATTTTATTTATTGTCTAGCTATTATCACTAATACTAATTAACTAGTTATGTGGTATAACGTCGTCCTTATACTAGGTAGCCTAGTATATTACTACCTTAAAGATAATAAGTAGTAGAATTATAACCCCTAGGGCATTAATACATTTAATAAATATAATCCATATTTAATTACCTAGCTATACTATTTTAGGTTAGCCAGCCCTATTAGTTTTAGTATTAACTTTTATAGTTATAATAATACCCATCTAGCAGCCAGTTTTATTAAAATTCTAGCTATCCTTATTAAGAATCTTATATTAAATTTTTATATTTTAAACGCGTTTAAACTAAGCCTAAATAAGTATAGAATCCTTGCATTTAGCACGCTAGTAGTTATTATAAGGGCGCGAAGAGGCTTTGGGGAAGATTTAAAGGAATAATATAAATTCTATCTAATCTAAGGGTATATAGCTCTTGCTAAATACAAGATGTTATATAAAGAAGAAAAAGGAATATAGGAAACTTATAACTAAATATTTAGGGTCTTAGCAGCAGACGCATGGGCATAAGCCTATGTGGATTTTAATAGGTTTTAACCAAATTCCATTATATTAGTGGAATTTAGTGGATTTCGATTAAGAGTAGAACTTAGTGGAATTTAATTAAGTTAGTGGAATTTAGTAGAATTTAATTAAAGCGTTAGAATTTATCTGTTAAGTATTTTACTAAGACATTCTTACTATAACTGGGCTAGTCCTATTATAATACCCCCCCTTTTAGCTAAAGGTCTAAAACAATTCAATTTAGTTAAGAATTTATAACTTATTGCCTTATAAGCGTTATAATATAATTTAAATTCTTTTTAATTTTAAGTTTCCTGCTATTATATTTCGTGTCTTTATATTAGGTAGCAGTTATTTGCCTTTATATTATATCTATCTAGTTAGAGTAGGCCATAAAGGATGGTCCTTATAGAATTCTTTTACTAAGGAAGGCGCGTTAGCCTTAATCTAGTTATAGGTTTCCTAAGTTTATATTTTATATCCTTCCCACCTAACAAGAAGTTTAAATTATTTAAATTATGTTTTCCATTGTATACTATTAATTAAGTTAATAAAGTAAGAACTATTACCGTTATTAATAATTATAGGACATAGTAGTAGAATTTCGTGAGTTATAGGATTATCTCTTAAAGGTTATAGCAAGCTTACGTAAAACGTTAGGTATATTTTTATCTTAATTGGCAGTTTAAGCTTATAGGTGTACGGCTCAGTTTTTTCTTAATTTAGTATAGGTCCATAAACTTCCAATTAAGTTTCTTTAAGGGCCGTTAAGTCTTTAGGTTTTATATATTTAGGTAGGCCATATTACCTTCCTTAAAGTCCTATATAGGAGCTTATCCTTTATTTATATGCCATTTCTATAATATTTAAGCGTATGTTAATTCACTTTATAATAGTTCCGTTAACTACTTTATTTAATTAGCAAAGTTATATATGTTAATTAACTAGATCAGTTTAATTGTGGGTCCTATTATATTAATATTAGGTTATAGTTTAAATCTAGGTTAAGGGTCTTATCTATAGGTCGTATAAAATAATATTACGCCTATTAATACGTTTATTATATTGTTTGTGGTAAACTTAGCTAAAGGCAGCCATTTTTCCTAGTTATCTTATAGGTAGGAGCAGTATACTTATAAGTATTATTCCATAATCACGTTTACAATGTTTAGCTATTTGTCTCTAGATAAAATATAGTTAAGAGTTATATTTAAATGCTTAATTATTTATATAGAGCTTACCAGAAGTCCGAAACAAACTGGCTTTTATAGTTAGATATTATTAAGTTAGGAAGTCTATATAGCTTAAATATATATTTAATAAAACATTCGGCTACTAATATTATATTAATTAAGTCTATAGGAATTATATATTATATTTTTATAAGGCGGTTAATAACTACTATAATATTTATAAACCAATTACTGTTAGGCAAGTTAACTACAAAGTTAATTAAGATATTACGCTATCTTTGCATTAGAATTAGTCGCAGTTAAAGTACTCCTTACTTCTTTATATAAGAGGTCTTTCTATACACGCATATCCTATATACTTAAATGTATTTTTATACATAGTTGTGCATTATAGGCTAGTAATATGCTTATTAAATAATCTTATAAGTTTTTATATAGCTAGGATGTCCTACTATAAGAGAGTTATATATAAATTTAAGTATCTTAAATTATAAGGGTTTGGAATTTAGAACTACTATCTTCTATTAATAGTATAATCGATTATTTTAAATTTCGTATTTAGTAAGTATAATATCCTTATACTATTGTTTTCTAGTTTAGATTACCTTTATTACATCTACTATCTATATATTATATTTATATTTATATTCTATTGGCTTATTAATTTCTATTTCCTATTTATTAACTTCTAATTTATTTCTATTAAGTTCCATATCTAAAAATATAGAATGTAGTTTTTTAAAATATTTAGGGGGTAGTAAGATCTGTAATTAATTTATAATCTATTTACCTAAGGCATTTACAGGTAAGTCCTATAATTATTATATTAATATATTAGGCTTTTAATTAAGTTTGCCCAGTTAACGTAATCTATAAGCCAGTGCGCCAAATATCCTAGTGCGCCAGTATTTTAATAAAAAATATATACATTTCAACAACCACCTAATCTATTATAATAATATACATATTATATAATTCTTTGATGCTCTAGACACGTCTTAATATTATACTCGAGCGACTAGTATACGCTGTACTTTGGTGGTGCTCGCTGCCGTACTTAACTAGGCTTATTTACAACATCCTCCATATGTGTATCCTGCTCCTTTTTGATCAAAGATTAAGCCTCAGCTCTTATAAGAATGTCTCCCTTTGAAATATAAGAAGGTTTCTTTATTCTCTTTCGTTTGTAACGTTGGTTTTTAGTAGGCTGGCGCACTAGGGTATTTGGCGCATTAGCTTATAGATTACGTTAATATATAATCTTAAAGTTAAATTATAAGAGGTATTCGGCCTAACGAATTTGGCGCTATATTAATTGTTTTACAGTTATAAAGTATTATAGGTTCTTATAGTCCATTAATACGCGTATTAGAAATAACAATCCTTCTAGATTAAAACGCCATTGTTTAAAGCATCTAATAATTATAAACAGTTTCTTATTATATATCTTATAATTTAATTTAGTAGGGGCGAGTTTTTAGGAGAGAAAGGCTACTAGACATAGTTCGCCATTCTTATTATATTATAATAACACTCCCCCTAGCGCATAATTAGACAAGTTAGTTTTAACAGTATATTTAAGGTTAGGGTTAAAGTAAGTAAGAATTAGAGCAGTTATAAAGTAATATTTTAAATTATTAAAAGCTCGTTTGCATTTAGCGGTCTATTTAAATTTTATATTCTTCCTTATTAGGTTTACTAATAGCTAGGCAATTTCTAAGAAGTAGTTAATAAATTAATAATAGAAATTTACAAATCCTGAAAATCCTTAAATGTCTTATACATTGCTAGGGCTTTCCCAGTTTGTAATTATAGTGACTTTTTTAGAGTCTATTTTAATTCTGTTATGGGATATAATTAAGCCTAAGTATATAACCTTAAACGTATAGAACTTATATTTCTTAATATCGCATAATAAGCCCGCATTTTATAAGCGTTTAAGAACCATTCTAATATATTTTTAATATTTAGAAAGCAAGGATAAGTAAATTAAGATATTATTAATATACGCGGTAATAAATATATTAAGAAATTTACAAAGCGTATTGTTAATATATTGCTAAAATATACTAGGACTATTCTTTACGCTAAATAGTATTACTAGGTATTTAAAGAGTCCCTATTATATATAAAAGGCTATATACTTTTTATCTCCTTCGCGTATATAGATTTTATTAAAAGTGGTAACTATATTAAGCTTTATAAAGTACTATACCTTTACTAAATAGTTAAGCGTCTCTTAAATTAAAGAAATTAGATATTAGTTTTAAATTGTAATTGTGTTTAGAGCTTAATAATTAATATAGAATCTTAAGCCTCCTCCTAGCTTTTTAATAAATAGTATAGGTAAGGTAAATAGAGATTAACTAGGGCAAATAAATTCTTTTTCCAGATACTTATTAAAGTATTATTATATTATAAGCAGTTCTTCTTATAATATACTATATAGCAGCAGACCAAACTTTAGTATTATACTAGGCTTAAGTTCTATCTTAAAATTATATTTCTCTTAGTATAGGGCTAGTTAGTTTATAAATTATTTTTTAAACTTATTAATTAGGTTATAGTACTCTTTAGGCATAAGAGGTTAAGGATTAAGATATTATTTTAGTTCTAGTGCTTTTTTAATATCTTCTATAGTTATAGTAAAGCCCGCGAAGCCCTACTATACGCGTCCATGTTACCGCGGGTGGAAATATTATTGGGAAATCATTCCTTATAATGGCTAAGTGCAGAGGCAATAGAGGAGAGCCGTCACAGCGCGCTGCGCGCGCTGGTGTTGCAACTCTATAGTGTTAAGCCTGCGACGCGTATATCGCCCTTAACAACACCAGAAGTCCTACTGCCCCTACTTAGGGCTCCTGCTATACTATCTAGGGGGGCCATTAAGGGAAATTAGGATATAAAAACCGCCTAACATATAACTACCTAGCTCGCAGCCAGGCCCGAAACTAGCCTTATTTAGCTAGTTAATATAGACGCGCCCTAGGCGTATAATAGGACACCCTTAGGCTTATACTAGCTCTAAGACTAAGAGGATATAGCAAGGGTGTAGAGAACCTCTTTTTATAAGAACTTATTAAGGTTAATGCGTCGTAGATACTTTATATAAAACTTATTAAGGCCCTAAGGCCACTATAAAGAACTTGTTAAGGCCCTACCTAGAGAACTTATTAAGGCCCCTCTATAAGGGCCTATCTGGTATCTGGTATATCTAGGTAACTTAAAAGAGGGTCTTAATAGGCGTGGTACGCGCAACCTGGACAACAGCGACGCGACAGCGACGCGATAGCAACGCGACGGCAACTAGATGGCTTAACAAGGTAAAAGTATAGGCAAAGCTCTAGGCAGTAGAAACACAGGCTAGCTTTAACGGCCCTATAGCGTATAACTTAGTCAACTTACAATTAACCTATAGGTAACTTATAGGTAACTTATAGGAGGGTCTTAATAGGCATAGTGCATGCAACTTAATGCGTATATATATAAGGCAACTTACAGGAGAATCTTAATAGGTGTAGTGCACGCAACCTAATATATATATATAGGGGAGGCTATAGGGGAAATATAGGCTAGTTGGATAAGGTCTTAACAGTTAAAGATATAGGCCAGCTTATAAAATAGGGGGATATAAGCTTAGTTAGTAGGAGAGGGGGGAGTAGGTTATCTGGTGCGGGACCTAGTGTCTCTATAGCCCCTCTCCTGCAAGACACGGTTGGCCTATTATAAGGAGACTCCTATAGGCAACGCGAAACGGGAACTGGCAGCAGTATAGGGTGTTACGCCCCTATATTATTACTAGCCTCCTATAGGGCGTAGTGCGTAGTAGCCACTACTAGCTTTAAGGACCTTACCCCTTAGCTAGGCCCTAACCCTTAGTGCACCTAATAGGTAGGTAGGATTATATCCTAGCCAGAAAGACTACTACGTAGCTTAAGAGAACGGATGCGCATATTGGTATACCAATAGACGGAACCGTTCGCCTCTAGGGTAGTATACCGGTGAGGTATACTTAAGGAGTAAACAGGAGTTACTTAGGTAGGGGAGGCTTTTAGTCCGGGCCTTAACTATAGAAGGTACCTAAGGCTTCCATATTACAGGATACAGCCACAACGCCCTTGTAGGATTATGCTAGTAGGTATATAAGAAGGGAGTTACAACCCCTGGAAGCAGCAACTTATACCCATACCAGCAGAAATAATAAAGAAAGGCGTAAAACTAGAGGCTATAGAAGGCTCCTAAGCCGTATAAAAGCATACTAACTCTAGGAGGAGATTCTTATATAGACCGCTAGGGGGCGGTTTAGTACTTAGGTTAATCCCATTATAAGATACCTAAAAGAATGGTAAAACCCCCCATTAATTGGTAGTGGCAGCTAACTGCTTGTGGAAAGCCCCCTAGGCCTTTAGGCCTAGGTAACTGGGACTAAATACTAGAAAACTGGGGTAGAGGCCTAGATAAGCAGGCATGTTAAACTCTACTCTATAACTACCTACCCTAAGGAAATTGACCGAAGACTAGAAAGGATCTAGGCAGCGATTAAAAACGGGCTGGAAAAGCACTGCCCGGTCTTAAAGCCGGGCCCCTACGCGCGACACGCATGGTCTGCACAATGCGCGGTTCTTATTGCCAGCCAACAACAAGCAAGAAGGAAATATATAAGTAGCCACAACCCTAAAGACAAGAGATAATATAAGGACACAAGAAACCAGTTAAAGAATACCCTAAAAAAAGGAGTAAGGAGTAACTGGAGACGGTTTATAAACGAGCACACTTCTAACCTAAGCCTCCCCTATAATAAGGGCCTTTGGGCTATGGCGAAATAGGTAAAAAAAAAAGGCAGGGCGCCTAGTAGAAGACCTATATCTACCACCCCTATAAAGAGCAGGGGAGTTACAGGCCACTAACAATAATAATAAGAAGGCAAAGATCCTTATAGAAAGGTTCTTCCCCTAACTAGCTCCAGCAGACCTTAGTAATATTATAGGTAAAACACCAGTAACTCGCCTATGGGTTAACAGCAACATAATAATAGAGGAAATAGCCAGAACTATTAGCCGCCTTTTAAACAATATAGCACTAGGACTAGATGGGATACTAAATAAGGCCTTAAAGACCTGTGGACCACTTATAGCACCTTGGCTTATAGATATAGCTAGAGTATGCTTTGCTATAGGCTACTACCCACAACTTAGAATATCTATAATAACGGTTATCCTATAAAAAGAAGGTAAAGTAGATTACTTAGTCCCAGGAAGCTACCGCCCTATTATCTTAGAAAACACCCTTAGCAAGATCTTAGAAAGAGTAATAGCGGACCATATGGCAGATATAGCTAAGAAACACGCCCTACTACTATAAAGTTAAATAGGGGCAAGAAAGAACCGCTTAACACTATTAGCACTTACGTTACTCGCCGCCACTATTAAGTCTACATAGGCGATGCGAAGGGACTTTATAGTATCTATACTTAGCCTAGATATTAGTAGTGCCTATAATAATATACCCTATAAGCGCCTCCTATATATTCTTAGGGCAAAGGGCTTCCTAAAATAGATTGTATAATTTATTTAAGGGTTTATAGGCCAGAAAGAAATATTACTGGTCTTTAGTGGGTACTAAAGCCCCCCTATTATAGTCATAATAGGAATACTATAAGGATTACCCCTCTTGCCTATACTCTTTCTTTTCTTTATAAGCAACCTACTTAACTCCTTTAAGGAAGGGGCGACCTAGGGGATAGGCTTTGTCAATAACACAAACCTAATTATATATAGGCCAATAGCCGCAGAGAACTGCAGAACACTAGAGAAAGCCTATAATACCTATATAGAATGGGCAAGACGACATAGAGTCCAATTCTTACTAGAGAAATACTAGCTAATCCACTTTATAAGAAAATGCAACTAATCTATAGATCTCTAGCATATAATTTATATCTAAGGCTTTAGGGGCTAACTAGTTTAAGGCCTAAGGGTATTAGGAGTATAGGTAGACAGTAAGCTCTAGTGGAGCGCATATGCGTTACAAGCGGCCTATAAGGGCCAAGCACAGTATATTGTAATGTCCAGGATCGTTAATTCTATATAAGGTCTATGCTTCTAGAGGTTACGCCTACTATACACAGCAGTTGTCTGGCTAACTATAACATATAAATCTAGTATTTGGGCCATAGGAGAAACTAAGAAAGGCCCCCCTAAATCACTCCTTAAACCACTCCAAAAGGTCCAAATAGCCTACCTCTAGAGTATAACAGGTAGGTATAAGCGAATGGCTATAGCACTGCTTAAGAAGGAAGCAAATATCCCCCCCCTATAATTATATATTAAAGCCGCTGTAATATAAAGGGTATAAAAGGAGCGTAACTCTAAGGTCATAAAGTATATTAAGACACGCCTAAATAAACTATAGAGGGACCCTAGGGTGCCCTATAGGAGAGCAAACCAATAACCCTAAAGTAGGGAAGATATATTAGAGAAATAGGTGGAAAAAGCAGAAGAAGAATGGTGCTATACTAGGGCCTAGGCCCATATAGAGGAGAAAGGGAGACGCGTAAGAGACCAGTAAAGATAACAGTAAGAGAGAGAAAGGAGCTAAAGTAGAGCATAAAAGAGTACCGGGAAACCATCTACTATAATATAATACTAGCTAGACCAACACTAGAGAGGCGTATAAGAGTTAAAGGTACAGAGGCTGTCTTAGGTAAGAGGAACCAAAGCTATAGCATAGTTAATGCCATGGGGGGTAAACACCTAAGGGCTCTAAGAAGGCCTAATAAAGGCAGAAAATATAATAGCAACACTCTTAAGAACAGGAATAATAGGACTAAAAAATTAGCTATACTAGGTAGGTGTTCTAGTAGGTAGCCCAAAATGCAAATATAGTTGGCCAAGATAGACACCAAAACACGTAATACTGTTATGCCCCTTACGCACCAACTAAGAAGCAATACTCTCAGCAGCTAGCACAGAGAACTATAACACACTACTCTCAATATAAAAAGGTCTTAAGGCGGTTACCTAGTGGCTTATTAGCCAAAATGTACTAGACCAGTTGTAACAGTGCAAGTATGGGAGAATTGAGTGAGCGACTTAATTATAAATGGAGATCTAAAGTGTCCATATATACACGAGGAAGGTATGGAAATAAATGAAAGGGGAGACGAATACGTAAGCAAAACAGCGTGATACGTAAGTGATACGTAGGCGATACGTAGGCAATACGCAGATAAAACAGTGGTGGTTTGGCAGGGTACCGTAGTCGGTTACACACCCCCCCAGATTTGACGGTGTAGTCAAAGCTGTAGAAAACAAATGAAGGTAAAAACTGTACCAAAACAGGAGTAAAAAAAGGTTCAGGGCTCGATGATTTTGTATCTTCCTAGCTTTATATCTCTGGATATAGAGCTGTATTCAAAAAGATATCTTCTCTAGCCTCTTAGGAGACTGTGTTCAAAGATATGTCCAGCCTCTCAGGAGACTATACTCAAAGATGTGTCCTCCCTAGCCTCTCAGGAGACTGTATTCAAAGAGGTGTCCTCCCCAGCCTCTCAGGAGACTGTATTTAAAGAGGAATCAGATCTCAATATTCTCGTCAGCAGTGGTGGAACTTGATGTAGTCATTTGGTGACTCTGGTGACGTTAAGACGTCGTCTCTGGTGACGTTGCGGTTGTCGCAACTGGTGCCGTTGTAGGCTGGATAGGAATTGCTTTAATTGTATCCGAGATATCGTCTTGAAGTCCTTGTGGTGTAGTGTTTGATCTGCACTTGAGGCAATTGTTTAATCTATACTTGAGGTAGTCATTTAATCTATAATTAAGGTAGATCTTTTTAAGTGTGCTTTGCTAATAAGCAAACTTTATATTTAATTTTGAACGGTACTCGTTCGTTAATGGTGACGTGGTTTCTCAATTGAGTATTATTCAGTGACTGTCCATCTAGTATCCAGCTAAGTTGTAGTAGTGCTAGATCCTTCCATACTGTTTTAGTAATCGTCCATCTAGCACAAGCCTTGTATCTGGCCCCAGGACCCGCCTCGTTTCTGGCTTGTTGCCTTGTGTCTGGTTCTTTCAGGTCCCTGCCTCGTGTCTGGTTTGCCCTACAAGCTTGTGGTACTGTGGGAGTCGTCTGTTGTAACTGGTTATAGGAAGTCGTTTGCTTCCGATTTGAAAGGGTCAAGAAGGGTCCAGTTAGCGTCTTAGCAAAACCTTATTTTGACGTTCCGATTTGATTCGTCGGTTCGTTCGTCGGTTGGGTTGTACGGTCGGGTTCGTATGCTTGGTTTGATCGTTGGTGCCTCCCTAGAAGGCCTTAATTTGATTTGATTCGATTTGGCGACAGGCCGATCTTGAGGCTCTGGTTTGGTCTGATTTGATTAATCGAATCATTCTGGTGTTCGCTAGCTGGTCGTTCGAACGGTTGTCTAGTTGCGACGGTCCTTTGGCTGCCGTCGGTCTGGTGCCTTCCTTGTATCTACCCAATATCCTTGTCTCTCACCATTAGTATATCTAAGCTAGCCTATGCATCTGGCTTTTACTGGCTTCGTGCTCTGGCGTCTTGCTCAGGTTATCGCGCTGGCTGGGCTCTCACTTGGATGCCATATGAGGTCGTTACGCTGTGGTGGGGTAGGTTGACTTTGTTGAATTGTTGTATCTGGGTTAAAGGAGGTCATTTGGTATTTAAAGAAGTAATCACGAGTATAAGAGTGGTACCCGGAAGAAGCTCGAAATACTTGCAAAGGTGGTAGAAGTAGTGACTTCTTGAATGAGGTAATAGATTGATTGGATGGTGCAACAGGTAGTGCGATCCGATTGATTGGTCAGCAGGTAGTGCGATCCGGGAGTACGAGCCGGGCTCATAACTGTAACAGTGCAAGTATGGGAGAATTGAGTGAGCGACTTAATTGTAAATGGAGATCTAAAGTGTCCATATATACACGAGGAAGGTATGGAAATAAATGAAAGGGGAGACGAATACGTAAGCAAAACAGCGTGATACGTAAGTGATACGTAGGCGATACGTAGGCAATACGCAGATAAAACAGTGGTGGTTTGGCAGGGTACCGTAGTCGGTTACACCAGTTCTGGGTTACAAAGGAAATGGCAATAGAAGGCAAAGGGGTAAGTATTAGGCGCCCCCTAATAACTCTATAGTAGTAGAGTTAAGTTTGCAATACTAGCGCGTCCATAGGCTTATTACAGCAGTAGTGGTTCCCAAGGAGGTCAAAAAGTAAGGTAGTAAAGCACTATAGGTGACTTATAGGCCCTAAGTAGGCGAGTCCTAAAAGGCAGGGAGAGGGTTTACAGGGTTTTCTCAAATAGAGTTTTCTCCCCATATATAAATAAGGAGTAGTCTATGTGGGCCTAATAGGGATCCAAATCAGACGTTAAGCAATGAATAATTATTAGTTATAGTAAAGATTTTATAATCTTGTCTTTTTACTAATAAGATAAAAGGCGTGGCCTATATTATATAAATTTTAAGAGGTTTTAATATAATATCTTTGCATTCTTTACTATAATTAGCAGCTATAGATTTATTATATTAGTTTAAGGTTTATAGTAAGGGTAATTTATATTATATTAAATTTAAATAGTTATATATATATTTATAGGGCAAATGATTTTTTAAGTAATAACTTCAGCAGTAGGTTATACAGAACTTTAGTATTTCTTTAACCTAGCTAATTAAAGGGTTATATTGTTTTAGCTATCTATATCTAAGTATAACTTTATATTACTTTAAGGGTGTTATAAACAGGGAGATATGTTTAAGGTATTTACCTATTTACATCTTTACTAGGGCGTAGTGCGTTATTTTACTATATATTAAGTGTTTACCATTAAAGCCTTATAGGCCTTAAGGCTTATTAAGTTTCTTTAAATTTAGGCGTTAAGTTTTTATATAGTTTATATTAATAAAGCCTATACTAGTGGTTCCGCTATCTATTAGGATTTATACCTTCTTCTATTTTCTAAGTATTTAAATTTCGCTAAGTATATTAAGGGAGTTATGCCGTATATCAGCACTAAAAGAGCCTAGGCACTTATACTCTTCTACTTTTTATCTTAAGGCGCAACTTGGCCTTAGAATAATTTGTTTTCTAAGTTAACTAAAGGTAAGATACTTTATGGCAACTAAATATAATTTATAAAGTAGGTATAATTTAAGAAATAAATATAACTTAAGGATTGGGAGGAACTACGGCGGACTTTTTTAAAAGGGTAAGTTCGGTAATGCTTTTAAATATATTCTTTTTTACCGCATCTAAAGCATTCTTTATTTATAGCTCAAGTTCTTTATTTATTAGTTCCCAAGGGTATATAGAATTAAGCGGTATTAAGGTCTATAGGGTTATATATAGGGCTTTTAGGTCTTAAAGAAGGATTGCGCTTTAGGGCATATACTAATTTTATAGAGTTTTAAACGTAAGGTATAGTTAACTTTAGAGAATAAGTCTATTTATTATATTAAAGGTCCTTATTAATTTGTTAATATATTATAGCAAATTTAGATAGGTTTTTTTAGTAGTTCTCTGTAATGGGACTAGCCCAGTTACAGTAGGAATGTCTCGGTGAAACACTTAACAGATAAATTTTAACGCTTTGATCAAATTCTGCCAAATTCTGCCAAAATCGATCAAATTCCGCCAAATTCCGCTGACTCGATTAAATTCCAACAAATTCCACTGATGTAATGGAATTTGGTTAAAACCTGTCAAAATCCGCGTGGGCTTATGCCCACGCGTTTGCTGCCAAGACCCTGAATATTTAGTTACACGTTTTCTATGTTTCTTTCTCTTCTTTACGCAACGTCTTGTACTCTGCAAGAGCTATATATACCTTAGATTTAGATAGAATTTATATTGTTCCTTCGAATCTTCCCCAAAGCCTCTTCACGCTCTCACATTCTCTATTTACTAACTAGGCTCTAATTTTATCCAAGATAGCTTATTAAAGGGCAGCAACTCTAGCGGCTTTATTCCAATCTAGTTCGCCAATAAGGCCTAAAAATTCCAAAAAGAAGCTAGTAAAGCCTCAGTTCCGCTATTATAGGTTTTTAAGTTTGGTAATAGCTATATGTTTACGGCTAGTGTTATTATATATTCGTTCTAGTAAAGAGATAAAGGTTTTAAAATTAATAAAAGTACTATTGCAGAAGAATAGATCTATGGTTTATATAGCGTCTTTACTTAATTAGAACATTCCATAGCTAACCTTACTAGCTTTAATAGGGTATTAATTATAGTTTATTAAGAGTTTAAAACGGAGCTTAGTTATAAAGGGATGTAGGTTATTTTAGTTTCTATTAAATATTAGAGGATTAGGGAACCTTTTAGTTTTTATAATAGATACTTAGTTTATTACATACATAGGTTAAGCTATTATTACTAGTTCTATATTCTTATTTAACAGGCCAGATTTAGGTACTGTTATATTAATCTTATTTATAGGTGTTATTATTAGAGTCTATAATATAAGTGCTTTAATATTATAGAGTTCTTTATAGAGTGCTTCTATTAATTACTAGTGCTAGGCTTCTAGTACAGCCTACTGCTAAGCTAAGGCGTCTATAAAGGACTGTTATATTATGGTTAACTGTTCCCTAACTAGGGTTATAATACTTATAGTTATTAAAAGGGATTTGGGTTCGTTTGCCATTTTAATAGTAGTTATTTTAATATAACATAATATAAGGGCGTAAAGAGGCTTTAGGGAAGATTTAAAGGAATAATATAAATTCTATCTAATCTAAGGGTATATAGCTCTTACTAAATATAAGATATTGCGTAAAGAAGAGAAAGGAATATAGGAAACTTATAACTAAATATTTAGGGTCTTAGCAGCAGACGTATAGGCATAAGCCTACGCAGATTTTAATAGGCTTTAACCAAATTCCATTATATTAGTGGAATTTAGTAGATTTTAATTTAAAAGTGGAACTTAGTGGAATTTAATTAAGTTAGCAGAATTTAGCAGAATTTAATTAAAGCGTTGGAATTTATCTATTAAGTGTTTTACCAAGACATTCCTACTATAACTAGACTAGTCCCGTCACAGTTATACTTGCAATTCTATTTAGATTATAGGTCATTATAGCGCTTAATAAAGTTGTATACCCATTACTTACTAACTAGTTACAATTTAGCGTGCTAGGTAGCTAAAAGGCTAGCTATCTACCGAATGGTAGCAACCCTAGGTAGTATATCGCGTTAATCCATTAATAGAATCTACTGCTTAAGGCTCTCTTCTTATATTAGTGTAAGATGGCGATTTGGGGCGATAGAACCGCGCCTTAGTTTAATACCTTTATCGCGTTACTAGGCTATAGTTTAGGGCATATTGTATATTTTTACGGCAGATCGAAAACTTAAAAATGGGCCTTTTTTATAGGCATTAAGAGCTAGAATAAGTCTGCCCTCTTAAAAAAGGGGATTTTGTTGTTATAGTATAGCCATTAAGGTAGTAGTTAAGTAACGTGTTACGTTTTTCACGATTTTGACGGGGTGGCCTAAAGGCCTATATAGCCCATTGGCCCTACAGACTACGTTATCACCTCCTTACGCCCTTAACCCTTATAATTAATCGCGCAACGTCTTGTAGACTCCTTAAATATATATATTCTATAGCCACTACCCTTGTCCCGTAATAGAATCTTAGCTATACTATATATATACTCTAGTATATAACAAATCTGTTTAAAAAAAAAAATATTATAATACTAAGAATTGCCAGACATTAGATAAGGTCATATAACCCGGCTTATATAATTATTACGTAATAATCTAGATATTAACTCTCTTTGCTACTTTAGATAGCTCTTTATAGTTTAATAGTAGTAATACCTATACCCTATACTTACTTACTTATATACGTTTATTATAATATAATTAGTAGTAAGTCTTTGATTAACGTCTGATACGGATCCTATCTAGGCCTACGCAGACTACTCCGTACACAAGGGAAACTTATAAATTGACAAGAAGAAAACCCTTGTTAATATATGGGACGGAAAAACCCTATGAGCTACCTCAGTAGGATGAAAAACCCCTGCTTTGCCATGTCCGTCCGTAGCAGCGGCCCTGCGGGCCTACAGCTATGTCCTGTCCTCCTTGGATGTTCGAACTCCTTAGGAACCACTGCTTCCTTCCTTAGCTTATCCAAAACTAGGGTTTACTACGTCCCAGCTAGGCCTTGCTAATCGATTGCCATATGCTTTGTGTTCCATATCTTAACCATCCCCTGTGTGCTATCTCCTGCTGACCATTGCTATATACGCTATGCCTCTCCCCCCCTAAGGCCTATCAAAGGCGTAAGGGGAATTCATCCGTTCTACTATCCTAATACTAAAAGACGAAAGCGGGATGTGTGTGTACCTGGGTATCTTTTGTGCCTAGGCCCTAGTCACTAGGCCCTCTCTAAGGGCACCACTCCGTTGAGAGGAGACAAGGAAAACCATATGGGGTTATCCGGCTGACGGTTTTAGTAGTAGTACCACGGCAGTACGGCGAGTGACCGTATGCTCCGCGGGCGATCGCCCTGGGGGTTAGGAGGGGCCGTATATTTGCTCGTTCGTTCGCTCGCGCTCGTCCGTTTGTTGATATGAGGTCGTCGATGCTTTCTGTTGGGGGTTGGGGGATGTTATCGAATGCTGTTCATCCATGTTGGATCGTATAGGTGCCTTGGGTAAGAGAATAGTGTAGTAGTTAAATTGTAGAGGGCCAATAGTAGTGGTTTTCGAGATCTTACTATCTGAAAATTTCTCACCACCGCCCATAACGCTTACAACCACCACCAGGTCCTACCCGCACGCTATGCGACGTCTCTGCGTTGGCTCTGAGTCTGATCTTCAAAGACCCAGGTTCGTAGCCGTCACCACGTACAGGTGCAGAGTCCGTTTTCGACGGCCTATAATATAATTATAAAAAGAATATTTTCTAAAATAAAGATAATTTATACTTTAATATAAAATCTTTATAGAGAGTATATTTTAAATTGTAGTGGGTATAGTTTTTAAAACTAGATTAAAGTTTATAAAAGTTACTATCTAATAATTCGTAGATTTAAAACTAATAGATTTATTAGCAGAGGTAGATAAACGCTAATATTATATATTAAGGACAACGGTAGATTGATACGCGGACACCCCCTACCGATTAAGTTTAGTTCCTTCCTAATTAAGTTAGAATATCGTAAATTTAGGTTGTTTGCATCTGCATCGCGAAAATCAAATTATTAAAATGTAACTTTTATGACTGTAATACCGATTGCGCAGACCTGATGAGGCGCCGCGTGAACTTATTTGGGTGCTGCTACCTCTGCTTAATGTCTACGAACTGCCTCTGCAAGCACGCCCGCGAGCACGCCCGCGCCCGCGCCCGCGCCCGCTCTCGCTCTCGCTCCTGCCATAGTATACCCGGTATTCTGTTTAAATCCTGATGGTTCGCGACAAGTCAATGTATTGACGCGAACAGAGCCGGCCGGGTGGTCGTGGCGGCGCTCAATAGTTTAAGGCTGGGGTAGGGATAAGTAAGGCAAATGCGAGGTGATGTTTTGGGTATGGGCGCGCGACGGTCGCTGATGCAGATGCAAACAATCTAAATTCACGTGATATTTAACTTAACCAGGAAGGAACTAAACTCAATTAGTGGGGGATATTCGCGTATCAATTGGGGGGTGTCCGCGTATCAATTAGGGGGTGTCCATCTACCGTTATCCTATATTAATAGGCGATAAGCTTCAGTATATCTTATTAAAAAATATTGTAATAAAAAGCAATTGTTTTTTGGACTCATCCGCGATTCGAACGCGGGGCCTCTTGTAGCTTTAAGGTTTCCCAAAACAAGAATCATACCACTAGACCAATGAGTCGATTTTATTATTTTGAGCGTCGAGCACAAATTATTTATATACTACAACTATAGGACTCTGCCTTGAATTTGAGACAACTAGCGTTCTAGATTTGAGCTAGTCTTAGTTGCGCATATGCTAGATAAGCTAGATACAGGTAAGGTGCATAAGCTTTACTAAATTATAGAAGACTGGACGAAATGTAAGAGTACCGCATAAACCGTAGCGAGTCATTAAGCGTTTTGCATATCTACATATCTGGTAAGAAATAGCCCTTTAATTCAGAATTTACAATCGAATTCGCTAATAAACTCTTTACTTTCACAAGCGCACCTTTCACTTACATCAACAATATGAGTTGGAGCTGAGTTTCGCTTGAGTACACAGTCTTTTTATGGAAATAAGATAACCCCGACTAGTATTGTGAGAGAACTTTCATTTGCCTTAAAGCGAGCGAGAAGACGCTAACACAAAATATCTTCTTTCTTTGCAGTTTCCTTGAAATTGAGCTTAATATTGCTAGATAGAGATTTAAGTATTAGATCAATCTTATCATCAATTGAAATTGCCGATTGAGTCATAGTGGGACACAGAAAATTCGGTAAAGTTGATACAAAGCTTAAAAAATATCGTATTGCCTTCGGGCCACGTCGCTGATGTAGCTACGCAGCTGCACAACCAAGCCAACAACACTTCCACCACAGTCCATGCCACCACCTAATCTACCATCTCTAGCACTCGTCTTAGCACTCACCTAAGTACCTATTCTAGCACATGTCTCTTTAAATACACAACTCTACGACGCTGCTACGCAGGTTGTGACTACTAGAAGCAATAGGACAGTAGAGGACGCACCCTAGAACGCCAGACTTGGAGGTACGAAGACCAAGAAGACCAACAAGACCAACAAGACCAACAAGACCTAGAATGCAAGAATTGGGAGTACGAAGACTAGGAAAACCTGGAAGGACAAGAAGACCGTTCCCGTTCCTGGGATTCCTCTCCTTGCCACATACCTCCTCTTTGCGCCTCCGCTGATCCTCTTTTGTGCTCCTTTACTAGGAACAACTCTTGGAATAAAAGCAAGAGTACTAACAAGCACACCGACGATGAGAGTACAACGGGTAGCCCGGAAGTGCGCCACATAGAAGACAAGAATATCGAGGACACTGGGACCACCGCGGATGAGAAGGAGAGCCGAACTGGAAAATCCGCAAGGAAACGAGCAAGACGGCGTGCGAATCGGCAAGCAAAAAAGAAGAAGCTTGGGGAGTAGATCAAGGTGACGCGATCAGTCCTGATCAGTGTGGTTTTGGATAAGCCTTATCGCGATAAGTCTTGGCATACCCCAAAAAAATTTCAGTCGCCTTCTTCTTCTTTATTATCGTACAAATATGGCTTCAGAAGTGGAATCAGAAGCTCTCGACTCTATTAATACCTCTAAATCAAAAAATACAAGAGGTCGCTCAGCTCTTTTGACATGGGAGCATACCCGTCCAGCAGGTAGTAACGAGCCCGTACAAAATAAAAAAGCCTATCTTTTATTCTATTATAAATACTGCACTACAGAGTCATATACTATATAGTTAACTTCTAACTTCTAAAACCACTTGGCGTTAAAGCATGGTATTACAGTTAAGCCTAAAACTAGTTATACAAAAGAAGCAATACGGGATTAATTAAAAGACCTTTACCTTAAAGTATCGTCTTAAAATAAGATAGAAGAGCTAGATTTAGAAGTACTCTAAGCGGTCCTAAATTAGGAAGTTATTAATAAGGCCCTTATTATATTAATTATTATACAAAACTTACTATTTTAAATGGTTAAATGGTCAGAGTTTTATATCCTTTTACAGTTAATTAATCCTAAAGTAGACGGCTATATAACTATAGTCCATTTAGCAGTTAGTAAAAAGATCTATAACTTATAGCTATTATAAAAGGATATTATATAAAAGAGGCTGCAGTCTGCACTAACAAGTATTTATCTCTCCGTTAATATCTGGACCTCTCTAAATAATCACTTTCTTCTTATAATTTGCGGCTATTTTATTAATAGCCAGGAAAAGCTTATAAACGCTCTCCTTGGCCTTTATATGGTAGCCTCTTATAGTAGGGACAAGTGATAGAATACTCTCCTTTTAGTGCTTAAGGACTATAGGATTATGTAAAAACTGGGTGCCGTTATATCTAATAACTATACTGTAAATAATAAGCTCTATTATATAATAAGTAACTGGCTTCTTTAGGAAGAGGGAATTAAATAGAATCCTGTCTACCAATAGATCCGCTGTTAGGGTTATATTCTAAACCTTACTATATAGGCTTTCCTTTTTAAAAACTTAATTAGTCTTAATAATATTAAGTTATATAAAGAAGGAAAAGATTTAGATCTAAAAAAGGAGTAAGAAAAGAGCGATATATTTTAGAAACTTAGTGTACTTAGAAAGCTTTATAATATTACTGTATATACCTATAGCTTAGCTAGTTATATAAGGGAGTTTAAAAGTCTTACAGGGAGAAGAATTCCACTTAATAATTATATAAGATGGAATAGCTAGTATCTTATGCTTAGCGTAGCAATTTAGAAAGAGTCTGCCCTTAATACGTATACTAAGCGTAACCTTAATACGCTTAAAAAGGACTGTCACGGAGTGAGTATAAGTGGTAATAATATATAGCGAAGTAGATATTATTAAGCTATGTACATGAACTGTGTGATGAAGTCAAGACGTTGCGTAAGGAGAGAAGGTAAGGAAACGGGAAGAAAGGGTATATATCGTTAGTTTGGTTGCTTGGTTAACACATGCACGGAGTAGAATAGGATTTAAGTAGCGGTCCTGGCAGAACTTGGCAGGATTTAGTGGACTTGGCAGAATATGGCAGAATGCGGCAGATTGCCGTTAGATTGTCGTCTTGCGGTCGGTCTCTTCTTACTGCGTCAGTAGAAACAGGTAGAAATAGGTAGGAATAGGTGGACGTGTATAAGGTGTCACGGAGGTGTCCTATAACAGTACCCCCCCTTTAAACTCGAGCTTCTATAAGATAGGGCTATAGTAGTTCTAGGTAGAGTTTATAAAAGTCTTCTGCGGCTTATATAAGTCCTATAGAGTTAATAGGTTCCCATAAGGGCTTAGTAAAGCCTCTCCATTTTGTAAGGTATATATATTTATATTTATATTTATTGTACTTAATATTATCAACTCTTTTAATAAGGTACTTATCCTTACCATCCACTTTAACTAGTAGGGGAGGGTCTTAGATCTGTCTAGGTAGGGCATCTAATATAGAGGCGGCAGGGTAGAGGACTGACGTATGGAATATGGGGTGGATTTTAACCGTATTAGGGAGCTTTAGTTAGTAGGCATAAGGAGAGATAACTTTTTTAACCTTATAAGGGCCGGCGTTCTTCCAATTAAGTTTCTTAGTAGGTTATTTCGTGTTTAGATTTCTTACGTCTAGCCAGATAAAGTTATTAATTTAGTAAGCTAGTGCTAGGGTTTGGTTCTTATTTGCTGCAGCTTTATAGATAGACTAGGCCTATATTATTTTATTAGTAAGGAACTCTTATAGTTCTTCCATCTTCTTTATAAATTCGTTTACTTCTATAACTTATAAGGCCTAATAAGCTAGGCGAGAAATATTACTAAAGGGTTTAAAACCTATTTGCAGGTGCTAGCCATAATTAGCTAGAAACGGGGAGACCTTTATGGTTTCTAAGACGGAGTTATTTATAGTAAACTTGGTAAATATAAGCCAGTCTATCTAGTTATCCTATAAATACAACGTGTATATCCAAATATACTATTCCATTATAGCATTTACACGTTCCGTTTAACTATCTATTTCTGGGTAATATGCTGTAGACAATAGTGCTTTAATACGGAGTTAGGTAGTCAGTTCTTTCTAAAACGCTAAAATAAACTAGCGGCCTTTATTAGAGACAATTATTTTAGGGAGTCTGTAAAGTTTCTATATATAATCTAGGAACAGTTAGGTAACAGTAGGTGTTAATATATTAGGGCAGGCGATTAAGTGTCTTATCTTAAATAGTCGGTTTATAACTACTATAATGTTTATGCAGCCTTTACTTATGGGGAGGTTAATAATAAAGTTAATTAAGATATCCTTCTATCTTTAGTCTGGAATAGGTAGTAGTTTTAGGAAGCTGTTATATATCTCATATAAAGCTTTGGCTTATTAGTAGGTATAGCAGCTAGAGACGTACTTCCGTATTATATTATGCATATTTAGCCAGTAGTACTCCCATTAGAGTAGTTTTAGGGTTTTTTCTTAGCCTAGGTGGCCGGCTACTAGTAGATCGTATACGTGTTTAAGAAGCTTAAGCTTAAGCTTATTGTAATTAGGGATAACTAGGCAGTTCTAGTAGTATAAGCGGTTTCCACAGGCTTCGCATTTACTTAGAGAAATCTTTTTAGAGTATCTAACGCTATCTTAAATTAGCTTAAGCGTCTCTTAGATAAACTTATTATTTGAATATTTATCAACTATAATCTATTTAATAGTTTAATTAGTTATTTTAAGGACGTGTACCGTGAGATCTTTAGTAGGAGGTTTAAATAGCTTAGGGTAGAGTAGGGTCTAATTACGGTAGGAGCGCGCTTCTTCTTAAGCTAGTGCGTCTTATAAACGTTGGGTTAGGGCATTAGGCTTCTAGCCTTAAACGCCTAGGTGGTATATAATTAAGAATCGGAATTGGGATAGATATTCTAACTAGCGGGCTTAATGGTGGCTTAGCTATTTTATAGTTGTGAAGTACTGTAGGTTTTTATAGTTACTAAGAACTTTAATTAAGAATCTAGCTCCTTCTAGTTCTAGTTGCCATTGCTTAAAGTATCTAATAATAGCTAGCAATTCCTTATTATAGATCTTATAATTATATTTAGCTAGGCTTAGTCATTTTAAAAAGTATGCTATAGGGTATAATACTCCTTCCTTGTTATATTAAGACAGAATGCCTCCAGTAACGTAATTAGATAAGTTAGCTTCTATAATACTTATTTAGTCTGGGTTAAAGTGTTAGAGTATAGGTACAATAGTAAATATAACCTTTAGATAAGCAAAGGCCTTCTTACATTCCTTATTAAAGACAAAGGCTTTGTCCTTTTGGGTTAAGGCTATAAGGGGTAAAACTAAGGTAGAGAAGTTATTAATAAACCGTTAATAGAAGTTGGCGAAGCCTATAAAGGCCCTTATGTCCTTAACGTTCTTAGGTTCTTGCTAGTTTATAATTGCTTTAACTTTCTTAGGGTCTATTTATACGCCATCTATAGAAATAATAAGTCTAAGGTATAGAACTTCTGTTTTATGGAACTCGCATTTATCTATATCTAATTGTAGGCCGGCTCCGCGCAAGGCTTGTAGGACTAGTTTAACATATTTTTAGTATTTAGCCAGATTATTGCTGTATATTAAGATGTTGTTAATATAAGTAGTATAAAAGACATCCAGGTATAGGCGTAGGGTATTATTTATAAAGTGTTGGAATGAACTTAGGGCGTTTGCGAGGCTAAATAGTATTACTAAGTATTTAAATAATCTGTATTAAGTATAAAATATAGTAAGCCATTCGTCTCCTTTTGCGATACAGAGGTAGTTGAATGCGTAGATAATATTAAGCTTTGTATAGAAGCGAGCCTTACTTAATTGGTTTAGTGTCTTTTAGATTAACGGGATTGGGTATTGGTTCTTAATAGTAACAGCGTTAAGAGCTTAGTAGTCTATATAGAAGCGCAGACTACTGCCAGGTTTCTTAATAAAGATTACTGGTACGGCTATAGGTAAAGAACTTGCTCTAATAAAACCTTTATCTAGATGTTCGTCTAAGTACTTCCGTAGTACCTAGAGTTTGTTTTAGGATATTCCGTATAAGGGTCCAAATCTGGGATGTTTTCCTTCTTTAACTACAATCTTATAATTATATAGACGGCATTCTGGTAGCTTGTTGGCTTTCTTTTATAAGAATATATCTAAATAATTATGGTATTTTACTGGTACTTTCGTGGCTAGGTTAGTGTGCTTCTTTAGTGCTAAGGCCTTCTTAATATCGGCTATTATAACAGCGAAGATTGTGTGTTTAGGTTTTCTAGCGAGTTGTGCTAATAGGGTAGCTCCAATTATGTGGATATCTAAGGTATTAAGTGGGCTTGGATCATCCTTAGTTTCTTATATAATTTTAGGTTTGGTATTAGGTACGGAGTTAGTATTAGATTTAGGTTTAGGTTCTTTAAGTATCCTTTTTATAGTGGAATACTAGTTCTTCTAGTACCTTTATATGTTAAGCTTAAGCTTCTGCTTAGTTTAGGATATAGCGGTTAGAGTTGGTTTATGTGGTTTAGTATAATTTCTAGGTTCTTAGTAGACGTTGGTGGAATTCTTAGGTTGGTGGAATTAGGTAGACTTTTTAGGTATAGGGTAGACGTCAGTAGAAATTTTAGACTAGTAAATCCTAGTGGATTTTTCAGATTTTAGTTTAGGGTCTAAGTAGCAAGTTATAAGGCACTTCTGCTTGTAACAGGAGGCGGTAAATAGAAGCTTAAGGTTGTTTTAATCAATGGTTACCTTATATAGCTTCATCCAGGGTTGTTTAAGGATTACTAGGTAACCTAGGGTAGTTATAAAGAGCTTAATTAATTCTTTATGGTTTAGGTATTAGAGTCTTAGGGCCGCTATATAAGTAATACGGCCTAAGATAGTGCGTTTGCTATTAAATCCAAATACGTTAATATGTTGGTTAAGGGGTATTAGGGTAAACCTATTATCTTACGCGAAGATCTTATTAATAAATCCTATACCGCTAGCTCCTGTGTTAATTAGGACTTAAGCGTTAGCCTATTAACTTTTCTGCTAAAAACAGTAGTTAACGGTTATACTATAATTCTAGAAGTTAGGGTTTGCAACATCTAATGCGTTTAATAAGATCCTGTAATATAGCTGTCCTAAAGAGCGACTTAACTCCAAAACATGCCTTTTAGTAGTAAGTAGGAAGGGGTTCCTACAGAACGTTAGTTGTAACTTTATTCTTATAAGTGGTGCTTACTAGACACAGGGCTAGAGCTAGGTAAAGATTAAGGACGGTAACTGGAGGATTAATATGGTAAACAGTTGTTAGTGTTGGCCGTTTATAAGTCGTATTGGGGTATAGGGACGGAGTAGTATCTTAAGATATATTCCTTGCTTTCGCATTTAAAGTAAAGGCCTAGCTTAATGCGTTGTTTTTATTTAGGGGACCCTAGTAAAGCGTATCCTAGGGTCCCTATATTAATATCTATGGCGTTAGGGTGCTTAGGCTAAGATAATAACTTAGTAGACGTTTATAGGGCTGTTGTATTATATTAAGGAGTGGACTTCGGTGTTAGGCGTAGTATATTATTGTACCATTTATTGATAACATTTACGTAGACGTTAAGGGCTCTTAGTAGGTCTATACCTATTAGGGAGGTTTTTAGTTTAGGACTTAGGGATTTAATAAGGCTGTTAATTAGTATAGAGTCGTTCCAGCCTGTTTCTTTTACGTAACGGTTGAATTTAGAGAAGTATATTAGAAAGCTTTTTATTTCTTAAGTTATATAGTTTATTTTTTTCTGAGCAGTAGCTTGGCGGTTTGGGTTACTATATATGGCTTTAAAAAGTACAATTAGGCTTAGTACTAAGTTTGGTTAAAGAGGTTTAATAAGGTTAGCTACATCTCCTTTTAGTTAACTTAGGGCATAACAGAGTCAGTTAGCTTTAGTTAGGTAGCAGTTAGTATGACGGTGCTAGAGCGCGTCACCTGCCAAATTCTGCCATGCTACTGCCATATTCTGCCAACCTACGATTGGCTCGCTTACCGCTAGCGCCTTGGCGGCTGCCCTTTTATATATATTTACTATAGTCCTGGCAACCCCCTTCTTTTCTTCTCCTTAGCTTAGTATCTTTATTAGATAGCAATCCATAAGCTTTAGTTTAGAGGCATTTATGCAAGCCGTTACATTATACTAAGCTCTCCATACACTGCCTGGGAAGGCCTTAATAATATCCCACCCTATAAGAAACTTTGTCTGCAACAACGCGTTAACGCGCTATACTTAGACACCAAAACAACTCTACATTACCTGGGAAGGCCTTAATAATATCCCACCCTATAAACCAGACAGAATTAGACCTGTACCCCCAGAATTAAAACCAAATTGTATAATTCTAATAAACCCTAGGAAGCTAACAATGGTACCTAAAGCAAGCTTATCTAAAAGAGCTACCCCGACCCAAGAAGAATATAAGATTTAATTAGAATCCGAAATTAAGGATAACAATAATAGTATAGACATACATAAACAGATTTGTGCCCTAACGGCCAATTAGGAAGCCGACCGTCTCTAAGCTTAAAGCATATAGGAGGCCCTACAAGAGATCCTAGACAGCCTCACAGCCCTATAAAGCTTAGCCCCCCCTTTCAGAAGTCCTAGTCGTCCTATTCACTCAACCAAATATAACACACTAGGAAGTACGGACACGATAACAAAATAATTAAAGTCTGTTAAGCTCCCTAACCCCCAACCACTATCCAATAGGATAAACCCTACCTTTAAGAATTGGAGGATTTAAGTATAAGGAAAGCTCCGCGTTAACTATAACTATTTCCTTTCTAAAGAAGCCAAAATGCTCTACCTCTTTAGTCAAACCACAGGGGATGCCTAACGGCACCTTTAAACCAAGTTTAAGGACGATTCCCCTGTCCAATTTACATCTATTAACAAGATAATATGGCACCTAGCTGCTATCTACGTTAACCTAAACAAAGTACAGGATGCCCGGTACAACTATAATCGCCTAATAATAAAACCAAACTAACCCTTTACCAAATTCCAGACTTAATTCCTACACCTTATGGGAGAAGGCTAGGTTCCCCTTAAGAACTACCGTTTGGACTTATACAATAAGCTAACAATCCGGCTACAAGAGAAGATTGCTATAACCTTAAATAACCTACTAACCTATAAAAAACTCGCAGCTTGTTGCCTATCTTTAGACGCAGAACTAAAGCGGATTAACGCCTACCTTAATCGGCAGAAGCGACCACGTAGCGATCGCAACTCGCTAGCCACACCTATAGGAGCTAGAGCAGGAAGACAAGCTACGTCTGCTCTTATACCAAAAGCGGTTATAACTATACACCGGCAAGCCTTGCCCAACCAGCTACATACCATGCCCTTAACTAGTACTTATCGCAATACCCCAATTAACCCCGCCTCGGCCACGTGCTATAACTGCGATAAGGAGGGTTACTTTACCTCATCTTACCCAGAACTAGGGGATATTAAGGAGATAGAGGAAGAAGAAATATATAACAAGTTAGGAAAAAAAGAACCCTAGGGAAAGACTCCCCCCTAGGGTATCCTATTAATCTTAAAGAGATTAATCTAAGTTAGTTAATAGGTGGAAAACACTTTACAGTTCCATATACAGTATCTTAAAATAGATATGGAGTTAACTCAACTACCCTTATTAACACTAAAGTAAATAGCTTTACCTTTATAAATACTGCCTGTGCGATTAACGTTGCCAAGTTTCTAAATGTAAAAGCCACCCTACTAGAGAAGCCTGTCTAGGTAAAAGGCTATAACAGCCAAGCCAGTAAGCCGGTTACCTATGTCCTGAAGTTACATATCTCCCTTAATAGACAATATTAATACAGTATCCCTTTCTACATCTTAAACCTAGGGTCCCACGATATAATCCTTAGCCAAAAATAGATATCCTACTTTAATATTTGGCTAAATATACGACAAAGATAGTTCATCTAGCTAGAGGATAGACCGAAATTACCCTCCTTTATCAGAGAAATCCAAACTAACCATAAGACACTAGCCGCGAAGTCTAACCCTATATATTAATAGGATGTCTGGGCCCGTGACCTAGCCTTCGCCCAAGAAGACGCCCGCCGCAAAACTAGAAAGAACTCTATACCAACAAAGATACTTTCCCGAAGCGCTACATTCAAGGAGGACTCTACGTACAGAAGCAGAATAGATAGTGATATAAACGGCGTCCAAATCGCGCAGATCCAACCGGTATAGAAAAGAACGTACCAATAAGATATAAGGGATGACCTCCAAAAGATGCGACAGGAGCTAAAAGGAGTAACAACAACGCCAATACCCTAGAGGGCCCTAAGGTCACGTACGCCCCCATTATCCTATAACCCCCCTGCAGTAGACATTACCATAATTAGCGCTATAGCATTCCACTTCAATATATACCAGAAGGAAAATAAGGTCTTTATAACGAGCCTATACAAGATTAACCAGATTATTAATAAAAGGGAAGAAAAGCTAATTAAGGAAACTAACAAGGAACTAGTTAAACGTCTCCTTTCTACTATCTATGCCAAGTATAAGAACGCGTTCTTAAGGGCGGCTTTAGACAAGTTACCCCCTTACCAGATATACAATTATAAGATTTAATTAGAAGCCAATAACTCACTAAGCTATAGCCCCCTCTACTAATAATTAATGGACAAGCTAAAAGCAATAAAGTAGTACTTAATTAATAACCTAGATAAAGGGTTTATTAAGCCAAGTTAAGCCCCTTTTACTTCCCCTATCCTATTTATAAAAAAGCCTAGTGGAGGCCTCCGTTTTTATATCGACTATTAGAAGCTAAATGCTATTACTTAAAAGGATCGGTATCCTATTCTATTAATTAACGAAACCCTTGTATGTCTAAGCCGGGCAAAGATCTTTACTAAACTTAATATCCGCCAAGCTTTCTACTGAATTAGGATAAACCCTACATCTAAAGATTTAATAACGTTCCGTACCTATTACGGGTCCTATAAATACAAAGTTCTTCCTTTTAGACTAACAAACGGACCGGCTACGTACCAAAGGTATATAAATAATGTTCTTTTTAATTACCTTAACGAATTCTGCACAGCATACCTAGACAACATTCTTATATACTTAAACAACAAACTCAAGCACCAAGTTCACGTTAAGAAGGTCCTAAAGAGATTATAAAACGCAGGTTTGCAAGTTAATATTAAAAAATATAAATTTAGGGTAAAACGCATAAAGTACCTTAGGTTTATAGTAAGTACAGATAGAATTAAAGTCGACCCTAAGAAGGTTAACGTAATCCGCAACTAGAAGCCCCTTTATACTATAAAGGGGATCCAGTCCTTTTTGGGTTTTTATAATTTCTACCACCAATTTATCCATGACTACGGAGTTATGGCAACGCCTCTTATACAACTTACCCGGAAAGACACGCCTTTTGTCTTTAATAATGACTATATAGAAGCCTTTGGAGAGTTAAAAGATCGGCTTATCTCTTCTCTAATTTTTTATTACTATAACCCGGACCTTAAATTAATGCTAGAGACGGACGCTTCTAACGGAGTTATAGCGGGAATCCTATTACAGTTATATCTAGACGGCGAATGGTACCCTATTACCTTTTTCTTAAAAACAATGGACCCAGCTAAGTATAACTACGAAGTACACAACAAAGAAATGCTAGCTATTATCCAATTACTATCCCAATGGCGTGCAGAGCTTAAAGGCACGAACTCCTGGATTAAGATATATACGGATTATAAAGCCCTAAAGTACTTTATAACTACAAAGCAGCTTACTAGACAATAAGCCCACTAGGCCAAAATACTCTCTAAATTCTTCTTTACGATTATATATCGTTCTAGTAAGCAAAACACTAAAGCTAATGCACTAACCCAAAGGGAACAAGATGTAGAACCCTAGGATAAGCTAAAAACCCAATACCAGACGCGCGCCCTCCTCTATCCCAAACAGCTTAACCTGCAAATTCTTAAAGAACTAAACTCTAAACGGAATAAGCTAGCACCCCTAGAGGGAGCAGTCTTGGACAAACTAATAGGGCTAGTCAACTATATCCTAACTATAAACCGTACGGCTAACTCCCTAAAAGCCCTCCGCGACCAAGCCGCAAAGGAGGACCCTAATTTGGAAATAGAAGAAGAACTGCTTCTATACTAAGGACGGCTTATAGTTCCAGATATTAACAACCTACGGACAGAGTTAATCCGCGAAGCCCACTATTAAGTCTCTATAGCACACCCTGGTTATAATAAGACCCACTAACTACTAGTGCCCCGTTACTACTAGCAAGGACTTCTATCCAATGTGGATCGATTTGTTAGAAACTGCTACGCCTATAGACGCGCAAATACCCCTAGGGATTAAACTCCTAGGTAGCTATAACTACTACCAGTTCTAGAACGCCCTTAGTAATATATTACCATGGACTTTAAGTTATTTCCAAAGGACGCCCACGGCCACGATGCAGCCTTTGTAGTAGTTAACCGACTATGCAAGCAATCTGTCTCCCTCCCTTGTTTTAAGACCATAACTGCGAAGGATATGGCCCGCCTCTACATTAACAACATCTATTAATTCTACGGCGCCCCTAAATCAATTATCTCTGACTGTGGCCCCTAGTTTATATTAGATTTCTAGAATAAACTCTACCGTATCCTTAGGATTAAGATTAAGCTCTCTACTACATTCCACCCTTAGACTAACAGCTAAACCAAGATTATAAACTAGTACCTTAACCAGCGACTACAGCCCTTTATAGACTACTATTAGGACAACTGGTTGGAATTACTACCTATAATAGACTACGCGCAGCTTACACTCCCTCACGACAGTATAGGGATGTCCCTATTTGAACTACTCTACAGGTATACACCACGAACGTCCTTTAATTGGGATAGGCCTACTAAACCCGCTACGGCCCGCGAACGCCTCAGCCACGAGGAGGCCTAGGTATTTGCTAAGAGAATGCATAGAGCCTAAAAGACTGCTCAAACAATTATAAGAAAGGCGCAAGAAAAAAAGGAGTCCGATATAAACCGATATTATCGCGAGGAAGACTTCCAAGTAGGAGATAAGGTATAGGTGTTAACAAAGAACTAGAAAACCTAGAGGCTGAGCCGCAAGTTAGACCACCAAATAGCTGGCCCATATAAGACTCTTTAAAAGGTAGAACACTCTTTTAAGGTTAAGCTACCAGAGTTAATAAGGATCCACCCCGTTTTCTCCCCGGACTGGCTATAAAAGGCTGCGGATAATCCACTACCTGGACAGTACAACGACCCCCTACTACCAATCCAGATTGCTGAGGACGAAAAATAGGAAGTTAAAGAAATCCTAGCAGTAAAAAAGGTCCGTAATGTCTTAAAATACCGTACAAGCTAGGTAGGCCATGACAACGACCTAGAGTGGTACCCCGCATCTAATTTTAAGTACTCCCCCTATAAGCTATAAGATTTCCACCTAGCCCACCCTAATCTCCCTAGACCACCACGTAAATTAGATAACTGGATTAAATGCTAGAAAGAAGGGTTAGATAATTACAACAATTTAGACAATAATAGGGAGCTCGGACAACGCCTAAGGGCAGGCTTTTTCAGGAGGGGGGGGTGATGTAACAGTGCTAGAGCGCGTTACCTGCCAAATTCTGCCATACTGCTGCCATATTCTACCAACCTACGATTGGCTCGCTTACCGCTAGCGCCTTGGCGGCTGCCCTTTTATATATATTTACTATGGTCCTAGCGACCCCCTTCTTTTCTTCTCCTTAGCTTAGTATCTTTATTAGATAGCAATCCACAAGCTTCGGTTTAGAGGCATTTATACAAGCCGTCACAGTTAGCGTTACTAGTTAGCTTATTTTTAAGCCAGCTTAGGAATAATTAGAGTTCTTATTGTTTACTAGTAAATATTAGAGGGTCTAGTAATTGTTCAGATTATTATAGCGCAGTAGTTGGTTCTACTAGTAGGATAACTATTGCTAGTTTAGGGCTCGCGTTCCGCGTATTGGTTTTTAGTAATAGCGACTAGTCTTAAGGGCTTAGCGTAGGTGTCTTAAGGGTGCGATTTTCTTCTTAGAGGGCCTTAATTGTTTTCTAGTGCTGTGCTTCTTGTTCGGCTTGCTATTAAGCTATAACAGCTTAGTTTTATGTGAGGGCGTCTATAAAGGACTTTTATATATCTGCTAATTATTCCTAGAGTGCGGATATAATGTTGGCGGCCGTTATAGGGGCTTTAAGGTTATTCTATATTTTAAATAGGGCGGGGCGGAATGTAGGTTTTAATATAATATAGTGTCACAGAGTAAGTATAAGTGGTGATAATATATAGCAAAGTAGATATTATTAAGCTATGTATATAAACTATATAATAAAGTTAAAACGTTGCGTAAGGAGAGAAGGTAAGGAAACAGGAAGAAAGGGTATATATTATTAGTTTGGTTGCTTGGTTAACGCGTACGCGGAGTAGAATAGGATTTAAGTAGCGGTCCTGGCGGAACTTGGCAGGATTTGGTGGACTTGGCAGAATATGGCAGAATGCGGCAGATTGCCGTTAGATTGTCGTCTTGTAGTCGGTCTCTTCTTGCTACGTCGGTGGAAACAGGTGGAAACAGGTAGGAACAGGTGGACGTGTATAAGGTGTCACGGAGGTGTCCCATAACAAGGACTATCTTAGTCTAAAAGACTGGGAGGCTCTTTGTATAATAAAAAAAATTCTTTAAATATTCTACTAAGTAACCCTAAAATGCTAAGGACACAAAGCAACGCTTAGGGATATACTCTTTATAATAGATGTTATAATTAAACACCTTAATAAATCCTAGGTTAGTCTATCTCCCTTTTTTACTTCTTAATTTAGCTAATATTATATAATAGAAGGAGTATATATCTAATAAGGAGTTCTCTAAACGCATTAGAAATGCCTAGAATACCTTTAATAGGTATTACCATAAAATAGATAACTCGCCCCTTTACGCCGCTACACTTATTCTTTACCTAGCCCGTTATATAAGATATATTAAGCAGGTTTAGAAGAAGGAGTGGCGTAAGCCTATACTTAATAGCATTAAAGAGCTTTAGGAGAGATATTGGAATAAAAGTTCTACGCCTAGAAGTATATTATTATATAAAAAGCTAGCTCCAGCTTAAGACCTTAATAAATTTAATAAGATCGCCAAGGATTTTAATAGCATGGTATTTTAACTAAAAAGTTAGGATAAGTATAAGGACTTTATCTCTAAGATACTATATAAAATTTTAATAACTGCGCTTTAGTGGTAGTCTCAAAAATAATAACAAAAGCGCTGGCCATGGCTCTCACTTATAGCAATTAAAATTCTCTTAATTCTAGCAATAAGTAATGACCCAGAAAAAGTCTTTTTAGGAGGATGTTGTATGGTATTATAGGACAGAATGCAGATAGATCCTAAAACTCTTAAAAAAACAAAGTGTTTAAAGAATTGGCATTAGAGAAGAGTTATAAAAGAGATAGGGGATTTTTCTTTAAGTATTTAGCTATTATATAGTTAGGGGAGAGGTGGATAAGGACCCCATAATACCTTATATATTCCTACTGTAATATCCGCAATATCCGCAATATCTGCAATATCCACAAAATATCTGTAATATCCGCAATATCCGTAATATCTGCCAAATTCTGCTAGAACCGTAGAGTGCTATTCTACCTAGTTGGGGTAGAAAAGCTCTGCACGGGCACTTTTATCCTTATCAATTGCGATATTTTATGCATTTTCTATTGGATAAGGATGTTTTATGCTCGCTTATTTGCATTATCCAAAACCACACTGGTCCTGATTACTAGCCTGGCAATTCTTCGCGAGGCGAGATTGAAAGAGACGGGGTTAGTAAAGTCGAAACTTACAAGCCATGTTACATAGAGCATTTGAGAATTATGGCATTAATGCTGTTAGATAATCTGTATTCTCTAAAGGCGTGGGTCAAGTGCATGAGTCACGTGCACGGAGCACGTGCATTGTAAATCTCTTTATCTGAGCTTAGAGCCCAAGGGGCTGAACAGCACAACATTATTAATCCATCAACCCATTGCATTAATGAACCCCTCTACACGAATTTCATGACAGTTATAAGCCCGGTCCGCCGACTTAAGAAGCTAGTCAGCTATTACTTAATTATTTAAAGAAATTCTACCTTATTATTAGACTCTAACACCTTATTGTCAAGGATGTAGACTCTGACAGAAATCCTATTATAAGTATTATAGGACGATTCTGACATAAACCTTCCACAAGATTCCACGAGATTCTATAAAAAATCCTACCTTAATCGTCAAAGGATGATCCTGACGACAAGGACAATCCTAACAACGAATTCCATCTCAATTCCCCTCTGCCTATTAGTTAAAATAACTCCACTAATAACAAGTTTGTCGACTATAATCATCCTCAATAAACTAGAAGACTGGGAGTAATAGATCTGGCAACTATAAGCCCTTATAGATTAGCAAATTTGGGCCTATGTTAACCCAGCCACAGAAGCACCTTAAGAAGGTCTACTTAAAAAACCACCTCTTCCAAAGGTCACAGACTTTAATGAGAATGCAACTATATATGCACAGCTCTCGACGAATTAACAGAAAGCGTATAAGAACAGCAGATGATACTACGACTAGGATATAAGGTACTTCCTAAAACAGGAAGAGTATTTGCAATAGATACGCACCCAAATTATGTTTATAGTATTAATCTAGAAGAAGCTATTGCTTAACCCTTCCTTAATAGTCAAAGAATGGCTATCTTGATTAAAGGAGAACACAGAACCTACCTTGTCGTTCATTAGGAAGAAGGTATAACACTAGTATATAGAAGCCCTTAAGGGGTTTAAATACTTGTTAAAATTAAATTAGTGGTTAGATTAATGGGAACATGTAATAGTACTAGGAGAGAAGTATAAGATCCCTTAAATATCCAATAGAATCTGGCTTTAAGATTTGGCAGAAGTTATTCAACCGTTTAGCGACGCCTACTATATAAAGTACACTACCGAGTTAAATGACCCTTAGAAGTCGAGATCTTCCGAATACTGCAGAGTAGTAAAGGAGCTGCAAGAAGGACTTAAAATACCCTTAAAAAAAGCCAATGCTACTATAAGAGGGAGTACCTTTAATGCAGACTTTGCAGAGCAAGCTATAATAGATTACTCTGATACTACTAAAGGTCTAGGGAAAGTAACCTTAGCACGCACTAGACGCTTAAAGAGAGCCGGGTCACTAGTAGATAAGGAGATGTCCCACAAGAAGCTACTACCCGTGTACTTAGCGTGCGAGAAACGAGGACATTCCCTTTAAGACTATTAGTATTTATTTAAAGACAAGAGACCCGAAGGAGTTATGATTAGAGATGCTCGCATTAAAAGGGTGCTAAAGAAGGTAGAAAAGAATAAGAATCTCACTAACCAAGTTGCGAAGATCAGACTTGAAAAACAAGAAGATGAGGCTTAACAACAACAGGACGAGAAGAGTTATAAGATAGTTAAGATTAAGGGAGAAGCTAATGCGATATTCCTAGAATTGTATTATACCGGTCAACTCCATCCACTAAAGCTATCAACTATTCTTGACTTAGGAATTACTCTCTATATCTTTAATAACCTCTCTCGTTTCTATAATTTTAGGAAAGCTCCAAGATACGAATATATTATCGTAGGCAGCTCAGAAGTGCCTATACTAGGTTACGGCGATGTTATTATCTAAGTCATAAAACCAGACAAGAGCAAGGGAATCCTACGTCTTAAGGACGTTGCCTTTTATACGGACTTTAATATAAATCTAGTGTCGTTCCATCTACTTTAAAAATAAGGGTACTACTAGGACAATAAAGGAGAGAACAATCTTCTAGTTTAAAAGGATGACACAATCCTATATTAAATAGAAGAACGTCACGAATAATAGACTATTAAATACGTCTAACTAGAAAGTCTATCAGCGTTTAATATAAGCCAACTACTACGCTAATGGAAGCGTAGAGTATTATTAAGAGACGCTCATCCAGATTTAAAAGGAGATATATATCTATGGCATCTATGTCTAGGTTATTTAGGACCTATAAGCCTTTATTATTTAGGTCTTAATGCCTTAAGAGTCAAGCTTTGAGGCCTAAAGATAACGGAATGTTAATATTACAGTCTCGCTAAAATTAAGCGTTAGGTCTTAAGAAGGTTCTTAAAATAGAAAATTAATAAACCCTTTCTTAACCTCTATATTAACTAGACTGACCTTAAGGAAGCGTATGCCGGATTTATATAAGTTATGTTTATCTATAACACTTTCTTAGAAAGAACCTTCCCATATTTTATAACGACGCATGGCAAGGAGAAGGAGACACTATAAGTACTTAAAGATTTTATCCAATGGATTCGTCTAAGGTATAACCTTAAGGTTAACACTATTAGGTCAGATAACGAGCTAGGGAGAAGAAGAACCCTTAAATGGCTATAGACCTAAGGGATTACCTTTAAGCCTTTGGCGCCATATACCCAAGCATAGAACGGTACCGCCGAATGCTTAGGGGGTGTAATCATTAAGAAAGGATGTGTAATAAGAATTGCTGCTAATCTACCACACGACCTATAGAACGAGATAGTTAACTATATAGTTTACCTTTAAGATTGAACGCCATGGGAAAGCAATAGATGGAAATCGCTATATAAAAGGTTCTATACCTACCTAGTAAATAGGAGATTAAGAAAACCATAATTAGCGCACCTAAAAGCCTATAGCTATAGGGCGTACGCGATAACGTCAGATACCTAGCTAAAGAAGAAAAGACTAAGCAAGCTAGATCTATAAGCCTATATTAGCTACCTTATTGGCTATAACTCTACTAATATCTACAGGATCTAGATCCCGCACAAAGGTATCATTATCTCTACTAGGGATATTATCTTTGACAAAAAGACGTTCTTTGATGGTAAGTGAATAGATATCTTAAAGGATCTATACACCAAATTAGATACGCTAATTAAGAAGATTTAACTCTCTAAGACCTTAACTAAGAACAAGGTTCTTCTGGAAGATAATAACGAAGTATTTAAACCGTTAATTTAAGAGGAAGATGACGATGTTAATAAGCCAGTTTAAACCTTTAATGAGTTAGCAGATTTTAAGCTTGCAAGAGCTCTTAAAGACGCGTATTATATGCCACCTCTAATAAAAGAAGACAAAGAATCTCTATATGCCTTTCACGTTAAGTATCCTATAAAGTTAGATACTAATCAGGACACTATTAACTGAGTAGGAGATAGGTTTTATACTTAGGGGGTATTTAACAATTTGGTTAAAGACTCGTTTAAGAAAGCCGGTGATAATAGGCTTAAAGACTTTATCACTAAAAGGATTACCTTAGCCTATTATGGCGCCTTTATAGCAGGAAGGAAGTTTAACCTTAATAGTCAACTTAATGATAGCAAGCTGAAATCAGGCAGAACACATAATATTAGATTATATAGAAAGAACTTACCTCCGCCACCTCAGTTAATTAAGGACCTTAATATATATCCTCTTTAAGATTAGTTCTAAGAGGCTTAACGAGCCTATCTTTAATCTTATTATCAAATAAGGTCATTTTAGGAAACAGATAAGAAGTACGCAAAGGGATAACAGATCCTTAGCTTAATATAAATATTTGTCTATAAGACGGACAAGTATAGATTCCTCTAGAAATACAAGGCATGCTTAGTTGTATACAGAAATCAATAGGCTCCAGGAGACCTACCTATAAAAGCTACTATATTAGCCAGTACGACCTTCCGAACCCTTATAGCAATTACCGCAAAATTCGACCTAGAGATGATATAGATAGATATAGTCAATACGTTTGTTTATTGCGATCTCGACAAAGTTATCTATATAAAGCTACCGCCAGGATTTAATAACGGAAAGAAAGATAAAGTACTGCGCTTAAGAAAAGCCCTATATAAACTATAATGATTACTACTGTTATAGCAGAAGAATCTCACGAGCTCGCTAATAGAATTGGGTTTTAAAGAGGTACCCTAGGAGCCATGTGTTATGCTAAAAGGTGGAATAGTTATCTTCTTCTATATTAACGATATTGTCTTCTGCTACTAAAAGATAGACAAGAAGAAAGCTTAAGAAGTAATTAAGGAGCTAAGCAAGGAATACTAGATAAGTACCCTTAGCGAGCTAAAATAGTTTCTAGGAATCTATATGCTACACAATCGTAGCCAAAGGCTTCTATAGCTATTCTAAAAAGCCTATATTAAGAAGATAGCTAACTAGTACAAGATAGATCTTAAAGGGCGTCTTCTAGATACTCTAATAGCAGAATCAGAACTCCTCCCTATTAATTACCAATTAATCTGTTTAACGCGTCCATCCCCTAATACAGACCTATTAGTCCGTCCTATATCCCTACCAGCCTCTATAATGCTATATCAAAGAAAATTGGGTTTAGTACTCTATATAGCCACTACAACGCGTCCAGATATTGCTTTTGCAGTATTAAGGCTGGCAAGGTTTAATTAGGACCCAAGCCAAGAGCATTATTAAGCGGCAGATAGAGTTATCTAATACCTATATAGCACGAGAAGCAGAGCAATCTGCTATAAAGGAGATAAGAAAGGAATAAACGGTAGAAGGAGAGATAAAGAAATACGCGACAAAGGACAAGACGACGGAAGAGACGGTAGAGGTAAAGCACAATCATTTATCTATACCAGCGATGCATCATTCGCGGACAACTCCGTCGACAGAAAGAGCTCGCAAGGATATATTATAAAGCTATTTAAGGGGCCGATTGCCTAGAGAGCAAATAAGCAAGGTATAGTTACGATGTTAAGTATAAAAGCCGAGTTGTTAGCCCTATTATAGACAGTAAAGGAAGCTATCTTTATTAGCAGGTTGTTTAAAGTAATAATATTATAACTAAACAAGCCCTTAATTATTAAATGTAACAACACCTAGACGCTTTAACTAATTATAGAAGACACAGCAAAGCTAATCACGAAGCTCCAACACGTTAACATCTATTAATACTGGCTACGTCAGGAATACGTAATAAGACAAGTACAATTTCAATAGACAGCAATAAAGGAGATAATCGCTAATAGACTTACAAAGGCCCTGCCCAAGCAGAGGTTTTAAAGCTTCGTTAATATAATCGGAATGGTGGATATTAAGGAGCGGCTAAATAAGGAGAAGCAACTAGAGGACCTAAGGGACAGTATTAGAGCAAGACGGAAGGATTTAGATAAGATTACAGTCCAATTAACTCATTAACGGACACGAGAAGGTAGCTAGCTTTGACCTCAAAGAGCTCGAAGCTAAGGGGGTGTGTCAGATAATCTGTATTCTCTAAAGGCGTGGGTCAAGTGCACGAGTCACGTGCACGGAGCACGTGCATTATAAATCTCTTCATCTGAGCTTAGAGCCCAAGGGGCTGACCAGCACAACATCATCAATCCATCAACCCATTGCATCAATGAACCCCTCTACACGAATTTCGTGACAGATGCACATATGTCATTATGCGAAGCAAAATCCACAGCAACCGCACAACCGGCAAATGAAGCCACCGGGGGGCCAATACGATGTTCTGGCCTTTCACTGCCGCGTTATACATGGAAACGCGGGCAAATTATTATTCGCATGATTTGTGGTGGGTCAGAGCAAGATCGAAACGAAGTTCAAGCGAACGCTAGGAAATGGTGGGATGGACCAAAGGGTATCAATCTCACCCTTAAATTTATCTACCCACACCCGACTATGGAAGTAGATATTCAGGTCATCCTTACCGACAGGGGCGTTTCCTGGAGTTACGTTGGAACGGCCGCTCGCCTAATAGAAGGCGCAACTATGGAACTCGGTATACTGGGCGAAGGCGACCTTGAAGTCCGGCGGTATAATACTCAGCACGAATTTGGACACGCGATAGGACCTGGCCACGAACATCAATCTCCCCTCTGCACGATCAAACGGGTACCTCAGCAGCAGATTTACAGCCACTATTCCTCATTGTGCAAGTGGTCTACGGAAAAGATAGAGAAAGAAATTATCCGGCGATACCCCCTCAGCGAAGTAAGAGTTACCTCGTACGATGAAAGATCCGTGATGCACTATCCTATCGATCCTATCTTAACGACAAATCGTAAGGAGATTAAAAGGAATATCATCTCGGATATAGATTGGGACACGCAGCCGACCTATATTCTTTTCCAGAAGATGGTTCTCATAGCCCGGTGCCGCTCACGAGCTCAATATATATGCCTCTAGTGCATCGCTTCAAAGCAGACAATATGCTTCTTACTAGACTAAGTAGTCAAGTCTTTAGGTGGTGGCTTTACACCTTAGAAAACCCTAAAAATAATTATATTTTTTAATAGTAGAAGACACATTAAAGTAGTCTCTTAGTACCTTAAGGAGTCTCTTGTCTAGAAGGGCTACTTAGCGCATCTTATAAACTAGATAGTTGGGATATATATATCTTATATAGTAAAGCATAGTTAGGATAGGATATATAATACCTTCTGTAGTAAGTAGTCGGATATTCGGATTATAGTAGCTATAACTACTATTGGAATGGGTATAGATATACTAGATATTAATAGGGTTACCTAATGGAATTTCCTAATTATAGATAATATTGGAGATCTATAGCAGAGGTTTAGTTATATAGTAAGGGGTTATAATAAAACTGGAGTAGTTATATTCTTTATGCTATATTAGACGTTTAATTGGCTAAGATACTAGAAGGAGTTTGTCACGATGACGATGTATTACATGCGAACGCTAGATGAACAAGCATCAGATTCGTAGAATTGATAGCTACGTACGGCTATCGTGGAGACTCAAGAGGATTGCTGGAGAGCTTAACAAGAATGCAGCTGCGGGCGAATCTATATAGGGGCAATCGGGGCGGACAAACTATCTGCCAAGCGATATCAAATAAGGAAAGGAAAGCTACGCGTCTAGCGTAGCGCGTATCGCGGGCAGTCCCGTGACAGAGTTAACAAAAGAAGAAGTTACTAGTTAAATAATGTCTAAGCCAAAACGTAGACGTAATACACTCTCACGCGATCGCCGGGTAAGTTATTTATAGCAATTATTTTCTTAGGGGAGTAGTTGTGAGTCGAATTTAAATTATAATAGTAACTTATTAAACTAGTACCCTTATTTAAACTAGGAACTTAACAGCATAGCTATTAACTAGTTAACTAGTAAAAATAAAGTTTATCTTTAGATAAAGTAGGAGATTAAAAGTAGGGACTCTATAAGTGATTGTTAGAGGGCTATACTAAATAGTAACTACTACTGTAAATACCTACTTAAGTTTCTCTAGGAGGATAAATGTAATCCTAAGATATAAACTCTAAAGGTACTATAAGAGAGTTATTATAACGGTATAAGTTATAACCCTAATCTTTTTATTATTACTACTGCGCCAACTACTCCAGTCTTCCTTTAAAAACTAACCTTAAGCTTAAAGCAAGGTATTGCTCTCCAATGGCTGGTTAAGTAGTGTTAAGTATAAGTAGATAAGTTTGTCCTAATAGAAGAAAGGCTTACTTTAATGCCTTCTTTATATTTCTTACTTAGTTATTACTGGTAGGTAATTATACACGCCTTTAATAAGGTTACCTTAGCTACTAAGTTTCTAATATAAACTATAGAAGGTCTTTATAAGTATTTCTTATTAGATAAGTGGAAGTATACTATAGCTTAGGGAGAGCAGTTAGTTTAGTTCCTTCGCTAGAATATAGATAGTATACTAATTAAGTGGTTAAAGTCTAGGAAATCTAAGAAACTGGTATTTAGTACTAGTAGCTCATTACTTAAAATTAGTAGCACTAGTAATAGTAAGCTTATAGCTAACAAATAATGGGTATAGGTTGTGGAAAGATAAACTAAGATTAATAATAAGACTGCTTTACTAGTTGTATTATAGTAGAAGAAGCTTATAGAGAATTATATACGCTTATTTGGCTTAATATTAAAATTCCCTTTCTTAATAGTAGTGCCGTCTTTAGCTGGAAGAGTCACTCTATCTCCCCTCGACTAGTATAGTATACTATCCCCTCCGCTATCCCATCACCCGTTAGGGTACTACGTTATCGATAAGGGTGTGGACCGTGCATATAACACCAAGGAACTGTACTCAATCCATGCCTCCTGATTGGCCAAAATCTTATCGATAACGTAGGACGATAATTGACGGGTGATGGGATAGTATAACTAGTCGCTAGGACGAAGTTATAGTAGTTCTTTATACTAGTTATAGTAGTAAGAAATTAAATATAAGTAGTTGCAGGAACTAGAATTATAAAGTAGTAAGAGCGTAGTGCTAAAGACTAAACTGCTAGTGCTAGAGACTAAACTGCTAGTGCTAGAGACTTAACTAGTAGACTTATAGACTGCTTTACTAACTAATAATATAGAGCTTAGCTTAGAACCATCTATAGCTTCTAGTAGTAGAACTTATAGAGGTAGGAAAAGAAGGGTAATAATTATAGATTTCACTACTAATAAGATATAGCGAGGTTTAAAGGGTATAGTTTCTATCTTGTATAGGCGGTTAATATTAACACCTATTAGTGAGAATATTAGCGGCTTAGTGTTAAAAAACTATAGTAAAGAGATGAGAAATAATGGGCGGGATAGGCGTAAGCGGTTATTGACACTAAAAGCTATATATTTAGGAATATGGGAGGTGTAAATAAGAAGGGCTTGGCATTTTTAGATATTATGTACTAGTAGGGTATAAGCAGTTAATCTTTAAGTAAACTTTTATATTAAACTAAACTAGAAAGTAGTTAAGGAATTAATTAGGCTATTTATTAAACCATTCTAAAGGCTATAAATTACCACTTATTTATCCTAAAAAGAAATCTATAAACCTATCTATAGACTTATTATTAAACTATAACCTATTAGTTATATACGCGATTTTTAGGCAGCTTATATAATATAATCCCTATCCTTATTATATAAGTGTAAAACTATAGGGCTAGGCTAACGGACTAATTAGGGAGGGGCCGAATAAGTTAATAATAGAGGATTTTAAGTAGTCTAAGTGTAAAGAGTAGACTGTAGGGAGAAAGGCTAGTAAGTTAAAGCGGAAGGAGTAGAGCGCTAGGAAGGAGTTTAAGGGGTTAAAGCTAAAGGAGTGGAGTGCTAGTAGGGAGTTTAAAGAGTTAGGTAAGGATTTATAGAGATACGCAAAAGTAGCTAGATTAAGGAGTTAGGAGGAGGCGGTTAATCTACTGCCAGAGGCATACTATTATACCGCTTTATCCAGTCTATAAACTAAGCTACCTATTTCTTAAAGTTGCTAAAAAACTAACTAACTAGTTAATTAAGCCTCGAGATATTATTAAAGAAAATTGATAATATGCGCGCTGTGTTACTGTATAGCGGTAACTTATTAGAAAATATATTAAGTAGTTATACTTAACAGTTTAGTCGATTATAAGTGTTAAGACTTACTACTACTATATATTAAAGTGGAGTAAATACTAAAGAAGTTAACCTACGTATAATGCCAATGATAATAGCATTTTAATAGCTCGCTATATTAAGAAGATTAGTCTAACGTTCTTCTATTGGATAAACTAGTAGTAATTAAGTAGATATACTTAAGGCTGCGCCACGAGACGCCGGAATACTACGACTAGTTAATGTTAGAGTACCCCTATTAGTTAATATATAACCTATAGAGAAGGTATATAGCTATTATTGCCTCTTCCTAAAAGGCGTAGGCTCCTTATTATCCGATAGGTTAATAGAGTTAGACGGCCGTGACTGCTATAAGGTATACGGATGTTATTATCTCTCCCTAAAAAGCGGGAGCTCTTTATTATCCAATGCCTTAATAGGGTGGGACTCCTATAACTACTAAGACTGCTTCTAGCCGGCATTATCCTTATATTTAGTATTATTATTATTATCTCTATTACTATAGATTATAATTAGTTTACCGGCATCTTTACTACTCTTATTACTACTAATTTAAATTAGCCCATTTAGGGAGTTAAAGCGAATAGTATATAATTAGAGAGGCTAGTAGCGGTTAGCTGGGTCGCGGTTTATATTCTAGGTTAACTACTAGCCTACTTAACCCCTATAAGCGACTACTACCCACCTATCCATAGTAATAGTATTTAAAGTGCCTATAAGCTAATCTTTAATATTATTTAAAGTCACTATATTTATGCCCTTAGGGGGAGTCTAGTCCCGGAGCCTATCTAGGTAAAAGTAGAGTAACAGTTGTTAGATTTGTGACTTTAGGAACGTAGTAGTATATATCTTAAATAGGTTAAGATAGAGGATATTAAAAAAAATTAATATTAAGGAGGGAGGAGTTAGGATAGTAGGCGAAGCCATTAGGATTATAAATGCTAACTATAATAAGTAATCTACTATAAGTAGTTAGTAAGACGGTTTTCTTAAGATAATAATATAAGAGATATTAGGTATAAACTGTGTAGTAACTTAGAGGGGTAGACTTTAAGGAGTAAGGAGTTAATAGGCAGTTATTAACTATTATAAATAAGGCGAAGAGAGCAGAAATAAGGGTAGTCTTTAACTGTAACTTAAGCAGTAACACTAGAGGAGCGGCGGGAGTAGTACAGCTGTAGTAATACTGGAGTAATAAGAGTAGAAGAGTAGCGGTAGTAATAATAGTAATTGTTTAACTATAGATAGAAGTAGCTATAGCGGAGGAGTATAGGCGAGAGTTACTGCTAGGTAGTTATAGAAAAAGCGGTTAATAATAAGCTAAATTAGTAGTTAGGGAGGGGGGGGGGGGGGGGGGAAGGTAAGTAATAAGCTAAATAGGTAGTTAAGGAGTTAAGGAGGTAAAGTATAGTAGTTAAGTTAAAGTAAAGCTAAAGTAAAGCAGTTAATAACCTCTATCCTTAGTATAGAATATATTATCAATTGCCTTTATATAATCTCTAAGTGCTAAATAGCTTAGTAGTAGTAGTAGATTACTCTTTATCTTTAGATAAAATAGAAATAATCTTATTAGGTATAGTAATATTTTAAAGATTAAACAAGTAAATATTTTCTTTAAGAAGCTCTATATTATTAGTAAGAATATTAATAGACTTAAATAGACTATTATAATTACTATTAACTGCTTTAATATATATATAACTCTTAGCCTAGAGATAGTATATAAGACTAAATATATTACATTGGCAAAATATAGTCCCCTCTAAATGGCCTCAATAGTTAGTAGTTAACATAATTGGCGCGCAGTTAAGGGCATTTAGCAACCCGACCGACTAGCCTATATCATATTTTTTTTAATACGCAGCCTACGCGCAGCCTACGCGTAGCCTGCGTATAACCTACGCATTTAGTAAAGTATTTAGAGCTATCTACCTCTTTTATACTAATAGTATATTTTAGATAAATAAAGGTGTCAGGGGACTGCCCGCGACACGCGCTACGCTAGACGCGTAGCTTTCCTTTCCTTATTTAATATCGCTTGGCAGATAGTTTATCCGCCCCAATTGCCCCTATATAGATTCGCCCGCAGCTGCATTCTTGTTGAGCTCTCTAGCAATCCTCTTGAGTCTCCACGACAGCCGTATGTAGCTATGAATTCTACGAATCTGATGCTTGTTCATCTAGCGTTCGCATATAATACATCGTCATCGTGACAAAAGGCTACTTTAAGGCTATTTATAAGGCTAGCAAAATAAATTATATTATTTTAGATAATTTAATATAATATGGCGATGGTTCTCTTCTACCTATCTACCTACTAACTTATCTACCTGCCTGCCTGCCTACCTACCTGCCTACCTACCTACCTACCTACCTACCTACCTACCTACCTACCTACCTACCTACCTACCTACCTACCTACCTACCTACCTACCTACCTACCTACCTACCTACCTATCTACCTACCTACCTATATTGGTATCTAGTTTAATTTAGGGGAGGAGTCAGCCTAATTAAAGGCTTTTATTGATTTAAATCGTTCTCTATAGCCGTTTGTTGGCTATATATTTAAATAGTAGTCGTCTAAGGTACCTCTCTAGGAGGTTTTAATTCAATTTGGTAACAGGCCAATATTAAAGCTCTAGTTTAATTTAATTAATTAATTAATTAAATCGTTTATAGTGTTTGCTGGCTAGTTATTTAAACGGTTGTCGTCTGGTTTTAGCAACGGTTGTCTAGTTCTAGCGACGGTCATCTAGTTCTGGCGATGGTCGTCTAGTTCTAGCGACGGTTATCTAGTTCTGGCAATAGTCGTCTAGTTCTAGCAACGGTCGTCTAGTTCTAGTGATAGTCTTTTTCTACCTACCTACCTACCTACCTGTGTATCTACTTACTTATCTGCCTACCTACCTACCTACCTACCTACCTGTCTATATTAGTATCTAATTTGTTAGCGACTCAGTTAATCGAGGCACGAGCGCGGCAAGAGGGTCGCGCAAGCCTGTACGATTAGATTGTCTATAAACGAGGATCCAAAGCTAAAGAAAGGAAACAAGAAGAACGGAAGCACCGCTCGAAGTTATATACAATCTTCTGGTCACGTGATGGCAGTTTGCGGCAATCTGACGGCAATTTGCCAGTGCCGTAACATAATTTAATTTAGGGGAGGGGTTGGCCCAATCAAAGGCTCTAATTAATTTAGATCGTTCTCTATGGCCGTTTGCTAGCTATATATTTAAACAGTAGTCGTTTAAGGCGCCTCCCTAGGAGGCCTTGATTTGATTTGGTAATGGGCCAATATTGAATTCGATTAATTAATTAAATCGTTCGTGGTATTCGCTGGCTGGTTGTTTGAAAGGTCATTATCTAGTTATGGTAACGGTTATCTAGCTCTAGGATGGTTATCTAGCTCTAGGACGGTCATCTAGTTCTGGCGACGGTCGTCTAGTTCTAACGACGGTCGTCTGGTTCTGGCACAGTGATGTAACTAGTCTAGTTGGTTACAAATTTGACCTCTGTGACCAACCGATAGCCCATTTGAAGCTCTAAACCGGTTCAACTAGATGATATTTAATATATTGTAAAGCTTGGCATGGTGTTGAGTTGCGATCAATTGTTAACAATAATATATTTAACAGTGTCTTCCTCATCGCCCCCATCTTCCTCCTCGCTCTTATCACCCTCATTGCCCTTATCATCCTTATCGCCCTGCCCTTCTTGCCTAGCCCCCTCTTGCCTAGCTCCTTCACCAGCTTCCTAATCTATATTGCCCTGTGTATTAGAATCCTTTTTAGCAGCGGCTTTAGTGGCAGCTTTAGCAGTAGCCTCTTCCTTATATAAATTGTTAACATTAGGATTAATGCCTTGCTTAAAGGCCTTTGGCTTTAAGTACCCATACCAAGATTTTAAGCACTTGTTTACTTTAATAATGTTAGCTTTAAGGTGATTATAAGTATTAGTAACTAGGTGTTTTGCAGAGCTAAATACTCTCTCGCATTTAGCGCTTATAAGTAGTATAGCTAGCATATTAAGGGTAAATTGGGTAAGCTCTGGCTGTAAAAAATATTGCAAATTCTAATAAGCTAGAGGATCTAGAGTAGGCTTAAGCTTAGTTTAAATATAGGCTTAGTAGGCGTTAACTCTTATAGAAGGCGTAGCCTTAATCTGCTTATATAAGTGTAGCCTACTAAAAGTTTCACATGGTGTAAACTTAGTAGTAAATGGCTCTTGGGCGGCTGCAGCTATATATTTACCTTTATATTCCTTAAGCCAGAGGTCCTCTACAAGGCCTTATATACTAAAATCCTTAGGATCCTTAGGGTTACCATGTAGCCAATTCTTCTTCTCCTTATTCTTTTTAAATTCTTACTAGAACTAGGCACATTTCTTATCTAAAAGAAGAACTTATATATTGTAGTAAGCGGCGCTATTATCTGCATATTTGTAATATTGTTTACACTTCTCCTATAAGGAATAAGCTAAGGCTTCTAAGTAAGTGTATTTCTTACTACTACTGTATAGTTCTTGTAGTTCTTTAAAATCTTCCTTTATATTAAATAAACACCTAAGAAGCCAATTTATTATAGTAAACTAGTAGCAAAGCATATGCTTATGGCCCTAGCTATATATAGTTGCCTTATAGAAGGGCTGTAGAACAAAGAAGAGCTTCTTAAGTAGAAACTAGTAGTGGGTTATAAGGGTATCATTTTCTATGCCTTTGCCTTATAGAAGGGCTGTAGAACAAAGAAGAGCTTCTTAAGTAGAAACTAGTAGTGGGTTATAAGGGTATCATTTTCTATGCCTTTGCCGCGTTTTGGCATATGGTTACTGCAAAAGGCTTAGATATATTATTTGTAATTAATAGCGTATATAATAGAGCTAAAATATAAGTTCTACCAGGTTAAATTACTTTAGATTAACTAATAGAATAAAATATTAGAATATTTTAAAAAGTATAAATATTATAACCGTAGCGGAGTAATATAAAATCCAGCACTAAATCCAATTAAACCCCTATCTTACTATGTTATACAGAGGCACTAAGTATAAAAATTAACTCTAGATTTTAGCTTTAGATTTTAGAACTTACCTTAAGTTAATTAAATTCTGCCTACTCCCCACTAACTACAATCTTTTAAAACTCCTTATAACGCTACAGCAATATCATAATATACCTTATAATATTATATAGCCGACTAAGCGCTCCCTACTTTCTCTAGATCATTATAATAGCCTTAAAATCTCGCTAGCTATATGCTAACTTAAGCTCCTCCAAAGTAGTATCCGCAGTCTTGCCTAAAAGAAAGGCCTAGGCAGTTAGGTTAACTATATAGCCAAGATACTAAAGGCAACAACGTTTCTGCTATCTCTCTATTATTTAGGGGTAAAGAGTTCTTAGAATTAGGTTAATAGCTATATTATTACTTAACGCGTTATTAAGTATAAAATACCCAATTTAACTTCCAATTTTATACTTATTAACTATATTAAGAACTACCTAGGCTATATTAGCGCTGCTATAAGGTAAAAAGCATTATCTAGTAAGCTCTATCGCAATTAATATAATAGGTAACTATTGCGATAATGGTAAAGTAATTTAGTAACGTCTATAAGTTAAAGGACAGGTATATATTTAAATAAGCTTCTTATAAGTCTTCTTATCGTAACCTCTTCTACTTCTTAAACTCTCTTATTACCTACTTGCGTACTATTTTTTATAAAGGAAGCAACCTTATAAGGCCCTTATTTAGATACTAAATTATTTTAACAAAGTAGACATTTTTAATTTGGTAAAATGTAATATGGCAGTATATAAGCTTCTAAATTAGTAGAAGCTTAAAAGCTTTATACTAAGCCTTCTAAATATAATCCTACTATAAAACAAAGCGGTAAATTAGGCCTTTGGCTGGAATTACTTTGCCGTTCTTATTAAGTTAATAAGCCCGTCTCTAGTGGCCTAATACTATTAAATTACTATTAAGCGCTATTTCTAAATCGGTTAGTATTTATATAAGAGAGCAGGGCAACTTACTAAGAGGCTTATACTTTGGATCCTTCTTCTAATCTAGGTAGTAGCAGCAGTAGTAATATTAAACACCTATGGCCTTGTAAATAATCATATATCCTTTTCCTTCACCCTATATATATAACAACTTTATACAGGCCTTCCCCTTCTGTGCAACATTATTACTACGCCTATACCACTGGCTGTGGATTTTAATTCTAGTTTATACAGAAGCCTGCCTTAATAGAGGCTCTAGATCTAAGCTAGACTTAACTTTATAATAGGTAAGAGGCTCTATCGGAGCTTTATGCGGCTTTATCTTTTAGCGCTTTTTTTATTAACTACTAGAGCCCTAGCTAGCGCGCTTTTAAGAGGTGATAGGAGCCTTGCCTATAGAACAACTGCTACTTATAAAACTGCTTCCTCCTCTACGCAACAATCAACCAGTTAAAATAAAGGCCTCCATTAAATTGGCGATAGATAGAAATAAGGGTAATAAAGATAAGGCAGTAAGGCGATGCAAGAAGAAGGTAACGCGTAGAAATGGGCGACGCACAATACTAAGCTCAACTCTTAAAATAGTATCTAGAAATAAGGTGGTAGATCTTGACGATTTAATGGCTTCGGCTCCCCTATGTGGCGTGCGCTTTTACCTAAATTATCACCGCCAAAGGCCTATACTAACTCTACTGGTTTAGCTGGTTACCCGGTTAATTAGAGAGCTTTAAAACTAACCAGCTGTAAGCCAATCAAAGCTCCGAACCGGTTGCGATTTTTGAAGCATTTCCAACCAACTAACCAATAAGCGAACCAGACCAGTTACATCACTGTTCTGGCAACGGTCGTCTGGTTCTGGCAACGGTCGTCTAGTTCTGGCGACGGTCGTGTAGTTCTGGCGACGGTCCTCTGCTGGCTGCCGTTCCAGTGGCTCCTAAGTTAGGGAGGATGTAAGGAACAGGCTTGCCAATCATTCAATTCAATTCAATTGACGCCTCGAGTTGGTTGAATTGAAAGCTTTGTAAGCAGAGGGCTCAATTAATTGAATTGATTGAATCAATATTGCAACGGTTGCAACTAAATTCAACTGGCATAGTAGTTAGTAACTATCACGAGTCTTGGCATGGTGTTGATGCAGGAGGACCTACCCAGCGACGCCTAGATCGTTTTCTACCGGCGTTCCTTTCGCCCCTGCCCTCAATATAGGCCTATCGCGAGTCTTGGCATGATGCTAAGTCACCTTCCTACCGTGTATATCCTGTTCCTTCCTTCTACGGGCGCTTCAACTGCCCATCTACTATATCAATTATGCCTTCCTTGTCCCACGATCCTACCGCCATTAAAGCTCCAATTATATCAGGTCGTAATCGTGCGCAATTAGCAGTAAGGAGCAAGCCCATAAGGCTAAATATACGCTCGGGGTCTAACAACATTGGTGGAATCATTAGTAAATTGAGAGCCGTGCGGGCAAGTCGTTGGTATTAAGTTCCTTTCAGTTTAGCTTACCAATAAGCAATCGGGTCGGTACAGTAAACGTCCTTAGGGTGACTTGCTCGTGCAAGCCAATCGTCATACTTATCGCGATCGTTTGTAGATGTCGTCTAAGCAAAGCCGCCGCTGATATAGTGTAAATAACGGGTAATGCTCGGATAAACTTTTTTTAGTAAGGAATATTAACGGAAAATCACGTGGTAAGGCATACTGCACCTAAGTATCAAGATGAGTAATTTGGTGCTTCCCCTCAATTAAGACCTCCACCTGATTTGATACCTCCTCTGCATGACGAGAGAGGACTTATTAGGTGATCAACCCTATCTTATATATAAATATCAGCAAGACAGCTTATAGAAATCAAGAAGGTTTACTTAACTTAAGGTTTACCCTTTAACTGCTTACAATTACATGATTATTACGTGCACACGCTAGTTGTTAATAATTAAGAGTCTTAGTCTCGCTGACTTATTAAGCTATACCGCATTTGGTAATAACCTTAACTCCTTTAAACTATCTCATGATACCTTCGTTAATATTATTAATATTGTTACTATGTTATCAAATACATCGGTTATTAGGCTTCTTATATAGGAAGACTGGATTACATAGTATAATTACATTAAATCCAAAGCAAAAGTATAATGTATCTGGAGGTATGTTAACCCAGAAGAAACTAACCCACCGGTTAATACCCCACTGAATTTGGAGTACTACATAAAGAAACAAACCCTTCCTACATTAAATACAAATTAAGAGGGATAAGATTAACTAGTTCCCAAATTAGAACCCTTATAAATATCCTCTTAAACCTTATCCGATATACCTATTACTCCAGCAACCCCAAGTAACTCTTTAGAAAAATTCCTTGCTAAGATAAATATAATAGGCAGGTAGAATGCCTATAAGATAGCTTATAAGGAGTATATCCAAATGGATAAGGGCCTTACCGCCCTTAATACTCTTATATATACTATAGCAGGTCCAAACTATTAGGGTTTTATTAATAACATAACAAACCCTTACGCCATGCTAAAGCTGTTAGTTAACGTAGCAAAACCATCTAATGCTTAACTTTGTCGAACCCTAGATAACGAACTTAACCGACTATAGTAAGGTCCTAAGCGCCTAGGTCTAGAGGCCTAGCTCTAACTCCACCTTACCATCGCTAAGAAAGCAGAAAAGATTAATAACCCCCCTAAGGAAGCAATAAGGAAATACCTTATTTGTTACTTTATTAGGGCATACCAGGACATTAATCTAAGTATCTTCAGCGCCTACAGCTTGCGAGCTAAGGAGAACACCCTTAATATCACCCTTAAAGATCTTATTAAGAAATTCAATGTTTTTTATCAACCACCAAAACGTAGAGCAGTAGCAGTATTCCCTACCTTGTTAGGTGAACCTACTGACCCTAAACGTCCTTTATAAGATTGAGAACACTGCCTAGCATGTAGTGGAGAATACATTGTAGAGCAATGCTGGAACCTCTTTAAAGAATTGAGACCGGATGGATGGGTGGTTAATGAGCGCCGCGAGCGTTGATATTAAGCATATCTCAAAACCGAAGAAGGTAAGATAATGTATGCAGAACAGAAGAGGACCTTTGCTAAATCACTACTATTAAAACCATAACCACCTTTACGTAGGAGAAATTAGAGAGGAGAACCTTAACGTACCTAATTACCGCCACTAACTATCGCTATGGTATTACCATCTGGGGCTAATCTTAATATTAAAAACCTCTTTCTCTATGACTTAAAAGCAGAGCTTTATATTACTAATAATATTAACTACCTCTATGACTATGAGGAAGTCAAGCCCATAACCATTAATATAGGAGACAACTCCTCAACAATCCTTAGATATGGAGAAGCTAGACTTACACTTAAATATAGGAAAAGAAAGAGGCTCCTTATCTTAAGGAAGGTCGCCTACTACCTAGGCTTTTACACTAATATCGTCTGCGGTAATGCTCTCTTTAATATAGGCATAAGGATTGATTAAGAAAAGAATTAACTAGTCTATTGCTATATAGAGCAGCTATTCTCAAATTTAACTAAATATGGTAGACTATACTTTCTAAAAGGGCAACCTTAGGAAGTTAATAATCCATCTATCTTTACTGTTAACTTAAAGGAACTATTTAAGCAGCAAGCAATAAAGAAAGTTTGGCATTAATAAATAGGACATTACAATATAGAATTCATATCTAACCTACCACTCGCTGCTGAGGGGGTGTTAATAGTCAAAGCACCAAAATAGACTTCCGAATTCGGACAACCTCTATGCGAGCCATACGTTATAGCAAAGCTTTAAAGGCAGATATCACGCCGCCTACCAATATTGCGAGCAAGAACTCCCTTTAAACGCATCCATTTTGATATCGTTATAATGGGAAGAGGTTATAGTAGAGCAATATATATCGCCCACTTCTGGTATAAGAAGACTAAATACTACTGTGCCTGGCCCTTACCGAATTATTAACAGCATACCTTACTACCTATTTTTGAAGCAACAGTTGCCTTCGCAAAGAAGTTTATAATAGGTGTCACGATAACGATGTATCACATGTGAACGCTAGATGAACAAGCATCAGATTCGTAGAATTGATAGCTACGTACGGCTGTCGTGGAGACTCAAGAGGATTGCTAGAGAACTTAACAGGAACGCAGCTGCGGCTGAATCTATATAAGGGCGTCGGGGCGGATAAACTATCTGCCGACGTCATCGAACAAGAAAAGGAACCAGCTACGCGTACGGCGTAGCGCTTGTAACGGGAGTCCCGTTACAATAGGAGGCATAAAATAGTTTCGATCTAATAATAAGCAAGGCATTAGAGACACTATTGAAAACTACCTAAGAGACGATGGGATTAAATAGGAGGTATCTACCCCCTATAACCCTAACCAGAATGGTCTAGTAGAGAGATTAAGAAGGTCAATTTCTGAAAGAGGAAGGGTATTAATATATAAGGCAAACCTACCCAAATTCCTGTAGCCTAAGATTATTATAGTAGGTATCTATCTCCTTAACCAAACGCCTATCCGCTCTCTAGGCTGGAGAACTCTATATAAGCACTTATATGGAAAGAAACCTAACCTCTACGGTATTTAGATTCTAGGCTCCCTTACCTACATTTTAATCGTTGGCAAGAAACGTGACTAACTTAGCAAATTCAATCTATGAGCCTTAAAGGGTTACTTGGTAGGCTTTAAAGCCTTAAATATCTATTAAGTATGGTTACTAATTACTAACTAAGTAATTTGAACCTAAGATGTTAAGGTTAATAAAACTTAACGCTATTGGCCCGATATAAAACTAAGAGATGTCTCAGTTTAAGAGATAGAAGAAATTAGAAGAATTTAAGATATTATAGATATCTTCCTAGAGGACGAGGTCGACTAGATTAAAGATATAGAGGCACTAGCTAATGTATAGCCACCTACACTTCTAAACCTACCTCTCCCTCTCCTTCCAGAACCCCTAAAGGAAGATAAAATAAACCTATTTATTACTCTACCTCCTTCTACTCCTAAATAGGGTCTGTCTATATCTAACTAAGAACTATTAATATCCAACTAATATCCGTCTATATTAGACATAAGACTATTAATATCTGATTAATATCTATCTATATCTAACCTAGAACTATTAATATCTAACTAATATCTAACTATATCCCAACCTAATATTTAACAAGACTAACTACCTATAAACCTATCTCTAGAATTAAGTAAACGGACTGCTTTATTATTAGGGGGTAAAGGACCTGAGTGTTAATCTAAACGTCAGAAAACCTAAACATAAAAGGTAATAGAAATGCTAAATTAAGATCTATATTAAAAGGCATTCTTCTCTTCCAATAATAACCTATAAGGACCCGATAATGACCCTATATATAAGCAGGCATATAGGGCCTTTGCTATTACAACAGCACAAAGCTATAGCCATTATAATAAGATGCCACCACCACCGAAGTCCTAGAAAGAGATGATGAACTATTCTATAGCTTAACACTTCCGAGCAGCAGCACACCGCGAGATGCGAGCCCTTATTACAAAGTAAATATGGGATAAAGTTATCCTACCTCTAGGAGTAAGGGCAATCTTAATAAAATGGGTATTTACCTATAAGGAGGATGTAGATAGCTATATTACAAAATTTAAAGCTAGACTGTATGTTTGAGGTGATCTCTAACTAGGCGTATATAAACGAGATATCTACGCTATTACTGCCACCTTTAAGACATTTAGATTACTTATGGCCTTAGTCGCTGCATTTAACCTTAAGGTTATCCACCTAGATGCGGTTAACACCTTTATTAATACTAACGTTAATAAGGAAGTCTATATTACAATGCCTAAGGGCTATAGGGAAGGAAGGAAAGATATAGTTCTTAAACTCTAGAAAGCCTTTTACGGACTTTATAAATCTTTAAAGCTATAGTTTATTAAGATCTTAGCCACTCTATACTGCCTAGGTCTAATACCTGTACCTAATAAACTATACCTCTTCATCCATCCAACTAGACCTATTATAATATTCTTCTATGTCGACGATATCCTTTTTATGGTAATAAAACCCTATCTTACTGATCTAGAAGAATTAGCAATAAACCTTATAAGCACTTATAAAATCCAAAGGATGAAAGAATTCAACTAATTTCTTAATATCCACATTATTAGAGATAGACTAAATTAACGCCTATATCTCTTATAAGATTAGTATATCGACAAACTCGTTACCTAATTTAATTAGGAATACACAAAGTTACCCTTTATACCACTCTCTAGACAAGACCTCAAGCCATTTAAAGGTGAAGCAATACTAGGGGAAATTAACGCCTATTAGGTTTAGATAGGATCCATTATCTATCTAGCAACAACTCTTAGGGCAGATATAGCCTATGCAGCTATAAAGCTTGCAGAATTTATGCAAAACCTATCTTAAGCTTATCTTGCAGAGGTACATCGAGTTATTGTATATCTTGGTGCAACTCAATACCTTATAATTAAATACTTAAATATTAACCCTTATAAGACCAACTAAACCTAAACCTAGGTTCTAAAGATAGTAGCTAATGCTAGTTTTGCGGATGATATGTCAACCAGATAGAGTTCATAAGGCTATCTAATTAAGCTGTTTAACGGGCCTATTATATAGTAATCCTCTAAGTAGAAGACCGTAAGCACTTTAATAACTAAGGTAGAGCTTCTATCCCTATCGCATATAGGTAAGGAGGTGCAACATATAGCTCAAATCTTTAAAGCCATTTAATTCAATCCTGAGCAGGAGCTCTAGATAGAATGTAATAACCAGCAGATAGTACGTATAGTGAGCAACTAACTCCCCACTATATCTACTAAACTAAGATATGTTGATATCTACCAATTCTGGCTACGTTAAGAGGTGCAAGATGGAAAGTTTGTGGTTTAATGGATTCTGTTGAGTAAGATGCCGGCTAATAGACTAACTGAACTACTAACTAAACAACTCCATTAGGCGTTTATTGATATGCTGGGCTTAAGGGATATATAATATCTAATTACATAACAATCTGCTGCGCTTACTGGAAAAATCTGTTCCTAAACCTTATAGGATCTAATTATAACGTTAGAATCTCTAACTAGATTGCCTAATACCTGGCAATCTAAGGGGGTGTATTAATGGAAAATTATATAGTAAGGCATACTACACCTAAGTATTAAGATAAGTAATTTAGTGCTTCCCCTTAATTAAGACCTCCACCTGATTTAATACCTCCTCTGCATAACAAGAGAGGACTTATTAGGTGATTAACCCCATCTTGTATATAAATATCAGCAAGACAGCTTATAGAAATCAAGAAGGATCACTTAACTCGAGGTTTACCCTTCAACTGCTTGCGATCACA